>Ga0307510_10002603_pt1 | contig 20594 bp, 20 predicted proteins | sample 12_EM_MG_FD_207224 | JGI IMG/M metagenome (GOLD analysis project Ga0307510, IMG submission 207224) | Populus trichocarpa ectomycorrhiza microbial communities from riparian zone in the Pacific Northwest, United States - 12_EM | ecosystem: Host-associated > Plants > Roots > Unclassified | place... | reverse complement strand
CCGGGGTATATAGTATCTACTCTAAGCCTTCGACTCGTCACTGACCGGTCGGTGATGTTTCTGAAGTTGCGCTTTGAACACTGAATCCATATATCAAGCACAGTCCAACCACCAGAAAAAGTTACTACTCACATTCGGGAGATTCCCAAAGGTTCGATGCGTCCGTATTTAAAGGAGATGCGTTGTTCGGCTCTTGGATTAAAGATCAGAGACGAAAGACTTTGTCAAGTAAAGCTTTTTCACCTCCAAGAAGAGATTGCAAAGACAAAAGGATGGTTTGGACGCTATAAACAGCAGACCACTTGTCCTGAGGTACATATGTCAATTTGGAAGGTCACGTTATGAAATTGGGATGTAAACCTGAAGGATATCAAGGCAAATTGCACCAGATGCAATATCGACATTGGGGTGAAAACATGGGGATTCAAACTTGATGACAGGTGGTACATAGGGATAATTTGGCGGAAAGTGTATAGAAATTTTGAATGACATTCCGGCGTAATACTAGGAATTGGTTATAAATCATAAAGAGGCCATAAGAGCACAACACACTCACCGTTCCTGCGGGTCCCTCCATTGTTCCTATCCATTCGAATAGGTTCGCATCGGACCTTGGGAATGCTGACTGGTAGACAGATGTGCAAGCAGGTTCGTTCAGACGATGCATTGGTGAGCAGGGAATTTGAAACGTACAATTCCAGGAGAAGAAGACATCTGGGAAATGGGTGAGAGGTGCTAGAGGTCAAAGTTAGCGGGTGCTCACCATCAAAGTCATCAATTCATTGCTCAGTCTAACAAGACGAATCAGCGCGTTGCGGTTCAAAAGCAAGGAAAGCACACAAACCGCTTGGTGACACTTCCAGCAGCGTCACTCCCAGAACCTGAGACCGTAGATTTTTGAGCGGGGCGCGCGGTAAGAGAGGTGGTGATCTGTTCCATGTTATGTTATGGGAATTCAAGCTCGTAGGAGACAGAGGACTTGGTTCAGATCCAAATGAGAGAAAACGCGGTTTGGAAAGAGCACGTGATGGGATCACGTGGATGGCCGGAAAAGCCGGGGGGAGTAAGCGGAAGAGGTCGCCGATGCTCACTAACCTCTAACCTCAGGCTTGTAACTCTGCTGCGCTAACGTCCTTCAACCCTCCCTCACCGTTATGGCCACACCCTTCTCCCCGACACAGGGGGAGCTCGCTCTCATAAACCAAATCCTCATCAAGCACGACCCCCAGAAGTTTGGTGTCATCACCGGCGATGTTGCCGTTCGCATCTTTGGTGCTGCCAACCTCAGCGCCAATGTCTTGGGTCAAATCTGGGCGATCGCAGACGAGGGCAACCAGGGTTTTCTCACTCGTAAAGGTGTCTCAGTTGCCGTTCGTCTTATGGGTTGGGCCCAGAAAGGCGAGACCGTCTCAGCGGACCTTGTCAACAAACGTGAGTGTGACGGCTTCTCTCGCCGTGGTACCTGCAGCTCATCTTCGACAAAGCTGGTCCTGTTGCCTTCCTTACCGGGTATTCCTCACCCTCGGAACCCCGTAGGGCTGTCAGCCCCTCTCCCAAGTCTCCGGCCTCTTCTCGTATTCCTCCTACACTGTCTGCGCAAGACAAAGCGAAATTCACGCGGTACTTCAACAGTTGTAACCCTATAAACGGGATTGTTTCAGGTACGTGACGAGACGCGTCTTTTAAGCCCACTCGTGTCTCTCGTCTCAATGTGTTTCCCAAGGTGAGCAAGCACGAGAGGTGTTTGTCAGGTCCAAGCTCCCGGTTGAGAAACTCTCCCAAATATGGTGTGGTGCATTTTTATTGCCGCAGAGCACTAGTGCTCATGTATCCTTCGCAGGAATTTGTCGGATACTCAGAACCGTGGATCGTTGGACGTATCCGACTTTATCGTTGCTATGTATCTCATCCAGGCTTCCATGTCCGGCCAACTCCCCTTTATCCCGACTACCCTTCCTCCCGGCTTGTATGAAATGGCCTCTGATCAACCTGTACCGGGCGGTGCTGTCGCTTTGCATACTACCGGAAATAGTGGCTCTTTGAGTCCCGGCTTTCCTAGTAATTTCCCTCCAAACAGCGGGTCACTAGTCCAACCTCAGACGACAGGAAAACAGTTACAACCTCAGTATTCTGGAAAACCTTTGCAGCGTCAAATCACGGGACAATCATCACAGCATTTAACCGGTTCCACGCAAGGTCCAGCCCGAACTACGCCACTTTTGGGGCCTTTTTCCGCTGCCTCCATTATTGCCCAATCCCAACTAGCCTGGGATGTCACCCCGACTGAGAAGGCTAGTTCCGACAAGCATTTTGATGGTTTGGACAAGAAAAACCGCGGCTATGTTGAGAGTAATGCTGTCGTGCCCTTCATGCTTCAGTCAAAGCTACCAGAGGGTGACCTTGCAGCAATTTGGTTAGTCTCATTGCCATATTCTTTTCCGCTGACTTATCTCACAACTGTGCATAGGGATCTGGCCGACCTCAACAATGATGGTCGTCTCACTCGTGACGGTTTTGCGGTAGCTTTCCACTTAATACAAGGGAGGCTTAACGGAAACGAGATACCGGCCACACTACCTCCTTCTTTGATGCCACCTTCGATGCGAGTTGTAGCCGCACCCACAAGCCCTTCTTTCCAACAACCTCTCTCGGAATCGCTGAATGACCTGATATGGGACGATTCTCCTGTGGCTTCTCATCCTCAACCATCGATCTTGCAGCCCCAGCGAACTGGGCCTCCTACCCAGTCACCGGCGATCCCGCCACCTCAGACCCAACAGGTTGCATTTGGTATGCCTCGTTCTTCCTTCGAGGAGCATAGTGCTCACGGTTCATTGTAGCACTCAGTAGAGGGCTTCTCGATGATGACGACGATGCTGGGATCGGTGTTTCTTCCACTGCGATCAATGATCGTTCGGCCGAAATAGGAAATCTCCAGAACCAGCTCCAGTCGACGACCCGCTCACTAGAAAACATGACTGCAGAGCGGACCAATGTCGAGGCTGCCGTCCGAGACCAGGCTGCCCAGCTCTCCGCCCTCCAAACTCAGCTCAGTTCTGCCAAAGCAGGATATGAAACTGAATCCCGCCTTCTTTCCACACTCCGCGAACGTTTCAGCAACCAGTCATCCGAAATTCAGAAGGTCAAAGGGGAACTCATTCGCGCCGAGAGCGATCTGAGTGCCATCCGAGTCGAAAAGGCTGAGGTGGAGCACGGCGTGCTTCGTGACAAGGAAGAAGTACGCGAACTGCAGCGTAAAATGACCGAGACGGGTTCGACGATCGAAGTCACCAAGGCTGAGGTCGACAAGGCGAAAAAGGAAGCGAAGCAACAGAAGGGGCTTTTGGCAATCGCCAAGAAGCAGCTCGCTGCGAGGGAAGCGGAGAGAGCCAAGGTCGCACAAGAGCTCCAGGAGGCAGCAGCGGAAGTCGAAGAGGCTACGAAGGAGCGAGAGATCGCAGAGGCAGAACTTGCAAGAGAACCCACAGCGGTAAATTCGGCAAACGGGCTCCCATTCGCTCCTTCACCCTCGCTGTCAGCAGACAGTGTCACCTTCTCTGCAGCGCAACCACTTCCAGGTTCACCAGGAAGTCCTAGCTCCAATAGTGGTTCGGCTGCGGCAAAGAGCAATAATCCATTCGAACGGCTCACTGCAGGTCCCGGCTCGCAATCGCCATTCCTTCCTTTCGCTAATACATCCGTGCCCACTCCTCCTGCTGTCCCCCCGACGCAAGAAGAAGGTACCACAACCGACAATCCATTTACCTTTGATCAGGCTTTCGGTGAACAAGCAAGTCCTGGTCCTGATGTGCAGGAGCATACGACTGGGCCTGAGATGAATGGGCAACCCTTCTCCGCAAATGCCGTTAGTGAACCGAGGATTGGAACGAACGAAGAAGTGTCAGAGCCCTCCAGCGACCACGACTTGTTTATGACTCCCCCAACTTCCGCGCTAGATACAAGTGCCAACACCTCGACAATGGAGGCAGCCATAAAGAATATTCCGCTTCTTAGTGCCACACCCGTAGCGCCGTCAACCGACCGATCATTGGACGCTCATACCGACCTCAATACACAACTCAAGGAGCTTGATGTGCACGAATCCGACTCAAGCGACGACGATAGCGAAGATGAAACCCCGCTTGCTACTCTGGTCGGTCGTCCCCCTCCTGCCTTGAACAGAGACGAGGCTGTGAAGGAAACGCCAGTCAGCAACGGTCATGCTTTACCGACTACTACCGAGACACCATTCCCACCCGTGACGGAAGTTGCCCCTGCCGTTGAGGTCCAGAGTACCAATCCTTTCCCGCCTACTCCAGCGAAAGATATCAGCCCTTTCGCAGCCTCGACTTCGCCGTTTACAGTATCTTCAGAAACCCCGAAGGCCGCGACCGTGAGCGACTTTGACAGGGCGTTTAGCGATTTCCCCAGCACAGCACCTGCCGTTGCAGGGAAGCTCTCTTTTGACGCCGCATTTGACGACCAGTTTGACTTTGCCAAGGGAGACACACCTGCTTCCCCTCCAGCCGAGGAAGTATCGTCCTCTGCCTCAACGGCGTTCCCCCCGCCGCCGAGCACCAGCGGGGTCGTGAAACCCCTGACCACCACCGCGCAAGACTCGGGCTTCGAAAACGCGTTCATCCCGCAGCAAAGCACACCAGGCCCTGCTCGACCTGCACCCGCCGCTGACGGCCTCCCCGTCCTTCCCCCAGTCCTCGAATCCAAGCCGTTCTCGTTTGACCAAGCTTTCGGATCCAACTTTTCGGCCACGGCCACACCCCCACCCGCTGCCACAACCGAAGCGGCACCGAGTCAACCGCCAACCAGTGCGGACACTGCGAGCTCCTCGCTTGGTGACGCTTTCAGCCTCGATCTCTCACAAAAGGGCAGTGCGTTTGGGACTGTGTCGTCCCAGGGATCCTCGATCCCTCCAGTGACACAGTCGCCAGTGTCCGCGTCCGCATTTGCCTCGGATTCCCCGATTCGGGGATCCACATCCCCCCGCGATCCGGTCGGCTTCCCGGTTTCGCATCCTCCCACTCCAGGCTCTCCCCCGCTACGTATGGCATCTCCCAAGGGAAGGCCTTCCACGTCGTCCCCCAAGGACAGTGGTAAGGAGCCGGCGCGGCACTCGAAACTCAGCGTAAGCGACATTGTCCTGTGTCCTGGGATAGAAGAGAGATGACACTTGTCCCGATTTTAGATCCGTCTGCCATTTGGGAGGAAGAAAAAGACACAAGACTCATTGCCTCCGACACAGCATTTGGCCGCGATAACTGACGAGAACATCGGAACGAGATCGCCCGCGGTGGATGACGACGTCGAGCCTGTGAAGCAGCTGTGTAGTATGGGTTTCAGTCGTACGCAGGCTGTGGCTGCACTCGAGGCGAGTTCGTACGATTTCCAGAAGGCGTTGAACAGCCTGGTGCGCAGTGCCTAAGGCTTGAAAGGGGATAACTGTTGTGGAAGGATTTCGTTTCCTTTGCTTGTTTTTTTCTATATGTTGTCCCAGCCCCTTTAATTACCTTGCGACTTCCGTTCGCCTCGTTCGTTGTCTGTCGAGTCACTCCTTTGTTTTCTTTCCTTTTCCCACTATGATAATTCACTCTGCTCTGTCTACGTGTGGTGACAAAGTGAGAATGAGTCGTTCGAGAGCGCTCTCACCCGTCCCTGTCCTTGTTCGGGCAGAGCCGACTCGAATATTAATTGGAAGCGAAATTTATCGCCAACACTTCACCTCCCCCATCTCCTCATGCCCACCTTTCACTTGGTCGTCGTGGGCAGCGGTGGAGGGCCTTATGAGACCAACCTATCCTCGTTCGTCTCGTCTTTTTCCTCCTCTCGCGAAAGACGCACGTCCGTTTCTAACCCGAACGCAACCGCATCCTCGGATAGGTACTTATTTAAGCCATGTGACGCATCCTGGAAAGATGGCATAATTGCCCTCGAAGCAGGTGAGGCGCAAACTCGCATCATAACGCCACGCCGCACGAACAACCCCTTCCGAAAAGCGTCTTGCTCACCCCGTTTTCGTTTTCGGTTGCCCGCAGGCTCGGGGATAGGGACACTGCACCAGCTGCTCGCCCGGGACCCCGCCCTCCTCGACAATCTATCTGCGCATCAGGTCTATTCGCTCATTCAGTTAGTGGGGGCCTTCTTCTCTTCGCGAACTGATTAGACTACCATTTCCGTTTCCCTTATATCCTCTCCTCCCTTCCAGCTGTTTCGTTATCAGCCACGCCCACCTGGACCATGTCAACGGTCTCGTCCTGTCCGCGGGATCGCTTCAGGGTCCCAGGAAACGCGTGTGCGCCCCACAGCACACGCTCAAGACCCTGGAGACCATATTTTCGGATCGAATATGGCCCAGTCTGGCGTCATGGGATGCGGACGATGCCGCCTACAAACTTCTCTATGACCCGTGCGTGGCTATTTTACCTCCGTTTTTGACAGTCTCTCACGCTCATATTCATTCATTCATTCAACGAACTCGAACGGAACCGATATTACCCAATCAAATCCACCCCACCCACACCCACAAAACGAACAAAAAAAACAATATCAACATCAACAGATTGAAGTTCGACGAGGGGTACAGAACGATCTTTCCGGACGTTTCGGTCAAGGCGATGCCCGTGTGGCACGGCAAGAACGACACGCTGGGCGACTACGAGTCGTCGGCCTTCTTCGTCCGGCACGACCGCACGGGCCAAGAATTCCTCTTCTTCGGCGACGTCTCGCCCGACAGCCTCGTGGGCGCGTCCTCCAAACCGAAGAACATCGCCGTCTGGCGCGCGGCGGCGTCCAAGATACCCGCCACGCTCTCCGCCGTCTTCATAGAGTGTTCCTGGCCGTCCGGCAGGCCGGACGAGCTGCTCTACGGCCACCTCAGCCCCGAGCACCTCGTCGACGAGCTCGCCATCCTCGCGGAACAAGTCGTCGCCGCGCGTGCTGCCGCAGCTGCCGCGAAGGGCAGCAGTGGCGGTAGCACCAGCAACAACAACAACAACAACAACGATAGCAACAAGTCGACCGCGGCTGACGAGGCGGCGACAGTTCCCAAGAGGAAGAAACGCCGGAAGAATAGACCCGCTGACGCGCCTTCGGTGCCGCCGCTCAGTGGCTTGCGCGTGTACATCATGCATTGCAAGGAAGATTTGGAGCAGAAGTATAGTCGGCCGATATGCCACGTCATCCGAGACCAAGTGGAGGCCTTGGTACGAGGCAGGAGTCTCGGCGCAGAGGTATTGACTGTCGAGCAGGGCATGAGGATCAGTACGTTTTCTTGCGGTTGTCATTTTCGAGAACATTGCGCTGATTAGGTCCACCCTCGTAGTTATTTAGCTTTTACCTTTCCACACTTTTATTTTTCATTGATGGACTTTCGTCTCGGCCCCAGCACGTCGTGCAGCCCGTGTACTATAGCATGTAGCGATACACATACCGGATCTGCAATGTATCCATAGCGCTATCATTTTTCTGATTTCAAGTATGCCTTTTCGCGGAGGCCTTTTTTGCTTTTTTTTTTTTTTGGTTGAATCAGGACATTGTACTCAGAGGTGGCTCAAGTAGGTCCGTGGATGAAATATCTGGCATACAATAATGAGCAGATGGTAAAGCTACGTGAGGTCTATCCGAATGAGTATGGTGCAGGTATACGAATTATGACGACGCGTATAGCTTAACAATGCCATCCGCACCCGCACTGGCCATGAAAGGTAGAGATGGGTGGAATTGCACGTCGAGCACGCCCTCGTTCGCCTTCTTGCGATGACTTGTGATCTCCTGGATACATGCCTTGGTACCAAGTATGTCCCAGAAACGGATTGAACAGTCATGACCCCCAGATACTAGAGAGAAGCCAGCGGCATCGATGGATAAGGAGGTCACACCGTCCAAGTGGGCAGGCATCGAGTACGTGCATTGGCCTGGGAAGTGTTCAGTGCTGGATACGCCGATCGTTGGTAATGGGGACTAACCTGTGTTGATGTCATACATGTTGATGTACTTGTCCTCGTGGGCAGTAATAAGCAATGGCATTGTTGGATGCGAAACTATGCTATTCGCTTGTGAAAGCCCACCGTCTGAAGGGATGATAAGACGGGGGAAAATAACGAGATACACAACCTACCAGACCCTGATTCGCCGTGCAGAACAGCCAGTTCTTTCCCATGCACAATGTCGAATATTTTTATCGTCGCGTTTTGGTACGCGACCGCAACCTTTTTCAAGTCGACCTTGATGGCCTCGACCGCAGTCACACCTGGCAGATCGTCGGATTCCTCGCCGTCATAGTCCACGCCGTTGTATGTCCAAGAGAGCCGCAAGGAACCACGGCCGGACGGATCGCTAACATCCCACACTTTGACAGCACCTTCTGCTCCACCACTGATGAGAGTGCACTCGTCGCGCACGAGCGCGAGATCCCAAACAGCATCCGTGTGTCCGATGAGCTCTCCGCGAAGTCGTGAAGCATCGAATGGTGCATAGGTGGTATGAGTTGAAGACGGTAGCACCCAAACACGAAGTGTTGAATCGAGAGATGCAGAATAGATAAGTTGCTTGGAGGGTGCAATGATGAGGCGGGTAATAGCCGCTGAATGGCCACGAAGGGTCAACTGTGGTTCAACCTCAGTAACGGGGCGAGAACTGCATTGGAATGATGTGAGTAATGATGCCATGCTGAGACCAACAAAGACGCTTTGCGTACTTGGACGAGGCTAGGCCAGTAACATCTGTTCGCCAGATTTTCACAGTGCAGTCGTCGCCTCCAGTGGCAAGACAGAGCTCTGTGGGGTGAAAAGCAATCGCCCGGACTGCATCAAGGTGGCTATGCGAATGTGAGGACTGTGTCAACAAGAAAACGCCAGTCGAGGATGCTTACTTTCTTAGTGTTCTCTTGGTTCTCCAGACCTTAGTGCCCTCACTTTCACCGAGTACGTTCGACTCGTCCTCTTCGACCTCGGTATCATCCTCCTTGACATCCTCATCTTCCTCCCTCGGACGACGGTCCCAGGCGCTATCCGCCAGCGCACCGGTGGAGTTTGTGTACGACAGCCCCAGCTTTTCCCTCCATTCTCCTTTATCGTCAGGACGATAAATAGATGTGCGTGACTGGGACTCGAACATGGCCTCATCCTTGTCTTTATCCGCATCTGACGTCTGTCCAGATTGCAGAGAGGCGGGCTGGCTACTTGGCGGCTGAGATGACTGATATTGACCCAACGAGTTCTGTTGGGAGGGTAATGGTACGATGCCAGGCGCACGCTCAAGCGTGGAAACCTGGGGCCCTGTAGAAGAGGGACCTGCAGCGGGTGCAGGGTTTGAGATAACATTCATGTTATTCATGAGCGGGAAATCTTTGCCAACTTCGGGCATGAGTTTGCGTGGTCGCGTACCGTAGCCCATCTGGTCGAATGATGGAACGTTGGGAAGGGTGACGGGAAGAGATGGATTTGCCACAAGTTGTCGGGGGGGCAATGGATTCAAAGCTTGGGGGGAGGTGAGATATTGAATTTCTTGTAAGCATCTAGGAGACGTAAGAAAAAACACGAAAGCACGTTCAACTCAAGCGCGTACTGTTTGAGGTACTCCCTGCTGCGGGCACGGCTCTTGGGGTCACGACCAAGTGATGGTTTACCTATGGCAGCAGTTGAGGCAGGGCCATTGGTGTTCGTCCACCCAGATGATGATGACGGCCCTGCCAACGCGCTCGCTCTCGTTGAACCAGGGGCCGAGGTGCCATTCGGACCCCTTTCTGGGGGTAGGGGAGAGTCTTTTGTCGTGTGAGCAAGAGAAAGGGATGAATAGAAAGCCGGGATACCTTCGCTGCGAGGAGAACTAGGACTGCTACCATCCTTATGGCTAGACGTCTCGTCCTTCTGAGAAGCGGACTGCAAAGCAGCAACTTTTGCGGGGGGTATCGATTGGGATGCGAGAGAGGCGGATTGTGAGAGTTGTTTCGAGCTGCTCGCGTGAAACACGTCACGTCCGTCGACGAAGCTGACGAGAGAACTGGTACACACCGCTCGACCCGAAGAGCGTACTCTAGCATTTTTATGCGGCGCATAAGGTCGACTTTGATATTCTCGAAGGACCGACGCTCTCCCTCTAGCAGAGCGATGCGAGCCTGGGAGGAACAAAGAGTATGAAAATGTAGACCAACATTTCGTTGAGAATACACGACGAACTCGCATCTCAGCACGCTCAATCTCCCATTCATTGCGATCACGTTCATATTTTCGCCATTCAGATTGAAGAAAATGAAGCACGTTTGAGAGGGTGAAGTCTTGGCCGTTGAGGGGTGGAGGAGGAACATCAGAGGGTCCGTTCTGGGGTTGTTGTGGTTGGGCAAGTTGAGGCTGTTGTTGAATGATGGAGGGGCCCTTATTAGAAGACAAGTTCTGGACGGAGCCCAGCATTGTAGACACGGACGGGAGTGGGGGTGAGGTTGATGTAGACAAAAGGCTCAAGAGTGGTTCGGGTTCAGATTCACACGTTCCTCGCTCGTCTTATTACACTGCCTCTGCCTCTACACTACTCCTCCAGTACTCCTCCCTCCTTCCACATCTCACTTCTACTTCTTGCCAGACCTAAATACTCATCATGAGCTCGACTATTTAACCATCATAATACATATACCTTACTTCTTGATGCCACCTCCAGGGGCACCACCTGTCGACGGATATCCACGTCAGCCCTGTAATCCTAGCCGTACCTATCTCATTACCTTTCTGTGCTGTACACCCCAAACGTCAGCCGTAACCACGAGTGATCATGTAGCGATTCATTCACGGACCTTTGTCTTTCGCAGCTCGCAATGCCTCCGCGTCAGCTTTCTGTTTTGCTTTGAAAGCAGCGTCGTCCTCGTCTTCTTCCTTTTTATCCCTCTTTGGTGTCTGTGACAGCTCAGCGAAGAATCATTCTCATGAGGCGTAATCCTTACCTTCAAAGGTTTGAGTTTACCGCCTTGTCTGCCAGACATTTCAAAGTGGATCGATGTTCGATGGTGTGTGTGAATGGACAAACTGTTTAGGTCACGCCCACTCGCTACAAGCTTTGATCAATGCAAGCGACCGACGAGTGGGCCTTTCATACAACTGGATCCTGGGATGCACGTCCTTGGCACCATTCCATTTATATTGATAGTGATCCTCGTCTCTTCTAATAGGTTCTCGGTCCATTCCCGGTCCATGCGAGGGAGCAACACTTTCTCTCACCATCATTTCCCCTCGATCGTGCGTATCCCATATCCATCACCTCTCGCTCACCGTTGGACGTATTCAGGATAGTAACCGAACTTGTTGATCTCGATGCGTCATATCCGTCTTCACTGGCCGACGGAGGATCTGTGCTTTGGTCAAGGGTTTTTGCAGGCGCTGATGGTAATCTCGCGGTCTCGTTCCCTAACATCCGGTGCGCAATCACTTGTCCAAACAATCACGGCGTGTCGTTCAATTTCACGTGTATCCATAGTTGGGCTTCCCTACGGGCGACCGAGGGATGGGCAGTCCTACAACATCACGCCGTCTTGCGAACAACCCTCACCGTCCTTCCTCCTCGTTCTGGTTCAAAACAACAGCTGCCAGATATCCCCAATATTCTAATGGAGCTCGAACGGGGTTCTTTTTTCACCATCGTTCCTGCCGATGTCGAATGGCAGCAAAGGCACGACTTTGTACCGGAGTGGTATTCAGGAAACATATACGAATTTGGCGGTGCTCCCCCGCACCTGGTGAAGCTTCCAACGGTACCGTCTGCATTGTCCCCCACCGTATATCACCTATACGTAAGCGGAGATTATGAGGTGCTTGGGCTACATTCCTGTCGATCGTTAATACGTTGCTGAGGCGTGTGGTTTCAGATCAGGTTATTCGGTGACCCCAATGAGGCTGGCTCCGAGGCGCCTACACTCAGCATATCTGTCAATGTACGCTTCGAGTCTCCCTCCTTAAATATCAGACGCGAGACCTCCCACGATGTAGCCCCAGACTTTGTCGAAGGCATTGCGTTCGGAGACGCGCTAGGCGTTGGGTTGAGGTGTCTATCAACAAGTTGGTGGACGGTCACGGCCCTCTCTCCATCTCCGCAGCTACGTGAGGCAGTAAGAACCCAACGCACCTACAAAGCAACGGAACGCCTCGCTTATCCATGCCTTGTTCTAGGGAATCGAACTTTCCCTGCTCGCAGACGTTCGATTTGCTCCTGGACAGACGCACGTTCTTCCGATCCGAATTTCACAATCCAAGGCATTTGACGGGGATGCACTCTCGTTCGACGTACATGCCACCTCTGGTGCTTCCCCGGTGACTGTTCCGGTCCGAGTGCCCATTTCCCAGCTTGATCACTGGGCAGAGATGGGTGCTGCGGCCATCAGGGCAACCTACTTCTCTGCGGACACAGCTCCTATCGGATTCATCGTAGTCCCTCCGACAGATCCAAATGCCGCCCTTAAGGCGCTGAACCCACCGATAGTCGCTTTGCGTTCGTATCTTATTAATTTGATTCACGCCACCTCTCATGTATTTCCCGCGGAGACAGACGGTGCGGGAGCAGATATTTTCGCACAACCTTTCTGGGTCGAGGCCATGCCCCGCCAACAAAGGAGCTGGTTCATCTTACCCTCGGGAAGGACTTCGTGGGCATGTGTCCTATATACCCATTGACCCTGCCATGGAGTAACTAGAAACCCACAGGGTTTGGATTGGCACGGGCCCAGCGCGGACGATGTTTGGGGCACGGTCTCTGCCCTTGCGAGCATCCTTGAATCGTTCTCAAAGTGGAAGGCGTGGGCGATCGCACCGGAAAAGGTCGTCATTATCGGTCATTCAAATGGGGGACAAGGGGCATGGTATAATGCTGCAAGACACCCTGACAGGGTGGTAGCAAGTAACATCAGCCATCTCCCTCCGTGGAACAGTTTAAGATAACCCGTTGTAGTGATTCCTGCCGCTGGGTTCATCAAGGCTCAGGCCTACGTCTCCTTGACGCACTCACAGTCAGTGTACCGGACAACACTCGGACAACCTCACCTCGACCAACCTTAAGCTAACCGATAATTGTCATAGTTCGGCTCATTTCATCGACCCATCCTTGCGTGCGATTCTAGAGAGTTCTTTCGTTCCGGATGACAACGACTTGTTCATGACGAATTTGGTGGACACCCCTGCATTGGTCATACATGGGTGCGCTCTCAATTATAGTACTTCCGACGACCATGGTCTCACCCACACGTAGCGGTGTCGACGGAAATGTACCCACTTGGCACTCGAGGGAAATGGTCAGCGTCTTGAAGACGTGGGCCACAGACGCGATTGTGAGGTACGCTCGTTTCTCCCTTCACCCTTTGGTTCGATTTCACCCTCACGGGCGCAGCTTTTGTGAAGAACCGGGGAAAGGCCACTGGTACCCGTCCGTCTTCAAGAGCGCGCAAGTGAAGGCCTTCCTAGATTCCGTCTTGAGCGAAGAACGACCGTCCCATCGACGTTCCCACACTTTCACGCTAACCACCGTGGTCCCCGCCGAGACTGGTTCTCTTCACGGTTGGCGCACACTGAAATTGCTCGTCCCAGGAAGGTGAGCGCTTAATCATATTAGAGGTGTTTATACGCATGCCAAACCTGTTGCTCCCATCCATCCTCTGCACAGATTGGCGCGCTTAACGGTAGAAATGGACGATAGCACCGCCTCGGTCGTCACATGCAACGTCGCCGGTTTCAGCGTCGAGGCCACTCGACTACCCAACCAAATCCGACGACTGGACATCGATGGGTGCACCCTCTCAATCCCCGGTAATGACTCTGCGGATGGCTCCCGACTCCATTACTTTCAACGCGACGATTCTGGCAGATGGGGGGTAAGGGTTGTTTCCAGTCTTCTTCCCTCTGACAAAAAACCGTCGCTTTCGTACTAAAGTCACTGGCAATGACCCCGCGCAGATCCTCGCCGCTGCCGCCGCCGAGTCGCCACCGGAACCACAGCGCTCCACGAGTCCATATTCGATCTTGCGTTCTCCAGGACGGCTCAAAATCGTCGTGTCCGGAGGCGTCTTGTCAGACTGCGCGATGTCGATCGCGCGGCGACTCGCGAACGACCTGTTCACGTACTTCAAGCTGGATGCCGACATCGTCCACGAAACGGAAATTCTCGAGGCGCAATATGACGACGCCCACGCGAGGACGGGGACGGGGAACATCGTTGTCATTGGGAGCCCCAGTGGCCAGTACATACGTCGATGCTTGGCGAAAGGGAGGACCGCCTTTACCATCGTGGAAAGCGAAAGTAGTCCACCGGTGCTGCAGCTGAAGGGAGAGACTTTGAGTGGACTATCCCAAGGTAATTTATTACAAGGCAAAGATGGTCTCGTTTTCATCGCGGATCTATTTTGCAGGTATCATGTTCACACATCCACACGAATCTTCACCTCCCTCCTCCACGATGCTGTTCATAATCGCGCACGACCAGTCAGGCTTGGAACGAGCCGCCCGTCTCTTCCCAGTTCGCACTGGGATGGCCCTAGCCGATTGGCTGGTTATCGGAAAGCGTGCGGACAAACAAGGAGCAGCTGGAATAGAGAAAGCGGGGTATTTGAATTTCTTTCTAATACTGTGACAAGGATGCACGCCTAACGTTTCGAATTTACAGACTTTGGGGAAGCTGTTGGGAATACCACAGTGGGATGTCATGGCAGCATTAATAAGGCGTACGAGGTGACGATAGGCGTATGTGGTGATCGTAATACGGAACGGAGTCCAGATCGTAGAAAGCAGGATGACAGCTTGCGAATACAATACAGTGCGTGGTAAACGGCCCAGAAATGAAGAAGAACGTAGATGGGACAGATGATGGACACTCATCTTCCTTTTAAGATACAAAGATGGTTCTCGCGACCTGGGTTCCGCAACTTAAGTTAGAGTTTGGCATTGACAAAAAAGGGTGACTTACACCATCAAGGAGCAGCGTAACCTCAGGCGCAGCCCTAACAAAATCCTTGCTCCAAAAATCGTATTTGGGGTTCCGTAGAAGCTCAATGAACGTGACCAGAGCACCCCATGGGTGGGGCCGGTGGACAACGAAGCGCTCCATGAGTACCCTCGTCATGATTTCCCGGAGGGAATCGTCGCTGGCGTCGAGAAACAAGTAAAGAAATAGGGAGCTAAACCAATGCGTGTGTGCGTTCGGATATCGGAGGTGCAACACCATCGAATTCAACAATAGATATTGGCCTAATGGGTTGTCAGAGAATGTCATGCCATAAAGTTCATTCAGCGCACCTTCGGCGTCCAGGTTCTTTGCCAGATACCGGAGAGCGACCACACCAGGATCAGAGGGGTTGAAGAGGGATGAGCCGCTCTTTGCTTTGGCTTGAGTAACAGAGGAGACACCGATGTACATCACCAAGGCATTGAGGAACGAAACGTCATACGATTCCGGACTGTCATCAGACGTGGGCGCCCGAAGACGACCTTTTAATGAGGGCAAATAAGACGAGGGGGCGCGACCGAGGAGATACTGGTCAAGATAGGAGCGCAAGTCTCCGCTTTTGAGACCGGCCGTGAAGTCGGACAGAATTGGCGGTATTGGTCCCATTTCTGGCACCGAATCGTAAACACCATTCAGGAGGTAGGGATCGGGAAGGATGATAGTGGAAGGGAAGGCGCTTAAGATGATGTTGCGCAGCTGGATGCAACCGGGGGGTACGGCATCGCACAAAGTGAAATAGTATTCACTTAGGAATTCTGGGAAGTCATGGAGGAGCACGAGTAAGAGTCGGAGACAGCCGCGATAGAGGTCTCGAGAGGAACCTCGAAGTCGGGTCGATTTGAGGAAGGGAGACAGGAATTTGAAGAGTGACAACAACAACTTGTAGAAGGCGGACCAGCCCTGGGAAACATAAGCCAAGGTCCAAAAATCTATGACGTCGCTCTCACCTCGCGATTCTCAGACGTGAGAAGTTTTGGCATGAACAGGCGATGGGAAATCAGGCTCATCCAGGAGAATGCAAACCCAGGGAAGTATGTGGGTTGCAAGGAGCTAAATGTGTCACTAGTCCAGGTATGAGTTCAAAGCTACTTCGATATTGAGTCGTGAAATGATACCTGATCGCCAGGAGCAACTGGAAGTACGCAGAGCCGAGACTCGCCTCAATACTATGTAAATCGCTGATTAAACTGGAGAAAAAGCGGAGGAAGGGTTTCTGCTGGAATGCCGGGCCTTGCTCCTCGTGCATATTGGCCAGTACCAGGACAAAGATGGATAAGATCTTGGTCAGGTAGTGTACCTTCGCTTGGTCATTGTTAACCCCAGATGCGTCACCGTGATACTTGATGATATACACAATAAGTCGAGACATGGCGTCGAGGGCGTGATACGCGTAGGAGAACGAGAAATCGCCAGCTGTGACGCTCTTGGTGTAGCTGTTCACGCTGGATTCTGCACACACTCGAAAGAAGAAGGACGATACGTCATCCATTTTGAGTATGCCTTGCTTTGTCAAATCCTTGATGAAGGGGACGAAGGCCTTCTCCGGTGAAGGGGAGCGTTGGAAGATGCTCACCCACTGTTGGAACCAGATGAACAACTTTTCTCGAAGTTGCCCAGCGTCGGTCTTGCCATTCATCTGCTGGGGTAAATAGTCGCCACCTGGGCCACGCCTCAGTCCCTGAAGATCATCCAGCAATCTCTGGGTTCTATGCGGAAGTCAGCACCCCGCCACGGGCGACGAATCTGAAACCTTAGGACTCACTCCTCATTCGCTTTCCCTGTCTGCATGATTTGGCTCAACACCTCAATCGTGAACCTGAACTGACTCTGCGATGCCAGCGGTGGGTCACAGGTCAAGCATTCTCTTATAAGTCCCGTGGCGAAAATTTGTAGGGTCGGTTTTGCGTCAGCAAACAAGAATTTCGCTAGTTGTTGATCTTGCTGAGTGATGCTGATCAGGCCACTGCGGAGGAGAGTGACCGTCACCGGAACATTGAGTTTTCGCTGTGCAAGACTTTATCAGGAAAGAGCAGAACGGAACCACAAGCAGAACGGACCTCGTCGTCGGCGTAGATGAGCCATGTGATAGCCTCCTTTGCAACGTCTTCGAATGTCCGACAAAGTTGATCCAAAAGAACGACGTAGACCTCGCGGGTCAACTGCTGCGAGGTCTTGTACAAGAGTTGAACAATCTTTTGGGAAACCAGAAGAGGGGTACGGTGACGATCTGACGATTCAGCAGCCAGATAAAGGATCTGCCTGACAACATGTCGGACATCATGGTTTGGAGGGAGCGCTGCTAAGGATTGCATAGGAAGTTGACCGAGCGCAGCTTCCAAGTCCTTCACCAGATTCTATGATAGCATTAATAGGGGTGATATCAAACGCCGACGGATCACTCACGCTGAATCGATCCATTGCCTCTGGGTGGGTCAGAGCAACAGGCACAGCAACGCTTTGCTCGACAGCAGGGGACGGAGGATAAGTAGGAGCATCGTTGCGGGAATAGGATACTGTCGATGATGGTCTACTTGACCAGTGTCGCTTTGCATCTACCCCTAGTTGAGCGATAAATTAGAAATCATCGTAAAGTGGACGAATTAGATGTACCAAAGTCTTCGTAGACACCGATTTGGTTGGCTTGTACTCCGGTAGGTTTGATTCGCAAAGGATCGGGCAGGTTGGCAGAGAAGTTAGAATTCGGCGCAGATACATCCCAGAAAGGCTGGCCACGGTTCGCCTAGCGATGCGAAGATAAGCTCGGATGCTAGATAAGAGGTTGAACTAGTCATTACCTGACGATGGCGCCTACGGAGTTCGTATGATGCCGCGAAGTTCTCGTCTACTTCGGCAACAGCACGGTCCATCGCCGCTTTCTCGATGGCACGGCAAGCGAGCTCAATGTTATCCTGGACAAGTAGAAGCACAACTTGGTCGGGTGCCATTTGCTGTAGAAATGCATAAACATTGGGCGGAGTGGCCATACCAATAGGCATACCTCCGTAAATCCCTGTTCACCCAAGAACTGTCGGATATGGCTCGATAGATTGCTCCTCAAGGGTTCCTTGCAAGTCACCAGGGCGAGGCTTCCGGCCAATTTTTGAGCCATACGATGGGCCGCTTGACGCAAAGTTTCCTCATTCGGATCTGTAGCAAAGTCCTTGGTCACAAGCTCTCTGGTCGAGATCCCTGCGATGGTTACAGAGCGCTCAACCACCGGTAGAATGATCTGTGGTGCCCTTGAGATCTAATATCAACGAATGTAACCCAATAAACTGACCTCACGAACGGAGCGGTCTACGGCTAGCTGGACCGCGCGTTTGAAGGACACATTGGATGCCAGAGGGCCGAGATGCGGACTGATGGAGACATGATGTACCAATTCCGACAGTATCTGTTCCAGCTGGGGGCCGACTGTCCGATGGGATTCAACAGGACCTGAACCACTCAGGGGCAATACTTGTGGATTTGCGTTGAGTTGCGAGTTGGGATCGTAACCTCCCATTGGCAGGATATCGATGTCCGCAACGTAATCGGGTAACGGAGGCCCAGCGACTGAGTCAGTAACAGGCCTGTTGCGCAGGATAGACGTCGCCTCGATGGTGTCAAGCTCGATCCCCAAACCTTTGCACAAAACTTCTATCTCGAACTTTAGATTCAACTTGAGCTCTGCGAAGTGGTACAGCTCAACAAGTAGGCTGATCACGGCCATCAACCATGGATTGGGGGGCTTAAACACAGTCGATTTGGCCGCGGGCTCCAAAGTCTTGCAAACGAAAGGGATGGCAACAATGAGTCGACCACCGTCGTATCCTTCAACCAGGAGGTCCTTGAACGAGATGTTCTTGAATTTGATCGGCCGATCTCGCGCAAGTGTAATCGAACCTAGCCAGGACCCAAGGTTTTTCAAGATAGCACGCTCCGAGCTTGAATGCACCGTCTGTTCAGCATTCAGCAGCAAGGCCGACTTGATGACAGTTTCTTCTAGGATGAAGCCGAAGAGTGAGGGACGATCCAAACCGTCAAGAAATTGGAGGTACAGCTGGTGGTTGTTGGGTTCCGTACTGACACGTTGACCAACCAGGTAATTGGCAAACCACCGCGCATGTTCGTCCTTGAAGTGGACCTTCATGTCTTCCAGTTTCGAGTTGACGTTGACAGGGGCAAGGTTATTGATGAGAAACAAAATTTTATCCGAAGTCTCCTCCGGCGGGGAAATGAAGGCTTCGTCATTGCGGTCAGGGTTGATGGCGGTGAAGGTGACTGAAGGCTCTGTACGTGAAACTGGGGCAACTCGGGTGTCTCCAATATTGTCCCCACCGTTCGTCAGCGCACGCCGTAGGTGGGAGGCCAGATCAGGGCGTGCTTCCAGTAAATGTGGTATGTCGAGAAGAGCCTGACACAAAGGTGCCCACTCGGATAGCCGAGACTCGAATCGGGAAAGGGCTTGCAGCCCGAATTTGAAAAGGTTGGTCTCCGGAGGGCAATTAAGAGCATCGATGACGTAGCGTATTGCAATACCGAGCGGAATGTAGTCCACCAACTCGTGTTGAATAATAGACCCGAATAGGTACCCGGTCATCGCCAGTTCGCGGGCAGGGTACCAAGTTTGGAAGAACTTGTACTCGTCGAACAGGAAATGGAGCATGCAAGAGAAAATCTCGTGATCACGGGAGTTCGATGAGTTTTTGTAACGTTGAAGCATCGCAATGACATCGTCGATCGTAATTTGTTCGTCATACATCTGCTTGAAGATGCCGTCGACTTCGAGTTCTATTTCTGGCGAATAATTGACGACTGAAAACCCTGGTTCAGAGTCCAGTCCCGGTGTCACGTTCATGAGACGCATAAGACGAGGGTGGATTTGAAGACAGGCATTTCGAACTTCCAGACAATAGTCGACATCACTGGGACGCATGATGCCCGAGCTGAACGCAAAGTTAGCACGCAGATCAGGGAACGAAACGACATGGATGCATACTTGTGCCGCAGGACACGAAGGAAAATGGTGATTGTAAGCGGATTCAAAGTCATTGTGCGACTCTCCACCGCAGGGTCCGAAATGCGAGTTGTTTTTTCACTTTCCATTTTTGCATCCAGAAATTCAATCACTGCGTGCAGAAACTCGGCGGTATGGGTTGCGACGTTGTCAGCGAGCCACTTGTCGAGGTTGAGATACTCTCGTCGCGAAGCTAGGGCAGCAACATCGAGGGCGAAATCAAATGGCTTGACATCAAGGAGCGCGTCTAGGATCTAGATGCCAATCAGCTACATAACAGGAGCTATCATTGAATTCTTGCCTTCAGATCTTGGGCGACATCAAGGATTCTGGTGATGTTCAGGGGGCTCTCTTTGTAGAAAGCAGCAAACGCATTCGTTAAATAGGCCGGGCGGATCTGCCAAATCCTCATAAAGACTAGTTGATGATTTGGATGACCAGCCAAAAACATGGTGAGTAACTTCTGCGAATACTCGGTACGGATCTCATTCCATTCTGTTTGCTGCCGGTGACGACATGTCAGTATAATGATATCACGAAGAAACTGTAAACTGACTGGAGCCTCAAGTAAACCCATATGGACCAACTCAGCACTGATACGAACGGCCTTGTC
>Ga0307510_10002602_pt1 | contig 20602 bp, 7 predicted proteins | sample 12_EM_MG_FD_207224 | JGI IMG/M metagenome (GOLD analysis project Ga0307510, IMG submission 207224) | Populus trichocarpa ectomycorrhiza microbial communities from riparian zone in the Pacific Northwest, United States - 12_EM | ecosystem: Host-associated > Plants > Roots > Unclassified | place... | reverse complement strand
CTCAACTTGAAAAAAAAAACTTAACTCTTGTGTGCTCAGCTGTATTTTAGATATATTTTCTAAATCCTTAAATGTATAATTTTTTTAATATATATTAACTATATTTTCATTAATATTAATATTGTGTAATAGATAGTATATAAAAGTTCTTTAAGAGCATATTATATTTCCATCACATTAATATTTATATAAGAAATATTTATTCCTCATTAATGCATATGTCAAAGATATGTTTCCTCGTTAAAACTATCAGGGTAAAATTACATTTCAGTCCCTCCTCCATAAAAAGACAAGACTCATGAGTTATAAATACATCATGAATCCTTCAAAACTTCAGGTTCACAATCTTTATACTCAACTGAATATATATTTTCAGAGAATCTCTTTCTAAAATATTATTTTACATTAAAAAAAAATTTACTTAAATATATAAGAATCTCAAAATCTACAAAATGAAATATTTTGCAGATACCAGCCTCCAATCATCTTGGCTTACCATATGGTAGGCACCAACCATCTTGACTAAAGAGAATGAATCAAATTGTTAAAACTAAAATATTAACTGATTATTCAATACATAAACTTTACTCTTAAACTACTTGGAGTTTTTGGAACATCATAAACTAGAAATATATAGGGACACGAGTTATTCTTCCTCAACATGTAAGGATCATTGCTTATGCCACCCATTCTACTATAATAAACGACATGATCGTCTTATGTGTGGTCAATGGCAGACTTCTTCTCTTTACTTATTCAATTTAATCGATTGAGTCCTTCTCCTACTAATTTGATGAATTGAGTCCTTTTGCTTATTCTTTTTTTGTTAAGGTCTGTTTGGTAGTGTAATAAGATATGATTGAAATTATATTTAGCCTTAATGACAATATTAAAAGTGTTTGGTTAATTAATATATACTAAAGTCGTGCACGGTTCTTACTAAATATTTTCTCTAAAACTTTAATTATAAAATAAAAATGATAATTTATAATTTTTCTTAAATAAAATGCAAAAGACACTTTCTTGCCTATTTATCATATCCCATTACAACTTTATTTATTGGGAGATTGACTTTTACACTTAAATTTTAGTACACTAGTCAAACAAAAGTTAATCCTAGAAATAGGTTTACTGGTGAAGAAAGTTTGTCCTTTTTTATTTTTTTTTATTTTGAGTATTAAATTAATATTTTAAAAGATATTATTTCATTGAATACACTAAAGATACAAAGATTCAAAATTAAGCTCATTTATTCCATGTCCAAACTAAAGAAAAGTCAAAAGCCAAAGTACAAAAATAACTCCATTAATTTTTCAAAAGGAAAATAAAATTTTGGCAACAATATTATCAAATTTTAGTTTTAGATATTTTAGGTGTGTTTAGAAAAAAAAATACTTTTTTTCTTTTTTTCAAAAAAATATTACATTTAAACAGTAAGTCTTAGTTTTTTTTTTCTAACTCTATTTTTTTCAAAACAAATAAAAGAATATTACTCTATTTTTAAACCGTCTCTTAATATAGATGATAACTAAGTACCCATGGTTAAATTTCTCTTTATTTATATCATATACATTATTTATCAGATAAGAAATTTAGATATTTATATCTTATAAATCAGATTTTTGGTATTCATATTATGTCATACTATTGTTTGTTATTTCAAAAGAATATATAATAATAATACTAATAGCAACAGTAGTAGGAGTAATACTAATAATAATGTTAGTAGCAGTAGTAGTATTAATAATAATACTAATAGTAATGTTAGTTATGAAAATGGTAGTAAAAATAATAATAATAGTGGTAATGAAAATAATAGTGGTAATGAAAATAATAGTGGTAATGAAAATGATGCTTGTGGTTATGGTGGTAGTGGTAGTAACAGTGATAATAATAGTAATAGTAATAGTAATAGTAATAGTAATAATGATAATTGTGATGATATTAGTAGTTATGGTAATAATATTGTTGATGGTAATTATTATGATAGTAATAGTAACAATAACAACAACAACAATAATAATAATAATAGTGCTGATAGAAATAAAAATCGTAATGAAAATAATAGTATTATTGATGATGATGGTGATGATGATGATAAACATTTGTTATCTAGTGTTGACTTAACTATAATTAGCATTGTTATACATTTGTCATGGTCAATTTTTTATGTTATTTCTAACCTCATTTGAATACCTAAATATCATTTTTTGTACAAAAAAATAGTCTAGCCCCGCAGCAAAGCGCGGGAACCAAAGCTAGCCTCTACTAAAAAAACAACTACAAATCCAAAACATAAAGAAAATAAAACAAAAATTGAAATTAAAACATAAAATCTAAAGGGAAAAAAAAACATATGAAAACAAAATTTGCCAAAACTTGAGCATTTGAGCTAAATCCTAATTTTGAAAGATCTGATGGTTTGATAAGTGACACAATAGCTTTCCATAGGAAAATTGCCCATTCAATCACTTGAAAAATTTGAGCCCGATCTAATGGTTGAATCTCATGTTATCATAGTTTTAAAATGTTAACCTGATCGTATGACGCAACCAGACCTACTCTTAGAGCTAGATCTATCCAACTTGTCCATAAAAACATATATTAGGTCATTTAAATAGTCTATATGGATCATAAATTCATCTAATAATAACAAATCCTAACCCAAATACTCAGAACCTTTGGTTCATCAAGAAATTTACGTATTGTCTTGTCCTACCAATATCATCTAGCAAGGTGAAATTACGCTAGCAAGGAAATTCTTCTTTATTAATCCAATAAATTGGCAGTTCCTATCACTATTTGTTCTCCATGAATACAAAGCACGTACATCTAATGTTGTCATAATGCTAAGATACCAAACTACTAGTACTCTATATACTTCCTGACAAAAGAATTTGAATATTGCAATGAGCCCTAAGAATTGATCGCACACTTCTGAGATGAGAGTATTCATGCCATGTTGGGCATCTGGCCTTTTTGCTTCCGAGTAGGGACTGTGATTAAGCCAACATCACACAACAATATCTTCAAAGCGTCTCTTGAAAGTATCCTATCAACCTTCAGAACTTTCCACACTCTATGAATCGATACTATTTTGAATTTCTTCCAGTGTTTTTCCTTTGGTTTCTGGTAGAAACTTGGCCACGTATAGAATTGCTAGCACTGAGAATCCAGAGTACACAAAAAAGGTACCTGAAAATGTGAAAACCATCAAATAATCCATGAAGACAGTTACATGACAACGCGAACTATGTAACTTCTATTCTGCGCTTGACTTGAGAAGTTTCTTACTCCAGTCCATGAGAAAGATGAACGTAAAAGAAACTGACCAGGCACCCAACCAGGTCACTAGCACCATCAAGCTCCCAGCAATCCCCTTTATGTTAATTGGGAAAATCTGCCACAGGAAAAGGTCTTAGATAAAGCAAGACTAGGTTTGCTGTGCCTTGTGGCTGACTCCTATTCCATTCTATACATAAATCTAGATTAAATATTTTAGCAGTTTTCCTGACAGGTAAAAATAGCTACCTCAGACATGACCACCCAAGGAACTGGTCCCGTTCCAATTGAGAATGTTGATATATAAATCTGATTCCATAGGAAAATTAGCCGAAATTGTTTAAATTTTGATTTGTAGTCATTAAAAAACACCATGGTTATATAGTAGGAAATATACAAGCACTCTTGAGACGGCTCATATCAGTACCTCCTCAAGCAACAAGCCATGCCCTTGGATTACAATGATCATGACAAAAAATTCTAGACCTAAATGTAAACAGTAAGAACAAAATATGCAGATATTGAACTAGTAAGATTTTTAGTGATTTACCTTGAGAAAGAAAGAAGCTACTACTAAGAAATAACCTAGACATGTCGCAGTTGCAGAGATCTTTATGAACAAAAAGCATAGTTATTGGTCACTAATTAGGTTGGCATGGTTGGTGTCTAATGACCAGTATATATATAAGATCCCCCCAAGTTTCTCTACCTATGTGAAGCTGGATTTACATACAAATTTTTTACCATTTAAACAAACCAGAGTTTTACGTTGCTTCTAATACCATAATTAAAGTCCATAATATAAATCAATATCTTAATACAAGATTTAATACAAATATTGTAATTGTTAAGCACTAACTAAACATAATGGAATAACATTGATTACAATGAAACAATAGGTTCTGAAAGTCCAACAAAAGTATCCATAAGTAATTGCACAATCTCCCTAATGAACAATTTCATCAACTTTGCATATCCATAAGTAATCTTGACTGGCAAGAAATGGGTTAATTTTGTTAACTTGTCGACAATCACCCATATCGAATTGTAACCCTTTCTAACTCCTAGGCAATCCTGTCACGAAGTCCATTATGATCATTTTCCACTTCCATTCTAAAATCAATAATGTTTGCAGCAATCCAGAAGGTTTCTAGTGTGCACCTTTTACCCTCTAAAAGGTCAAACACCTAGAAACAAAGTTTGTTATATGTTAGCCTTGATCCTATTCCACCAATAACACACCTTAAAATCTTTATACATCTTGGCAGAACCTGGATGCACTGTGTAGAATGTTTGATGCGTTTTTGTCATCAATTATCTCCTCAGATCATCCGTATTAGGCACATAAAGCCTATTCTCATACCTCAACACATCATCCTCATCAATCACAACATCTGCAGCTTTTCCCTGCTCAACCTCATCTTTGATCCTGAGTAGCGAGTCATCTCTATTTTGAGTAGCCTTTATCTTTTCAAACAAGTCTGATTTAACCTGAAAATTGATTGCTCACTTTCAGGTTAAGTCAAATTTAACTTCTTCATCCACTAACCCATGCAACTCCCTAAACAAAGTCTTTATACCTCCTAAGTATGAGCTAAGCTCCCTGATGATTTCCTGCTCAAAGCATCAGCAACTATATTTGCTCTGTTTAGGTGGTATTGTATGGTATAATTATAATCTTTTAGCAGCTCCATCTATCTCCTTTGCCTCAAATTTAGATCCATCAGCTAAAGGATGTACTTTAAACTCTTGATGTCTAACATGTGCAATATTATGAATATCTTAATACAAAAGAAGACATATTTAAAATGAACTCGAAAGGAATGTAAAATCTATTTAATACATTTAAATTAGGGTCTAACCCATAACATTACATGTTTAAGAACCAAAACATAATTATAAACTGGAATCGATCCATTTGATTGATCTCAAACATAACTTAAACTAATCAAACCTAAAAGAATCATTTAACCTCATTGTCAAGTTTATCGGTCTATCGGTTTAACTCAACCAGTCGATCAAATTTTATTCACCAATCGGTCTACCGGTGGAACCTAACCAATCGAACAAAATATAGCAGCCAATCGGTCTAACGGTTCAACCCTAACTGGTGGCTGGCTGGTCAGGAATTCCATACTAGTTTCACCTAATATGGCAGATCCTGAGTTTTAACCCAAAACCTCAAAAACCCAATATAATCAACTTATAATAATTCATTCCATCACACTATAATTAATTAATTCAACTTAAATAACCAATTCATCAATTAATTCATCAATCTAACCCTAAAACATAAACTTTAAAACCTTAACAAACCAAAATCAAAGTTAAATACTAGATTCTACATAACCAAAGTGTAAACCTTCACTTAGGGGTTTATTTCTTATAATTCTCTTCTCCTTACTTAGTTTTTCCTTCTCTTCTTCCTTCTTTCCCTCATGGTTCTCTCTCTAATTTCATGTTTCTCTTTTTTTTTTATCTTTCTATTTATACTTACCAAGCTATTTGTTCAATAACCATAATACCTCTCATTCATTTATACCTATTTTCTAAGCCTCCAAGGGCATTGTTGCCTTTTCCTATTAACTATTTTTTCTATTCATTTCAAAACATCACAATCTCCCCATCTTATAAAAATTTTGTCCTCGAAACTTGACAGAAATGATTGAACACTTACTGAAACCATCGAAAAGATGAGGATACCCCTTGCACTTTTTATCCTCGAGCTCTCATGTTTATTCCTCGCGTGAATGGCCTTTCCGCTTCACCTTCACTAAAGTTATTTCCTTTGATATAAGTTTCCTTATTTACCAATACACTATAGCTTTCGATTGCACCTTATAAGTCATATCATCTCTTAATTCAACTGGTTAAACTCCTAACATATGAGATGGATCTGACATATACTTATGTAGCATAGAAACGTGGAATACCAGAAGAATAGCAAACAAGTTTGATGGTAGTGCTAACCTATAAGCAATTGCTCCAACCCTCTCGAGAATCTCATACATTCCAATAAATCAAGGACATAACTTGCCTTTTTTTTCAAACCTGAATACTCATTTGGTCGGTGATACCTTGAAGAACATATAATCACCTACTGAAAACTCTAAATCACACCTCCCATATCCGCGTACCTCTTCTGTCTACTCTAAGATGTTTGAAGCTTCTTTTTTATCTCCTATGTCTTCTCTGAGGTAATCTGAATCAACTCTGGTTCCATTAGCCTTTTCTCACCAACGTCAGACCAACAGACCGACGATCTACACGTCTAACCATATAAAGCCTCGTAAGGCGTCATCTCAATGCTAGCATGATAATTTTTTTTGTAAGCATATTCAACTAATAGTAGAAATTTACTCCAATCAATTTCAAAATTCATAACAGCATATCCTCTAATGTCTGAATAGTCCTCTCAGACTGACCATTTGTCTGAGGGTGAAAAAATATACTCAATTGTACTTTAGTCCCATAGCTTCCTGGAATTTCATCCAAAACCATGATGTGAACAGTAAACCTCTATCCAAAACTATCAAGATCGGGACTCCATGCAATCACACAATCTTACTAATTAACAATTTTGTCAATTTTGCATATCCATAAATAATCTTGACTGGCAGAAAATGGGTTGATTTCATTAACCTAACTACAATCACCCATATCGAATCGTAACCCTCCTAACTCAGGAATGAAACATAGACCAACAAGCAGGAAAATTGAGGGAACAAAACCTTTCAAAACACATAAAAAAATGACAATCAGCATTGCGTAAGACCTCTAAAACAGAATTTACTATTTCTTTGATATTTTAGTTCAACAAGAAGTCATCATCAAAGAAACAACATAATATTTTGCAAGACTTTAACTTACCAGTTAGAGCTAGTGTTCTCCATGGTATGACCTATTTGATTAAGAATGTAATGGATGACCCAATAACGATCATGAGCTGAAAAGCAATAGATATTACTACGAAGATATCAAAAGGTTAGTAATGACTACATACATATTAACTTTATGATGTCTTACCTAATTTAATGTGGTGAGCCCTCTGATGAGATTTTTTTGGAGCTATTTCTGCTATAAATATTGGAACCTTTTTTTATAGGACATATTATTAGGGGTGATCATTTTCGGTTCGGTTCGGTTTTCACTTGAAAAAATTAACCAAACCAAAATTATTATTTTTTAAAATTTAAAACCGAAACCGGTTCAAACCGACTGGTTTCGATTCGGTTTGCTTTTTGTTGTTCAAAAACCGGTAAAACCGAGAATCAAATCTCGTTTTTATTCTTCAAGAACTTGTTCCAGTTTACAACCAAAGTCGCAAATTACAACATAATAAAAAAAGCAAAAACCCATAAAATATCAAGAAAAATAGAAACTAGTGATTAATCAAGATGGCAAGGAAAACATATATGTTCATAGTGAGCGAGTTGGATCCAAATGAGGGCTCAAATTAGTGTTTTTAGAAACATAGATCTGCTAGGGAGAGAAGAGAATTTGATGGAGAAATAATTAAGATGCAGGGAGGCAAAGAGAAAAAATAAGGAGTGAGGGGATGCTAAATTTGTTGCTAGGGAGAGAAGAGAATGTGATGGAGAAATAATTAAGATGCAGGGACGCAAAGGGAATGGGGGGTGGCTGCGAGTGTGTGTTGCTTTAGGGTTTAGTTAGTGACTATTTATACTATTTGTTTTTAGTCAGTTATGTGGTTGAACCGGTTCGGTTCATTCCAGTTCAATCGGTTTTAGACATTTAAAACCGAAACCGAACCGAACCGGAAATTCTTTTGGGTTTTCTAATCGGTAAAGTTTTTTTTTTCTCGGTTCGGTTTTTTCGGTTTTCTCAGTTTAATCGGTTTTTCGGGTTTTTTACTCACCCCTACATATTATCATCAGAACCAGGTAAAAAAATCTCTACAATTAGATTAGAAGTGTCCTAATAGAAGTTTTTGTAAAAAGATAATTATGAGTATATGTTGTGGTTTGTGGCTCAATGACAAATCTCGAAATGAAGTGGAATGACATCATCTACTTCTCTATGATTTATTTTTTATTTTATTATTAGGGATGATTAATAGGTTGGGGGTGTGGACATCACCCCACGATAATATAAAAGGGTATTATGGAAAAAATTATTAATACTACTTAGATGACTAGGATTCCTTGAGTAGTTTAAGGTCTACTATAAATAAATATTATATAACTCTATTTTAATATAATAAAAATAAAAGCTTCAAACTCATGTAGATGTGTACAGATTACCGATATTATGTTGTTTCTAGTTTTTCTTCTATGACACTATTGATCAATAATTATAGAGGTTTCACAACACTATCAAGTAATTACAACGTAAGAGAAAACTCCAATGCTATATCCTGTTAGAATCCTCCCCGTGTCGAGTGACAAAGGTCCCTGCAACAGGACAGTGGCCAGCAAAATAAAGGAGCATATGAACTCTACTGATGTTCAAGATTGTGTAATAGAATTTCTGTGGGCAATGAACTGCCAATATTATAATAACATTTACTCTAGAGAAGAAGACTGCTAGCCATCCAGTGATGCAGAGGGCAGCTGACATTCTCATTGCCTGGTTAGAAAGGACATAAAACGATAGGTGTATGTGAGAGAATAAGAGTAGAGTGAGCATATATATTCATGCGAGGCAGCATCAGCTTGCTTGAGCATCATGGCATCAGTGCATGATTGATCAAGAAAAGGAAATGAGTATAGGCGATGAGGGGTTAAGCCGTCACTGACGTGAGTAGCTAGCTAGTTACTAGAGAATCCATTTGATGTATTTATAAATTCAAATTGAGAATTTGCAAATATCCATCCACATTATTAACCACGTTGCGTTGCATATGAAAAAGCATGTTTTTTTTTAAAATATTAGACAAAATAATACAATTTAAAAAAGAATCAATGAAATAACACATGTCGCGATTGAAAAATATGACATCCATAACTTGTTGTTATTTAAAATAGCGACATTTAAAAAACAATTATGAAATAGGCTTCCACATGAGAAGAGAGGAGAGATATAAAATAAATAAAAAAACAATAGAGGCACATTGAAGCTCCGATTACAATACCACTAGTACCATAAAAAATGTCTCGATCAAACAAATCAAACAACATCATGAAAGATCACTAATGATGACTCGAGTGTGTCACATTTGTCATCGAAAGGTGGAGGGTGACTCACTTACTTTTGGCTGCAAGTGTGGCTCACTTGTCTTTGGCGACAAGTATGGCCTACCTAAATTATCATTGGTGGCTTTCTTTAATGTTATTGAATTCATCTTGTCTAAATCTTTCTTATGATGTTGATGGTGTCGTAATTAGGGCTTAAACTTGAGCTAGTCTATTCTAAAACAAAACAACATTCTTTATACAGCTTTGTTGTTCATATGAATAGGAAAGCTCATTTTTTATTTTTATTTTTTTTTCAATTTCATCATCGGGCTTTTTTAAAAAGTTGTCTAGGTTATTTTCGAACCTGTTAAGTTAACTAAATCACGTCAAGGCAACTCTGATATAATTTAATTTTAAACTTAGGTTAGGTAAAGAGTTGAGTAAAGAGGTTTTTTTCCTGTCAATTTCATTTTTTTCTCAATTTTATCCTCAAAAAGTTTTTACCATTCAATCGGGTTGCCTTTAAACTGACCTGGTTGACCAGGTCATGTCATGACAACTCCCACATTATTTAATTTTAAACCCGAATAAGGCAAAAAGTTGGGTCAAAAGGTTTTTTCTTGTCAATCTCATCCTTTTTTCGCAATTTCATCATCGGATTTTTTTACCGGATGGCTAGGTTGTCTTTAAACTGACCAAGATAACTGGGTCATGTCGAGCAACTCACACACAATTTGATTTTATTTTTATGAATTTTTTAAATTTATTATATCTTTTTATAATGTTTTTATAATGACTTTATGTTTTTTAGATAAAAACTTAGCAAAGGATGATTAATTTTATACACGTGATATATTTTTATAATGTCATGAATAATTTTTTTTATATTTAAAAATATGTTCTCTTTTTCTTTCCTTTCTTCCCCTTTTTCCTCTCTCCCTTCCTTCTCCTCGGCCTCGCCCACGCCAGCCACCCTTCCCTTCCTTCTCTTCGGCCTCACCCAGTCGTCCAATCATACACCCTCTCTTTAATCTCCACCACCAATCACACCCACCAACCATCATTTCTCTAAACCACGACCCACGATCTCCCCCCTAAGCAGATGGATTCTTTTGCTAGGCAACCCTGTTTGCTTTTTCTTGTTTTCATCTATACAGAGCGAATTAGAGAAAGAGGAAGAGGAAGAAGAAATAAAAAGAAAGGAAAATAGGAAAAAAAATAAATTAAAAAGATTATATGTGATGATACATGAAAAAACTATGTAGATATTTTATATAAAGTACACATTACCGTAAATATCTCTATAAATATTCTAGATATTTATAAGATATTTATATCAAATATTTATGAGATATTTATATAAAATATCTTAGATATTTCTTAATATATTTATTTTAAAAATATCTATATAAACAGAGTTTCATATCTGTAAATGAAAGGTTTGTTAGAGCTCATCTCTCTAGATTTTATTTCTCTAGACTCTATCTCTCTAGACAATATATGTTTAAAAAAAACACAAATCTGATACAAGATTTAAACAAGACTTAAGGAACATTTAAGCTTAAAAAATATTTATTCTCACCTGAACAAACATTATACTGACTTAAGCTTTGGAGTGTTTTTCTTGCAGGTGTTGTCCGACCCACCATGTCCTCTGAGTCTAGTTTTATTAGTCCTTAAATAGCGTCTCTAATCTTTCTAATAGAGATTTCTCAGCCTCATCAATATGAATTATCATAAAAATTTATTACGTCCAAATTTAATTATAATTTCTTGACTACTTAATCTAAAATATAGTATAAAAATATAGTAAATTATAATTAAACAAAACTTTTCTTATAAAAATATAGTAAATTATATATAAAAACCTTGATCAACCTAATAGGCCGACCTGAGACCTGACTGATCTGAAGTAGGAACTAATTCAAATTAACAAAAAAAAAAATAGAAAATGACAAAACTTCAACTAACCCGATCAACTAGGTTATCAATCCGTTGACTTTTTTTGAAAAAAATTGTCAAAGCATAGTGATTTTGATTTACAAAAAAAAGAATATATATATATAGTTGACTTTAGTCAATCCTCCTAAGTTGTAACATGAGCCTTACTATAAGTTAACCTTGAGTCAAGTTTAAAACTATAATATAAAGGTGTACTTGAAATATGGTGCTCCACAAGCTAACATCTATTCGTTTGTAAGTGTTCAATTAACAAAAATATATAGCGTATAGGTTTTTCACTATAACACAAGACACAATTTATTGTGGATTGTTACAGTAAAATTATTTTTATACTCCTGAGTTGAAATAAAAGTGTCTTGGTACTGAGAGTAATGTAGTCTTTTCCAAAGGTCTGATAGTCATTAAAATATTATTTGGGGTATGTTTGTATTTTCCAATGTTTTTTTCACAATTAAAATACGATTTTACCTCTAAAGTTAACAATTTCTTGAATTGTTGGCAAAGAGTGATTTAATCTTTTCAAAAACTTTTAAATAGTTAAAATACTTATTTACCCTTGAGGTAAAAAAAACTAGAGTTGTTGACTAAGGGCTATTTTTAGTTTCTTACATTTTAGAATATAGTAGAAATGTGATTATACCCTTGGAAAAGACAAAAATCAAGGCATGAGTATAGGGGCATTTCTGTACTTTCAAAATGGTTTTTTTGTGATTCTTAGGTTTATAAAGGGCATTCTGGTATTTTTTTAGTTGGAAAACTATTTTTTTATTCGAAAAAGTTGTTAGGGTGTGACGTTCACACGCTAGCGAATGGGTGTCGTCCACGGTGTTTGGGTGACGTGTGCAGCACCATTGAGTGGCTAAACCTGCTCTTTCATCGTGTCTTTAGATACACTGTTGTGTCCTCTTCCCTATGAGGTGGTGTGTTGCGATGAATGATGGTCGGTTTGTTGTCGACGGTCATTTTTTTTCTTCCTTCTTTTTTATCTCTTCTAGAGAAAGTGCATATTTATCCTCTTATCTTTAGATTTGTCAATTTCAATCCTTATATTTTTTTTATATTTTTTTTCATCCTTGGTTCTATTATAAAAATTTTAAATGTTTTCAATTTAACCATTAAATTACAATTTGTCATATATTATTTTTCAAATTCAATCCTTATTCTTTTGAATTATGATTTTTTTTCCTTGGCTCTTTTGTTAAAGTTTTGTTGGTTTTCAATTTCATCCTTCAATCAAAGTTTATTTGTTTTCAAATTAACCCTTCAATTTATTTTTTTTTATACCTTCTAATTTATTTTTTATTTCAATTTTCTCCCTCATTCTTTTAATCATAATTTTTGTGTGGTTTTTTTCTCCAATTTCATCCTTCGGTTGTTGAAGATTTTATGATTATCTTTAATTTCTTCTCTATTAATTTATCATGTTCTTATGACCTAGGCCGTGGGTTTTGCAGACCTTTTTTGAATAAATTTTTTTTAAAAATAATTTTGTTTGTGTTTAATTTTTGAATAACTCTTTTTATTTTATACAAGTGAGCTTTATTTTATAAGAAAAATATTTATTCTGAAATAATATTTTTTATATGTTTGGCCTTGCATAATATTTTTTTCTTTTATTTTATTCAGTTTTGTATTTATTTTTGTTTCTATTATCTTCTTTTCATTTTAATAAGATGACAAATAACATTTCAATCAAGGGTGAAAATGAAAAGAAATTAAGACAAAAATCATTCAATCAAAAGCAAGAGGATTGGATCAAATAGCAAGACAAAATAAGAGGATAACATTGGATTTTCTAATTGGACAGCATGCTTTCCAAAGCAAAGAGAGAGAAAAAGAGAAAAAAAAAAAAAGATTGTCAGAGTCAAACCATCAACCGTACCACCACATGCGCCCTCTCATTTGGAAGAGGACATCGTAATCTTTCTAACATCACTGCGGATGGATAATTTTCACCACCAAAATTCTCTACACGCATCTCCTAATGTGTATAGAGTGGCTTAACACTCTAGCACGTGAACAAAACGTGCCAGCAGGATTTTTTCTTTAAATATTTTTTACCAAATTTCCCTGGTTTTATATATATATATATATGAAAAGACAAATAAGCCCTTTGACCCTAGTTTAAAAACTCTTAACTTGAAAGGTAATTAAGTAAATTTACTATTCATTTAAAAAGTACTAACCCACCCCTATCTTGAACCAATAATTACAAAAAAACGAACAGAAAAATATGAATAAGCCCTCGAATCCTAGTTAAGATATATTTATTTAAAGGGCAAACAAAGTTAATTCAATGTGTTTTTTAATTTAAAAAATCAAAATCACCCCTTAATCAAAGCAAATTTTTTTTTTTTTTTTTTTTGCATGTCAAGAGCATCCAAGTGATAATAATCGATTAGTCCCTGTGCAATTACAATTGTACCCCCCAAAAGTAATATAAATAAGTTTTTTAAAGAGTAAAATAGTAAATATATTATTGTCGTTCGCAATGTATTGAGCCTGTATGTACAATGAATTATCAACCTCTTTTAGTTTTTTTTAATTTAATATTGCTTGGCTGCAAATAACGTGTGAAAAACCTAATTAATAGTGAAAGTTAATAAAAGCAGTGTTGTTTGTTTAAAAACCTAGTAAATTACTAGAAATATTGGTCCCATATTCAAGACCATAATATCAAAATATAAAATAAACTTTTAAATCATTATATTAATCTCTTAAAGTCTTATGTATACATTATTAATTATAATTATAAAACTAAACTTAACTCATGATTTGTTTAAAAACTTGAGTCATAAGTTAGGTTAATAAACTTGAGTTAACTCATTCAATTTAAACAAGTTAACTCCCACTTAGTTTTTCTAAATTCAGCCTGGCTAAGTGAGTTTTAATAACTTAGAATTATTTAAAATATTATTGTTATTGTTATTATTAGTAAGGAATAATACAAAGGAGTAATAAATAAAAATAAAAAATAAACTGTAGACAGCTGTATGTGAGTCAGCCGAGTACGTTGATTGTTGAGTCGCATTATAAAAAATAATATCATTCAATTTCCATGCATCTCATTATTCAGACGGGGACCGAAGACAGGGAAGTGTACATGGAAAAACCCCTTTGGTTACGAACTGTCTAGCGTGGGTATTTGTCATTATGGTAGGTTTTTTTAAGTTAGAGTTTGAAAAAGTAAATTTAAAAATAATATAGATTATATATTTTTTTTAATTTAGATCATATGAAACCATAACACGTGGCAAGCACTTTCAAATATATAATTGAAATAAAATGCAGCAACGCAACCAAATAGGGTCTCGATACTATGAACATATATGTATTCGTGGCTCCTGGGATAGTTGATTAGATACTTCTTTAGACCAGCTTAGATTTTAGATTATAGTTAATTACGTGTCTTATTATTTCAAGTTTGAATAAAATAAAATAAAATAAATAAAATAAAAAAACTAGTAATTATTACAAAGCTGCTAAAGTAGGTAGAGTAAATCATTTATGATCTTCCTTGCACAAACTGCGTCTATTAAAAGTGTTGATCAAAATAACTAGAGTAGATCTCAAGAAAATATCCAGTCCGAGAATACCACACGTGAGTTATTAGTTATTATTTGAATTTATTTATAAAAAAAGAATATATAAAAAGAAAAGAGAAAATAAAATATATGGCACATTAAAAATAAAATGAATATTTCCTTGTAAGGCCTCTCACTCCTCTTGTGTTTTGACTCTTTTATGCCTCTATGTTGCCTTCTTTTTGTGCTACAGCCAGTTTTATCTCCCTCCCCAAGCTCCTTATAATACTGATTCAAAGTACCTATTTATTGACCCAGTATGATCCGGGTCAAGTTCGGGTCAAATCTAGTATTAGTTTTTATATATACATATACATATACAATTTTTTATTCTTACTGTGTATTTATTTGTGTTTTTAGATTACTATAAAAAATTAATCCATGATCCATAAGGAACTTGATATTATTTTGCTATATTTTTTTATGTATTAATAATCATATACTCATGTAATTTAACATTATAAAATAAATATTTTTTTTTAATTATTTTATCATCAACAACGTTTTCAACAACAAATTTAACCATATATTTTTTAACTGCAACTTCAACCATAATTTTTATCAAACACATATTTAAATTCAACTAACTACAACTGACCGTATTTTTTTTAAAATTTATTTTTTTCAAACCACAACCATAAAAGCTACCTCAAAAACAAATATATTCTAGGATTAGGATTGTGTGCATGGTTTAAATTCATAACATTACTTTTTATATTTTTAATTAATAATATATTTTTATATTTATTTTGTATAAGAATTTTTACATTGTATATTTTTTTTAAAATAAATAAACTTTGTTAAAAAAAATAATAAATATAAAACACTTTATGGTTTTTAAAAATCAGAACTAGTTCTAAAAGGTATAGTTCAACTAGTCAGGCCCTAAATTTACTCCATAAAGATTACCAGTTCGACTCTCGTAAATCTCAGGATCACTGAATGATTCTATGATCATTAACTTCGGGATCTCTAGAATTAGTCGAGATATTCTCAAGCTGGTTTGAATACTTACGTTAATCACAAAAAAAAAAAAAAAACCCAAAAACAAAAAGGTACTCAGGAGCTATATTTCAGAGCCATTCTAATGTGATCACACCTTCACTTCGGTAGCAAAGGAAGAAAAAAAGAGATCTCCCTAGCAATTTATTCCATCATTATCATTGCCAAAAAAGATAATACACGAACTTGGGGGTGAAAGCTGTTGTCAGTACAAGGAGGAAACAAAAGTTGCAAGAATATTAGACATTGCCTACAAAGAATTCTCATCCAACTGGAAAAAAGCAGCAGATATCTCCAACTCTTGGGAATGCCGCGGTTCTATCTTGATACTCCTACGAGGACAAGATCAAGGCAGTATGGAGAAATAGCAGTTTGGACACTCCAAAGTCAGGAATCAGACCCCATCCTTAAGCTTCAGGGGGGTCAATTTAATCTAACATTGTAAAGGGGATGTACAGAGCCAGTGATCAAGAGATGGCATTTTAGTCTGGATTTATTTATCTAAAATCTTTCTGTCAGGCACCTGCGTATAGATACTGCGAGTTTGCTAACCTTATGAGGGTGCAGAACAATGGCGCATACTCCAAAACAAACAGCAATAAGAGCAATTACATAAAATGAAGGACGATACTTCAAGACTCTGTTAGAGAAAACGAGACCACATGATTTCTTGGGCCTTTCATTTACGAGGTTCATCCTCATGACGACATCTTTAGTCAAAAGTGGAAACTCATCGCTTCGAACAGTAAAATTGGAGTTTCCCATTACTCCCAATACACCATTTGGTCTTTGCTCCAAGTTCTGCAAATAAAGAAAACTCATATGATCCTTCAAGGAACATAAAAGGCATCAATAAAGCACTGCACAGTCAAACAAGGTGAGACAAAGATCTCCCTATTCAAAAGTTTCCAAAATATGGCAGGTAGATACAGCACTGCATTGAACAGTAATATACAGCTGCATGCTGCTGTTAATTCAGCTAGAAGAAAGTAAAACGATGACAAATTTTAAAAAATATAAAAAGAAAAAGAAGAAAACCTCAAAATTTCATGGGTTGCAGATGCATCTGCTTATGGCAAAAACATCTCCTTGATATTTTTCTCAAACCAGTTGAAAATTTAAAATTTTTGGTACGTAAGCAGATCAAAAGCATGTTTTAAGCAGCTCTGGATGCTTCTTGTCGATGCAACCATAAGGACACTTATCGAGAATGTAGGCTGAAAATCAGGGCCAAACAAGACACCATTGCCAAACTATTCAAAACAAGTTGATTTCCAATATAAAAAAAGAGATTCCAAGTTGCCAAGGAAAAATCACTGCAATGAACTTTTAAGAGAATGAATCATAGTGATCTGATGCATTTTCCAGAAACTGGAAGAGTCAACACTCAGATATTAACCAAAGTTTCTTTTGCCGCTTGCTCTGTGTGCATACAATTTTACCAGTTTGTTTCTTAAATTCAATATATCAAGTTACTAACCAAAAAGCCAACAACAGTAAACAATAAAGGTTAATGGAATAGTAAATTCATGTAAAAATCCATAACTTTCAATCCTTAATGACAAAACCAAACACATTGCTAAAAACTTGAAGTGATCAACATTGACATTCTTACCTCAGTGGAGAGAGCAACTGATTCCTTGTTGTTTCCACAGCAGCTTCCTGAAATGCAATTATTCTCCTTTCCAGAAAATTCCAAGTGATGCTTCAAAACTTCACTTCTCTGGAGTTTTTCATGACGAATATTGCTTGCATAATCCATGTAACTCTGCAATAGCCTCATGTTAGTGTCACTAGTGCCATTAACCATACCATTGGCCTCCTTTTTGTCCATCATGATCTTCAGGTTTTTTAAAATTTTATCCAAAATGATGATTGATTCATGGTGTAACAAGAAATTCAACAAAGAATTGATTCTTTGAATCTGGAAAGAAGTCATCATTTGTTGAGAATTTTCTGCTGAAGGCTCCTTCAGTAACCAAGCAATGTCCATAATAAACTCTGACAACGCTGTTTGTCTCATTGTAGAAACCTCACACTCTGAGCCAATAATCAATGAATGAGATGCATCAAATCTCTGCTGAATTATTTTCATTTCAGAACAAATTTCCGTGTCCCCAATAAGTATAGGGATATAGTTTGACAAGCCACTCTCATTCTCGACCTGCAAAACACATTTATAGTTAAAAACCATTTTCCAAAATACTCATATTGACCTCTATAACTAGAAATATACTTTTTAAACAAAATGAGCTACACCTAGTTTCAGGCTCAGGAAGTCAATAATACTAAGCACCAGTGATGCTACCAATAGCAAGTGATTGCACAAGATAACATGATGCAGCAACCTAGTCCCAATACCAGAACAACCCTCATCACCAACCTCGTGCAAAACAAGAACCATTTAAAATAGCTGTAGAGAGGTTCCATGAACATAGAATGATTTTGGTGGTGAATTTAAGAATTCATGGGTACAAGTAGTTAAACCAGCATCCCTCATATTCATCTTTGGAATCCATTATTTTTTTTAACAATTACTCATAAAGATATAAATTCGAATTTATTGCCCTTACCAAACTGGATAAAATGCCACATCAGACCTCAACAAAGGGCCATTAGAAATTATATATTTACCGAGAACATAAACCACTTTGGTTTTAAAAATTTAAAGTCAGTCTGAAATTTGGAACTGCATGACTACCATATTATCAGTTCACACCTCAGCCTCCAGGTGGTATTTTGGAATCTCAGAACAAAATGATTTTGATTCCAGAAAAGAAAAACAGAGGGCATAAACCACAAAAGAAACTATCAAAAAACAACACAGGAAAAAGATACAATCCCCTTGTTCATTTTGAATATGTCAGCAAATAAAAAATCATTATATCAAGAGAAATGCAAAATGGAAAGTCCTGCAAAACTTCACAAACATAGCCAGATGCTCCGAAGCAATAGACAGCGAAACACCCAAATAAAGCATGATACATACCTCAATAAATGCAGGACCTAAAAGATTAGGTTCGTTACAATGTGTAAGTATTTTGTACAACTGATGGTGAAGACCTGGACCTCCTTTGGTATGAGTTTGTGGTAAAGCAACACAATAATCATGCGCAAGATACTTCCCAGCAAAAGATACCAGAAACCTGCCATCAAAATCATTTTTGTAGGGGCAGAAAATATAGAACTGGGCAGAAAAAAAATTTCACAACATATATTAGCATGCAAAAGAAAAGGAATGAAAGATGCAGTTCTTTAGATTCATAGCAAGTTTAAGGTAATAAATACAAAGTTAAAATAGACAACACCAAAGAGTTTAAAAACAGATATCCTTCACCTTATGATTTGAACTGCATTAGATTCAGGCACACTTGACACTGGTATATTAAGATATCGAAGGGTGATGATACACCAAAAACAGAAATATCTAATATCAATTATTTGGTTGACAAATGGTTTATTTTCCCACTATGGTTAGCAGGTTGATATCATCTTACAGACATTCAGTTATTCTACTTAATACTTGTAGAGATGCTCAAGGGAACTCCAGTATGCAACTTGTATGTTTTTGGCTTGGAGCTGAGCAGCAAGGCTATTATTATCACGCAGAGAAATACAAATACCGAAGCCTGATATATGATAATGAATTTCCAGCAAAGTGAAACAAGAAATTCAAAAACTAATAGAAGACATTCATCCATTAACTGCAAAGAAAACGAAATGCAGTTGTCGGGAACTATTAATGGAAATAATAGTGCATCCAGTAAAAAGAGCTCCACCACATCAGTAAATAGTTTGAAGCCAGAGAAATTGTTGCAACTTTTTTTCTTCTTTTTTTCAGTTCTGACAGCATCATCTGCATGCACCAGGGATGCAGCAAGTGATAAGAACTTCTTCCTGGTTTCCTTGTGAAACAAAATCAGCATTTATTGAGTTAAGGTTGTTCACATCAGGAAGCTGATTTCATCCTTAAGACAACAAATCAATTATTATTTATAAGGAAAATAGATCATAACCAGAAGATTCTCTACCATGCTAATGGAGATCTGACTTGTTATCCACTAATTGAGGAAGTTGGGGTTGATATGATCAAGCATGAGGAACTATGAGAGCTCATAAACAATGAATCCAGCCTCAATGCAACTTTTCCAACAAACTAAAAATGAGACTGATAAGCAGCAATCACATATAAGTACGAAACACACTAAGGGGTCAATTCAAAATGAAATGAATTATTATAACACATTGCATATAATCCCTTGAAGAGCCCCATTTGGTTAAAATCTTTCAATGTATTGATAATAAAAAATGAAAAAAAAAAAACCCTTCTTCTGGCAAAATGGTACTAGTAAATGCTAAAAAAATGGATTAATTGCATAAAAAAGTCCTTACTGAAATTTGGGCTGCAACAAATTACTTCCACAAACAACAAACTCTATGGGCTTTCCAACCTCAAAACATGTAGGGTGAACATAGTGAAGCCTTGGGGCATGTCCTTCCACATTGACTTTCATCACGGAATTTCCATCTAGGCCAATAGAATGTTCAGTAATTAAACAAATGGAATGAACAAATGATTGAAAAGGAATAAAGAACAGGGCTATTTAAGAGCGGACTTTCAGTTAATTATGGTTG
>Ga0307510_10002600_pt1 | contig 20611 bp, 13 predicted proteins | sample 12_EM_MG_FD_207224 | JGI IMG/M metagenome (GOLD analysis project Ga0307510, IMG submission 207224) | Populus trichocarpa ectomycorrhiza microbial communities from riparian zone in the Pacific Northwest, United States - 12_EM | ecosystem: Host-associated > Plants > Roots > Unclassified | place... | reverse complement strand
AACGAACGTTTTCCTGCTTTCTCTTAGTTAAATCTGTAAGTTAAGAGAAGAGAATTACGAGGGTTATGATCTATGGAGCTGATGCTAGAACATGAAGATAAAAGCACAACCAAGGCTGCAGAAAGAATGGCTTTGTGATCCATCATTGCTATCCAGGGGCCCGGACTTGTCATGGCATTGCCTGAAATATGTTTTTCAAGCTCGATACAAATTTGAAAAGCGAAAAAACTATTTTTCTAGTATTTTAAATGGAGAAACATTGCATTTGAACATAAAGTTCTTGTTTTTTTTCCTAACTCGGTTTTTCAAGATAATTTAAGTATTTAAACTTTCTTTAACTTTTCACTAAGTATTTTTTTTTTTTGTTAACGTGGGTGTCTGGGTCGGCTTGCGCGCATTTCGACTAATCCCACGGGCCCTGAAGTTAACGACAATGTAAGTCTCCAGTGGCTATCATATTAACAACCACATGGCTCGAATCTGAGACTACCGAGAGAGCAAATATTTTAATTCTAAATTCTTACCACTATATCACCTACTAAATATAGTAGTTGACTTTTCACTAAGTCTTGTTTTAGCGCTTAACAATGATGACACATTAAAACTCTAAGAATAGAAATAGTATATTTCTGATCATTAATAGACTAACCATTTGAAAATTGAAAATGGATACATTTTGTACATAACACCCTCGGGGTGGAATGTATTTTGTGTTCAAAACACTACCGATTGGGTTGAACCCTCGAGACGATGTCGATGGGGCTTCTTGAAACTTCTCTAGTAAATAATAAAAAAAATACTAATAGATGGAAATCATAACACATTATACAATTAAAGAAAACTAAAAGGTATAGACTCAGTGTCATTATGAATTGAAATGGTAAAATGTTTTTTTTTTTAAGAATTACACATTATTCTGGTTTTCTTTTTTTCTTTTTTTTTTAGTTTAACGTGGGTGTCCGGGACAGCTTACGCGTACCTCGACTAATCTCATGGGCCTTGAAGTTAACAACCATGTAAATCTCCAGTGGTCATCATATGAGCAATCATAGGGCTCGAACTTGAAACAACAGAGGAAGCAATCTATTATTCCGGTTTTCTTGCTTGGCCTCTTTGTTCCACAAGGACAAACACACATCTTGTTCATTAATAAATATGATAGCATCTGATCAGCAGTGATAGAAGTGAAGTTTCTTCCAGTGTAAATACCAAATATTGTAGGAGGCTGACAGGCACACTAAACTAAAATTGGCACATAAGCAAAGTTAAGGCACTTGGTAGAACATGATCCAGAATCGAATTCTCAACACATGATTTTTTTTTTTTTTTAAAAAAAAGGGTAGAATCTAGCTGTGGTACTTGTTCAGTTGTTCGCATCCAAAACGAAAGAAAAGAGTAAAAAGGTGGCCAAAAAAGAAAGAAAGATTCAGATATTTTCAAGAAATCTAGATAATATAACATCCAAAAAGAGAATACAAGAAAAATTGAGTAATGAGAGGGGGAAAACCAGAATTAATACAGTTCCGATGAGCTTTTCAACCACCAAATTAAATCACTAACCATCTAGCTACTAGATCCAACCAGATCCAAACCAAATTGAAGCAACTGCCAAAACCAAAGCCCTCAAGCCCACCAACCCCTTATGGAAAACCAATGGAGCTGCAGAATCTGAGGATTTCACGTTAGCAGCCATGGTAGCCGATGTTGGTGGTGGTGGCAAAGGGTGAACAAGAATAGTAACCTTCATGCCATTGAAACACTGCCCATTCCCACCAATGAAGTAGTATCTCTTGGCCTTGTTAAGAGGTATGAAATCTTTGCCACTAGTCCAGTTGCCTACTGCTCCTTCTGTTGTACAGTTGTCATAACCAGTCTGGTTCACTTCAAAGACATTGTACTGTGTCTTTTGGTACCTAAAAGCTACATTGACAGAGCGAAAGCAAACACTTCAATTATAAACGGGAACTGGGTTTTGATCTTCTGGCTAAACTTAAACTGATGTTTATAAACAGACTTGATGTATAGATAGAGCTAATTAAGGAGAGGGGGGAGGCTTACAGATAAGGTCACCAACATAGAAGGTGTGGTTGTTCGCCCAGTGAGTATAGTTGATTCCAGGGTTCCAGCCTTTATTAGCACCAACAATGTGGTCAGTAGCGGTGGTAGCAATGGCGGAGAAGAGGATGAAGAAGCAAAAGAAGATGAGCCGAGCTGAGCTGGACACCATTTCACAGTGACTTGTTTGGTTCTCGGCTACTTTCTTTTCTTGGACAGTAAAGAGTTAGTGAGTGAGGATGACAAAGAGCACCTTTTTTACTACACTTGACAAGGGCAATCCTCTTTTATAAGATCCAAGAAAAAATTTGAAAGTGATTCAGGCATGCATATCACATTACCGTTTGCATTATCACAGTCAATGATTATGCTGCCATGCCTATACTTTTCTTGTTTTTTTATATGAAATAAGTTTTTTTTATTGAATAATTGGATTACAGAACAACAACAAATCTCTTGGAAAATTTAATTTAGTGTATAGTTTATAATTAATTTAAGAATAACTAAAGTCATTTGAAACAAGTTATCATTGCATTAAAATTGATGCTGCACTTGATTTTAAAAAAGAAACCACAATTGCTTTCGTAGGCGTGCCTCTAGTTTTCTAGTTACATGGTCCAGTGTCTTCAGCTCAAGACAAAATGTCCATGTCCAACGGACAAGTAAATTAAAAACAAAAATGGGTAGGCAGCCGTTGGCGACTATATTTGAAATTGCGAATGCATGGTAGTTATAGTCTTAGGGTTCCATCTGGTTTAAGATTCTAGTCAGGAAACTATTTTGGAAAAAAAAAAATTGAAGTTGACCTGATCATGTCAATCAAGTCAGTGGAGTTTATCCAGGTAAAATTAAGTGTAATCAGATCAATTTCTAAACATGTTCAAAATAAAATCTGACCTGAGCTAGGCTATAAATCAGCAGATTATTCGACCTCAAGCCAGGTTTTATAACCATGGAATGCATGGAGCTTTCTTTTTCCCTCCTTCCTTAGGTAAGGTTAAGTTCATTGGAATGGTCCCAGTGGATCTCTCTGTCTGCAAGTCAATCTTGGAAAGGGAAAAATAGATGAGAGTTTCAAGACAAGCTAAAAGCTAGAGAAGAAACATTCCTGCTCAGCAATCGGTTTTGTATGTTTACAAGCTCGAAAGACACGGTTTAGGATGTCATCACATCTCTAATGCTCCTCACAATGACAAGAGGAGGTACTTAATACATGAACTTTGATTGCCTGGAAAACGTGTATGAGTATGTCCGGAACCTGATTGACTCTACCTGTTCTACCAGCTAATAAAGACGGAGACACACTAGCCACATTGCCGTGGACCACAAACACGATATTTACAGGCAACAAAGGAAAAATATAATAAATACATATTGTCTCGGTATTATTCTTAAGAATGCTGGCTGGATTACCTTTCACATAAGAGAAGGTGCTTGAGATTTTTCTCCTCCAAGGATTGAAACCAGTCATGCAGAGATGCCCCTTCCTACTTGAGAATTTGGGCCTCGTCAAAGCTACCTTTCACATAAGTATGAAAGGATGAATTAAAGGTAGGGAATAACTATAGACAATCAGTTGGGGAAAACAGAATTTTTAACTGTTGTTAGTAAACAGAGCACAAGTATTATTACTATTCGTCATTGCATCGAGCCTAATCCAAGGTTTTTCCACATCATAAATTTCCCAAAAAATTTGCAGGTCATTCCCAGATGGTTGAAATTTCAGCATATGCAGTTAAATATGATCAACTAAGAGCAGCAATATTTCAATTCAAAAGGTTAAATAACTATCAAGCATACTAACCCCGATATTTTTACAAAGAATCACAAATTCAACTGAAGAAACAAATCACATATTCAACTGAAGACATATAAAGAAAGAAATATAGATGGCGTCGAAGTAATTAAAGCTTACAACCTCAGAAGTTTTGTAACCAATGCATTTGTCAAAAACAAATTCACCATGAAGAAAAATCTCCCTCCGTCCCCCTTTACTGAAATCCTCAAGGATCTATAATTCAACAAATAGTGAATTCAAATTCTTTCTCCTCCACCTACCGTCATAGGGAAAAAATTTATCATCACTTGTACCCGCTCGATTCCAGTCACATTCAGCAAGACAGCCCTTTTATCTCAAATTTGTCAAGGCTTTTCCTACATTTATTATATAACTGGAAAATGTGGGGATTAATCTGAGCCTCATCAGACATTTGTTAAGGCTTTTTCTATGCAATCTGAGAGATATGCATTACCAAGAAGCAAGAGAACTCTCCCATGATGTAGACACTTCCAAACTAGATCCACACTTAAGAGTTATCAAAGAAATCTATAAGAATTATCAGGAACGACATCACAAGCCAGAATGGGTACTTGGCAACATTGATAAGCGCCTAGCCAGGTGCATATTAGAATGCAACAATACCTAGGACCAGGCAGTAAAGCAATGAAATTTGGAACAGTGATTTTACAATTAATTTTTAAAGAAAAATTACCAAAAGCATATTCAAAGAGAAATGCCAACATTTTCTAACTATAAAAATTTGCAACAATCGCAGTTGGACTGACTACTACAGTACCTTAGATCAGGCCTATTCACTAATAGGTCCACATGTGAAAAGGTTGAGAATTAGCCAGTGCATACCGCAAGGTTCTCTGAAATAAAACCTCTTGCAGTAAAATGAGAGATTGATATCTGGTGAAAAGAATTTTTCTCAGCTATGATTTCTGAGATCAATATCCCGGTATTTTTCTCAACTGGTGTCAATGACTTTTCCGTCCGACCATACTGCCTTTCTTGTGACTCACATGTTGATTTCTCTTAAATTGCCCTCCCAGCTTTTTTCTCTTGTCATTCTTATCTTGAACTGGCACTTTCAACATTTTCTGAATCTTTGGATCATCTGAATAACCATTTGACCTCATCTCAGCATAGTATTCTCGAGCCTTGGTTAATAAACCACACCTTGCTAGTCCTTCCACCATTACTGTATAATGTGTCAAATTGGAAGCCACTTCATACTGCTTCATTTCCACCCATATCTTCAATGCATTCTCAGGTTGCTCTAGTTTGAAGAACTTTGCAAGAAGTAAGAGAAAGGTATCTTCAGTGGGACCTAAACCAGCTATCTTCATTCGATCAAGGACTTCAAAAGTTTCTTCAAAAACAATACCCTGAAGAAATGCATGGTAGGTTTCTATTGTTGGGCTGACGTTCTCCTCTATCATGGCAGCCATTAAACTTCTAGCATCCTCTAGCTTTTTTGCCTCACACAAAGGACGAATCATCGAATTGTAAGTAGCAGAATCTCGCTGCAACCCTGTTTCTTTCATTTTGTCAAGAATTTTGAGAGCTTCCTTAAAGCAATTCTCACGAGTTAATATGTAAACCAAAGAATTATAAACTTCAATGCCCGGGACCCAACCTCTTTTTTTCATCCCGTCATAAAGTCTCAGTGAATCAAAAAGATTCCCAACTTTTGAAAAGCAAGAAATCATGTGTGTATAAGTAGTTGCATCAGGGTCAATACAATATTTTGACATTTCCCTCCAAATTCGCTTTGCTTCAAATACATCAACACATATATTACACCATCCATTGAGAATAATGTTAAATCCCTCGACCTCCAATGGGAAGAATTTCTTGTTAACAAGCATAAACTCTTCAGCCTCTTCAATGTTTCCATTTTTACAAAGAACATTCAATAGGAAGTAAAATGCTTCTTCATCGGGGGTCATTCTAAACTTATCCATAATGCGAAATGCATAAATAGCTTTGCCAGGAACATTTGCAGCTGCATATCTAGTAAAGACCAGAGTTAAAAACAACATAAAACTAAACAAAGAAATGGAAATTAAGAATTCTCTTTACAATGTGAAATAACTAAAAAGACGCCACATGAAAATTAAGTGAATCGTCATTTCTTTAAAACTTGTACATGTTTACCATAATTCTCTTTATAGTTTCCATGAGATAAACTCGAAAATCAAAGGACTTTAACCAAAATTATATTTCCATACCAGCTAATAAGCAAATTCCATTGAAACTGAAACGAGATCAAACTTTAAAGAACCAAACTTAAACAACAAAATCTCACCTATCAATCATAATAAGCATAGCTTTTCTAGTACTCATCAAGGACCTGTGCAAATCTCTAATCAAAATCCAAGCAGTATTGAACTTCCTATGATTACCCAAAACCCACACCATCAATTCACACGCTTTCTCATCAACACAGCCCCCTTTATCTCCCCATTTAAAAGCCAGAAAAGCAAGTCTCCACTCTTCTCTTAGTTCCCATATCACTGAATACACTAGATTCTGATTTGCTCTAATGCCTGACTCATCCAGAGAAGCCATAGCCTCGGCTTCAGAGGGTAAATGGGCAGCCATTTTGAGTGATTGGAGAAGGCCCATTTGAAGAGGTTCATGGGTTTGGATTCCTTGTTGAATGAGCTCAAAAGAGACGTTGAGATATTGAGTGGAGAAGGATTGGGAAGTGGAGAAATGGTGAGGGGATCGTGTGGGTATTGACAGTGTTCGATGAAATTCCACAGAGAAAAAGATAGGATAATTGGAGTTATTCGAGGGAGAGGGAGGTTGAGGGTAGGTGATGGAATAGAGAAGTGGGAAAAGGAGTCGGGAATGGGATATCTGTAGTCTTCTTGCAATTGTTAGGAGTGACATGAGTTGAGCTCACGGGAAATGGGAATGGAGACTTGGGAGTGGAAATTTGAAACCATTTGCCTTATATAGCATGTACAAAGGACAACTGGACCAAAGAGTAACATGGCAGCTAGGATAAACTACTCGTATCGCTATTGTGATTTAAAATATTTTTTATTTAAAAATATATTAAAATAAAAAAATTTATTTTTTTAAAATTATTTTTTATATTAGTATATTAAAAAATCTGAAAATATATATAAAAAAATAATAATTTTAAACAAAAAAAATTTAAAATTTAAAAAAACATTCATGTTTCCAAACACATTCTAAATTAACTCAAAATTGACTTGGTTTAACTTAACTGACCCGGCAAGACAATTTGCAATCTAGTTGTCCTTATATGTTTTGGATGCCACAGGCTACATGAGAGAGGGATAAAATACAAAAGGTATATCTTAACGAAACATATAAATGATTTGCATGTACTCAGAAGGATTAGCCAAGTTAAACGGTGAGCTTAAAAAGACTAGCATTTTGTTCATGCGCATTGCGATGATCACTGGCCATGTTCTGCTTGGGTAGAAATGAGAAAGGGCAAGAAAAGACATGGCAGGTGCCATACATTGTCAATGATTTTCCAAGTGTCCAACAACAAGAAGGAATTGGAGAGCAAAGATTTTACCACTAATGATGTTGGCCCAAATGCACTGAATGGCTAATCCTTCAAAAGGTATCGTTTCATCCTTTCCTCTTACCAAATTCACCTACATTTTCCCTGTCCCGACCATAGAGATAGTGCCTGCTAAATATCTTGCCGTCGAAGGATAAACATTAAGAAAACATCCACCCCACTTAGGACTAGAGTGGAGAAAACGTTTGCGAGAGAGCAAGATAAATCCTTCATATAATAATACCATCAAGAAAGACAACCCTGGAATCGAGAAATACAAATGCATGATTAGATTCTATATTAAAAGAAAAAAAGAATACATCATTTAATCACCGTGTCTCAACTGCCAACATTAAGAATTTGAGTGAAACACATTGTCACAAAAATAATCAACGCGTTTTAGTTGCTGCTTGTGTTTTATGCATCCATTGAGGCATCCGATGCAACATTAAGTAAATTGCACACAGCCACTAATCTTTACCATCATGAATGAAACTCAGGGGAAGCCTTTAAAATACTCAATGGCCGAGACAAGAAAAAGGATGGTGGTACTTTCTAAGTTCATTCCATCACCCCAATAGCTCTCAGACTAGTATAAACGACCACCGCTAAAGGTATTTTCTTGCAAGAGCACGGACTTTGGTGTCAAAATGCGAAGATGCAATGCGGGAACCAGGCAAATAGAGGGGGTTGAGAAGAATCTGCAATAACCAATATTTTTTATTTATCAACATAGGGAAGAAAAAAACATTAAGCATTTCAGCCACTAATCAATATCATAGCAGAGAAAGAGCAACGGTTAACCAGATGCAAAGCAATAGGGAAAAGAACATATTTGTCCCCTGACTAACACGTGATTCTCAAATGGCTACCCAATAAAAAAAATCCCAATTGGATCCCCCATCCATGAAAGATTTCCACTATAAAAATCAGGGGAGCAATCTCTTTTCCTCACTCTCCCTTTACTTCACTTGTTATCTAATACTGTGGGGTTGTGATTGTAATCGATGACAGCAAAGTATATAGGGTATCATAATTTAAGTTTTGGAGAGTCATCCACTCCATTCTTCATCCACCAGTTCAACTAGCTTTTATTCTACCATAGGAGAAAAAAACATGAGCCATACACCATCCACTATCTTCATGCTCATTTTAGCCAATATCAAACCATTAGCTCTACAAACACTCGATGCATTCATTTGTATCTAGCTGAACTATCGGTTCCGCTACCGCTTGTTGGGAGATCTGCTCTATCATATTGCACGTTGGTCTATGGGCCTATGCATATGAGATATTACATTATGAGTGCACAAAGCCTTCTACCCAGGTGTACAAGCTATTGGGTTATAGGCCTATCAATGTATATCAGCCACTCACTCTCTTTGTCCTCAATTAATGTAGGCTATTTTCCAAAACTCAGATGTGCATATATTTCAATAGATTTTGTAGCATGTGAGGCACAAAAGTAGCAGCAAAAACCGGTACAAGCATGACCAGGAATGAAAAGTGCAGGAAAGAAAATGTGAACTCAAATCTAAATTCTAACAAGATAGGAGCTGCAGATTCTCTCATGAAGTTGGAATGACATGAGTATAATGAGGTGCTTTAAGTTGACAGTGGCATTTTCTGGATCTTATACCCCAATATGATTGGGAAAGGAGTCAACTGCCCAGCTTTGTTTGTTAAAGTTATTCTCTCATAATACCATGAACTTTGGCATAAGCAGCTAAATGAGTATAATTTCTCAGCATATAGAGTTATCCATAATCTTAATACAAAATACTGACTTGAACAAATCAGCATCTATGTTTAACAACGTATGCACCAAAGAGAATATGTTGTGTGTAAGAATTCAAAACTGGAGAGCAAGGAGTGGTTTACCTTTATATACAGCTCATGAACCTCCTGGAAAAAGCTCTTGATTCCATCATCATTGCGAGAGTCATGAAGTAGCATGAGTCTTGTATGTAAGATAAGTCAAGGAAAATATACACCAACAGAAAATGCAAAAAAGATAACATAAATACCATTCTCCATTTTCTCTGCGTTCTTTTTGTCACTATAGCAATTAAAATCACAGACACAAAGGATATGACCTGCTGTAACATAAACTGATACCACCAAATCATTGAACCTGTCAATTGCTTTCAAATACCTGTGAAAAGGATGTGATAAACAAGATTTTAGGAGGCAACGTGAGCAATAAAAACCAGAGTGGTCATTGTAGAAATGCATTGATTGATTCAGATATATTTTGAGCATTAGAAATTACATCGCACTGGTGGTCCATGCAAGATCCTGAACAATATCCAAAGCTGCGTGCAATATGAATTGATGCATCTGTGCAGCATCTTCCCTCTGTCATCAAGTAATTGGCTGAGTGTTAATCACAAGTAGCTTGTGAGGAAATCAAAATACAACCAGAGAACATAACAAAATAATAAAAAGATGAAAACAATGGTGTTTCCAGAACCCAATAGAAAAGATAACAACTTCACCATGAAAGTATGTAAGCAAAGATGCACTCCCACACATATCAGAAATTTGATATTAATGGTGCGTGCAGCAACTTCACCATGAAAGCATGCAAGTAAAGATGGACTCCTACACATCAGAATTTTGATATTAATGGTGCACGCAGCACTAACAGCTTGTTTGGAACCAATTATATGCTAGAATTGATTTCGACCACTTCAGTAGAATGAATTGATTGGATTTGCTAATGGAGTTTTTTTTTTTTTTTTGGAATAGGTTTTAAAATTGTGGAATTCATTTTACTTTAGTTAGTGAAAATACATCATTTACCCAACTTGCCTCATCCTTAAAAAACTTATTCCAATCATATGAGTGAGAGAAAGGGAGGGAGAGAAGGGTGCTAGTGGATTAATTTTTAATGGATTAATTCTGAAGCAAACCACACCCCTTTTAGTGTAATTTGCAAATCTATAAAAATCTCTAATTTTAATTGGTTGTAGAATTCATTTATGTCGCTTAAAGCTTTCCAAACACTAGAATTGGGTAAATGGTGTTGAAATGATTTCATTTCTACTCAAATCTTAAGTTTTCAAATAGCCTGTAACTTTTTTCTTTTTTTCTTTCCCTTTAATTTCTCTCCTAGATGCTTCTTATATGAAATTTTAAAGGTCACTTTATGACACAAATAGATCCTAGAACCTTTCTGTAAGTCCATAAGCATGAAACTATGCAAAAAGCTGTAAAATTTCTTCAAGTAGATTACCAATATTTAAAACAGCGACATCAGAGGTTTGATGAAAGAATTATTCCAAATCACATGTTCCCATTAACTTTGAAGCAAAGGCAGTACCAAAAGAACTTTCAAATGTTCTATCTTACATAGCACAATAAGCCTAATACCTTCAATTCTATGTTTTGGAAAGTTGGTGAATAACTAAACATAAATCGGAATAAATAAAATAAGCAACATGAGAAAGATCAGAGAGCCAAAGAAACACAACAAAAACAGAACACAATTCTATATCAAGGCACTTTGGAAACAAGAAGTCAAGCTAATAAAATCAATCATATGCATTTTTCGCAAAAAATAGAGTTTCCAATCAAACAATCAATGAATAAATAAATAGGAAAGATTAAGAAGAAAAGATGCGCATACTTTAGTAGCAGATCCAACTTCAGCTTCGTATATAGGGATATCATCCCTGCTCACAATTATAAAACAAGCTGTGGTTGCCATCCTTCAACTACCCTATCAATCAAAAACTCACAATTCAGTAACAACAAGTAGATAATAATGCACCATTTGGTTACCTAGAAAAACAAAAAAATAATAATAATAATAATAATAATCATCATCATCATCATCTTGACCCATTAAAGAAATAACTTTCGATAACAGTTAGGTGAGCTCATATTTTCAAAAGACAAGCGAAGATTCAAAATTTTGAAAATTTTCCGTATTTCAAAAAAGAGTGAGATGATGCAAAAGCATACCTTTTTATACCTTGATTTCACTGGTGAAGTCTCTGCACCATGAGTAAAAGAAGAGAGCTTCCTGCTTCTCAAGTCTGTTTATGTTCTCGTCTCCTGATATTGGACTTGGGCCAAGCCCAAACATTCAGTTTGTATATAACTAGGCCCAAAATTACAATCTAAGCAGCACAACCAGGAGAGGAAACCTAGAGAGAGAATTTGCTGAGGAGTTGAAGAAAACAGTGGTGAGTGAAAGGGAAACGGAAGAAAATGGGAAGCGAGGCAACAAGCAATGGTAGTGCCAACAGTGGAGGATTCAAGTCAAGAGTACAGCGTTACTTGTATAGTGGAGACACAAAGCATGTCATGGCTGGCATGGCCGTCATAACTCTTGTCTTTGGTGTCCCTTGGTTCCTCATGAACAGAGGTTGTTTTTCTTCTCCCCTTTTAATCTTTTGATTTGGTTTCAAATATCTATTCTTTTAAATCAATTGGGTTACTTTTATATGATTTTTGGGTTTCTGGGTCAATGATGAAATTGAAATGAGAAGTGACAGCAAGTGGAAAGTTAGAATCTTTTTACAGTTTTTTTACCTGGTCGTTGCCATGTCGATGCTGCTTAGTGTTAATTTGTGTTTGGTTAGTGGAAAGTGCAAGGAAAGGAAAGGAAAGGGAGTAAATTTTCAAGATTTTAATTTTTTTCTAATTGATTGGGAAGATGAACTATGTTTGAATAAGAGAGAAGTACTGCTTTGTGCTCAAAATTTAATTATATTTAAGTGCTGCTGATGTTGGGTTTGATTTGTTTGATTCCAAAGCGAATGTAGTGAAACAAGAAAAGTTGAGACTTTCCTGCATCTTTCTCTGTTTTTTTTATTCCTGCTTGTTGATGATGTAAAAGCCTCTCCTGAAATGTTCTTTGTGTTAAAAGATTATATTTATGGGTTCGTTATTCACTTCTCTTTCTTGGTTTCTTCCACAGTCAATAAGAAGTTATAATTTAAGATGAGAAAATAGAGAGGGCTGGAATTATGTTTTGATAGAAGGGATTAGCGTGAATTGTCAGATCAGAAGTGCTGTTGATGAATTAAGCTGGGAGACTTGATTATGGGTTCTTACTAGGGTTTTATGCTGTATGAGGAATTACATACTCAGAGAAGGGGAAAATATTAGGAGGACAAGTGGGACTTCTATGGTAAGATAGAATGGTAATCTTGTCACTCCACTGATATCAACCCTTCTGGTACCTTCTAGGAATGATGATGGGTGGTTATTGTATTTTCAATCAAGTTGCAATATTTGATCTAGATTGTGAGATGGAGTAAAGCATTATGAACATGAAAGCAATAATTGCTGTTTTGGTTACTTGAGGAGGTAGTCCCTGTCATCTACATTTTTTTTCTGTTCTTGCTTGTTCGTTTACTGATTAGGCTAATAGAGAGTCCTGAATTCCTTAATTACAGATATCATCCTTGGTTTTAGGAACATGATTCTTTGAAGATGTTCTTTCTGCACTGCTTTAGTTTAACCTTCTTTTTGGGCACATTCTTCTGAGGACGTGAGTGTTGTCCGTGCATGATCTCCTCTCAACCATATCATGGACGTTATTGTTGGCTTGGATAGCCTTGTTTTGAACTAGTTTTCCCCAATCAACTAGATCATCTCCAGAAATCATGTTAGCATTTTATTCAGTCCTTCGAACTTCCATCTTTTTTTCTTTGTACTTACCTTTTCTTATTTTTTTCAAGTTCAAGAGAAATCAAACCCGTGTTGTAGGTACAAATAAACAAACCAGTGATAGATTGGAATGAGTTGTACCAAATGAGACCCTTTTCACGTTTCAAACTAGATCAAGGAGGATGGAGACTTGGAATTCAAAGAGAAATATCTCTTAATTTAAGCAGAAAAGGACTAAAAAATGCTACAGTATGCTAGATGAACTGCAGTTTGGAGAGATTCCTGGATCATGAAGTATGCCAAAGGGGGACTTTTCAGTCTTTTACAACAAGGTGATTGTTGAGAGTAATCTCAAAGGGTGTGACTTCAACCTCCATGGTGTTGCACTATGCAAACACCATATCATGTAGTTAAAAAATGCTTCATTGGATACAACATCATTCCAGGTTCCTATTCTAGCATAGATGGATGCCTGCAGTTAGTACCGCTATTCCAAGGCTCCTCCATAAAAGCAGCAATTGGCTGTCTCTGTATAGAACCTATGCTGATTGGGTATTGATGGAAGATAAATTGAACCTGTAGCCACTGTTACTTGATGATTTTCATGTATTGCATCGGCCATCGTGGTGCTGACTGCTGAGGGTTGTTCTGTGCTCATCTTGTGAATCGATGACCTGACTTCTTCATAAAGACGACCTTGAGACTGTTGTCATGGTTGTGTTTTTCGGCTTGAAAGGAAATCGGCCTTATTACATTATGTTTGTCCATGAGGATTTAACTGTTTGAGATGTGGGTGTTATATTTGCATGTCAGTTTACCAATTTCTTTATTGTTTTATTCGCAAAGATATCTACAGCTGCTGTTAACTGAGATCATCTTTTCTTCCATAGGAACAAAGCACGCGTCTCATCAAGATTACATGGAAAAGGCTGATAAAGCAAGGCGTGACAGACTTTCTTCAGGTTCTGCTGCTACATGATTTTTGTGATCGCTTTCTTCAAGGTATTAGTTTCAAGTGATCATTTTAACAGTGGAAAAGTACAAGGAGTTTTGATTGTTCTTTTCATCCACCCTCTTTGGCCATGGCTAATTTTCAGGTCAAGGAGTGGATCTATATTTGTGTTATAAGATGCCATGTGCAAATGTTTATGAGATGAATTGAAATTTTTCTGAGTTGGCAAATCCAAATAGAATTCTTGCTTGGATTCTTGTTTTGTTATCCCTCAAAATGGTATCGATTGACTAGATGGAAATTAATGTAGGCTGTACCTTATAGATAGTCAGATTAAATATGCAGACTAAGGTGAAGTTTTTTCCTGGACTAGCACAGTGAGATAAAATATTTTTCAAACTAGCACAATTAAAAAAATAATTTTTGGTAGTTAATACGCCCAAATAGGACATGTGCAACTAGGTGTGTTGGCCATGTACTACATGCGCAGCTCATACTCAAATTTCACTTCTCCAACAAATTAATTCATCCTCTCAAAAATCAACATTCATCTTTTATAAAGAATCAATAGCTACGAAATGAACAAAAATAATTCAATAGCTATAAAAAAAGATGACATGGCATAAAAAAACAATGGAGGAGAGAGGAAAGAAAAAAAAATGACGCATCATAGGTGAATCTATAGATATCATAGAAAGCCAACTTTGAAGTTAGTGATGAATTACACGTGTTGTCTAAAGATAGTAACATATTTTTTGTTGACATCTCATTACTAGCGTTGAAGTTGGCTTTCTATTGTATTTATAGATTTGTCTTGTCAGTATCTCTGACAGCACTTCAAGTGTCATTATTAAAGCTCCGGTTTATCTCTAACGTGTCATATTTTCTTACACGTGTTGTTTATAAATAGCAACATACTTACTCGTTGACATCTCATCATTAGCATTAAAGTTGGCTTTCTATTGTATTTATAAATTTGTCTCGTCAGTATTTTTTTTATAGTACTTGAAGTGTTATTATTAAAGCTCTAATTTATCTTTGACATGTCATATTTTTTTTCTTCTTCACTATCACCTCCCTTGTTTTTGTTGTGTCAAGACATTTTGTTTTATAGCCAATGGATTATTTTTATTCATTTTATAGTTAAAGATTCTTTATAAAATATAAATGTTGACTTTTGAGTGGATGAATTAACTTGTCAGAGAAGAAAGATTTAAGTTGTGCAAATGCAATACGGGCAACATATTTGTTTGGCAGTGTGGTTGCGGTTGCTTTTCAAATAGCTTTTCGTGCCAAAATGCATGCCAATGATGTTTTTTTATTTTTTAAAAATCATTTTTGACATCAGCACATCAAAATGATTTGAAAACACTAAAAACATATTAATTTCAAGTTAATAAAAAAATAAAAAAATTTCAAATTTTGTCAAAAGCGCTTTTGAAACGCAGAAACAAACAGGGTCCAAGTTGTGCATGTATTATTTGTATAATTATTTTTTTTTATTAATGTGGATGTCCGGGCTAGCTTGCATGTATCTCGACTAATCTCATAGGCTTTAAAGTTAACGATCATGTAAGCCTCAAGTAGCTATCATATTATTTAAAGTATTAACTAATGTACTAGTTGAGAAATTATTTCTTTATAGTATAGGAAAAAAACTAGCTAAGGTGGGCACGTCTTCACCTGCTTCAGATCAATGAGGGCATGACATGGGACCTCAGCAATGGATTTCAGGAAGAATATTGCCCAATAATAAGTGATAGTAAGAAGATTGTTACCGTCAACCACTGAAAAATAGGTACGATTGAAATGTGAGTCTAGTATAATATTTGCAATCTCTGTAGTTTCTTCGCTTGTGTTGATTTCCATTTGCCATTAGTAAACACAAAAATATTAACCGTAGCAAATAAAGGAGAACCAACTTTTCAATTTTTATTCTCCATTCTATCTATCAAGTAATAAATAATAGTAATTATGTATTGTAATTGAGTTTAATTAATAAATAAATTAACTTTACATGCTTGAAAAATATTGAATTAAATTTATATTATTTTTTATATTAACCTGATCACCTTCATTTTATTCTTTCAAAGTTAGTTTTAATATTAATTTATCTGTTTTTAGCATAACAAAACAGATGAGTTAACCTCTAATTTATTTTTGTATATTTATAGAGATTAAATTTCATTTAAAATTTCCTTGAAATGGTTTCAAAAGAGAGTTCCAAACATGTTTTAAAAGTTTATAGTGGCATAAGCCTTCTGTACTTGAAGAACCATACAAACGCACAAAATATGATGACTCCGGTAACTCCAGTAATTATGAGGACCCACTTAAATGCACCAGCATCATCAAACAATGGTACGGCGAAATTCATGCCAAAGATACCTGCCACCACTCCAAAAATGGCGACAACAAATGTTGCTGTTGTGAGTAGAAGCTCAAATTGGATCAGCTGATTTCGGACATTGTCCTGCAACCAAAAATTTCCCTCGTCATAAAACTGGTATCCACCCCATCAACTCAAACAAAATTGACAAAATTAAATGACTAGTTCCCAAAGAAAATAATGTGATATCTTTGTATTATATGGCCATCAAAAAGGATCTTTCATGAGTCAGTATCATGGATTACGTGAACCCGCACTGTTATCCAATAAGAATAAGAAGCAACACAGCCAGCAAGGATCCAGATTTTGTGCAGTAACAAATGACTACTTATTTCTTTCTGTGCATCATCTTAAAGAAGTTGCCAGCTGTGCTTATCACTTGATACGTTGAAGATGATCCTGCTTGACATTTTTCTAATTACCAAAGTTTTAAAATAGCAGTCCCTAACAACTGAGCTAAAAACAGCACAATTTAATATTAAGGAGGCCAGAGGGAAGTAGAGGAATATGTACCAGCTGAATGTTGATGAAATCCTCTGTATCATCAATGTATTCCTTCAACTGAAAAAAAGTGAGAAAAATAAATGAGGTGTTGACATCCTAAACAAGGAAAGAAGAAATGGAAATAATCATATCATGCTGCCCATACCGATGTCAACTTGTTCAGGGTGCTATCAATGACAACAAAGTAAGCTTCTAGCAACATCTCCAGCTCTTCTATATTCTCAGTAGCACTTTCAGAACTCCTCATACTCTCATGTCGGCTCCTTGCAATGCTCAGGCTTTTCTCAAGTTTTCGTGATTCAGGGGGTGATGAAACAGGAGAAACTGGAGCGGAAATAGATGTCCCACCATCATTTGATCTAAATCCCATCAAAGATTGATCGCCATAGAACGATGATTCCATCCGACTTTTCTTTTCAGTGAGATACATTTCAGCCATATCTCCATCATCATCCATGAGCTGCTCAATCTCATCCCTTACCTAGATACAAGTAAATTCAGAGAGAATAAGAACAGCGGAATAGATATCAATCAAATCTTAATTGCAAGAAAGGGAAAGGCAAGTGAAATTAGATATACCTTCTGAACCCTCCGAGTCAAGGCAACAAGTCTGCTTTTTAATCGCCGTACACGCTCCAAGTTTAACGTACTGATCTTGGATGTCAGTTCATCTAGTAATGGGTATGCTTCAATTTCTAATTCTGCTGCCTTCAGAAAATTGCAATTTAAATAAGATTATTAACTTGCTCTAACTTAATGACTTTTACCACGGAAACTGTTACGGGACAGACCATGTGATACATTAATTTAGCAAAGGCTAATGCAGGGAAACAGAAGGTAAAAAGACTGAATTTTGTATGAAACAAAAAACAACAAAGGATAGATCTAGATAGACATAAATGGGAAACAAGATTGATGTAGCCATCCCCGAGTACTTCTCTAGGCCATAATGAGACATAATATCATTTTCTAATACATAATCAGCCAATATGCCTCTTTCAAAAAGACAATCTGAATTGCATTTTTAATGACGTAAAAAGAATGGGTCTGGGTCTAACCATCAAAACAATAAAAACCAGCAAGACATACATATTGTGATACATGCAAATTGCAGAAGACCATGCAGTGTGGGTTGCTCCTGTTCTAGAATGATTTGCTTTTGCTTAAGTTGATCTGATGTTACAAACCCCTCGTACTTAACACTGAACCTTTCAGGAAATGAGTTCATACCATCACTATAACAATAGGGTAAAAAGAACTAAAGAAACCTATAAGACAACTCTCGGATCAAATTTGATGACTTGCTGAACACAATTTAAGCTAGACACGGAATAATGAAATCTTGGTTTCATTAAGAGCTCTTAACCTTTGTTGAGTTGAGAAAGAGTTCTTGAGAATTCAGAGCTTTTCCCTCTGCCTATAAAAAATTGTTATTTTGAAAAATCATCAAGGTGAAAGCTAATAACAGAGAATGGACTGAAATGAACCCAAAAATCTTGCAACAGATTGGAAATAAAAAATCAATCCAAAAAGAAATATCTTTGAGACCACTATGATCTAAAGAATAAAATGAGGAATCATTTACTCAGTCAATGTAGATTGCCAATTATGCAATTAATGGTAATGCCTTCAGTTAAGTGAATGTTAGTACCAATTACCATGTCATGTCATAAACTCAACATGGACAAAGGCAGTAGGTTTGCATATGTGTCAAATGCAGACTGGCAATCTCATATGTAACAAGATAAGAAAACAAACTAAGAGGAAAACAATTAGCTAGAACTTTATAGGAGACTTTCTAAAATGTCAGTCAATAACATGGAACACTGTAAAATGAAAAAAGCTTCCCTGAATAACAAGCTAAATTGCAGGCAAAACATACACAAACACACGTCCACGTGTAAAATGATCCACGAGTTTGTAGCATAGAAAGATGTCAACTAGGAAAATACTGCCTGCCAGTAGGGTTAGAAAATACAGCCATGTCCTTTTGTTCCAAGATGTGCAGATATCACAAGATTTATATAATGACATACAGCAAACCACTTCAATTAATCTAGAAGGTGCATGTACATCATTCAAGTGTCAAGGACATAAAAACACCTATATGGAGAGACAAGACAGTTAGGAGTACTTATCAACTACTATGATAGTTCACACTACAACAGCTAAATCATATAAATTGTGGTTGAAAAGTTCACTAGGATTAGGAAAAAGAGTAATAACATAGGAATACACAGCTTTCATAATACTTTTGCAACAAGCCATTCTTAATTTCGTTGAATAACATCATTCATTCAAATCAAGCATGTGAGAGATTTAAAGTTCTGTTTACACACCTGAGAATCAAGGAATGTACAAGCGGCTTCCAGAGCAACTTCAAGAGCCCTAAACTCAAAGGGCAAATAATCGGGGGATGCATTCCCAAATACATTGTCAAAATTCCTACTTCTCCTTCGATTCAATTCAGCACCTTCTGACTGCCATACCTCACCCACCCCTGGTGTCATCAATCGCCTTTGTAGCTCCACCACGTACTGCAGCACATAGCTGTCAAGGGAATTTAGGAGTAGAACCTCATCAGCCGTAATAATACACCGAATCTGCTCCAAGTTTACAACTATAGCCTTCTCTCTACCAAGGATTGTTGAGGGGTAAACAAAAAGAGGATCGAGCAGGCGTAAATCACGAGCAGGTAGATCACAACGACGCATCATAGTGAACTTGTCAACCTCAATAATTTGAGAATTTCCAGATGAATCAACACGAATCCATGATCGAAGGCCTTGGCCACGCTTTTTCAAACCCAGAACATCAACACCTTGGAAAGGTTGGCGTCCAGAGGAAGATGATCGATAAGATGAATCTCTAAGGTTTATAGCTGATGCTGGTTTTGGAGGGAGCAGGCGTTCTTTAAGGTCCGCCATTAATAACAACCCCTGAATGCTGGTACACATCAGGCAAATGAAAGTGTGAGTATACTCATCACCATCCTTTTTTTTTATCCAGGATAAAGAAATAAAAGAGAACACTAATGGCACTTACTCCAGCTTACAAAGGCCCTTCTATTTGAAGTCATTCCATCAAGTACGGTAAAACTTTACTAATACCATGAGAACTAAATTCATGTAAATTAAAACCAAAGAACGAAAAGAATGTCCGTAATGTTGAATGGATACTTAGTCTCAGCAAAACATTGCTAGTGAACCACGTTGAGGTACAAAAAAATGATTTTTTGCCCAATCAATCTTTCCTTTACAGGAACCACAAAGGAAGGTCCTAGCTTCGCAAAAATCTTGATTTCTTTAGCTGAATTAGCATTTCTATTATCGACCCACAAGCCCTCCTGCAACAAACCCTAATTATTGCCTAGATCAACAATGTAAACTGACAGACAAATTAAAAACATCATACATAATCACAAAGAAGCAGCTTTAAGAGAACCCCAGAAGCCATAACTAGGATTTCAATGCAAGGTACACAGCTGCAGCAGATAAAACAAAAACTCAAATCACAGCCTTGATTTCTCTATTGATAATTCATTAAAAAAATGAAAAAGACACCCAAAAGAGGATTGAATGCAATGAAAAAGCAAACCCTAGATTCTAAGAATCAGATAAGCACATTACCTAACGGTGCTTTGACGGGTTGGTGGTTAGAAAGGGTGAAATGGAGAGAGAAAGGGGTGGGCTTTGTTGAGGGCTAAGGCTTGATAGAGAAGGGAATCAGGCAGAGAACCTTAATGGAGAA
>Ga0307510_10002599_pt1 | contig 20614 bp, 18 predicted proteins | sample 12_EM_MG_FD_207224 | JGI IMG/M metagenome (GOLD analysis project Ga0307510, IMG submission 207224) | Populus trichocarpa ectomycorrhiza microbial communities from riparian zone in the Pacific Northwest, United States - 12_EM | ecosystem: Host-associated > Plants > Roots > Unclassified | place... | reverse complement strand
CGTAGCCAACCAGTACCGTGCTACTCACGTGATCTATTGCCTCAGGAGGAGATCCCACTGAGCAATCCCAGTCGTCGCCAAATCAACTCACGCACGTCGCGTCTTTAAGGCCCTTGGACCTTAACAGGGGTGCTGTCCGCATCAGCAGGCGCGATGACGGCTGTGGCAGTCTCCTCGATGTTGGGATCCTCCCCCTCATTGTCCAGCACATTGGGGCCATCTCCTATGCTCTCTAGCTTGTCAGATTGCTCCCTGATGGACTCTACGTCGGCCTGGACATCGTCCCAATCGTCCTCCGAATCTGAGTTGTCCAGATACGGGTCGGGATCAGCGCAGATGTCGCGTGCGATGACCTCTTCCTCCTTGGCTGCACAAAAGCCATCAGAGTCGGAATCGTCGTTAAAAACGGTGTTCACGGAACCCACAGGCTTATTTTCGGGTTTACTGCTGCCCGATGTCGCCTGCGTGGTCTGACCGCTCTGATTCGATGCTGCGGCTGCCGCCTCCTCCCTCTTTTTGGTGCGGCACTCCTGGGCCCAGTGGCCCTCTTTCTGGCAATGGTGACATTTGCCTTTGCGACGTTTGTTGGCATTGTTATTGTTATAGCGGCGGTCAGAAGAGCTGCTGGCGACAAGGGCCTCATCAGTCTGGCCCCCCCTTTTGCCCTTGCCAGTTGTTACGCATGGACTCTGTGTATTTGTAAGGACTGCGACAAGTACTTACGGGTAAGCGTTTAGAGTCTACCTTTAGTTATAAAGGTCGCACAGTTATGTTAGTGCAAAGCTAAGTTAAGACTAACTTAGATAGTATTGCAGACTCTAGGTGCTTGACTTAGAGCGCGAGAGGATTACTTAGAGTGAGGGGAACGGGAGTGAATGCTCTAAGGAGCTTTAGGTCCTGTATTGACGAAGCAAAGGAGGAGACCAAGTCTGGAGAGTTGGGGGGCTCTTCAGGAGGTCTTATATACATGAGCTACCTAGTCATCTATCTAATGAGTCAAGGAATGCGTAGCAAGCCTTGGTAATGGATGAGTAAGTAGTTACTAAGGTAAACTATCATATGCAAAAGAGATTACAGTCCGCAGTGGAGAACTGCTTCACGCGTTAGAGATATACCGAGAGGTATGACTCTGAATGAGTCGAAGTGACTTGTACAGTATGGCTGATGTAATGCATGGGAGTAGTGGTCGGAATAGGAAGGTACTGTGGCTGTAATGTAATTAGTATGCGTTAAGTGATAGCTGCTATGTATCTAGATAACAGGTAAGTCTGAGAATGCGGAAAAGCGGTAACACGGACCAGGTATCATACTAATAAGGAAGGAGAGCTGATATAAGTGAATGTGTGTCGTTAAGTGGTACTTAACTGTGTAAATGCTTGATAAATCGAAGGAGCTGTAACACCAGTGGTCTGTTCCTTGAGCACGCGACGCATTTTCATGTGGTCAGCTTCCTTGCAAATGGAGTCAATGACATTGGACATGTCAATGGCCTTGCCGGTGTACTTGGTGGCAAGGTGGAGAGTGGATAGTGTTTGAGCTGCATAGACGGTGAGAGTGTTGGGGATCCCTTGGAGGATCATGCTCTTGTATTTGGGTTCTGTGACAGTCACGCCTGCCGCTTTGAGCTTGTGATGCTTTTTCCTGAGAGTGGTGAGGAACTCTTGGATGTCGCCGCCTTTCAGACAACGCATGTTCAGGAAGGCCTGATGCAGGTCAGTCTTCGCATACTCGCTCTTCGCCGCAAAGAGGACACTGATGACATCCCATTGTTCTTTCACAGTGGGGTATTTCTCCATGTCCATGGCCAACTCGTCCAGAAGTCGCTGGCTCAAGAGACACTGCGCGATGGTGTCGTCACGGACCCATTGCCTGCCCTCCAATTTCTCAGTGTCCGTGGGATTGTCCGGGTCCTTTGGAACGGGCCTAGCATCGGAACCGTCAAGATAGCCCCAACGGCCAGCCAGCGTCATTGCTTGACGGAAGCGGAAGGCGAAAGTCGCCCAGTTGGTACCTTCCAAGTCAAGGTGGGGAACGTCGGCAGACAAGCTGGGTGAAGTGCCGATTGACAGAGTGGAAGGAGTTGCAGGAGACAGAGCAGAAGAAGCCATCTTGGGGAATGAGACTTTAGGAGGGGCAGCGGGTGCAGTGGTGTTTGATGAAGACGAGGATGAGGCAGCAGTAGCAGATCTAGTGACATGGGATGATGATGTGGGTGCAGGGCCCATAACCTGATGCAAACTATTAAGTTATGGGTTATGAGAACGTGCGAGCGTGAATGTATTTGAGGCCTGTGCAAGGACACAAATAGTAATGAACTCAGTAAACGCGCAAGTGGGCATGAATCTATAGTTATATTCACCTGTGCAAGGACACAAATAGTAATGAACTACGCATGGTAAGCACAGGTAACAAAAGCGTAAAGTAACAAGCGGAAGCTCACCTCAGTAAATGTGCAAGTGGGCACGAATCTGAGGGAGTCAAGAGAGTGGCTACTACTGTATAAAAGAAAGACTGGGAGGTCCGGATAAACTGGGGTACTGGACGGAAGCAAAACGAGGGTGATATGGTACTGTCAATGCTAGTGCGTCGGCACTGTAAACTAGGAGGTGGTCCATGTGCTATGTGTTACAGCTCCTTCGATTTATCAAGCATTTACACAGTTAAGTACCACTTAACGATGCACATTCGCTTATATCAGCTCTCCTTCCTTATTAGTATGATACCTGGTCCGCATTACCGCTTTCCCACATTCTCAGACTTACCCATTATCTAGATACATAGCAGCTATCACTTAATGCATACTAATTACATTACAGCCACAGTACCTTCCTATTCCGACCACTACTCCCACGCATTACATCAGCCATACTGTACAAGTCACTTCGACTCATTCAGAGTCATACCTCTCAGTATATCTCTAACGCGTGAAGCAGTTCTCCACTGTGGACTGTAATCTCTTTTGCATATGATAGTTTACCTTAGTAACTACTTACTCATCCATTACCAAGGCTTGCTACGCATTCCTTGACTTGTTAGATAGATGACTAGGTAGCTCATGTATATAAGACCTCCTGAAGAGCCCCCCAACTCTCCAGACTTGGTCTGCTTTGTCAATACAGGACCTAAAGCTCCTTAGAGCGTTCACTTCCGTTCCCATCACTCTAAGCAATTCCCTTGCACTCTAAGTCAAGCACCTAGAGTCTGCAATACTATCTAAGTTAGTCTTAACTTAGCTTTGCACTAACATAACTGTGCAACCTTTATAACTAAAGGTAGACTCTAAACGCTTACCCGTAAGTACTTGTCGCAGTCCTTACAAATACGCAGAGTCCATGTGTAACACTATGTGTATTCAAATGATTGTATGCTTTCTGTCTATCTATGCGAAGTCCATGTGGGCACATTGCCCAAGATCTGCTCCTCCGCAACAACAATCCCCCCTGCGCCACCCCGTGTATTCCTCACGACCGTAGACATGGAAGTTCTCTGGAATTTTTTTTGCGATCCTCGACCTGATTGGTTCGTGAGGTGTGAGACGCATTGGAGACTCAGACTCGGAAGCGTGCACGGACGAACTACAGACCCCTGACGTAAGCCGTCGGGTGCCGCTTCTATTCGCTTGTTGCGTTTGCTGCCACTCTATTTTCGGAAGCCAAACCTGACTGTAACGAAACGTCAAGAACCCACTATGGATTCTGGTCGGCAAAGACTGAACTTGAACGTTTGAACGACCCACAAGTAATTGAAACTACTACGCGTACTTGATCTCTCTACACCAAGTTTGTTTGTAGCCCTATATCGGGTTGCGATGGGGAGTTCGAGGCTGTCCTGGGAGAGTGAACGATGGACAGTATGACCGTTTGAAACAGTCTACAGTACCAGCTGAGGCCGAAATCCAGTGATAGGTGTCAGGGACTTTGATGCAGCCAGATGAACAGGAGCTCGCAACCCACATGTCTACTTCCATGCGTCAAGAATCGTTGGAACGTTGATATTGTACATCGTGCATCCGTGAATGGCGATGTTGTCTGAATGGAACACTGTACACTGCCAGAATCCAAACATGCAATGCCATTTTGCTATAAAATGGGCCAGACACCCCCTCCACTGCTTCATTCCCATCCGCCTCCGCACCCTTCAATAGCAGCCTGGGATTTCTCGGGGACTTAGAAGCCTAGTCCTTTTCCTTCGGTCTGCCACGGATACGACACCACTCGCGCTAAGGTCGCCCCAACTGGATTGTTGAACGGCCTGGTCTGCATCTGATCACCGATCTATCATCATTCGTACTCGGATGGGAGTCTGCAGTACACCAACACGAGTCAAGGCGCTGAAATCACAGATATGCGATGTTACTATGGATTCGAAGGCCTAGAGCCATGATAGATCATGGAGGGTGCCAGTGCGGGAGGTTCCTATCTCTGAGGAGACCATGCGTCCATATCTAGGAAAGTTCCTCGCTGTGTAAGAATATTGACAGAGCCAGGACTTCTGCGATATGGAGGCTGTGGAATCCTGAGCGAAGGACTACTCTCACTGGAACTGCTAGTGTCCGGTGGCTACAGTCTTGGTGCACATGCATATCAGTGAGGATGATTCGAGTTATTCCTGATTCCTGTACGTTATTGTATAGCACGAGGCATTAGTTGAATAGTTTCTAGTCATATGACCAACTCGAAGACGCACAATAACACGATGAGAGGAGAGTTGCGGGGACACATGTGCGAGTTTGGAGATGTACAGAACTTGTGCAGGCACCATATGACCCCCTTTGGTAAGTGCTCCTATTGATTTTTCTTCACCGATCTAACTTCCACACACGGCCGGCGTATCCTTTACCGCACCTCAGTTACCACCTTTGGCATTTTCAGTCACTGGTTTATTCTTGAAGAGAAGTAGTTGGTCCGGGAGAAAATTCGGGGAATATAGGCAGGTGGGAGCCATGTTCCATAGGGCTGCGCATGTTGGAGTGCAACAAGGCCTGGTCGAGTTTGTGACCCTATGCAACTATATCCCGTGTATTTCAGCCTGAGCCTCTACACTTCAACAACGTTTTGCTGGTTTCTGTCATCTGTACTTACACTCTCCATGGGCTCGTCCGGGCCAGGTTCAACCGGGAATAATTGCACATCAGACATGTTCCTGGTATGAAGGGCACGTTCTAGCCTGCGCACCTTACGACTAAGAAGGTTAGGGAATGGCAATGTTGCTTCATGCCGAGGTCATGATCACACGCACCTAAGAAGTTGATAATGCGCCGGCCACACAAAGGATTTGATACCTTTCAGAATCTTTGCGGTGAATTCCTGAACATAGTCAACCATGAGACGAGCCTTAATTTTTTTAGGCTAGGGCCACATGCCGGTGAAAGGGCATGTGTGGACAGCAAGGTCGATAAACACAATATTCAACGAAAAGGGGCTTTGTCGGTGTCATGGTTGACTATCATCGAAATCTGGGTCGCTCCTAGGTGTGGTGCCCTCGAAGAACGTGGGTAGGTCTGAGGAATATGGCTAGGATCAACAAATTTGAATAGAATACTGGCACCTGGAACATGACATAAAAGTTTGTCAGTAAGATGCACAGTTTCGCCCTGAGGATTACCAGTATGTTTGACACAGCGTAGCGGTAGGTAGCTTAGTGAGTGGAGGGGATATCACAACTATACACGCAACTACGATTGATGTATGCGGTGTAGTGTTACCTACTGGTATTCCGTCCGACTCAGTCTGCTTGTCCGCTTTGAGTTGCGGCTACATAGGACTGTAATTGATGTAGGGAGAAATAAGAACACCGGATATGAAGATCAGACACCGTTGTATTCCATGTTTGATCAAGTCGCTGGTGGCGCATTTCGACACACCACTGGCAATACTTTATGGCGTGATGGAAAAAAATATCTGAGCAGGAGTGAGGTGGTTTTTTTCTGCGTTCGCTGAAGAGCTCAGCCAGATCAAAACACAATATGAAAGGTTGAAAGAGCATTTCAGTGGGTGACGGAGAAGGAAACTCGATTGGGGAGCCATATGAACATTCCAAGTCAGAGGTCGAGCTCGCCTTGCCTTAACTTGTTGCCATGACGAACAGGCGCAGCGGGCAGGCAGGGCCGCGTTTCCGTTCTTTTCGCTTCCTCAACTCGACTCAACTCCGAGTCCTTGTCTCTCGGACTTGCCAGCCGTCAATCCAGTTTACATCCCCCAATAAGCAATTTTACCCTTCTCTCTGGTGACGCTTTATTGTTTACTACAGTAGTTTACTGTCTGAAGACGAAACAGTAAAAGTCTATTCTCCATTCTGCTGCCGCCAGTCGCCTTGTCCCTGGACTACACCCTCCAAGTGTTCACCTTCAGCTGAACTGGAGCGAACTCATGTACTCAATGTGAGTTTTTGACAGCCTTTCAACCTTGACCGAGTTTTTTTTTTCCTTCTTGGGCGTGTTCATCGCGCCCGTCGCTTTTTCCGACGACCCCCGTTAGCCCCACATTCCTGCCTAAGTCCTCTTAATCATGCCACCCTTTCGTACGCTCCCTTTTTGCCTACAATAACAATATTTGGGCATGCCTTATCTCTCCACAATCCAGGTCCCACCATGAGGAACCCACTCTGACCTCCGTGTGATTCGCCCGCGCACATCGCCAATGTTCTCAACAATGCATACCCACTGCTACTGCCTCGATTGCGATGGCTTCGACAATGTACTACTTGATGCGAGTGTCACGTCTCTTTCTAGGTATAGCTTTAGGTCTCGAGTGGACGAATGATTTGGGTATGAAAATCAAATTGCATGGCAGATCTCTAACTCACAGCACCTTCCTACTCACACCACCCCTTCCCCATTCGGCCATATCTGACATTAGGAAAGGCTTGTACACTCATTTAGAAAACCCGCCCAACACAAGACCCTCCTTTACATCGCCAATTCTGACTCACGTCAGTTGATCATGTCATCTATCTCACCTTCCCCTTGCCCCCATTTCCCCGCCGTTTTTTTAACGCCACCCCCTTCTCAGGTCCGCCTAATGCCGTGTCTCCAGCGCAAAACATTTCACCGATCCGTGTGCATTCTGCCAACTGATTTGTACAGTTACTGGGTTTCAATGAGTTCCCGGGCTGCCAGACAGGCGTTCCCACCTCGCTGTGCACAACTAGGGCACCTATCGCTGGAAGAGCAAACATGTTTCTGTGCACACAGCCCTCGTTACATCTATCAAACCGTTTCAAACCCGTGCGAGGTACCCGCCTCACTCCCACCAATAACAAAGGTGACACCTAACTACATGCTGACGAACGGAAGGTCTGGGCGACTCGAAGAGCGCAAGGATGCTGTACAACAAGTTGTGTGGGGGACACAGCTGTACGAGTGGTAGCACATGGGTGGGCTGTGACATAAGGGGCAAGCTACGGAGTGGCTGTCGCACAGCGCAGCAGATCCGAAGAGTTCGTTCCTCCTTTGTTTTAATGACATTAGGTTTAATTACTACTGGTTCTCGAATCTTGAGGCCCATGTCCTAATTGTGAGAATGATTGTGCCTCATTCCTGTACGTTATAATAATGTGTAGAATCAGGTCGAATCGAATGATGACCAAAGCCTCTAGTCCTTTGCCTGACCCGATGAAAACGATGACCTGAGGAACAGTATGAGCGTTGTAGGAATGTGTGCACTGGTTTAGAAATGGTAACAGAGGGAGGAGAAGACGGGAGGAAAGCGTCTGAAAGGCACGCGGCATGTCTAAGGGTGCTAGGAACATGAGGCAGAGACGAGTACAACTGAACATAGGAATCTTGTGAAACTCAAGGTCTATAGTGGAAGGACCAATAAAGCCAGCAATGTGACGTGAGAGACGTAGAACTTCAAGGGCGAGCAGAGATTCTCAAGAACGATGAGAGGAGGTTGTCACATTTCAGGGCGGTTTAAAACCCGCTTTTCTGTACTACTGTAGTACCAGATAGGTATTGCTGTACTGTATCTGAGAGGGGAGGACCGAAACCGAAAGTAGAGTAGCGAGCAGGGAAATATTACAAAGAGGATATTAGAAAATAGCAGTCATAACGTAAAACTATAAGGGGTTAAAAGGGGGAGGACAAGGTCTCGAACGTCGGCTCTAACGCCTTTTTAGTAAGCAAGGTTTAACGTCAGAGAATAAGGAAACCATTGCTAGAATAAATTATGCCTAGGAAACCATACCGTACTGGGGAGGGCGCATTACAAGGATGTCATGAAAAGCGCTGTCAAGACTCCAGAAAAGGGAATAAGCTGCTGATATGTCGAAGTCATGGTAAAGTGCCGCTGGCATGGGCGGCATGGGGTTCGGGATGACTCGGATGTCTGAGGTCGGAGCAAGGTAGCAATGTTGTGTTGCCTCCACATCGAGGGGGTAATCGCGAGTATCCAGGAACTCCACAATACGCTGGCCGTACAGGGCCTTGAAAATTTCCAGGGTTTCTGGTGTGAATTTCTCGGCATGCTTGGCCATGAGGTGAGCCTTGATTTTGTGAGGACATGACCAGGAAAAAGGGCACCCTGAGCAAGGGCATCGGCGTCGTGGTTCGTGCTTGTCCTTCATGTGCCTTTGGAGCTCCTGGTTCCTCTTACAGCCTTTGCCACAAAGTAAACAGACATGTCGTCTCCTGCGGCTGGCGGCATGAGGTCGCTTCCCACGACTCATGGCACCAGGCGGCTGCTCCTCTGTGGCGGATGGCATGGTTACAAGCCCTCCAGTTCCGAAGGGTGGTGTCTGGGATATGGTGTTAGCGTGTACTTCGTTACGATGATAGTAAAACCTGGTGATGCTTGCCTGGCAGGGTGGAGAATTGCGTTGCGACCCGATTTGAAAATTGACACTAGGAAGCTGCTCTTCGGTCTGCATGGGGGCAACGGGTTCTTCCCTGTCCAGGGGGAACCCAACTTCTTGCCGGTTTGGGTACGGGATCCAAGGACACATTTGGATCGTTGGAGGGTGGGGCAGAAGACGGGGGTGGGAACTTGTAGGTCCTGCAACCGGAGATTTTAACCATGGCTCGAGATGGCACACACGAGGCAGGGGACTACCGCATGGAGACCTGGATAACTGAATGGCTGAAACCGAGAGCTGCGGTTGAGACTATTATTTGGGGCAGAGGGGTTATTAGGTTTGCAAGAAGGGCTGTTGCTGTGTGCCATGGTGGCTCCCAAAACAATCATAGATGGCACCGCCGCGTGGTGAAGGTGAAAATTTTCAAGTTGCAAAAGACAGCACACCGGCGTGGGTGCGAGGGGAGCGCTGAACAACAGGTGAAAAAACAGACTCGGAGCCAATGAAAACGACATCCAGCAAAAAATGGGCTATGTCGGCGTCATGCCTGACCTACGTTGGAACCTCAGTCGTTCCTAAGTGCAGTGTCCTTGATGAGTCTAGATATATCTAAGCAATATGGTCTGGTCAACCGATAGGACTGCATGCTGGTTAGCCGGAAGAGATAACAACACTAACATCTCTTAGCGATACGTACAATCTGCCTGACGACCACTAGTTGTACTTGGGACAGCCAGATGGGATGAAAAAACACTTAAAGATCGTGGTTGTCGGAGGGAACACCATAAACATCCGTGACGTGTGGGCGGGTAGTTGGCACACTGACAATTCAGCTCAGCTACTGGACTCTTCTTTTGGTTTGACAGAGGTTGAGCCGAGAATACGGCTCAGTTAGCATTTGAGTGGGTTACAATCTACCATTTTAGTACCACCTCACCGTCTCAAGAGGCTCAAACCCCACACGTGCAGCAGATGGCAGGCATGGGAGTGCAACTGTCAGTCGGAGTCGACGGAGCCGTTGCCAATCTGAGCGCGCAAGTACATATGACCGTCAGTAGCTGTGGACGTCCCACCTCGCCAGAGGAGCCAAAATCCTCAAAGGCTGAGCACTGATGCGTGGTCCTGCATGTGAGCCGAAGCCGAGGATCAGCTCAACTGGGTATCATGGAATGCCAATCACTACCCACTTAACCTTGGAAAATGCACAAACTTCCAACCCTGGGGAAGAGCATGATCACGATCTCTCCCAGTCCCCCCCTTGTCCCTTGCCCCCTTATTGTTTCAAATTCAGTTTATACCCTGTCACATCGGGCGAAAAACCGCAAACCATCGATATATACGTATATAGAAAGGCGATGAAAGGGCTGGTATCTGGTTGTTGGCTGTGTGGTAGGAAGTTGTACAAGGAAAGTGCATAAGGGTCTTTTTACAGTATTAAAACTGCGGTGGCATGGGAGATGGAGACGCCTATCACTATCCCAGATCAAAGTGGTCCTCTCTTGGCTTGAAGGAGGCCTTGGTCACTTCTAGAAGGGCTGGCAGTGCTTTGCTTCTTTTGCGCCGAAGAGGGGTGACAGTAAGAATTCGGGAGCGATCGGGAGGATGTGGTGGCCCGTGCTCAGGTACATGGGAGGTCTTGAAGGGCGATCTGTAACCGACTTCATTGTCCGGGTAGTTGATGCTCTTTCAGAGGTAGAAGCGAGCTAGATGAGCCGACATGGCGGCTTAATGCAAGGAGCATGACGAAGTGGATGAGGGTGAGGTGGCAAGCGACACAGCTAATGCGCCGAGGGTGACAGGTGTGGACTTCCTGAATGGAGGGAGGAAATGGTAAGGTGTGTCTGGGAGCATGACAACGAGTTTGTCATGGGGAGATCACTGCATTTGATCGACAGTGTCTTGGGAGGTGGGGGGGTTGTGGAATTCTCGTGGTTGGCTGGAAGGAGCCGTGGCACTGTTATGCGTGAGGCCGACGCAGGATTTGATCCCCGTTATCAAAACTCCGGTTGGGCACTACTCAAGTTTGATGGTGACACATCTAAAGATTGTGAGGATATAAGCCAAGATGGAGAGAAAGTGACAAGATGGAGGTTGACATACGTGCGGGTGCGGGCAGAGGGCATGGTTGGGTGCCAGGGTCAGATTTGAAGCCAGCCACTGTAGGGCGTGAGGCAAAGTTGCAGACGGAAGAACTAGTAGGACACCATAACTGCCAACAGCCAGCCATCACCACGGTTCCGACGGGATTAGGGACCACGTGTGAAGATGGTGAGATGGTTGGGCCAGGGGTTGCTGGAGAGGATTTTGGCCTTTAGCCTCCACATATCTGAAGTTCAGCTCGATAGCGGAGTCAGTGGTCAGCTATAAGATGTGGGAAGGATCCAGAGCGCATTACGAGACAACAAGGGGTCAATATGTTGAGTTTTGGGTAAGAGAGTGGTTGGATTGCGAATCGAAATTGTGTTCCAACAGCTTTTGGGGTACCCCACAGGTCCGGGACCTTGGCGGCTATGATCTTAGTCAGGGGACGGAGGGAGTGCGGAGCGGAGTGCGGAAGATCCCAATGGTATAGTGGCACAACCGACCACCAATTACGTAATATTTTGTTAACCGACGGGGTCTTGTTCAGTTCATTGTTCAAGTTCAACATTCAACATTCAACAACTTTCCGAGACAAACGCTTTCCTTTCTTCCATTATGAAGAACGCTTTATTCTAAACACAGTATCAGTAGATAGGATAAGACCACGTGTAGGTGGTGGATAACAAGAAATGATCACTGGTTATCAACCCTACTTAGCACCTTGTAGCCGAGCTGGTGGCCTGGTCGCGAGGGGAAATGAAGCTTACGCACAACCCGCCCTGGTATCGGGGGTTCCTTGCTGTCTATGGAGGCTATTCGGGGAGTTGTCTTGAATGTGAGGCTGTGCAAAGACACTTTGGTCTTTTTTTTTGGGGGGGGGGGTTAGGAGGAGAGCGTGGGTTTTTCAACACAAGAAGTTTTAACTGTGGTTAGAGTTGGGATGGCACATAGGGGCCAAAGCCACCTATTGGCATGGGGACTGAGAGAACCGAGCGGTTTAACCTAGTGTTGCCGGAGAGTTGAGTTGAGTTGAGTTGAGTTGAGTTGGGTTGGGTTGAACCCAGACTAACTACGGCATGCCAGAGTTGCACCTGGTGCACACCAGGAACAAGTTGGCGGGCAGGAATCCACCATTCAGCTTTCGAGATTTTGACAAGGTGTCGTAACCGTAAGTTGGCCAGGTTTTATTGGGTCTTGATCATGATGTACTGTATTGTAGTTGCACCAGGTGCAACTCTGTCACAACTCGGGCAACTCCACTCAGCTGAATCAGAGTTGACTCAACTCTCTGGCAACACTAGTTCAACCCCGGCCATGTGCTGCATTCAGTAAAATAGTAAGGTTGTCGTCTTTTCTTGTCATTTACTGTCATCTAATGGTGACATGAGGGCTCACAAGCGGGAATGGTTGATAGCACTTGTCAGGTGATAAAAGTCAAATTTCTAGGGAAACATCTCAGACTGGCATGGGAGTGGAGGGTGCTGAACAGTAGAGTAGCGACTGATGAAAATTTTTTCAGCTTGAGTCTGATGGAAACAATATTGAACAAACGAGGGCTACTATCTCTGAGGCACGCCGGACCTTTTCCAAAAATCTGATCATTCCAACTGACGACCACGGGTACGCCTGCGATCGCCGGGCAGTGAAAGAAAATCACAACAGAACAGAGCACAGTGATAGCAGTCGTAGGTATTCTGAATCGGAGAACTTACGCAATGGCCCAGCACGTCACGTGATTTTCTCATCTCCCACGTCGAACCTTTTGCCTCACTTTGACTTGAGAAACTCAACAGCCTGTGCCCCAATTCCGACTGATGCGCTATCAGCGCCTGTTGCCATTGATCCAAGGTGGAGCAATAGCGCGACTGGGTTTCTCCTGTCTCTGCTGCTGCCCTTCAGGCTAACTACAGGCATGCGGCCTAAGAAGGGAAAAGTTTAAGGGGAAGGGCATGAATGAAGGCTGATGCATGTTGTTTAAGTCGATTTGACGAGAGAGGCCCAGAAGCGGGAAGTGGCTTAGAAGTGAACACAAAGGGTTGGAGAATGATCAGACGCAGGCTCCTACCCACCCGTCGGGGGCTTTGGTCAGGCCTGATCCTGGTAGCGGTAGCTGTGTCTGTGTGTATGAATTAGCCAATCAGAGCCAAGATGGGAAATGCTGAATATGATTATGTCAACCATGAACCTTAGTGTAGCCTGACCAGCCCCCGACGGCTGGCAAAACTTGTCAGCCACAAGCGTGAGATTCCTTAGTCAACAGCATGAGAACGCAAACCAGTTCGTAAATTTCAGTCACATGACCTATACAGGTTGTGGTGATTATACCCCCCGTTTGCCCTCCACCAAAAACATAAGAAAAATTTAAATTTAACTTTCCACATGGGTTGCCGCCATGATATTGTAGCATGAGAGGGGTGTTGGGACACTGACAATACATGGTCACCGTTATACTGTTGGTCATTAATGCTTAAAGAGGATAGTCATGGTAAACCTAAATGGTGTAGTGGTTACTACATTTTTGTTGCCACAAATGGCAGGATAGGTCATAGGTTCGATTCCGTGCCAGTGTAATATATTGTTTCTCATCTGCATCATCTCACCAGCATTGAATATACTTTTGTTTTGCAGTACCCATCTCATGTCATGATTAATCCTTTTACACTATTTGTTTGTAGCTCCTACACACCATTTTAGAGGTTGTGTAAGTGTCCATTGTCCACCCATCAAAACGCGTACATGACTATTCCCACATCACTCCTATCAAAAGTAGACAAGTCGAATCACAGACATGTCCAAGCCTCCGCCAAAAGCGGGGATCACCCCAACCAATCCGCAAGCAGCGGTAGGGAGGATACCACAAACCCGAGCGACCACAGCAGCACGGGCGTTAGGTCCCCAAACAGCCCAGCCAAACAACTCAAAGGAGAACGAGAACAAAGCTACTAGCAAAAACAAGGCAGACAAAGTCAACTCAGACGCGACTCAACCAAGCGTCACTGCCACGACACAGCCACCCCCGCTCCAGGTCGTAGCGGCCATGCTCACCGCCATCAATAAAAGTGAGAAACTTGACTCATCCATCAGGAAAGACCTGGAGAATGTTATTAAATTCGCCAGGGAGGCAGAAGAGGCCGAGAACTTGAGGGGCAAAGACGAAAAGGGGCATGATAATGTGAGCGCCATTCGTCAGGCTGTTTTGGCAGATCTGGCAAATATGTACACAGCGATCGCGAACCAAATCAATGCCGTCCAAACAGGCTGCAATGTGATCCAAGAAAACACTGCCAAGGTGCTGAAAGAGGTCGAGGAAGCGAAATCCATCGCCAAAGATACGGTCAACAAGGTGGATAAAGTAACCAACACCACAACCAAAATCGCGTCGGAAGCCAACTCCTACCGTGACGCCATAATGTCCAGACCCTCCCAAACCAACAAGTCGAAAGCCGACCCCAAGGTCCTGAGCGACATGGACCGCAGAGCTAAGCAGATCCTCATCAATATCTTCGACAACGAGACAGATAGTATCCTCAATAAGAGTCTTACCAGCATTGTAGAAAAGGCAAACAAAATCTTAGAATCCATAGAGGACGCAGACAAGCCAAAGGACATCAAGGTCCTGGCAGCCCTTAAGGCCCGGAAACATGCGATACTCCTCACCCTGAACAGTAAAGAAGCGGCCAAATGGCTCAGGATCGTGCCAAACGAGGTAGCATTCACCGGGAAATTCTCCGCGGAATCGCACATAAGGGAGAGGTTACACAACCTCATAGTTCCAAGAGTACCAACCACCTTCAAGCCAGGTAATGACAAGCACCTACGCGAACTGGAGGAAACGAACGGGCTGTATAAAGGAACGGTCAGGAAAGCGAAGTGGATTAAACCGATAGGGAGGAGAAGGGCAGACCAAACACACGCCTACGCCATAATATCCCTCACATCCATGGACTTCACTAACATTATTATAAGAGACGGACTGTTCATCTGCGGAACAAAAGTCAGACCAAAGAAGCAGAAGCAAGAACCCATCCAATGCATGAAGTGCCGATGCTGGGGTCACTTCGCGTCAGAATGCCCCTCAGAGTCTGAGGTATGCGGGAACTGCAGAGACACACACCGCACCAACCAATGCCTAAACAAAAGTAAAACGCACTGCGTCGCCTGTGGGGATGACACACACGCCAGTTGGAATAGGAACTGCCCAGAATTCATTCGCAGATGTCATATCCTCAACGAAAGGAACCCGGAGAATGCGATGCCATACTTCCCCACCGAGTACGACTGGTCACTCACAGTCAGACCAGACAGGATCCCCACAGAAGACAAGTTCCCGACCAAATATGCAGTCAACGACATACCCATAGGAGGCGGCAGACACCCAGGCCCCGGTGCAGGCCAGCAGCGCAGGGGCAAAAGACGCAATGCAGGGAGCAAAGAAGCGCACGGAAACCCGAATCACATCCCAATCAGCCGCGTCAGGGAGGAGGGTGAACTCCAGGACGAGGACGAGTTCTGGTGCACAGACAGGCCAGATCAGGACGCAGAACTGGACTACACCGACTGGAACACCCCCCGCGATACCCCAGGATGGCAGTGAAAGACACATTATTAATATGGCAGCAAAACGTCAACAAATCGCCCACATGCCAGCACGACTTGTTAAGTGGTAATAAACTTACAAAAGAGAACATTGACATATTGGCTATCCAGGAGCCAGCGATAAACTTTAATAACATGTCCATTGCGGCTAAAGAATGGACGTCGATCTACCCCTCAACGCACACCAGTAATCCGGAATCTACACGATCCCTGTTACTAATACGCTCACAGATTAGTACAGATAGCTGGTCTCAACTCGACTTCCCGTCGGGCGACGTCACAGTGATCCAGATCACTGGTGCGTGGGGCAAACTCACGCTCTTTAACATATACAATGACGGTAAGCACAACAACACTATCAAGTTACTAACAAAGTACCACAAGGACAACCAAGCCAACATCGGGCACAACGCGAGCGGAAATGCTCACACAGTATGGCTGGGGGATTTTAACAGACACCACCCATACTGGGACGACCTGGGCGATGATAGGTTATTCACTAAGGAGGCCACGCTCGCAGTGGAAATCCTGATCGAAGCCGTGGCAGAAACCAGCCTCAAACTAGTCCTACCGCGTGGTTTACCGACCCACTGCCACAGCGCCACAAAGCGTTGGAGCAGGTTAGATCATGTATTCATCACGGACCACTCCATAGATATGGTGACGACGTGTAACACCTTGCCCGATCATAGGGGTATTAACACGGACCACCTGCCAATACTCACGGAACTGAACCTAGTTGTGAACATACTGGAGGTTGATCCAATTCCGAACTTCAGGGAAGTGGATTGGGACGAGTTCCAGAAGGCACTGAGCGCGCACCTAGAAGCAACCGACCGAAGCTCGGCAATAATCTGCCAGCGACAACTAGATGAAAGGTGCGCTAAGCTAACAGAAGCCATACAAGCCGCAATTCAGGACCAAGTCCCGATAACGGAGATCACACTGAAATCCAAACGTTGGTGGACTAAGGAGCTGACCCAGCTCCGTAGGAAAACCAACAAAATGGGCAGACAGTCTTATGAGCGACGCGGCGACCCAGGTCACAGGATACACGCCGAGCACAAGGAGGTTGCGAAGAGGTATGACGGTATCCTACTTTATAACAAAAACCAGCACTGGCGAGACTGGCTGGAAAGAGCGGAAGAGCCAGACATTTGGATGGCGAACCGATGTACTTCTGCCGCAGCCTCTGACGGAGGCAAAGCGAGAATTCCTATGCTGAAATACAAAGTAGGCAAAGAGGAACGAGTAGCCAGAACTAACGAGGAGAAAGGCGTTGTCCTTGCCAAAGGGTTCTTCCCACCGAGTCCACCCGATTTAGACTCGGATGACGAGGAGGATTATCCGAACCAATGTCAGGGTAACATCAAAATTACCGTGGAGCAGATACAGGGGCAACTGCGGAAGCTGAAACCCTTCAAAGCCCCGGGGCCAGACGGCATCCCCAACGTCGTCTTAACCAAATGCGCAGATCTGTTAGCTGGGAGCCTGCTTTGCATCTACGAAGCCATCTACGAACACAGACTATCCTATAAGCCCTGGAAAACATTCGCGACGGTTGTTCTCCGCAAGCCAGGCAAACCCAGATACGACGTGCCGAAGGCATATAGGCCGATAGCCCTCCTCAACACCATGTGGAAGGTGCTGACAGCAATTATAGCGGACCAGCTCACCTTTATATCAGAAAAACATCATCTACTTCCCGATAACCACTTCGGAGGTAGGCCCGGACGCACCACGACGGACGCCATGCACCTCATAGCGGATATCATAAAATCGTTATGGAGGGCAGGTAAAGTCACGGCAGTCCTATTCCTAGATATAGAAGGGGCGTTTCCTAACGCGGTCCCATCGCGGCTGGAGCACAATCTACTCAAGAGAGGTGTTCCCAGAAAGATAGTCACGTTCGTGCATAATATGCTACGGAACAGAATCACCACTCTGAAATTCGATGGGTACATGTCTGATTCGCTACGTATCGATAACGGAATAGGTCAAGGAGACCCGCTCTCCATGATCCTCTACCAGTTTTACAACGCAGATTTACTGGACATCCCAGCACGTAAAGAAGAGTCCGCCACAGCTTTCGTAGACGACGCAACAATGATTGCGACTGCGGATACCTTCCCGAAAGCGCATGAGATGCTAGTTGATATGATGACAAGACCAGGAGGCATCGCAGAATGGTCATCCCTGCACAACTCCCCTCTCGAGTACTCTAAGCTCGTGCTAGTTGACTTCACCCACAGTTTCAGTTCAAAGGAAAGGACCCCAATGCAATTGCCGCAGATGGAAATCACCCCGTCCGCAAGTGCCAAGTATCTGGGAGTCATTTTCGACCAGAACCTCAATTGGAAAGCCCAACAGGCATACGCAGTCGGTAAGGGTACGACATGGACGTCGCAAATCAAACGGTTGACTCGCACCACTTGGGGACTAACCCCCAACGGAGCTAGAAGGCTATATATTGGTGTAGCGATCCCAAGGATCCTTTACGCCGTGGACGTTTGGTGCCAACTACCCATCGCCACCACCGCAAGGCTCGGAGGTGCCGCAAAAACCGTTAAACAGCTAACAGCAGTACAAAGCTCAGGAGCATTAGCCGTAACAGGAGGACTCTGTACCTCGGCCGCGGATGCGTTAAATGCGGAGGCATTCTTAATGCCCATGTCCCACCTCATAGACAAGTGGCGTCACAGAGCCGCAGTAAGACTGGCAACGCTCCCAACCGAACACACACTATACAAGGCGATCAATAGGAAGCTGGCAGGTGTAGTCAAGAGACACCGTTCCCCGATTAACACACTGCTAGCGTCCTACAGCTGCGATCCCAAGAAATTTGAAAAACTCCCAGCAATTTCAAGGGACCCAATGCTACGCGGTACACTCCCCTTCGAGATTAGTATAGCTAACAGCAGAGAGGATTCCATCAGAGAAACGGAACTTGCGGAAGAAGAGATACAGATCTTCACTGACGGGTCCGCGATAAACGGCAAAGTTGGGGCGGCAGCGATACTGCTGAGAGCAGGCAACTCACTGCGCTCGCTGCATATCCACCTCGGTGTTATGTTCTTGGGCCTACGCAGGGTGCATTTTTCATTTTTCACCTGCTTACTAAGCCTTTCCCATCACGTGACCAACCACCCATCCATCTCGATCACATGACCAATCACCTGACTAGTCACCTGACCACCCACATGACCAGTCACATGCCACCTCAGTCACCTGCCCCTCAAAGTCACCCGTTCTATATCACCTGCTCCCAAGTCACCTGCGCATCACCTGATACTCCCTCACCTGACCTCACATGATCAGTCACCTGCCCCTCAAAGTCACCCATCCTATATCACCTGCTCCCAAGTCACCTGCGCATCACCTGATACTCCCTCACCTGACCTCACATGATCCTATCCTTACCCCTGACTCGTTTCTATTCGCTTACCTCAGCTTCGCTTCCGGATTCTCGGCCCGCTTACTATACTTTCTTCATAACCTTGTTTTACAACTTATACTGACTCCTTTCTTGTTACCTTCACGCGTGAGTCAGTTCCGCAGTGTATGACTCCATCTTTTAGGCTATGACTCGTTACTAGTACAAGTACTCGTCGTATTATGCCTTAGTCATACAGCCTCCTCACATGTATATAAACCCTCGTGTTTTCCTAGAGTTGGGCCTTAAGCCTGACTTGGTTTAATCCCAAGTGTTGTAGCTTCCACAGCGCCTTCAGTTTTCGCCCGCACTTCGTGCAAGTCGTCTCGAACATCTTCGAGACTCTCCTCTACATCTTCCATTATCCCCACTAGTGTCTTGCACGCGTGCAGACCACTCATATCAGCGCATCCAAAGGTCAGCGTTAACCACCTGTTATCCTTTGAAGTACAAGTCCCGCCACCGTCATACAAACCCATGCACGTCGCACCTTAGGGTCCTTGGCCCTTAACACTCGGCCCCGAAAGCGAACACATGGTACACGAAGCGGAGCTAACGGGCATACTGTTGGGTATGCACCTCATAAGCACCGAAAAGCAAGGAAATACCACCTTCGCGATCAGGATGGACAACCAGGCGGCGATAAGGGCCTTCAGCTCAACAATGAGAAAGCCCGGTCACCATTTAGCAAGGGAAACTGTCCGAATAGCCAACAGGCTGAACAAGCAAAAGAGCAGAAATGCCTATAAGCTCACAATACGATGGACGGCGGGCCACGAGGGGTTGGAAGGCAACAAACTGGCAGACAAGGAAGCAAAAAGAGCATCGGAAGGTTTAACCACAGACAAGCCGCTCCTACCCTCCTACCTTCGTAAATCCTTACTCATCAACTCGGCAGCCGTTAAAAGAGCACATAACGACATGTTAATGTCAAACTGGGCGAAGACATGGAGGGGGACTGACAGGGGGCGAAGATACACCCATCTGGAAGAGTCGACTCCCTCCAAGAAGCTTTTGAAGTCGTCCAGCCAACCTGAGCTCAGTAGAGTCGACGCCAGCCGCATAGCCCAATTCCGGCTAGGACATGCGCCCATCAATCAGTACCTCAAACGCATAGGGAGAGTGGATAGCGCTAGATGTCTGGCATGCGGCGAGGATGTGGAAACTGCGGAACACTTCTTGCTTAATTGCAAGAACTACGCACACAAGAGATGGGCTCTCGCCCAATGCGCTAGCAAACTGCGTAAACCGATGACGATGCAGACGGTACTCGGACAGCCCGAGTTGGCGCTACCACTAGCCAAATTCATCAAAGCTACAAACCGTTTCAAAGACACGCAGCCCACGGTTTAACACCATTCAGAAACATCGTTCACGTCACATTCACACACACATACTTTTCCCCTTGTAACAACCACGCGCACGCTAGATCTGCGCAAGCGACCTCAACCCAACTCAAGAGAATCAACGACATATGGGCGACCTCAGCGAGTGCCGCATCGCACGCACACTCCCATCACGACAATACGGTCACCTGGCGTAACACCGCTACGCTCGTCAGATTCACTGCAGATAACGTTACACAACGACGGCTTTAGGGCTGTGGGGGTAGAAATCGGAAGTGTTAGGACCCATGGACATATCATTACACAGTTTGGATGTAACTTTAACTAGAAGTGCCACATGGGGCTTTGCTCCCCGAGACGCACA
>Ga0307510_10002598_pt1 | contig 20615 bp, 26 predicted proteins | sample 12_EM_MG_FD_207224 | JGI IMG/M metagenome (GOLD analysis project Ga0307510, IMG submission 207224) | Populus trichocarpa ectomycorrhiza microbial communities from riparian zone in the Pacific Northwest, United States - 12_EM | ecosystem: Host-associated > Plants > Roots > Unclassified | place... | reverse complement strand
TGTAGTCGCGTTATACGGTTACTCATACTATCACTCGCGGTCACCTGGCCACACTTCTGTGCCGTGATTTGCATTCGGACACCCGCGCAGCACCAAAGCCCTCCCCTATTTTCTAACTTAAGTGGAAAAAGGCAAAATAGATAACTGGTCTGAGAGATATCATTCCGGGTATCGTGCGATAATAATGTGAAGAATGCAAAGAACAAAACACCAGAAATCCCACCAATTGTTGAATCTGGGGGTGGGAAACAATGGCATCCATGATCAAAATAGCACACATATCATACGGCATATCCGTTAAATTATTCATACTATCCGTTCTGTGGAATATCAGAATACATCGACCTAGGAGCTTTTTTAGGCTTGCTGCTAGCTATACTTTAGTCTTAACAGTGTCTTGAGAGGATATATTATCCCACCGAAAACAGAGAGGGATCGACAACACGCCCGAGGAAAGAGCGCAACCTCCGAACAGAAAGGAAGAAAGAAGGAAAAATAAGTGAACGTTGAAATACCAGCAGCTGCCTGCAAGCAGTTCTTAGGCTTCGAGAAACTCCTGTGCTGTAAGAACATCGGTACATACAGGAAGGAGGAAAGGGTGTATCACTGAGACACCCAAACATTTATCAGAAACTTCTATACCAATAAGTAGTAAAGTTGGTTTGGGTTGTAATGATGTTTATGTTCATGCCTTATAACTCCCTCAGGCCACCCAGCTCCAACATTGTTTACCCCCCCACCGCGCCAGAAATCTAACATATCGATCAAGTTAATCAAGACGTAAAGTCTTCCAAACACTGCTGCATCCTCCTTCAAGACTGTTACATGTTCAGAGAGGATCCGGCACCTGTCATTTCGCACTGGCTCTCCCATCCCTATCCCCTCTGAGGTGTGATTGTTTTGTCCCTTTCATCCTCTCCAAAGAGGGTTGATTGCCGCTCTCGGGGGGGATTGGACCCGGGAGCCTGGGGGAATCAAGCCTTCCGGTAGACTGCCTTGGTGCCATACCTTCCTCTCCATAGCCCCTACCTTATGTGCCATGCTGTTTTTTTCTTTCCTTCTTTTGAATATATCCCCTGGGTTGGAAGAAGGGAACAAGAAATGGAGAATGGACAAAATGGACTAGACCAGATCGTAAGTAATGGGAATTCACACCTTGGGAACACTGTCTGGTAGGGGTAAATGGGTTAAAGTCAGGCAGTTTCTGATGAAGTTTCTCAGCAAGAGGGGAGATGGTGGTGGTATCGCATTGCCAGGTATGGAGGGACGTCAGACACGCCGGAGGGGGGCAAGTAATAAGCAGCAGAAGCCGCGGTGCTGCTAGCAGCTTCAGTTAGTTCTATTCTGTTGGAAACCCCTTAGGAGCAGGCCGGGTATTCATAGCTACCAGGCGCAGTCGACGTTCACCTATAGCTAGCAAACAGCCATGCAAAGCGAGTGGAGACAAATCGCATGCGTTGGCCATCAATTGCTAGTGATAAGATCTCCAAGTGCTCAAGAGATCATCACGGCAGGGATATCAATAGTAAAAAATGGTGCCACCTAGTAGAGGGGTGCTACATTACCAGTGTCATTCTGGCTGCATGGCTGCAGCACGGCATAGATGAGAGCACAAAGCGCAGCTTCTGTTTAAGATTACGGAGATCTTCTCACTATAGACATCTATTGAAATCTACAAACTTGGGGGGGGGGGGTACACCCCCCTCCCCATTAAAGCACCAGAGTTCAGCTCTCGGCGGGATAAGTATTTGTTCCTAAGTTGACATTTCATGAAATACCTAGCCGGTGCAGTGGTTAATACTCCTGTCGCACTTAGCAGGAGCCCAGGAGTTCGGTTCACGCTGACATTCAGTTATTATTGAATGATCCGTCATATAGGGCAGGAAAATTGAGAATTCCTCAAATCCTGCCCTATGGGAACTGGGAGATTGGAGAGCCTAGCCTTCATCAGTAGGGCTGTGGGGCTTATCAATCCTGCTACGGGGTGGTAGAATCCGACTCTAGACCTCCGGGTTAGCGATCGGCGGGGTAGCAGAAAAGAAGGGAGAAATTCCCTTTTGCTCCCTCTGCCTGTGGGCCCCGAAAGCTATCGATGTTTAGCCATTCTCACTCTGGCAGGCTATGTTCTCCCTATTTATAGCGCGAAAGCGTCCTTTTTCCAGCAAATCAAGGCATAGATAGTGCCTAGTGAAAGACACAAGATTCCCGTGATACTGTGCTAAATTTGAACCCTAGAGTCTGGTTGTGTTATTAGATGATGAGAGCACACTTCTCAAAATAGTGTCTGCTTGGTAACACATTCATACATAATCACTCGGGGGTCTCATTTTCCGATCGTTAGTCACAATGAAGCCGACTGAGACACCAGAGGTAGGGATTGGGGGAGCGAGGAGGCGGAGTCAGATATAAGGCTTTGTTCGGCATCACAGTAGCTCGGTTCCTAATTTGATCAGATGATTTAGATGTGCTTTTCTAGCGGCACCATGGACTAACACATCCCGAAGATTCCAAATTTGCTAAATAGGGTTCAATTATTATGGAAATTCCCCCCAAAATTCTTGGCTGTTCCTATCATACTCCGCAGCTTAGCAGCCTAACCCAAAACACCAAATTATTTCTCCTATCTTAATATCACCCCCACCAAAGCCTGACGCCCAACCCAAAGGTCAGTCGCAAATCCCCGAAACTAGATTAACACAAGTCGGAATACCATAGCTGTATGTTATACATCTACAACTACAGGCTACAGGAGGGCCTATGAGGGTACATGAGTAAATCGTAACTCCCTCCCAAAGTCTCTTCTCTAGCGATTTCTTTCTTCGGGCGATGGTATCTGTTGTGGTTGTTTCTCCGGATGCGTATTAGAGGTCCGATCATTCGCGGTCGATGCCTGTGATTTGCCTTATCCTGTTTGTTAGCTCTCCACCACCTGCCCCTGGGCGGAGAGGGGTGCCTTGTCAGGGGCTGCCTCTCTTTGACATATTTTGTCCCCCTGGGCAATGCTCCCGAGCTCGGAATTCTCGTTGTTCCTTACGATACTCCGGTCCATTCCGTCTGTTTTCCATTCCTTCCCCCCCCCCCCCTCCAACACTGCGAACATAAGACCTCAAACACGGCAACACCTAATGTTTGGACCATGGCACAACAGTATAAAATTGCGGTCCCAGCGAACATCGCCCTCCAAGCCCAACTCTCTACGAGGACGATAGTTAACTCCCCAAGACAGAACGGGGAATCACGTGCTTGCGGAAGGGGGGTAGGGGTTGAGGTGGGCAGGGCACGAGCCTGGCACAAAAAGTCAAGTGTCTGACCTCCTCTCCTGCACTTTTATCCCTCCTACCCTGCCTTCTCTGCTGACATCTATGATAGCAGCCTTGAAGGAGGGCGCGGGCTGGGGATATATGTCATATCATACATAAGCCTTCTCGTTGGTGGCCGCTACCGCCGTTTCGAAAAGGTAGAGTAGTGTTTGGGGAGTTATTATACCGGTCCTGACCAACCTGAGTGATGCGTCCGCCCTGTGGGAGCCTGTGAGGGAGGGAGGGCCGGGAAGCCGGCGGCAGGGTAATGACAACCGAGCATCGGCTTAACCTGTGGAGCACAGACGGGCACTAAACTCATTGGTGATTTCTCGAAAGAATTCCTCTCGATCAACCTTATAAGCGACGGCAGCCCCGCTGTATTTTAGCCCTGGGATAGCAGCTCGTCAATAGCTCGCTCCTTGCACAAATCTGGAGCAGCGTTTTTCTGCGCATCGACATTGGGTATTGGGCCTGGGGCTAATATGCATGTTCAATACTCCCCAAGAGCGAGTAACTTGGGGGTAACCAGTCTGTTTTATAAGTACCATAATAATGTAACAGAATACCTATCTTTAAGCTACCTGAAGTCTAAAGCCTTTACGAACCAAATCAAACACCCTAATGAAAATGACTATCCCCATCAAAAAAATTCATTCAGCGCTGAAGTGTAGATATTCACAGAATATCACTCGGATAGGCCAGAAACAGACACCCCGACACCCAAGCACAAACATCAACAAACAAACGAGATACACAACAATACTGATAATGCTTCCTCAGGTATAGACACGTAGCCCCACTTATATACCTAGATTATCTCTCGGCTTAAGTACGTACCACATCCGTCGCCCCCGAAAGGAATATCTCATGGGGTATTCAGATACCATGGCTAGACTATCCTTCTTTCCTCACCCACCACAATCCACAGATCCACACACCTTTTTTAGCTACCAACAGCAGCTCATCTAGTAGTCTTTTTTAGGAAGAAATCAAGGAAAGAAGAGAGAAGAAAAAGCCCGATATCAAACAGTAAAGTATCTGACAGACGAAACATTTGATCACTAAAAATACAATTGAAGGGAATGGTATCGTTTCCCCCAACCCGCCCCGACCAACACCCATAGAGATAGTACGGTAAAAAGACGGCATGCTTGAATGCTAACTTGCCTTCCTTTCTTGGCTTCATTTCCCACTCTACTTCGCCACCCGCTAACAATGCGCTGCCAATGTTTTCCATCCTAGCTGTTCTGTTCGCCATTAACAGATGGCTGTTGCCTCTTTGTAAGAGGCGCCCTGAGAGTCAAGGGAAAGTGATAATCATCAGGATCCTCTTCCTCACTAAATATCCCCAAAGGTGTTAACATGCGCTTATTCCTATCAGATTAGAGGAGCTTCGGCACTTACGGCAATCTCCAGCCAACGTAATCTTCTGTATTCAATCCTTCCATTCCCTCCTGCAAGGACGGGAAATCTCCAGGAGTCATCATACCGGAGCGATCTCTTGGAGAGCCAGGAGCAGACAAGGGGCGTGAAACCTTTTGCTCTGTACCATCGAAGAATGGGAATGGTTCCTTGGAATCGAATGAACCGGGGTAGGCTAAAATTACGTATTAGTCCCGCTGCAGTTACCATTAGCCGGAGCAAGCTACCTCTTCTCAAGGCTAATTGCCTTGCCTTGACATATTCCATGCCCATTCTCTTCCAGTCCAAGAGATCACTTAATCGCTCAGTTCTGTTCCTTTGGTTGATCCTTTGCCTCCTGCTTTTAACGGTAAAATCGTACATGAACTGGCAAAGTTGGTTGACGCTGTCATCGACTCCCTTCATTCGGCGGTCCACAATGTAGATGCCATAGTCAGATGCATTTTCGATCAATTCTTCCATGTAGCACCCAAAACCGGAAAGATTGGTCGTAATCGATGGGACACCCATGACGGTGCATTCAGCGGGAGTATAACCCTACATCACGATAATTAGCGCTTGCCTCAAGCCCGATCAGAGATATTCGGCTCACCCAAGGCTCGTAGTAGGATGCAAAAACTCCAAGGTGGGTCCCGCGAACAAAGTCATCGTAGTCAAGTGACAAAACGGGGTTCGACGAATTCAGAAATTCAGGATGGAAAATGATCTTAACTCGGTCGGAGGGATGATTGAATAGCTGCACTCTCCGGATTTGGTTAAGAATAGGATCGGCTTGATCATCAATCTAAAACAACACAAACCTATCAGTATGCAATACCTTCTTGAGGCAACTCGCAACGAAATGATTGAGGGTACCCCATCTCTCACCATGTTATGAGTAACAATCGGTGGAAGAGAATTTCGCTTCAGAGCATACACACGCCGCTTTAGCATGACTTTTTCTTGATTGCTCATAAGGTCCTTCTCAGCTGGAACCTGTTCTCCATCATGCCACCTCAATGCACGCTCAAACAGCCTCTTCCCAATTCCTTTCTCAATGTTGTCCACGGTATCCCGTAATGCTTTGATAACAGCCTGGCCCTTCAAAGCTTCGACAGTTAGAGAGTGTGTTTGAGCCGGCATAATGATGAATGCAACAACGGTGGTCTTCGACCCAGAGATCTTCAGGCGGTGGTTCAGCCGAGCTAGCGATTCAATGAACATGTCAACCCCCTTATTGCGGTACTCGTAACGCCCTGCCGTGAAGAAGTAGAGTGTGTTTTCCAGATCAAAATCGTTATGACCATAGAAATGGCCCCTTATAAAATCATGAATCTTTTCTTTGGACTGGGCGTGAAGGTTTTGAAACTCGTGCATCGCGGAAAACTTGACAACGTTCAATCCATTGGGCAAAACACCATCTGGTTTGCGTTTGAGCAAGTGCTCGCTCTCGTAAGCCGTGATGTGAGAAACAGTGGTGAAGACATCACAAGAGTGGGTTGCTGCACGCTCGATACAGTAACGGTGGTAAATTCCTCTCTTACCCGCTTCAGCATCCACATCGAAATACTGAAGGTTGTTGTAGAAATCAACGGATCCAGCGCACAGGTATCTTCCAAGTAGAGTGGCATGAGTTGTAAAGATAGTTGTAACATCAATCCTTCGCTTGCGGCAGAGAGGGAGAGCCACGCCGGCAAGCCACTCATGAAAATGCGCAATAACTGCACGGGATTGCTCGTGGCTGACGAACTACGGAAAGATTAGCCAAGTCGGGTCCCTGCATGAGACCAGGCACATACCTCTCCAAGGAACCAGGCAACCAGGTAGCCAAACACGACAGCTTCGTTGGTTTCGGCATCACCCGGTGGGCATGGGATCCCGGCTGTACTCCACAGATCTCCCTTCCATTCGTCCAAGTGCTTATACCCAGTACCTGTGTCAAAAAGGAGCACCCTTGGGGCACCGTCAATCAGCCATCTACCGTACTGCCATTGAATTCCTCGATCACTCATAGCAGCGAGGGTGGCCTTCAATGCCGGATTAGTTGGCTCAAGAGCTTCAACTTCGACCGCAGCCTGCGAAAGAACATCATAGTCTGATATTAGTGGTGATGCTGGGGGACAAAGTGGACGAGACAATGGATAATGGGTAGCTTCTTTAGGGGGGTATGGATGCCAATATGGCGGCGGGGGAGAACAAGGCACGGGGAATGAACGGTAAAAAGGAGAAGAGGAGCGAGAGGGTGTTTGCGAACGCACAGAGGTACGGTTGAGGGGGCCGATAAGGCAATAACGTTCGCCATACTCAGCAGTAGTGATAGGCGCCTTAGATTTTATGACGGAATAGATACCGCCAACTATAAAGTTCGATTCGAATCAGAATCTGTATCAATTGCACTAGGGAACTAACGATAAGAATCAACATACCCCGGTTTGCAACCTCTGTGGAAATTTCGAACAGGAGGTGGTTCTTGACATCTCTTCTACCTTCCGGTGCCTCAGACATTTCGTACCGTGAGTGTTCTCAATGACTTCTCGCTGCTCTTTTTTTCTTTCGAAAGACTGAAAATGTCAGCGAAACGGCGTGTAGTGATATGGTTTTACTTCTGGTGAGGATGCTTTCTAAAATATATGGGAGTAACCCAAAGGAAAGGGACGAGCGGAATATAGATGTATGCCCCGGGAACACTGGCTCTGGGGGCAGTTGCGACTTACAAGTACCAAGCAGCCACCAGAAAAAACAGCAAAAATTGACAGGGCAATATGCAGCAACAAAAAGGCTGAATTATAAGGGATGGGTAGAAAAAAAGGCCGCAGAGATAGGTCCCTCTTATTTCTTTCCTTTTTCCTTTTTCCTTTTTATCTCTCGTTACCGGTGGTGGTGAAAGATAGTGGTGGGGTGAACGTAGCAGGTGTGTGTGGCAGGTGAAGATGTGAGGATGTTTGTCAAGATGGAGGGAGGATGGATGGTTAGAGCAAGAAGGGAGGTGAAGGAGGTGGTGAATGAGTGAATGGAAAGCAGGCGGCGAGATGAGCTCCGCACCGGAATCTAGGGAGGAAACAAAAGTAAAGGGCGCGGCGCGTCCCCACTCTAAGTTCCTTCCCATACCTAAATTTACCAACCATCCACAACCCTACTGGCACTCAGTCATGCTCTGTACGAAAACGGGGTTGGTTGATGTTTATTCTATCTAGACCAACCTCTATCAGTACCTCCCTCCCCTCAACACCATCTTTTCCTCCCCTTCCCCTCATATTATACTATCCTTCGAGCTCAGAGAATCAGCAATTGCAGAGGCGACACAGGCATCAATGGAGCATAAAATAGAAAAAAGAGGCAGGCAAGGGAGCAAACCTGGGCAATGATTTCCCCTTGGCGCATGACGTCAAATAGCAGGTTAAACACTCTTCATGATACTAAGCACTGGAGACGTCTGTTAACTTACCTACCACCGTTGGAGCAGGATAAGTTATTAACACGATAACATTGCTTGAGTATCGTATGCGAGGTTGCTACTCGAGCAGTTGCTACAAATTGCCACCCGTTGGTATCTGCTGCTGCCGCCGCTTCAGTTCCTTCTCTCCCGCTCCTCCACTCTGCCCGCCTATAGACTACCAGTATCCACACCTCTCATTCTCTTGCCCCACCCGTTCTGTTCGCACGAACACGTACTGCGCAGTAAATGCCTACAGTACGCACATCATGTGTTCCAGTACTCCCTTTTCTTCAAAAGAAAAAACCCCCCCAAACCTTTCCTTGAGAGAAAAAAACATAAAGTTTCTTGTTTACTCACTCCCGAGAGCGCCCGAGAGGCTGGGTGGAACAATTCCGGACCAATATCATCTCCGGAAGTGCACTACGGCATGCTCTGTTAATCCATCACGCTTCTCGCTTGGAAAAGGGAAATAACCTGCACTTTTTTTTTTCTTGTTTCCTTTTTTTACGCATCTCAAATTTTCACAATTGCACGACCACAACCAACCGAATCATGAAGTGGCCATTTTGATAGTAACTGAGCGAGTAAGCTACTGGCAGCCTATTGTCCTCTTCTGTCCAGACTTCTGATGTTTGAAGCCCGCTCCGAAGTAATGGTCTCCAATCAAAGAAACGCTTGGCCAAATCTCCTCGAGCATTGCGACTCTTGGGTAGCCCCGCACCACTCTGATTGGTGCTTATCGTAGCAGATACCGGATTGGATTATGGGGTGTTGCGCCCATGAAAAAACTTTCAAAACTAAGGTCTAAAAAAGCACAAGAACGTGCTGAGAAATTTGAAATTATCGCACTTCGTTGCGGCATATCGGCTTGCGGCAGAGACTTTTTTCTTTTGATGGCAATTAATTACAAGAGCACAAGCTTAGTTCTGATGACAGCTCCTTGGCGGCATAGGCCCGGAGGTGGGAAAAGTGATATTCATAGTTCCACACATCTGTACTCTACTACAGTACAACGTTTCCCGACAGAGCGAGCACCCGGCACAGCGAGCTCACAATTTATTGGCTTGTCTTTGGTGGGTTGGGTGGTTTTGAACAAATGCTCATGGTGCCGGGCCCTCGCTGTGCAGAGAGACGTTACACTCTTTTTTGCCTTTTCCTTTCCCTCTCAGAGCTGCCTACAGGTACGGTAGCTTATCAATTGCAGATCAGGCAATGAACACCATGTGCTATCTTCTTTGCCGCATACAGCTTCCCGAACTACGGGTAAATCCTGCACAGACCACGCCCTCCAATCACTATTCTTAAGGTTTCGTTTATTCTACTTACAGCGGCGGGCATTTGAAGTGAAATCTCGTACTTATCCTTTCCCTCGTCCCTATTTTTTTTTTCTATTTTTCCGTCCTTCGGGATGCAACTCGAAGTTTCGAGGGAATTACCGTATCACCTTTAGCTTCCTAGCATAGTAAGACCCCTTATCGCTATGCAGATAGTGATATCAGTGACCCTCTTTCCCCTTTAACCTCTGAACCCTTGAAGATATCGGTTAAGCGTACCGGAAGCCCTCTATTTCCCCCGTCGACTAAGGGGGGGTTGGCTAATCTCGCCTGCGAAAGTGAACCGTAGTGGCACACACACAGCCAAAATGCATTTCGATTTAGAGTTATCTCTTGGCACTTATTTCCCCGGCTTGGCCATCTGATAAGATCAGGCAACAAAAACGTTATATCGAAACAAACCGAGGTTGAAAAAATTTAAATAAAAAGGGTTGAGCCCCACCTTCAACCACGTATCATATCACCGACCCCCTTACCACTACCTGCGTACCCAGCAAATAGGCATCGCCAATCACACCTCGCATAATGGATTCACGCATTGTTGGGATTCTCGGAGGTGGCCAGGTTGTTTATAATATTTCTCCTCCTTCTTCTTTATCACCGAATTAACCGGCAGCTAACATATTATTGCACAGCTCGGTCGAATGCTCGTTGAAGCAGCTCACCGCCTTAACCTCCAAACAATTGTCTTAGATGCCCCCAAATCACCCGCAAAGCAAATCAACGCTCTCCACGCACATATAGACGGCTCATTTTCCGACCCTGAAGCTATTCTGAAGCTGGCTGAGGAATGTGACGTTTTAACTGTTGAGATTGAACATGTAGACACCAAAGTCCTGGAGGAGCTAGAAGCATCTTCCAAAGTAGAGGTAAATCACCTAGCACCCACTCTGCGGAGAAATGATAAAAAAACAATTGGGCATCATCACTCATTCGGTCTCATACGACACCTAGGTTCAACCCTCATGGAAAACAATCCGCATCATTCAGGACAAATATGTGCAGAAATCTCATCTAGCTTCCAGCAGTGTAGCTACTGCTGAATCCTTATTAGTCGAATCAAACACTTCGGCTCATTTGGAGAATATTGGCCGAAAATTTGGTTATCCTTACATGCTCAAATCACGAACGCTGGCCTACGACGGACGAGGAAACTATGTGGTCTCTGACCCTGAGTCAATTTCACCTGCATTAGAGGTATTGAAGGACAGGCCACTATATGCTGAGAAATGGGCATCGTTTTCCAAAGAGCTTGCAGTTATGGTGGTCAGGAGAAAGGATGGCGTGTGCATCAGCTATCCAACCGTAGAGACCGTCCACGAAGAGAACATTTGCAAACTCGTATACGCACCAGCAGCAGTCTCGAGGGAGGTTCAGGAGAATGCAAGAAAACTTGCGGAGAAAGCTGTAGGGAGCCTTTGGGGTGCCGGTGTCTTTGGCGTCGAGATGTTCCTGTTGGAAGATGGTAAGCTGCCTCCTACCCAGGCGTTTGGGGCAAAGCTCGTATTGACTTGGGGGGTCCAGGGGAACTTCTCGTCAACGAGCTCGCCCCTCGGCCACATAACTCGGGCCACTACACCATCGAAGCATGTCCCACTTCGCAGTATGAAGCCCACCTTCGTGCTGTTCTTGATCTACCCCTCCCTGCGCACTCAACCTCGCTAGCTACACCCTCAACACATGCCATAATGCTCAACCTCCTTGGCCCTTCCTACAATACCGTTGCCCGCAAAGCTCTAGAGGTTAAAGGAGCGACCGTCCACCTGTATGGAAAGGGCGAGGCTAAAAAAGCCCGAAAGATGGGGCACATCACTGTTGTGGCAGGGTCTATGGCAGAAGCTGAGTATCAGATCCAACCACTTATTAATGCAGCAGACGCAGACAAGATGAGTCTAGCTGAACAGGCCAAGGCTTCCTTTGCTACTACTTACTCGTCTCCCCCCAAAGCCCCCTCATCTACGAATCCTATTATCTCGATTATCATGGGCTCAGACTCTGATCTTCCGGTGATGAAGGCTGGTGCCGAGATTCTCAAGAAGTTCGGAGTTGAGTTTGAGGTTACCATCGTGTCTGCGCACCGAACCCCAGACAGGATGGCCACCTTCGCAAAAAATGCGAGAGTCCGCGGTCTGAAGGCTATCATTGCCGGTGCAGGCGGAGCTGCGCATCTCCCTGGGATGGTCGCCGCCATGGTCACCCTTCCTGTAATCGGGGTTCCGGTCAAAGGGAGCACCCTAGATGGCGTAGACAGTTTGCACAGTATCGTTCAGATGCCAGTCAGTAACATTTTCTCATTCTTTATTGCTCCTTACTAATACCCACAATAGAGAGGGGTCCCAGTAGCTACTGTAGCGATCAACAATTCAACAAACGCTGCGCTTCTCGCATTGCGGATAGTGTCTGCGGAGAACAGCCCTCTTGGGAGGGAGATTAGATGTAAGCTGGACAAGTATGTCTCCGACATGGAGAGCGAGGTTATGGCAAAAGTCGAGAGGCTAGAGATCGGAGGCTGGGAGGCGTACACTGTCAAGAAGTGATTTAGGCCTAGAATAAAGTCATGGATGGTAGCCTAAAAGTTGTGATATATCATATACCAAATGTATGACGGCTGGTGTCCAATCGGGTCAAAGAGCAACGGATGGAGCTGCGTCTGGGTGGAGACAAATGCAATCACGGGAAATCACCCGCCAGATCTATAGCGGCCACCGGGAATCTAACAGGTGGGGGTAGGTGGAAGCGGGTGAGAACCAAGATACCGGAATTGTGAGCACTCAGCTATCATAATCTGTCCGCCGGGACATGTCTACTGCGGTCTCCACCCATGCAGGCGAAGCTCTCCATGAACCCTGCTTCCCCCGCCATACACCCTCGGACGACCAGTTCCTGGTATTGGAGCCATCTCGAATGGGCTCCTCGGGTATCTAGATCCGAGCGGGAAGCCCGACGGCTTTGTGGATCGGCACGTGCCTGGGTCATGATATATCACTCTGCAGAAACAATTTAGGTCAAATGCGATTGGCAGAGGCCATTTTGTCTATGGGGGCAACGCGCTTTGGCGGCTTCCCTCATAGATCGGCCCAACCTCTTGTGAGCATCCGCTCCGGCCGTATCATAGCATTTCCGTAATGATAGTCTGAGGTTGTGTCCACCTCATCCATGTAAGAGAGAAAATAAAAGGAAAACCCCCTAGCTAGATGACACGGTACAACAAACGAGACACAGCGCGCACCCTCAAACCATTTCTGTGACCCCGACTATATACCCACACGGACTAGACGACACGGCTGTTTAGCAGAACCGAGACTTCCGAGAGGACATGCATCAAAGCGACAAAAATAGGGCCACATATATTCATGGAAATCCCCACAATCCCACTTCCCTCAACGCCGGCAGCTGGCGGAACATGCAAGTCACGACACGTGAATGGTCCTTCTGCCTTGTGAAAGAGAACGATACAATCACTGATGCTCACTCGAATGCAGGATAAATTTAGCAGGAAGCTTGCTCCATTGGACGGGCGGGCGGGTCGGTTGGCGTGTTTGGAATAGGCCGAATAGATCTTCTGGCAGAAAAAGGGGTGAGCCAGACCGCCACGGGATACAGAGGAATACAAGCACAGTACCAGCACTAGTATGGAGCTTCGCTGGACCAACCAACCAACCAAAGGATGTGTCAAGTTTATCGTGAGACACTCTTCTTCTTCAGATCTCGATTGACCTGTCTTCGCCATCGCCGCTCACCCTAGGCAATATCATAAGCACCGGTTACCGCATTATAAGCCGGAAGAACAGGGGTTGTTAATTTGCGGCGGTATGCTGGGGTAACGCACGGATTTTCGGTGTCATAACTTATTTTGTTAAAACCCCTGTTTTCCGGGTACTTACGGTACTGCAGGGACAAGTTGGAGTGCCCGCTCACAACTGCCCTACCCCCTCCCCCTGGGTCTTTCACACATTCTGAGGGGAGGTCCAGTATGATACGGTATGGTAGTCGAGCGTTTAATTATGTCATTACTCGTACAAGAAGCTCTACCAACAAGGTGTCGTTGCATATGATCATTAACTTTAACTGCGCCAATGGGGGCGAAAAACAGAAAGGCACAACAAGCGAGTTTGATGGTTTTTTTTAGGGGGGTTTTTTTAAACAAAATCTATACACAATTACCGGGTATGATAACTTTAGCGAATTCTTGTTGAGTTGCCGTATAATATTGTAAATACCAGTACCATCATAGCATAGGGTACCGTACCGGTGTTGAGCGGGTGATATAAATAAATAAATTCCACTATTGGTAGCCGGGGATCGGCAATCGGTTCCAGGAGGGGCGGGCCGGAGAAACCTGTACTGTAAGTTATCACGGTGCTACTTTACTACCGTGTTTGATGTGTTGTTGAACCTACAGTATGAGTCTGCTATTACGTTATTATACCAGTCAGGTAACCTCTCCGGTGATCAAATACTTCTCGTACTGTACCATGCAAGAAGACATTTTTGATTGTTTGTGGAAGACCTCGGTCTAAACAAAATAAACAAAGGCCTAGCCAGCAGCGCGACCGTAGTCCACATTCCAATGGACCGCTCAGCCGCAGGAGTCGATAACGGTAGATTAGTTCATCTCCGCCGCAATTCCGCACGGGGAAAAAGACGGAAGGGGGTCTGTGTGGGAGCGCGCTAAATACTCGAGTACTGTACTCGAGTACTTGTGCTGGCACTAGTACGGTGGCCGGTTCTTGCGGCTGACAGATAACGGTGGGGAAGTTGTAGCCGAATTTGGATGGATGGGGGTCACAGTCAGGTCACGGTGGATGGCTGGTATTTCTCTTTTCTTCATTCTTTGTTTCGTTCTCGGAGATGGGGATTCTGGTAGATGGGGGATCCTATTCTTGTAGGTCCAGGGCAGGGGTTAGATTTGAAAGGGGGAGGCTGTTTCAGAGCATTGGTTGTAAGTGTATCCCGATCCCTCGTTGGCGTCAATTGATGAAGTTTTTTGTTTTTTTCTTCCCTTTGCCCTGGGATCGGAATTGGATTGGGCTGAGGGTGATGATGGTTCTTTTGTGTGGTGTCATACCGGTATGTTCCACTGGCAGAGTTCAATTCGGAAAGGTTGAGACGGGCAGCGGGGATATTCCGGAGGCGGCGAGCTGCTGCGGTCACGCCAAAAAAGGTGGGAGTGGCCCCCTTCGTCACAGGTGAGTTATGGCAGATGGATCACGGTACTATACTGTGCGGTACGGCATAATACTCGAGTACAATACTGTGCGGTGCAAGTTTGTTCACGGTAGTTGTTAGCCCTAGTGCCTGGAGAGTGCTTACTCGAGTAGGGGTCGTTACTTGGTTGCACACATCTCTTTTCTCTCACTCTCCCTTCACCCCGAATACTGGTAACTCTCCTCTCTCTTCATCCCCTGCAACCCACACGTGAGGACCAGACGATCCGCCGCCAGGAACCAGCGCCCAGGACCTAGAAAATATTTAATGCTCCTGTGCGCCCCTTCTTTTTCGAGAAATTCTCCCCCTCTCCCCCCCCTCCCCCTTCGAGCAGCTTTAACCCGCCTTTGTTTTATTTTCATTTTTTTATTGCTCGTTATTTCACTCATCTTCAATAAACAAACTGGAGTTCCTCATCTTTGGCACAAACTTCACTACCTTCAAGTTCCCTTCTGAGAAGGGACCCCCTCCACCGCAATGATGCAAGCAGAAAACCCTCAGCATGCGCCACCGTCTCGCTACCGCACCATTCGGAGGAAACTGGGGAATCGTTCGAGCAGTTCCCAGCCACCAGCACTGGCACCGCAGCAGCAATCACGGCCAAAACTGGCCGCTGCTCCTCTGATTGATTCGATTGGGTCTCCGAAGCCAGTCGTTGAACAACCCCTTGCTCGAAACCCTTCCAAGTTTAGGAAGATTCTGCGATTGAATACGAAGGATGTGCCTCCTACTCCCGTTCCACCCATTCCCTCTACGGCAGCTGCCCCACACGGTGGCAAGCTCACAAAGTCATCGCATTCCCCGCAAAAGACGACTTCAAGGTTTGGAAGGAGAAGGGGGAAGTCTACTGGAGCTATGGGGGAATCCTCTGCGGAGGAAGAAGCTGGAGGTGCAGCCCGTTGTGAAGAGGATATGGTGAGGATAGATTTTTCATTTCTTTCTATTTACTCGGCCATGAATTTGCAAGTTTTTAGCTGTCTTTTGGCCGGCCGTTTGACGTTGATGCAAGTCCTTTCCTAAAGCAGTCTGCTTCATGGTGTCGCGTGACATTAAATTGTACATGGCGCTAATGTGCTTTAGGCGCAGAATTATGACATAAAGGTCCCGGTCAATTCTTCCAGCGGTACGGAACCGGTTGGCATCCTCAATTCCACTGATGTTGAATCTCTTCTGTCACGTGTGAGGCCTGGAAAACATCGGATTCTTGTTGAGAGTTGGCCAATCTTCGGATTACACCGTCAAGTTCGGTATTTCGAGAGGCTTAGCGATGTCCACAATACCTGGGAAATCGAAACGAAGTGCCATTTTCGCATCGAGAAGAACGTTTGGGGCCAGACCAATGTGCGTCTTGAACATTATGCAGCGGAAGAGCCTTCCAGTGGAGTTGCTCAATTCCACTATTATGTTCAGGCCGATAAAAAATGGTCAAAGCGTTGGATCAAATTGGACGGCGGGGCTATTAAGATTTCCAAGAAGGATAAGCCGAGCGAGAAGGACTTTACGCAGACCATCAATCTTGACTCGTTCGATATTTACAGCTTTGTCAACACTTTCTCTCCAGAGAGCAAGCTGAAATGTCCTACAAAGTACTGTTTTGCGCTGAAATCACAGCACAAGATGAGTCTGTTTGGGAAGGATTCGGTGTATTGTCACTACCTTTCTGCCGAGAGTGCATCACAATTAAGTCAATGGTTTGCGGTGATTAGGGACTCAAAGTCTCGGCTGATTGCGGAGAAACTTTCAATTGCTCCTTGGACAGCGGGGTCGGAGATCAAGGAAGAACTACCTATTAGTCGTAAAAGTATTTCTTCTGGTAGCCTTGGGGGTAGGCGCGGGCCTAGACCCCTGATTTCTCCAGAGGAGCTCACCCAACCACCTTCCGACGTTCAGCAGCCCAAGTCACTGCATAAAGCTAAGTCAACTAGGAAGCCCTCTGGGAGGGAGAGGAGTGCTTCTATTAGGTCGCCGCGAACTGGTGGAAGTGTCTCAGATGGGGAAGCGGTGTTTTCACCCGGTGGCCTCTTGGGTTCGGATTATGAAGACAAGAAACGTGTTGCTCAGCTTAACTACAGAGAAGAGCGCGCGAAACCACAAAATGAGTTTTCCGGCCTGTTGACCCCTCAAACACCCAAAGCTCGAAACTTCAGTCCTCGCGATCCCACACACCCACTCGTATCCTTGGAGACTTCTCCCAAGGAAACTATATCCCTTAGACGCAGAGAAACAGTGGCTTCAAGGCCATCCACTTCTCACAAGCAAGGGGGTACTTTGCTTAGTTTTGACGCGGGGGAGCCTGTGCCATTGTTACCGCACCACAATCGCAGTAGGGGGCACACTATTTCAGGGAAGAACGCACGCGAGAATGGTGGCCTTATCAACTTTGCTAAATCATCTCTCGAGACACCCCCGCTTCCTAATGCTCCTCCCATGTTTGCACAACTCAAGAGACCGCAGACGGCGAAAGGCAGAACCCGGAATGGCGAGGCGAGCGGTGACGAGGATCAAAACCCTTTCACGGGCACTGGCCTTCTTGCGGGTGGGTATCAGTCTGCAGGTGCAGTCAGGGCTGGTCACGGCGTCGCTACATCCAAAGACGCAGTCAGGAAGAATGGTGAAATCACTCCGCTACTTAATCCTTTTGGCAAGAGCGTCTTCGTACCTGGCAGTCTATTGGAGAAGCGGGAGAAGGAGATGGGGCCCGCTAGGCCGATCATCGATAGAGACTATTACTCATCAGACTCTGATTCGTAGTTGTCGTGATGAGGGATGCGTTATAGGTTGCTTTGTTCCTTGTGTTGCCTTGCGTTTTTGCTTGGATGGGATCGGAGTGTTTGCATTTTATTCCCCTAATGTGATATGGCATGGACGAACAGAAAAGGCTCTCGTTGGTCTTGATTGGCCGGCCCTTTGTTTCCACCGTAGTAGCGTTTTCTTTTTCTTTTTTCATTCTTGTATCAATTTTTTTCCCCACCTTTTTTCTTTCTTTTAATTGTTATCACTACTATCACCAATGGCACCGGTTCGCCTGTATTATATTCTTAGCATCCTGCCCATCTACCGTTTTTCCCCTTTTGCCTTGGCTATAATTATTCGCGGCTTATCTGCTGCGTAATTGTCGTATTTCCTTTCCTTTGTTTTTATATTATACATACCTCTTATATTTCACTTTTCTTGGGCTTAAGTTAGATTTGGGGGGGCGCCCGATACCGATAGCATGTAATAGAGCTCCGGAATGATAATATCATTGGTTCCCCGGTATTCCAGTTATCGTTATCGCACGCGGCGACGTGCAGAGGTCTAATGAATTGTCATTCGATCATTGGCAGCAACAGTGACGCAGGTCAGGATTAGCTTACCGTAAGGTACAGCACGGTACTCGAGTGTGATACCCGAAGCGTCTGGGGTCCAGCCCAGTTGGGATTATGATGGAAGTTACCCTACCTACGTTCTACCAACCCACCTCAGTCCGGTGGGGGTTTTTTTTTAAACTGCTCTGCCTTGTCTCAGAACCTACTACACCGCACCACCTTTTCAATCTCCCACACTATCACCACCACCGCTACAAGAATTCTTCAATACATAATACGACCGCAATGGGCGTCGCCAAAAGGACCCGCAAATTCGCACAGGTCAAGCGAGTAATCTCCTCCCGCGATGCCCGCCTTAAAAAGAACCAAGCAAAGCAACAAACCGCCGCCACAAAAAAAGACAAATCCAGCGAAGTAGTTCGCGAAATGTTCTCCCCACCCTTTTACCTCACCTCCCCCCATCCCATAACTAATTGCTAGCTATCCATAGCCCACAAGTCTCCTCCTCACTCTTCTTCCAATTCAACACCGCCCTCCGACCACCATACTCCGTCCTCGTGGACACCAACTTCCTGAACTTTACCATACAAAAGAAGTTGGAGGTGATGCAGTCCATGATGGATTGTCTGTATGCGAAAGCCACGCCCGTGATCACGGACTGTGTCATGGCGGAATTGGAGAAATTGGGGAGTCGGTATCGGATTGCCTTACGGATCGCTAAGGATCCAAGGTTTGAAAGGGTGAGGTGTGAGCATAAGGGGACGTATGCGGATGATTGCATTGTCAATCGGGTTTTGCAACACAAGTGAGTCATCCCTTTGTCTCAGCCCGCTTTGGGGAGAAGGGGGTAAATGGGCTAATTCGGTGGGGGGGTTGGTAGGATATATATCGTCGCGACGAACGATCGGGATTTGAAGAGGAGGTTAAGGAAGATTCCCGGTGTTCCCATCATGAGTTGTGGGAATGGAAAGTATGTTATTGAGAGGTTGCCGGATGCGCCGGAGAAGTGAATGTTGGAGTAGAGTAGTGCAAGTGTTGTCATAGATTCAAAAGTACAAAGGGCGTTTGGGAGTTTTCCTTCTTCAATTTAGAGTTTTCTTTCCTTTCTCCTTATCCTCTACGGGTCGAACGTGTTGGGGCCGAAATCTTGAAAACCCAAAAAAACTTGTTAATATTATCTGGCGGTGGGCTTGGGGGTAGGCGCAGTGCGGATATCATCCGCGGTGGTACTGCAGTATTATACCTACATCTCAATTACCAGTATACAACACCAGAACACCAGAGCACGAGATTAAGACCACACTGTGCCGATCCAGATCGAACGAGAAAGGGAATATAAGTGAATAGAATAGAATAGAAAAGAAGAACAAAGTTTGCACGTAGTCAACAGCAACATTCCACCACATTGCAACAGGAAGTTGTTATCCATACAATATAATACTAACTAACCTCCCTTGGGATTAGAATAGAACACTGCACTTACCGCACTGCCACCACCACTACCACTACAATACTCAAATATCACCTATTCTTCTCCCCCCCCTATAAACTTATTAGCATAGTAGTATTCTATATCTATCCCTTCGCACTGGCACTTTTAATTATGTTTTATGCTATAGCTATACTCGGAAGGCCGGGCTATGCTAAGCTAGACATGCAGGATCCCACCACCACCACCCCTACTCCGAATTTGTGGTACAGTACTTGTTATATATATTATACCCATGTGATTCCACCACATCCTCCCCTATGGATGGACCCGCAGCGCAACAGAGCACTATACTATACAATACAATACAGTATATTGGGAGAATTCGTGAGCCCGGGGAATTTCAGGAAGTTTTGGAAAGAAAAAACAAACAAACACCGGTGACTGATGAATATGTGGGTTTGCCTGCCTTCTACTATAGCAAATTTGATTTATTTATAACAATAACGGTAATAATTATTACTTCCTCCAGTCTTGTTTAAGCTTCGGGCCGAATAGCTGTGCATGTTCATAATATTATTGTGTTTATGATATCATACTTTTTTATAAAAGTCCCTTCCGGTGTCTGGCAACCCGTAGTAGACTACTCTACACGCAAACTAAAATACACACCCTACAAAACGCCCCCCCTGCTTACCCACGTTAAAAAAAATACCTATGATACCTTACAATACCAAGCAGTAGTAGTACACCACACCATAGCAGCTCAGCTCCGAACCAACCACACACCGAACACCAGCACGGTGGTACATGACTACCATACCTTCACAAATATAAGGTCCAAAGTATGTAGCAACTTACTCCCGGATGCCCTCCTGGAGGTATACATGCGATTCAGGACGAGACCTGAACCGCCATAGATAAAAACAAAAAGTGAGAACAGCCCATCGCTAGCCATATTATATAGTGTCGTATCTACCTCACCAGCACTCATTCCTACAACGAGCCTTGAAACTACCCATCCCCCGTGAATTCCGAAGCAAATACGCAGCCCTCCACTAGGCAAGTCGGTCCATGCCCACCCCCAGCATGCCTCCCAGTTATCCTCTAGCCACGTTCCATATCCGCCAGGCGCCCAAATGCTACTCCACAACATACAGGAGCATTCAAGTTTAGGCGGGGTCGGCTATAGGGCCT
>Ga0307510_10002597_pt1 | contig 20617 bp, 27 predicted proteins | sample 12_EM_MG_FD_207224 | JGI IMG/M metagenome (GOLD analysis project Ga0307510, IMG submission 207224) | Populus trichocarpa ectomycorrhiza microbial communities from riparian zone in the Pacific Northwest, United States - 12_EM | ecosystem: Host-associated > Plants > Roots > Unclassified | place... | reverse complement strand
CCCTCAGTTGATAATCCAAGCTAAGCGATGATAATTTAGACTTGCTTAGCGTTTAGTGTGATTATCATGGATTTGCTTACCCCCCGATAATTTAGACTTGGTTAGACTTGGTTAGACTCGGTTAACTTAGATAATGGCCTCTAAAACCAAATAATGATGAATAAAAATCACCAGGATATTTATTTCAAATGTTTAACAAATGTCCAAATGATGCAACAGGTATATAGGTGGATGGTACATCACCAGGACAGGCACCAGAAGGGAACGTTGATACAAGAGGGAGCGACAGTATAAAAGGGGACAATGATACGGAAGAACAACAATATGGAAGGGAATGACGATACGGAAGGGAATGACGATATGAGAGGGAATGACAAGTTGAAAGGGAACAACAATACGAAAAGGGACAATGACACGAAAGGAAACAACAATGCAGCATGGGTGATGGGTATGGGGGTGACTGCAGCTGTTGAGCTGTTTCAAGGCACGTCAACAACAAGGAGACAAAAAAGAATAAAAGCTTACAGCTACAGTGAATCTATTCACAGGGAACTACTTGAGTTCTTCAAAGTTGAGACCAGTCATGGTCGCAGCTGTGGTCCCCGAAGTAGATGTGCTAAGTGAGTCCAGTCAGCACGGTATTGCAAAGTGGACAAGATATCAACGCACCTTGCTGCTGAATATATGAACGCCATAATATGATTGAATTTCTCCCCGCTGCCAGCCTGGATGTCCTTCAATGTGTTGACATGTCCCGTATGGACGTCGTTGAAGGTGTTTGCGGTGAAGTCAATGGGTTCGTGAACCCCATTCCTCCATTCATGAAGCACAGCAAAAAGCTAAATATAAAAAAAAGAACCGCCCCAAAGTTAGCACAAAATCTCGAAATATAAGGATTCCCAACTCACACCAGTCGACACCAGAGCAACCAGAGCCAGAGGCACTTGGTAAGAAATGGTAGAACCCTCATGTTTGGTGAAAAGTGCGTTGAAACGTTGGGCTAATGGCGTATTCCCACCTGTGCCAATGAAGAGTAACTCTTGTATGACGGTAATTATACGATCGTTTTGGTACGGCTTTGTATGCTTTATGAGTGGCCGGGTGAGCGGGTACTGATGATAAAACGTTAGACAGAATTTAGGGTTAGACGTCTACTCACATTCGGTGCAATCAGGCATGTGTAGGAGTAATTCCACAGTTGTTTCTTAACAGCCTCCTTGATTTCCACTGGGTTGCCGATTGCCACCATCGTTGGTATAACAAGGGCACAGCACTTCTCCTTGACCTCTTTACGGAAAGTGTAAATCCTAGCACGTGTCTGTGGATAGCTTCAGCTGAGGTAGTGATGAACGTCACACGGCTCACCAATGGGATTATATGTCCAATATACACCTTGTCATGATGGAGCCTCTGGTAAATAGCGGCTGCACCAGGTGAATGTTTCAGAGCAGAGCGATAAAGGGCATCTTTGACAAATCGAATGATAAGGGAACCCTTAGGAAATGCATTGTTGAAGGAGAGCAAGACACAGAGAATGTCGAAGGAATCTTGGATCACAACACGGACCAAAGGTCGCTGCAGCGTGAGCATTAACTTGCCCGAGTCTGGAGCGAATACTAGATCTGTCTCTGTACTCCATCCTGTAATCGAGTCAATAAACGTGCGAACACATACAAGTAGTACAGACCTGGAATAGAAGCGGGAGGAATATCCTGACTTAACCCAGTATAACACTGGGTCAAGGACAGTCCGCCAACACTCTGTGTCGAGAGACCAACAGGGGGACCAGCACCTTTCTGAGTCGGTATCTGGGAATGAAACTGGGTTAATGCCCTTGGGAACTGACAGAGCGATTTACCTTGAATGAGGGACCAACAGCGGAACCAGCCCCTTTCTGAGTTGGTGTCTGTGAACAAAACTCAGCTAACGTCCTTGGTAACTACCAGAACAAGATGACCTTGATCGAGGAGGGACCAACAGGGGGCTCAGCATCTATCCAACATGGCCTCTGTAAACAAAACTGGGTTATGTCCTTGCAAACTACGACGGCAAGTTTACCTCAAGGGCCATTTTTTCCGAAAGTTTAGCAGGATTGTTCTGGGACAGCTCTACAATGTGCTGATCACCGATCCAGTTACCCACATCCTCAGCATTGCCATCGATATTGAAGTCATCGAGGGCAAGGGTATCAAAGTCAGAGGGCGGGTCATCGTCGCAATGTGGAAAAGACGACACTGAAAAGAACTTGATCAGCCGGAAAACCAACGATGATTGGTAAGCGGGGCTCACGGTCCGTTCGTTGATCCAAACCTAAGTCACGATTGTCCAAGTCACATGGCTTGCCTTTGCCTTTGGCGTTGCCAATTTCGGGACGTTGCTTGAGTTTGACCTTAGCGACGCGTGTCAGAGTTTCATCTTCTTCTGTATCACCTTCACCACCCATCACATCGAGTGCCATCGGACGACCATCTTTGACCACAGTCAGCATTACTTCGTTTTCTCAATCATTTCATGACTTACCCATGCCTCGAGCACGCTTGATGGTAGTATCTGAGTTGGCTGGACCTGCCAGGTCCGTGGGTTTGGAGACGTTCTGGGACATGCCACGTTTCCTTTCTGCTTATTGTGGTGAGTGTTACGTTGCCCTAAATGCTCAGATAAATCTCACTCACTGTGGTTAGGTTGTGTGGAGTTGGTGACATTTTGAGCGATGCTTTTGGATTGGACATCTGTATCTTGATGTGTGGCGATGAGTGGAATTTGAGGAATGTTTTCACTGGATGACCTCTGGGTGCGATCGGGCAGTGGATGGCTCACTGCCTGAGAACGACGTCGACGAGGGGGCATGGGTAAAGCACAAGCACAAGAAAATGAGCGGGATGGATGTGTGAGATGGACAAGTAACGACAGGAATGTTGATAGGGTCTTCGGTAATGGTATGTGCTCCTTTTATACCAAACTTCCGGGCTTCAGGCTGAGACTTATTAGTAGGGCGGCTCGGTGATAGCTCTTGTTATTGCCCCCATCCCCCATCCGCCTTGCCATGAACGCCGCCGAGGCCATATGCCCAGGCTGCAATAAGGTTTTTACACCCAATGGCCTCTCTCAACACATTGCTAAGACCCGTAATGTGCGCTGCCTTACTGTGCATGCGGCATCCCAACCCCGATCTCTCTTTCAACCTTCCCCTTACGAGCGACCGTTCCTAACATTGACACCAGGTTCCACATTGTGGGACCTCCCTGATTGGTCTTTTGGCAGTGAATATCCCTCAGGACGCGACGGGATCCCCTCTGATTTGCTAGCCTTTCCGCTGTTGGGTAATGTGTCCATCGCGACATGGAATATAGATGACAGTGAGTGTCCAGTACATCAATCTGGGCCCTGCACTAAACTCAGAACAGCTATGAATGTCAACGGTGCTAGCAACAGTGCTGATATTCAAGTCGACCATCAAGCCAATAACTCTGCAGATGGTGATGGCATGCCCGACACCACCGATCCGACAGACAGCGATGTCTTTGAAGCAGACGATCCAGCCAATAACACCACAGATGGCGATGGCATGCCCAACACCACCGATACCACAGACGCCAATCTCTTTGAAGCGGACGATCCAGCCAATAACACCACAGATGGCGATGGCATGCCTGACACTACCGATACCACAGACGCTGATATCTTTGAAATAATAACTCAGACACAGATGGGCGGGTTTCCAGACTCGAATTTGACTGCGCCCAACTGTGAACAAATCCCATCTGAGTTGGCCAAATCGGGCTCACTTCCTGAAAATCCACCTAACCTGGTTGAGCCTAGCAGTGCTGACGTTCTCCCTCAGGTGGTGGTAGAACGTTTTCCATTTGGAAATCCAGGCGCGCCGATCAATAGCATGCAAGATTCCTCTGTATATGAGTCAAGGCAAGAGATGTTTGGTGGGTCTGTCTGGGCACCTTTTCAATCCGACAGTGATTGGCGGGTCACACTTTGGGCGAAGATGAATAGGATAAGCTCTTCAGCAGTAACGGAGCTACTCACAATTCCCAATGTGTGTCACCCGCTTTTTTTTTTTATTATGTTGCTAAATGTAGTTTAAGCTTGTGGAGAGGCTTGGTCTCTCATATCATACGGCAAACAAACTCAATTCAATTATCGACGATTTGCCTGGCCCCCCACCGTTCAAGTCCCGAGATTTTCTCATTGGAAATGAAACTCTTTGATTTCATTTTCGGGACATTGTGCCTTGTATCCGCGCAATCTTTGGAGACCCCGAGTTCGCATGGAACTTGGTTTTTGCTCCTGAGCGACATTATGCGGTCCATGAGTGAACATGCCGGGTGTATAGTGAGATGTATACCGGTGATTGGTGGTGGTCGAAACAGGTGCGTGATATGAAATTGTTTTGATTCCCGTACTGACAAATGGAGCCAGGAATCACTTGAATCATGGCGATCTGGCGCAACTGTGGTGCCACTCATTGTATCCACAGACAAAACGCAGCTAACTGTCTTCGGTGGGAAGATGGTGTACCCAGTGTATATGACGATCGGAAACATCCCAAAGGAGATCCGGCAGAAGCCATTGCAGTGTGCTCAAATGCCCATCAGCTATATCCCTATCAACCAAGCTAAAGGGCATTCAAAACAAGGCCGCCCATAGTTGCGCGCTTGTTAATTTGTTCCATTCTTGTATGCGGATTGTCTTGGGCCCTATCGCATTGCACAGTGAAACTGGACTAGAGATGATGAGCGGGGACGGGATCTGGTGCTGGTGCCATCCCATCTTGTCCAATTTCATTGGCAACTACCCCAAACAATGCCTAGTGACTTGCACATACTATGGCCAATGCCCCAAGTGTCAAGTCCCTTGTGACCAACTTGGGGATTATAAGCAGTTCCTGTCCCGTGACTACAGAGAAGCACTCAGGTCCTTTGCTCTGGCCGATGGCAATGAACATGCCTTTCACACCGCCTGTAGGGATTCCGGAATCAAACCCGTTTATCACCCTTTCTAGAAGTCCTTGCCGCTAGTGGATATCTACGTTTCCATCACACCAGACGTCCTCCATCAGCTGCTTCAGGGGGTCATGAAGCACCTGATTGCATGAGTAACAGATCCTTTGGTCTTTGGGCAGCAGAGTGTTGATGCACGATGTCGTTTGGTGCCCCCAAACCACCAGATTGTTCTCTTCCCAAGGGGGTTTACGTCGTTTTCTTGTGTTTCGGGCAAGGAGCACAAAAACATATGCCAACTCCTCTTAGGACTCATTGTTGACCTCCAACCCGCAGATGGTTCTAGCCCGGCATGTGTAATCAAGGCCGCATGTGGCCTTCTTGACTTCCTGTATCTGGCTCAATTACCTTCCCAGACAACCGATACAATTGTTCGCCTTGATCGCTTACTCGCCACATTTCATGAAAATAAAGATGTGTTTATGGATCTTGGGGTGCGACGCCACTTCAATGTTCCAAAGATCCACAGTCTCCTCCACTACAGCTCATCCATCTGTCTATTTGGCACCACTGATAATTACAATACCGAGCAGACCGAGCGGCTCCATATCGGTTTTATGAAGGACGCTTATCGTGCGACAAATCATAAGGACGAATATGATCAAATGACAACCTGGTTGGAGCGACGCGAGAAGGTACAACGGCACGCAATGTTCATTGAATGGCGACAGCAGGAGCACTTGCCGACGACCACCCCATCTCAAAGACCAATTGCTAGGCCTCCACAACCCAGTATACAGTATGTCCAGATGACCCAAAATCCAACTAGAAGGGCTTCATTCGATGACATTGTATGCAATTACGGTGCTGTTGACTTCCAAGATATTCTCGGTGACTTTCTCGCGCATCTTCAGGAACCTCGTCTCTCAGGCCAGGCTCTACTCAATCATGGAGGGAACACCTTGATTCCATTCCAGCACGTCCCTGTCTTTCACAAAATCAAATTTAGGAACAAAAATGGAGCCATTATTGACGCTGTTCATATTCGGCCAGAACAAGCTGACTCACACAAGCGGATCATACCAGCGCGCTTTGACATAGTACTAGTCTGGACTGGTCAACAGCCAGACAGTGCACATGGAGTTCAGGGTAAGTTTTTGCCCTGATCGTTATAGAGTCAAGACCCGCTGACTTCTGTTCCCTTCAGGTCGTAGAATAGCACAGGTTCGGCTCATTTTTCAAATCCCGGATACAGCAATATCGCAGATTTTCCCATCACCCGCCCCACAAGTTCCATCCCATCTTGCATACATTGAATGGTTCAACCCCATTCCCCCCACACCAGATAGAAACCATGGTATGTATAGGGTTTCCAGGTCGTTGATTAGGGGGCATAGACAAGCCAGTATCATTTTAGTTGACGATATCATTTCGAGTATACATTTATTCCCAAGGTTCACCACACTCTCTTCACCACCTGAGGACTTATCCCCTTTCTCAGTTTTAGAACAATGTCACTCTTTCTATATCAACCCCTTCAGCGATAGAGACAATTATTTGTGATTTTCATGAATATTCTTCCTAATTTACTATGTGAAATACAGTAACACACATGGCATCGATCCTAGCAAACAAGGTTTTGTATGATGCCCCATCCACATACAGCACCCGATGTACAGTAAAGAGCACCTCTGAGACACGAACTCCAGGGAACGTGGGGGTGTTCTGACGCTATTGGTCATCATCAAGACATCGCGATGGAGCCTCCGGTTTTGGGACACTGGAGGGATCAACGTTCAGCTGCCACTCCAGGTAGGAACACATCTCTCGTTCCATCTGGTTGATCTCCCGGAGTGTGAACATGCCTTGGCCAACAATACACCAAGACTTGTTGGAATAAGTATCATCGCAGATAATCTTGGAAGAGAGCATGAAAGCGGAAATAAATAGTTGGTGTCCTGAGGAACCCTTAGCCGCGGGAAACCAAGCCTTCAAACATTGCAAGAGATAAAGAGCCGCGAAGGTCACCGATTGGTGAAGCCGTGTCCAATGAAGGGTGTAGGCTATGAAATGGTCCAATTGGGAAGTAGGAGTAGTGGAGGGCGGTGCTGGGGGAGGAAGGACAACAGGACAGGACTGATGCAGGATGTGGAAACAAAGTGGGCTAGGTCAGACAAAATGAAAGCAGCCAGGGAGGGCACTCACGTGCCAAGAGGGAAACAGATTGGCCTGCAGAGCAAGCAAATCACACTTGCTGGAAAGTTGCATGAAAAAAAGTGATAAGTCGACTTGAAACAGAACGCAAGCAACACGCTGGAGCATTGGGAATTCTTTGTCCGAATTAGGCCTTGGCCATGTCAGGAGTGCCTAATGAACACCTAATCAGGAATGGTCCTGGTTTCCTCACACAGATTATCATCATTAGTATCGCTTAGCTCAGATTATGATCGCGTAGCTCGGATTATCAACTGAGGGTTTTCCTGATGGAGAGGGGGCTCAGCACACACAGGCAGAAAGCGAGAATTCCGGTCGTGCAAGAGAGGACAGCCCAGGGAGAGTGACGTCACATGTGAGGTCAGGACAGAAACAAATTTTTGTCTGGCGGTGTGCTGGCTGAATGGGGCAGGTTGAGTGCATTGCCATGGGGTGGAGTGGCTAGTCAGCAAAAAAAAAAAGTGAGTCGTCACTTGTTCAAAATTGAAGAGGGCGACTCAACGCAAGCTCAAATGGCACCCGGAGAACATGTAAGCTGCTGAGCATGGCATTGGGGATGGGGGCAGTGAAAGGTTGTGATTTGACCTGGTCGCAAGCTGGGAAAGCGAGTGAGTGTGGCAGCACTCACCAGGCAATGCTTGTGGTTAGAAGCAAAAAAACGGCCACTTGCACAGTGTGGCAATAGGGATGGGGGCAGTCCGGCACTCCGTCAAGCAGAAAATTTCGACAATCACAATTATGAATTTCAGTCAAGTAGGGTAAGTCTGCCTAATTGGGAAGGGGAATGGATACAGATCAATTATACTCAATCTCCTCATCGCCGTTGCTGTTGCCATTGCTGTTGCCATCCTCATCCCCCTCCCCACCCTCATCACCTTCATCATCATCATCAGGTTCACTTCCTATTATTATATTGCCAAAGTCACTTGAGTCATCCTCTTCAACTGCACCATTACGGCATCTATAGCTCCACTTGCCACTGAGATGATCTCTAAGACATTCCTTGGTGGCCCAGTCACCTACAAACGGCTTAAGATACGAGTACTTTGACCTCATCTACAAAATATGTGTCAGCATTGCAAGAATCAGATAGGAAAACTACTCACCAAGTCACAGAGACGAGCAATCTTGGCTGTGTCTTGACGTGGCCAAGGGGTGCTGGCCTTGATGTGTACAACTCCTGCATAGTGTCTGATATTGTTCTATAACAATCATGCTTCAGTTATGGTATGCTTTTCAAGAAAAGAAAAAAAACCTTACACGAAAGTTGAGGTACCTCCTACGGTTATGTTCAAGGCCCATTGCATGTTGGAGGTTGCCAATCTTGGCTGGACGTTTGATTCGAAGATCTTTAGTGGGAACCAAACCAGCACCAACTGCTACTACCAGTTTAGCTTGTTCAAGCTCCTGCTTTGCAACAGCAAGCTGAACTAAAAAATTAAAATTAAAATAAGATTTTTGACGTGTGCACAAAACAAGGAAACAGGTACTCACAACGCAAGTTTACCATTTCGGAAACAACATTAGGATCCACAACAGGCCTTGCAGGGCTTGGATCCTGAGGGGCCACAGAAACTGTGGCTGCAGGGGCACCATTATCTGTTGGAGCGTTAGTCATGAGTGGTAGTAACCAAGTGGGCATACTATTTTCCAGGGTGGTGACAACGGGCGGGGCACCTGTGGGCACGTGTCTCACCAAGGTTGAGGCAGGTGTGGGGGACAAGGGACTTGCCAATGTCGTCGTTGGAGGGGGGTTCTTCTTACCTGAAGTGGTGCGGTTCCCAGAGGTAGCAGATGACAACTTCTGGGCCAATTGCTGCTCAGCAAAAAGAGCCTTCTCTGTAGGTTTTTTCAACCTGGTTCCAGTATCACAAGGCATTAGACATTCTATTGAACAGTCAGACCATAAGCCAGAATGGAGAAAGAGGGGAAAACACACCAATGAGTGCGATACGTGATGATGAGATGGGTACCCATGACGCACCAATGCCTGACCTTATATAGCCCCCATCTCACCAGCTAGTGGATGAAAAATTCCGCTCTTAGGATATGTGCACCATCTTGTTGACAATGTCCAAATTGCTGCTGCATTGAGTTGAACTTTTGATGGGAGGATGGAAAATCGACAATCGATTGCAAGCTTGAGGACAGAAGAACACGTTGAAGTGAGTTGAACTTTGTTTGGTCACCCAAAAAACACGGAAAACATCATGTGACCCATGGTACCGCTACCCTTTCACGCTGAGCTGACGTCGACCCTTCATGTCACACAATAAGCTACCAGCTGCTGGAACAACTCCAGTACATTCTTGATGCCATTGTGGGTTTTTGGGTTTCTATGCAATTTCTTCGGGCCGCTGGTTATGAGCCGTCCAACTTGAGATGGCGGTAGTACTGGCATTCTGCCGCCCAACTTCATCACACCTCCCCTGACAATCGTCTTCATCGATTTCAAGTCTTTGACAACCCTCTTGTGCCGGATTTTCTTTTTTCATGTAAGTTTTGCACATTCTGCACCAACTGGACATCCACATAGTCTGACTTCGTCTCAGCCCACTCTGACTCTTAGATCGTCCTGTCGATGCCAGCGTCACAGAAACACCAAAGGCAAAAGCCAAAGAAAGTCCTGTGTGATTGCGGATGCAATCGTCTAGTGTTTTCCAAGATGATGTGGGATCACATTATCGCCACTATGACACAGGGTGAATCCGAATCCCATCCACCTCCCAAGCGGCGTCGCATTGCCCCTCTTCAGGCAGATGCCAGCTCTTCCTCTAGCGGCCATCCCCAATTCCACGCACCCTCATCCAAGTTCAATCCCTCCCTGCCATTTTTTGATCCACCAGCGGCTTTGACGAATCTACCTCAATCGCCAGGGTATGCATGTTCTATACCGTCTGGTCAATTCGTCAATGATGTCCCTCTAAATCTCCATACTAGGACACGCCAAGCTATCGATGAAAGCGATAACGAATATGAAGACGCTCTTGATGGGGATGCAGCTGAGGCTACTGACCCCACCAGTCCTGGAACTGATGGCCTCTGGAATGGAGAGGACGTTGACATGGAAGACAAGGTGGACCCACATGAGGGCATCATCCCGGATTCAGATATTTTGGTTGAAGAGTTTCTTGTGGAGGCCGAGGAACTTGGTAAGTCCAAATATTATTTATTGCATACTCCGTGAGTCACCAGCGTTTTTGTGCTCTAGCAAGGTCTTCTATCTTGGACCACGATCTGGATATCCTGCATCCGTTTGTGATGATGCTCAGGAACAATCTAACCGCCTTGTCCTTTGACAAAATGTCGTACACCTTTTCCAATGCAGGCATGGAGACTCTTGCCAAGACGCAATCCCATGCCCGGTATCTCTCCCGCTTCGAGCCCATTAAACTTGAGTGTTGTGTCAATTCATGTGTATGCTTTACTGGTCCACACGCCAGCCTTAATGAATGCCCGAGGTGCAAAATGTTGTGTCTGAACAAGTCTGGCGAAGCAAGGCGAACATTCTCTTATATGCCCCTCATCCCTCGTCTCTGCAGGTTCATGTCGAATCGTGCCTACACCACTCGTCTCCAGTACTGTGCTGATGAACATGCCAAGACCCGCTGAAATGGAATGACAACGGATATCTTCAACGGACTTCATTATCGCTCACTTCTTGGAGAGCGTGTTGTTGCTGGAGACCAACATCTAGCCCACCATTACTTCTTGGATCATCATGACATTGCGCTTGGCTTCGCCACCAACAGCTTCGCTCCCTTCAAAAAGCAGAAGCAGACCGCGTGGATCCTCCTCGTCTTCAATTACAATCTCCCTCCAGATCAACACTTCCAGCAAGACAACATTCTTTGTGTTGGGATCATACCCGGTCCAAAGAAGCCATGGGATGCAGACTTGTTCATCTATCCTCTTGTGCAAGAACTTCTCGAGCTTGCAGTCAGTGTGTCTACATATGATGCCCTCTCTCACAGCGTCTTCGCCCTCCACGCTTATCTTATCACAGCCTTTGGTGATATTCCTGCTGTTTCCATGCTCATGAACATGAAGGGACACAATGGCGCAAGTCCCTGTTGAATGTGTGAGATAAAAGGTATTGGCATCCCGGACTTGCGAAACAGAACGCTCTACATGCCACTGTCCCGCCACGGTCATCCTTGAGCAACTGATGTTATCGAGTATTGCCCAGAGGAGTTACTGCTGCACTCGCACGACAGATTTATGGCGCAGGCCAAAACAGTGGAGTCTGCGCCCATGGAAACACAACAAGAGGAGCTTGCAAAGGCGTCTGGCATCAAAGGGGTCCCACTTCTCAGTGATCTTGAGTCCCTGAGGTTTCCCCAGTCATTTCCATACGACTTTATGCATCTGATCTGGGAAAATCTCATCCTGAACCTTGTCCTCTTCTGGTCTGGTCGCTACAAGGGAATGGATAATGGTCAGCCCTATGTCCTGGAGCCACATATTTGGCAGGTCGTTGGTGCTATGTCTGCAGAAGCTACAAAGACAATACCTTCATCATTTGGTGCATCCATCCCCAACCCAGCAAAAGATTGTTCATATTTCACATCTTCGATGTGGTCTGTGTGGTCTCTGTTCATTGCCCCCACCATGCTTCAAGATCGCTTTCCCAAAGCGCGGTATTACAAACATTTCTGCTCCCTTGTTAGAATCCTCAATCTGTGTCTCCAGTTCAAAATCAGCAAGAAGGATATCGATGAAATCAAGTCGGGAATTTGTAGCTGGGTGGTAGATTATGAGCGGTGCGTTCCCCCCTTTCATTTCTGGAATATCAAAGGCTGAGTCGATTCACGCATCCAGCCTCTACTACCAACACATCCCTGAATGACTCCCAGCGTGCCCGCTTACCATACATGCCCTGCTCCACATTCCTGACCAGATCAGATGGATGGGACCATGCTGGACAACATGGGCTTTCCCTATCAAGAGGCAATGCGGGTACTTTCAACGTAGAATCCAGAGTCGATGAAACCCGTATGTGAGCATGGACAAACACCTGACTGATCTGTCACAGCTCCAGCAAATCAAGCTTTTGTACAATCTTACTGACAAGCAGCTCAGGAAACCTCCAAAGTACCCCTCTTTGCAGACGAAAGTGCTTGAAGATTGTAAGTTGCATCTCAGTATCTTCACCCTAATCTAAAGACCATTCATTGCAGACCCACAATACGAACTTGTGGCCCCGAAGCTAATGAGTTCCATTGATGGCGCCATTCGCAAAGTCCTCGCAAGTGGTTTGGCAACCCGGTTTGATGTCTCATCACAGGTCGCCAAGAAAATCATTCCAGAAGTCATCAAGCAGTGGGGCAAACTTTGTCACCTTGAAGGTGGAGATATCATGCACGTGCATAAGATCGTTTCCTGATGCAGGGACGGCCAAGATGCGTCATTTGTCTCATCGATCAAAACCAGCACCGTCGAAACCTTCCCAAAGTTCTTGAGTTACAAACGTTTTACGGGCAACTCCAGTACATCATCGTCATTCCCATTCCCGAAAGCAATGAACTTCAAACAAAGAAGCCTAAAAGTCTTTGTCTTGTGGTTATTCGGAGCGTTGATACTGATTTCCCCAACGCTCATGGAATGCCGCCCATTCTGTTTTACTTGCAGACTGGGGCCTTGGACCTCATTGACGTTAAATGTATCCAGTGCGTTGTCGGCCACATTGAAGACTGGGGGAGATGGGAGTTGGTCAACCGCAGTGGTCCGCTAGCACATGCAGTATTCACAGATATGGATTAGTTGACAGCAATATGACCGAGCAAGTGCTTTGCATGAACGCACTTGCTCTGAGAATTGTACCATGTTTTTGCCTGCATTGGTGTGTCATGCATTATTTGGTCCTGCCGAGCATTACCGTCAACGTCGAGCGCTCACGTGCCACCTTTCGAACAACGTCCCACCATCTTCTGACACCACCAACAATGCTCATTCCTACCATTTTTTTCTTCTTCCTAATCGCATTTTGGATTGCAGCCTACATTTTCGAAACGCATGTAGGCACCTGGGCCCACGTGATTGTAGTTGAGGCTGCAGTGGAGGTCATCAAGGAGGTCGTTGAGCTGGCCCACCAGGTCACTATCAAAGGGATTGCAAGGTGTGCCCCCCCCCCCTTTTTTTTTTTTTTCTCTCTCCACTGACTCTCCCCAGGGCAAACACAGAACTGGTTGTCGTCGCTACCAGGATCCCCACAGACCCCAACGCCATGGAATTCCACTGCGTGGGAGATGCATTCGTGCATCTTGTTTCGATCTTTGGTAAGATCGTCACCCTTGGCGTTGTGATTTGTGTTCTAAAATATGTGGTATGTTTTTTTTTTTTTTCCTTAAATCCTTCGCTGACTGTGTGCTACATAGTGTGTCGCTTTAGCCCCGAATGCGCACACTTAGGTGACAATGGAATCGCCCCGCATGGTGATGGTGGCAGCGCTGATGACAACGACAACGACGACAACAATGACAACAACGGTGACCCCCCAACAAGGACCTGCGAGCGGCAATGACAGCAACAGCGACGACAGCGACGTGTGTGCAACAACAATGGCAGCGGCAAGTGACGTGTGGGCGACGACGGCGACGCATGTGCGATGACGACGGCAGTGGCAAGTGACGCATGGGTGATGACAGCGACGCGTGTGCGATGACGACGGCAGCAGCAAGTGACGTGTGGGCGGCGGCAGCAGCAAGTGACATGCAGGCGGTGGCGGCAGCAGCAGTGGCGACATTGGGGCCCAGACATCTGTACATATATTCCATACCACTCAGGATTGGAAATTCTCAGTTTTGATTCATGACTTTTTGTGTGATTTTTGAGTTGAACTTGTGTGATTTCTAAGTCAAATGTTGTCATGAAATTTCACCATCTTTTCTCTTAATATTTCACACATAAAACCTATTAAATTCAGTAGGGTTTGACTTTTTATCAAATGACCTAATTTCAGTGATTTTTGTGCGATTTTTCAGTCAGAAGTTTCAGCAGATTTTCTTGTGAAAACATTTGCAAGGAATTTTCCAGATAAACTGTGTTATTTCCGCATTTGCATGCCAAATGGCGGGAAATTCCAGGGGTTTCATCTTTACAGTGGCTGCTGTGTCGCAGACGCGCATGGAGTACAAATTTCGATCATTCCCCGCTCGTGCCAAAAAAAAAATTACGTCCAGCCGGACTCCAGCGCTAGGTTTTCAATTTGCGCCCGACTATTTCAGGCAAGTCCGTTGCTTCCGTGTGCGAATTCATACAGAACATGAGGATTCAGCGAGGCAAGACAGGCGCCTTCTACCAGCACTGCCTTCCGCCGCCCCAAAAACTTCACCCGCCTCCAGGACCCCATCCTCCTCTCGCTATTATTTACTCACACCGTACTGACTCCCCTTCTTAAGCCTACATTTATTCTCTACTTGCGATATGGGTGATCATTATGGACCCACTCGTTTTCGCGCACTCTTCGCGTCCACCTTGCAAGCGTACACGAAGTGCACGGGCATATCATTGGCCGAACACCCACTTACCTTACAACTCCAGAATTGCCACTCTGTGGAATCCATTACTGCTCTTCTGCAAGACCAAATACGAACGTCCAATGATTTCAGAGAAAATGATAGACTCGAAGGATCGATCAAGAGTGCCATATCGATTCTTTCCACCATCTCTGCAACCGCTCCCCTTGATTGGGTTATTGGCCTGGTACGTTAGGTGTTTTATGGCGTGTTCCACATCTCTTACCAATTTAGCAGACGTTATTACCTGAAAATGCGATACACGCTGGTATCGCAATCCTACTGGCTGTATGTGCTCTCTTTTATCACAACGTATAGATCGATGTGACATCGAAGTGTATTAGACGGCCAAGGGCAACGCGTCTAGCTATGATGCGCTTATCAACTTGCTCGAGTCAATCGCACGCTTTCTTAGTCGTCTCGTTATCTATACCCAAATCCCCCACACAACCGCCTTGGATGAGATGGTAGTCAAAATAATGATGGAGTGTCTCTCAACACTCGCGCTGGCGACCAAAGCGGTCGAGCGGGGGCGATCTGGTCAGTCCGTTCTCGTTTATGTGTTACCTTGACTCAACGACATAAAGCGAGGTTTAAGAAAAATCGTTCTGGAGAGGACATCGAGGGCGCACTGCAAAGGTTAGACAGACTCACGCAAGATGAGGTTCGGACGACCGCAGCAGAGATTTTCAAAGTGGTCTATAGTCTCGTCCAGAATATGAATGCCGTCATGGACGGTGAGAAATCACGCCCAACTTCACCTCCCATCCGTTGAACATCTATCTTCATAGACAATGATGTCAATGAACCACCCGCCGGCGGTATTCAAGAAGCTCTTGGTACGTTTTGTTATCGACAACGAGCTCGTTTCTTGTCTGAGTGTACGTTAGAAATCCTCCACAAAATGGCGACAGACAAATACAAGTCGAAACGTCAGTTACTTTGTAACGTTTCTATCCCTGACTGGAAGCGCTGAGATCGCTTGGCAGGTGGCAAGTTACAGAGAGATATCAGAAATTGGCTCTCCCCCCCTGATCCATGGAAAAATCACCACATGGCCTGCGAATCGCACCACGAAGGGACTTCGGCGTGGTTTATCCAAGGTGACACGTTTTCAGAATGGAAAACATCCGGAGCAGGTTCCCTGCTCTGGATACATGGGAAACGTGAGTTTCTGCGCTTGTACTTTCTCAGAGATTGATGGCCTACTTTTAAAGCGGGCGCGGGAAAGAGTATTCTTTGGTGCGTTAAACTTGTTTTTGTCATGAGTACAAAGTCCTCAGAGCATCTTCCAGTTCCACAATAATCAAGGAAATTGAGACAATGCGGAAATGTGGGCTCGCATCCCTCGCATTCTACTACTGTGACTTTAGGGAAGACGAAAAGAAAGACCGGCGCGGACTGCTCTCATCTATACTATTCCAACTTTGCGACCAGTCCAACTCCTATCACGATATTCTTTCCACTTTCTATTCAACACGCAGCCACGGTGCACAAGGTCCCAGCGACGACGAACTTTTCCAGTGTTTGAAGGAACTATTGGAACTCCCAGGACAGGCCCCAGTTTATCTAATTGTGGATGCCTTGGACGAATGTCCAAGTACAGCCGATCTGTTGTCCTCTCGCGAGAAGGTCCTAATGTCCTTTGAAGACCTCATTGACTCGAAACTCCCGAACCTCCGCGTATGCGTCACCAGTCGGCCCGAGGCCGACATCAAGCTTGTTCTCCAACCTTTATCCTTCCATTCTGTTTCCATACACGACGAGAGCGGACAAACGAAGGACATCGAAAATTATATCAAGTCGGCCGTAAATTCACATAGAAAAATGCGAAGATGGAAACCAGAGCACAAGCAGCTTGTCATTGACGTTCTGACAAGACGAGCTGATGGGATGTAAGGAGCTCATACCTTCTGACATCACGACTCTCACTCATAGATGTACTATAGGTTCCGGTGGGTGTATTGCCAGCTTGGCTACCTCGGGGATTGCCTGCCGGGACGTATCCGACGTGCTCTGGACGAATTACCAGAGACGCTCGATGGGACATATGAACGCACCTTGCAGGAGATCAAAAGCACGAACTGGGAATTTGCTCGACGGCTGTTCCTATGCGTCGCGGTGGCCTCCCGCCCACTCCATGTCGAGGAACTAGCGGAATTTCTCGCATTTGATTTCGAGGCAGGCCCAAGTCCGAAATTTCGCGAGGATTGGCGCGTGGATGATCCTCTAGAAGCTGTGCTGTCAACGTGCTCCACATTGTTGGCCATTGTTGATGTCGATGATTCACTGGTCATGCAATTTTCTCACTTCTCGGTTAAAGAGTTCTTGATGTCTGCTCGTTTTGGCGAAAAACGTGATACCATTTCGTGCCGTTTCCACATTTCAATGACATCCGCCCACACCTTCATCACGCAAGCATGTCTGGGTATCTTGCTACACCTAGACGAAAACATCACCAAAGATGTACTGAAGGAGTTCCCCCTTGCCGAATACGCTGCCAAATACTGGATTGAGCATGCCCGTTTTGAGGGCGTGTCAGAAAATGCAGAAGAAGGGATGAAACAGCTATTTGACCCCTGCAAGTCACATCTTGCGGTTTGGATATGGGTACACAATCCGATTTCCTGGATGAGACACAAACGAACAACAAGGCCGTCTCCACCTCCCGGAAACCCGATCCATTATGCCGCTTTTTGTGGCTTACACATCATTGTAAAGTTGTTGGCCATTGAACACCCCAAGTATATGCATTCTCGGGACGTCGGCAACAAGTCCACTCCATTACATCTGGCGTTACAAAGGGGACATATGGAGGTCGCACGCTTACTCGTAGAGCACGGCTCGGATGCGACAGCCCAGGACGATCAAGGGTGGACCCCGTTACATTGGGCGGCCAAGGAGGGAAGTATGGATCTCGCATGGTTGCTTTTTGAGCACGGTGCAAACGTGACGGCTCAGGACAAGGACGGGTGGGCTCCATTGCACTGGGCGATACTGAGGGGCAGCGCGAATATCTCACGCTTCCTCATCGAGCACGGAGCTGACTTGACAGCCCAAGACAGCGACGGGTTGACTCCGTTGCACTGGGCAGTTAAGGAGGGAAGTGTGAATCTCACACGCATACTCGTCGAGCATGGCGCAGACGTGGCGGCCAAGGATAACTGCGGATCGACACCGTTACATTGGGCGGTACTGAAGAAAAGCGTGGATCTTGCACGCATACTCACCGAGAATGGCGCCGATGCAATAGCCCGGGATAATAACGTACGGACTCCATTTCATTGGGCGGTGCATGAGGGAATGGTGAATCCCCCATTGTTACCTCTGGGCCGTAGTCCTGGGGTGATAGCCGAGGGAAACGACTGGTCGAGTCCATTGGATTTGGGGGTTCAGAAGAAAATCCAGGACCTCGAACGCTTCCTCGTCAAGCATTCCGAGGACTTGGCAACCAAGGACAAGGACGGGTCGACTCCATTGCACTGGGCGGAGCTGAATGGAAACGCGGACATCGTACGCTTACTCGTCAAGCATGGTGTGGACATGACGGCCAAGGACAACGATGGGTCGACTCCGTTACATCGAGCAGCGCTGACGGGAAGGGTGGACCTTGCATGCCTCCTCATCGAGCGTGGTGCGGACGTGACCGCCCGGGTCAATAATGGGTCAACTCCGTTGCATTGGGCGGTGCAGAAGGGAAGCGTGGATCTCACACGCATACTCGTCGAGCATGGTGCAGATGTGACGGCCAAGGACGACCATGGGTCAACTCCGTTACATCTGGCAGCGCTGAAGGAAAGGGTGGATCTTGCATACCTCCTCGTCGAGCATGGCGCGGACGTGACGGCCAAGGACGACCATGGGTCGACTCCGTTACATCGGGCAGCGCTGATGGGAAGGGTGGACCTTGCATGCCTCCTCATCGGGCGTGGTGCGGACGTGACCGCCCGGGTCAATAATGGGTCGACTCCGTTGCATCGGGCGGTGCAGAAGGGAAGTGTGGATCTCACACGCATACTCGTCGAGCATGGCGCAGACGTGACGGCCAAGGACGGCTATGGGTGGACTCCGTTACATCTGGCAGCGCTGATGGGAAAGGTGGACCTTGCATGCCTCCTCATCGAGCGTGGTGCGGACGTGACCGCCCGGCTCAATAATGGGTCGACTCTGTTGCATTGGGCGGTGCAGGAGGGAAGTGTGGGTCTCACACGCATACTCGTCGAGCATGGCGCCGACGTGACGGCCAAGGACGACCATGGGTCGACTCCATTACATCGGGCAGCGCTGACGGGAAGGGTGGACCTTGCATGCCTCCTCGTCAAGCATGGCGTGGACATGTCCGCCCGGGTCAATAATGTATCGACTCTGTTGCATTGGGCGGTGCAGAAGGGAAGTGTGGGTCTTACACGCATACTCGTCGAGCATGGCGCGGACGTGACGGCCAAGGACAACCATGGGTCGACTCCGTTACATCGGGCAGCGCTGATGGGAAGGGCGGATCTTGCATGCCTCCTTGTCAAGCATGGCGTAGACATGTCCGCCCGGGTCAATAATGGGTCGACTCTGTTGCATTGGGCGGTGCAGAAGGGAAGTGTGGGTCTCACACGCATACTCGTCGAACATGGCGCGGACGTGACGGCCAAGAGTCACCTTGGGTTGACTCCGTTATGTCTGGCAGTGGTGAAGGAAAGGGCGGATCTTGCATGCCTCCTCATCGAGCGTGGTACGGACGTGACCGCCCGGGTCACCTATGGGTCGACTCTGTTGCATTGGGCGGTGCAGAAGGGAAGTGTGGATCTCACACGCATACTCGTCGAGCATGGCGCGGACGTGACGGCCAAGGACTACCATGGGTCGACTCCGTTACATCTGGCAGCGCTGAAGGAAAGGGTGGACCTTGCATGCCTCCTCGTCAAGCATGGCGTAGACATGTCCGCCCGGGTCAATAATGGGTCGACTCTGTTGCATTGGGCGGTGCAGAAGGGAAGTGTGGATCTCACACGCATACTCGTCGAGCATGGCGCGGACGTGACGGCCAAGGACTACCATGGGTCGACTCCGTTACATCGGGCAGCGCTGACGGGAAGGGCGGATCTTGCATGCCTCCTTGTCAAGCATGGCGTAGACATGTCCGCCCGGGTCAATAATGGGTCGACTCTGTTGCATTGGGCGGTGCAGAAGGGAAGTGTGGGTCTCACAAGCATACTCGTCGAGCATGGCGCGGACGTGACGGCCAAGGACGACCGTGGGTCGACTCCGTTACATCGGGCAGTGGTGAAGGAAAGGGCGGATCTTGCATGCCTCCTTGTCAAGCATGGCGTGGACATGTCCACCCGGGTCACCAATGGGTCGACTCTGGTGCATTGGGCAGTGCAGAAGGGAAGTGTGGATCTCACACGCATACTCGCCGAGCATGGCGCGGACGTGACGGCCAAGGACAACCATGGGTGGACCCCGTTACATCGAGCAGTGCTGAAGGGAAGGGCGGATCTTGCAGGCCCCCTCATCAAGCATGGTGCCGACGTGACCGCCCGGGTCAATAATGGGTCGACTCTATTGCATTGGGCAGTGCAGAAGAGAAGCGTGAAGATCGCGTGCCTGCTCATCGAGAATGGTGCTTCAACCGCAGTCCAGGACAACCACGGGTGGACTCCGTTGCATTGGGCGGTGCAGGAGGGAAGCATGGATCTTACATGCTTACTCATCAAACATGGTTCGGATATGAGGGCCCAAGACAACGACGGGAGGACTCCATTATGTTGGGCGGTGCAGAAGGGAAGAGTCGATTTGGCGCGCTTGTTAGTTGAGAATGGCGCTTGCTCATAGTACGTGCACGGTTGGCTTCGTCCCCTTGTAAAGTGACCCCCTGAGCCATGCCCAGAACAAGCAAACCAGTCATGTTGGACTTCCCGCCAACGTCCATGGAAGGAAATC
>Ga0307510_10002596_pt1 | contig 20627 bp, 15 predicted proteins | sample 12_EM_MG_FD_207224 | JGI IMG/M metagenome (GOLD analysis project Ga0307510, IMG submission 207224) | Populus trichocarpa ectomycorrhiza microbial communities from riparian zone in the Pacific Northwest, United States - 12_EM | ecosystem: Host-associated > Plants > Roots > Unclassified | place... | reverse complement strand
CACGCACTGGCCAGCCTGCCCATCGAAATCGTCCCGGCCTGAAGGACCCTGCCATGACCCGCCGTTTCGTCGATCTGTCGATCACGCTCGACCCCGATGTCATCACCGACCCGCCGTTCATGCGGCCACAGATCACCTACCAGACGCACCGCGACACAGTGCCCGAGGCGCAGACCTTCTTCCCCGGTGTGGCCGCGGAGCAGTTTCCCGGGGGCGAGGGCTTCGCGGCGGTGGAAACGGTGACGATGAGCACGCACAACGGCACGCATCTCGACGCGCCATGGCATTACCACCCGACGATGAACAATGGCGAGCGTGCCATCACCATCGACGAGGTGCCGCTCGACTGGTGCTTCCGCCCCGGGGTGAAGCTCGACTTCCGCCATTTCGCCGATGGCTATGTCGTCACCGCCGACGACGTCGCGGGCGAACTGGCGCGCATCGGCCATGATCTGCAACCGCTCGACATCGTGCTGGTCAATACTGCCGCCGGCACCGCATTGGGCAATCCGCGCTTCGTCGATATCGGCTGCGGTATGGGCCATGAGGCGACGATGTACCTGACGTCGCGCGGCGTGCGGGTGACCGGCACCGACGCCTGGTCATGGGACGCGCCGTTCAGCTACACCGCCAAGCGCGTGACCGAGAGCGGCGACACCTCGCTGATCTGGGAGGGCCACAAGGCCGGTCGCGAGATCGGCTATTGCCACCTCGAAAAGCTCCACAATCTCGAGGCGCTGCCGCCGTTCGGCTTCACCGTCTGCTGCTTCCCGCACAAGGTGAAGGCGGGCTCAGCCGGCTGGACCCGCGCCGTCGCGATCTTCGAGGACTGAGCCGATGAGCGCGCCGTTCCTGAACAATGTCTGGTATATGGCGGCGTGGTCGTCGGAGATCGGCGAGGCGCTGTTCCGCCGCCGCATCGCCGGCGCGCCGATCCTGCTGTTCCGCCGTGCCGACGGCGGCGTCGCCGCGCTGACCGATCGCTGCAGCCACCGCTTCGCCCCGCTCAGCATGGGCACACGACAGGGCGACACGGTGCGCTGCCCCTATCACGGCCTGACCTTCGCGTCCGATGGCGCATGCGTCGCGAACCCCTTTTCCGACACGCTGCCCAAGGGCGCGACGATCCGCAGCTGGCCGGTGGTCGAGCGCGATGGCGCGGTGTGGTTATGGGCCGGGGCGCCGGGCGAGGCCGACAGCGCGACGATCCCCGACTTCGCCGCGCTGATGCGGCCATGCGGCCCGCCGCTCACCGGGCTGATGCCGATGAACGCCGGCTATCAGTTCGGCACCGACAACCTCATGGACCTGAGCCATATCGAGTTCGTCCACACCGGCAGCTTTGCCGGTGCGGGCGTGATCTTCGGGGGCGAGCACCGCGTCCGGCAGGACGGCGAGACGCTGCATTCCGACTGGTGGATGCCGGACGTCGCGGCGCCTGCCCACACCTTTGGCATCTATCCACCCGAGCAACGCTGCGACCATTGGCTCGACATGCGCTGGAACGCGCCGGCGAGCATGCTGCTCGAAATCGGCGCGACGCCCAAAGGCCAGCCGCGCGGCGAAGGCTGCACCGTATGGCAGGCGCATATCTTGACCCCCGAGACCGAGACGAGCGCGCATTATTTCTGGGCCACCACGCGGTCGAGCGACCATGCCGATCCCGGCGCCGACGCCTTTCTGCGCGGGCTGATGGGCGAGGCGTTCGAGGGCGAGGACAAACCGATCATCGAGGCCGCCTTCGCCAATCTCGACGGTCGCGATTTCTGGGGCGAGAAGCCGGTATCGCTCGGCATCGATCAGGGCGGCACGCGCGCGCGCCGGCTGATCGAGACGATGCTGCGTCGCGAGACGCAAGCGGCGTGAGCTAGCGCGATGCGGACCATCGTCACCGGCGCGAACGGGTTCGTCGGGCGGGTGCTCGTGCGCCGCCTGGTCGAGCAGGGCCACCGCGTCGTGGCACTCGACCATGTCGCCGATCCCATGCCCGGTGTCGACGCCATCGCTGGCGATATCGCAGATCCCGCCATCCTGGCCCGCGCCTTTGCGCAAGGCTGCGACGCGGTGGTGCATCTCGCCACCATCCCCGGTGGCGCGGCCGAGGCCGACCCGGTCACCGCGCGACGCATCAACCTGGACGCGACGATCGCGCTCAGCGAGGCGGCGGCCGCCGCCGGCCCGCGCCCGCGCTTCGTCTTCGCCAGTAGTATCGCGGTGCTCGGCGCGCCGCTTCCGACGCTGGTCGACGATGCGACCCCGCTGCGCCCGCAACTCATCTATGGCGCGCACAAGGCGATGATCGAGCAATGGCTCGCCACGCTTTCGCGTCGCGGCGCGCTCGATGCGCTGTCGTTGCGCCTGCCGGGTATCGTCGCCCGCCCGCCCGGACCCTCGGGCATGAAGTCGGCCTTTATGAGTGACGTGTTTCATGCGTTGCGCGCCGACGCGCCGTTCACCAGTCCGGTCTCTGCCGATGCGACGATGTGGCTGATGTCGGTCGAGACGGTGGTCACAGCCCTCATCCACGCGCTGACGCTCGACCTGGCCCTGCCCGATGATCGCGCCATCACCCTGCCCGCGTTGCGCCTGCGAATGGACGAACTGGTTGCGGCGATCGCGCGCCGAACCGGCGTCGATGCCGCGCGGGTCAGCTATGCGCCCGATCCCGACCTGCAAGCCGCGTTCGGCGCCTATCCCGCGCTGATCACCCCGCGCGCCGATGCGCTCGGTTTCCATCATGACGGCGCGGCCGACCGGCTGGTCGCTTCGGCCCTCGCTACCATCACCAGCCAGGACAGCGCCAGATGAAACTCGCCACCCTTCAAGACGGCACGCCCGACGGCGCGCTGGTCGTCGTTTCCGCCGACACCGGCCGATACCTGGCGGCCGGCGAGACCGCCGCGACGCTGCAAGCCGCGCTCGAGCAATGGCCTGCGGTCGCACCCCGCCTCGCCGCGCTCGCCGACCGCCTCGCCGGGGGCGATGGCCAGACGACAGCCGCCGCGCGCTTTGCCGCGCCGCTGCCGCGCGCGTGGCAATGGCTCGACGGTTCGGCTTTTGCGAGCCATGGCGCGCTGATGCAGCAGGCGTTCGCGCTGCCGCCGATCGAGACCGACCTTCCGCTGATGTATCAGGGGATGTCGCACCAGTTTCTCGGGCCGCGCGACGACGTGCCGTTGCCGAGCGAGGCCGATGGCATCGATTTCGAAGGCGAATTCGCCATCGTCACCGATGCGGTGCCGATGGGCATCTCGGCCGCCGACGCGCTCGGCCATGTCCGCCTCGTCGTGCAGCTCAACGACTGGTCATTGCGCACCATCGCACCGGTCGAAATGAAGACCGGGTTCGGCTGGATCCAGGCCAAGCCGGCGTGCAGCGTCGCGCCGTTCGCCGTCACGCCTGACGAGCTGGGCGACGCATGGCGGGACGGCCGCGTGTGCCTCGATCTCGCGATAGACTGGAACGGCACGCGTTTCGGCAATGCCAATGGTGCACCGATGGCATTCGGCTTTCACGAACTGATCGCACATGCCGCACGCACGCGCGCCCTTCCGGCGGGAACAATGATCGGCTCCGGCACCGTATCCAACCCGAATTATCGCGAGGTCGGCTCATCCTGCATTGCCGAGCGCCGGGGCATCGAAATCGTTGATGAGGGCGCACCGCGAACCGCTTTCATGCGCTTTGGCGAGAGCGTGAAAATGGAAGCGCGTGGCCTGGATGGCGCGCCCCTTTTCGGCGTCATCGACCAGCGTGTCGTGGCACCGGAAGGACGGTCATGACCGAACTCCCGCCGGTCCGGCGCGTTGTTACCGGACATGATGGCGCGGGCCGCGCGATCCTCAAATCCGATGAGTCTTTCACCCCCATGCCGATACCTGGCGGCGACGCCGCCTTTTCGCTCTTGTGGACGACCGCCACGGTCCCAGCGGACAATAATGACGAGACCGACGGCCGGGACCGCGAAGCCGGCCTGACACTACACCGGGGTTCCGTCATCCGCATCGTCGACATGCTACCGGGCGGGGCATCGCCGATGCATCGCAGCAACAGCATCGACTACGGGATTGTCATCTCCGGGCAGGTCGAACTGGAACTCGACGATGGGATCAAGGAGTTGCTCGGCCCCGGCGCGGTCATTGTCCAGCGCGGCACCATCCACCTGTGGCGCAACCCGAGCGCGACCGACATCTGCCGCATCGTATTTGTCCTGATCGAAGCTCTCGCTTACCGCCATGACGGCGAGCCGTTGCCGGAACGGCAACCATAGCCTCTCGGGCCCGTAACAAGGCAGTTCCCGCTGCCAGACGGTACTCAATCCAAGCTTATGACCGGCACATCACATCGTTTTGGGCGGAGGTCGAAGCGAGCAACCGAAAGGGCTCGTCACAATGCGCAGCCCTGGCGCGGTGAACCTGGCACAAACTCCCATTGAAAAGCGTCGACCGTCTCGCCGCGGGGCAAATAGGAAATCGGCAGCACGTCCTTACCGCGCCGCACGTTGAGACGGATCAGCTCGGTTTGCTCGCCCTGGATACCGTCCTGCGGCACCGGGTCGATAATCTCATCGTCATTGCGCAGTCCGGCCATGTCCGCAGCAGACCCGGGAACCAGGCCCCTCACGACACGCTTGGGTTGAGCAAGAACGTCGGTCGCAAAGCCCAGTTCATAGCGCCGCAGCGGGCGGGTGATCCGACGAAAGCAGGGGCCGAAGGCGTCCGAAGTGGGCAATGGCATCGCGCCGTCCAGGAATGCGCGAAAGTCGTTCACGGCCTCGGATCCGAGATGCCGCGCGAGCAATGCTTCCCAATCGGCGTTACCGGTCACCTTGCCGGTCTTCTCGATCGCCAGCATGGCGAACATCAGATCGTCGAGCGAGGCCTTGCCGCCGCTCGCCTTGCGCAGCGCATCGTCGACCGTGACGAAATAGAGCATGCCCCGGTCATAAGGTAGCGTCCGGATGCGGGTGTCGGCCCAGAAGCGGAGCGGCACCTGGCTGTTCGGCGCGCGCGCCATGCTGCTCGTGTAATAGCGCGCCGCAGTCCAGTTGATGTCGGCGAGATACTCCGCGGGGGTCAGCATGCCGAAGCGAAACGGCAGCCGCGCCTGGTAGAAGGTGGCAAGCCCTTCGCCGAACCACGAGGATTCGAGCCCCGCAGGGCTGGCGATATAGGGCTGGAAGGTGTGGAACATCTCATGCGCGAGGGTGATACGGATCCTGGCGATGTCCGACCCGCGTCCCTTGCCGAAGGTGGTGACGAACGACCGGTAGAGGCCGACGCCGCCACCCGCGTTGATCGGATTGTAGCGCAGGAATACGCCATAGGGCGACGGTTCCCTCTGGCCGAACATGTGAGCATAATGATCATGGAGCGTGCCGGTCCAGGCGAGCAGGGCACCGGCATCGAAGCCGGGATTGCCCTGCCACGCGCCGAAGAAGCCCCTGGCGGAAATCCTCGGCGGCCAGGCGCCAATCCGCCCGGCCATGAAGAAGCTCATCCGCAACTGCGCGCCATCGAGCGGCTCGGCGGCGGTGACGGTGCCCTCGCCGAGTGAGCTGATCCCCCGGCTTCCCCTGGGCGCCCGGGTCAGATCCCAGCCGAATGTCGTGCGATAGTGATTGTCGCCGGGAGGCAGCAACAGGAAGACGTGGCCTGAGGCGGAGACGCCGCCGCCATCGGCGGTGAAGGAGAAGGGCGGCGCCGGACCGCGGGGCGGCAGGGTCGCCTCGGCGGGCACGTCGTACCGGATGGTGACGGCGCCCTGCACTGCGCGGTCGACCAGCCATTCGCGTGACGCGCCGCCGCCGACCGCATCGCGCATACTCGTCTCCGGCAGGTCGATGTCACGCGCGCTCAAGTGCAGCACGCCTTTCGCGTCGCGCGCGCTGATGGCGGAGATCGTGGTGGCCACCGTGTCGACATTGCTGGCGACCATCGGAAGACGGAGCAAGACGCGCCCCGGGTCCGCAGCGATACCGTCGAAGCGCAACGTAATCCGGACAGTGCCAATCTGCGCCGGGGCGGCTGATGCGGCGATCGGCGCCAGCGTTACCGTGAGCGAGGTGTTCCGTTTCGCCGCTCCGGCCGCGCAGGTCAGCATCGACACAAGCGCCAGCACCAGGCCCGTTCGAACACAACTGATCAACGCCGGTCGCATCAGGCCACCTCGATAGCATCCGTACAAAAGATGCGCAGGACCGGGAGGGCCCTGCGCATCTCGATATCATGAAGGGCGATCACCGCCCGCCATGATCAGAAGGATCGCGCCAGCGTCACGCCGATGGTGCGCGGCTGGATGAACAGCGCAGTCGGCACGTTGACGCCGTTGCGATTGTCCGCAGCGGCGACGCCGCGCTTGTCGAACAGGTTGCGCGTGTAGAGGTTGACGGTCCAGACCCGTTGGTAGGTCAGGCCGGCACGGATATCGACCGTGGTATATTCGGGCAGGAGGATGCGCGGACGGGTCGCGTTCGCCGCGTCCGTCACGAAGGTGCTCGCACGATCGCCGAGATAGATCGCCGTGAGGCCGACGGTGCCTTCGAGCGCGTCCGACAATGCGAACGTCTGCTGCACGTTGACGTTACCCGCGACTTTTGCGGAGAAGGGCAGGCGATCGCCCGCAAGGCCCTTCAGTCCGGTAGCGCCGGCGAGCGCCGGCAAAGCCTGGGTCAACGTTGCGTCGGTGAACGTCAGGGTCGCGTCGATGGTCATGCCCCGCCAAGGCGTGAGGTTCGCTGCAAATTCCAGACCGCGGCTGCGTGCCTTGCCGCCATTGGCGAGGAAGGTGAGCGAGCTGATCGAGTCGGTGCCCTGCAGCTGGATATTCTTCCAGTCGATCTGGAACAACGCGGCATCGAGCGTCAGCAAGCCGGGAATGACCTTGCCCTTGAAGCCGAGCTCATAGTTCACGACGCTGTCCGAGCCGAAGGACTGCGGCACCGACGGCGGCGCCGCGACGTTCGGGCCGCCTGGACGGTAGCCGCTCGCGATGCGGACATAGGCGATGATGTCGCGCGAAAAGTGATAGTTTGGCGAGATCAACCAGGTGAAGGCATTGTCGCTCGAATCGGCGATCGTCGTGCCCGAGCCGAAGACCGGGGCGGTCTGCGGCGAGGTGTTGAGCGTCGACTCATTGTGCTGCTTGTTGTGGGCATAACGACCCCCGATCTGGACATCGAGCTTGTCGGTCGCGTGCCAGGTGAGGTCGGCAAAGCCCGCAATTTCGCGGTAAGTGCCCGGACCCGTGCCGATATAGGGCGTCGCGACGAGGCTGCCCGTCGCGATCAGCGTCTGGTTGGTTGCGGCATGCTCGACGGTGTAGAAGCCGCCGGCGAGCCAGCTAAAGCTGCTACCTATGTCGCCGCCGAGACGAAGCTCCTGCGAGAATTTATGTGTCTGGTCGGCATTGGCGATTTGTACCGTCGGTGCTGTCGGGAGACCATAGAGTGCCTTCAGCAAGCCGCCGAACACCTTGGACACATCGCTGGTGATGACGTTGTCGGCACGGCTCCACGCGCTGATCGAGGTGATCGTCACACCGCCGAGCTTCAGCTCGCCGCGCGCCGAATAAAGCTGGAACTTCGCCTTGTTGATCGAATCGAGCGAGTTGATCGTCAGATCGCCATAGACCGGCTCGAACGTCGTCACCGCGGTTGTAGGGGTGGGCGAGGTGGCAAGCGTGCATGCGATGCAGACCGGAACGCCCCCCGAGGTGATCGCCAGGTCGCTGTTCATCGCGTCCTGCTTCTGGCGCAGCGCCGACAGCACGATGCGGAAATTGGCGGCCGGCTTGATCAGCGCGGCGCCGCGGAAGCCCCAGACATCCCGTGTGTTGACGTCCTTCGCCTTCAGCGCGGCAACGTTCGCGTTGTCCAGATAGGGCGCGTCTTCACGCTTGAAGCCGCTGGCCGAGATCGCCAGCCAGTCGCTGATCGGAATGTTGACCGAGCCGCGCACCGCATAGCCGGTACCGCCATGGGCAACGGCCGTGCCGCCCAGCTCGACGCGGCCCGAAAGCTTGTTGGTGTCGGGTTCCTTGAGCACATATTTGATCAGGCCGCCGAGGCTCGACGCGCCATAGAGTGTGCCTTGGGGGCCGCGAAGCACTTCGACCCGGCTGAGCGCGCTGGCGTCGAAATCGGGAAGCGGCGGCTGGCCGGTGCCGGTGGTGCCACCGAACTGGATGTCGTCGACAAGCAGCGCAACGGTCGGCGCGGTGGCTCCGCCGGTGGTGACGCCGCGCAGCGCCAGACCCGACACCCGTTGATTCGAATATTGGAGACCTGGCACGCGGTCGAAATATTCCGACAGGCGATTGATGTTCTGCGACGTCAGCGTGTCCGCCGAGATTGCGGAGATGGCGACCGGCACGTCGATCAGGCGCTCGGCGCGCTTCTGCGCGGTGACAATGATATCGCCGGCGGGGGCGTCGGTCGCAGGCTGCGCTTCCTGGGCGACCGCAGGCATCGACGCGGCCAATGCAATAACCGCCGCCGAGATGGAGATCATGTGCTTCACATTTTTCATTCTTCTATCCCCTTAAATCCGCGGATCGGAGCCCTTTGAAGGGGCCAACTGCATCCGGTTTCCGAAGCCTCTTCTGCCGCCCACCGGGAACGCGACCATCATCGTCGCCCCCGCCAGACCTCCCACATCGAGGCATCCGCAGCCTACTCGTGCACCGCCGCCATATTTATTCTGATTTGCGGCCGCCGGGCGGCTTCGCGCATAAACTTTCGCCGATTACGACCGAGCCGGATCAAGTTTGCCCGACCGCCACAGCCTGTGTTTCGGCACGTGAACGCGCCTCGCCGGCGCGGGATTGCCGGGCATAGGCGCGCAGGCCCTCCTCCAGGCCACGCAAGCCTGCGTCCAGCTTGTCGTCCTCCTGGCAGAATCCGATCCGGACATGGCCCGGCGCCCCGAAATATTCACCGGGCGCGACGATCACGCCCGACCGTACGATCAGCCATTCGGAAAAGGCGCGGGTGTCGGCGATCCCGGGCAGCGAGGGGAAACAGATGCAACCCTCTTCGGGCAAGACGCCGGCCATGAGCCCCTCCGCGACCATGGTGTCGAACCATGCCTGGAAGCGCGGACGGCACTGCGCGACATAGCCGCGCGAATGCCGATCGAAGGGGCTGCTGTCGGCCAACACATGCGCGGCAATGGCGTGTGACAGGGTCGATATGCCGAATTCGATGCGGCCGTTCAGCTGGCGAAGCCGCTCCACCACGTCCATCGCGCCAACGATCCAGCCGCAGCGCAATACGCCCAGGCCGTAGATCTTGGTGAGGCTCGAAAGGCTGATCACCGCCGGCGACAGCGTGGCCGCCGCCGGGGGCCGCCGCGGCGCCGGGGTATAGTCGCGATAGACTTCGTCGACCACGAGCAGGACGCCGCGCCGTTCGGCCAGCGCAGCCAGCGCGCGCATCGTTTCCTCGCAAAGCGCCATACCCGACGGATTGTGCAGATCGGACAGGACGATCAGCCGCGTTTCGGGCCGCAGCATGGCCTCGATCTCGGCCACGTCGATGGCGAACCGGTCGCCGCTGCGCTGGAAGGTGTCGACCACCGCCCCGGACGCTTCGGCAAGGTGACGGAACAGGTCGAAGCCCGGCGTCTCGATCAGGACATGGTCGCCCGGCGCGACGAAGGTCCGGTAGATCAGCGATAGGCCGCCGGTCGCGCCGGTCGTGCACAGCACCTGGTCGCGCTCGACCGCATAGCGCTCAGCCAGCATGTCGCGGACAAGCGGATTGCCGTCGCCAAAAGCACTGACATAAAAGCGTGAGAAGGACGGCTCGACGGCGGCCAGGACGGTGGTACGCAGCAATTCGCGCGGTTCGGGCACCGAGCTTTCGAACAGGCTGACAGCCTGCCCATCATGGGCACGGGCCTTGGCGAGCGCGCCGCGGACCCATTGTGCATAGCTTCCGTCTTCGGGAAGTGTCGTCGCCGACGCCGGCATGTTTTCTATTCTAGACATGGCGTCCTCTCTACCGGCGGCGGCTGGCACTAATTATTCTATCTCGGGCGGTTGCATCGCCATTCCGCATAATTTGATCGCTTATTCGGCCAAATCACGCCTGATGTTGCCCGGACCGTCCTTGCGCCCCTTCAGGAACCAATAGAGCAGGCCGATGACGAGCCAGCCACCGACCAGCAGATAGGGGCGCGGATCGGCCTCTATCCCGAACACGCCGACCAGTAGCGCGCAGACGACACCGACATAGCCCAGCACCACGACCGCGCTGCGCGACAGCGGGATCACCGAGCGGGCATGGATATCGGGATGCCGCCGCGCCACGACCGTCGCCGAATAGGAGCAGGCCATATATTTGAGCATCGTCGGGATATTGACCGCGAGCAGCAGGAAGATGAGGCTGGGCGGCAGCAACAGGCCGAACATCGCGCAGATATAACCGAACAGGATCGCGCCGTGCGGTGTGCCGAAGCGGGGATGCACCGCGCCGATCGCGCGCGGTAGCGCACCGTTGCGGCCCATGGCGAACAGGCTGCGCGAAAAGGTCAGCGCCGCCGCATTCATCGACTTGATGATGGAGAAGAAGGCCGCCCCGACGATCAGGGGAACAGCCAGATCGCCCAGCACCACCTTTGCCGCGTCGAGCAGCGGCGCCTGGCTCGCGGCAAGCTTCGCCGGCCCTACCAAGCCGAGAGCCGTGACCGCGACGAGGCCGTAGACGATGGCGGTCAGGCCGATGGCCAGCGCGATGCCCAGCGGTACGTTGCGGCGTGCGTCACGCACCTCTTCGCCGATCTCGACGGCCGACTCGATGCCCAGGAACAGGCTGATCATCAGCGGTACGACCGCGAGGATTGCCAGCGGCGGCGTGTCGAGCGGGTTGCCGACCAGCGCGCCACTGAAGTGCGGCAGGCCGGTCGCGACGAAGATCGCGAGGATGATCAGCAGCAGCGCCATCAACTGCGTCTGCACCCTCGCCGCGATCGACACGCCGAAATAGTTCAGCGCGAAGATCGCGGTGATCGTCACCGCCATGACGGGCTTTACCGGCAGGGGAACGACCATGGCGAGATAGCTGACCATCACTTGCGACAGGATGGTCAGCGCGCCGACGTTGGAGATGATCCGCAACCAGGCGATGATGAAGCCAACGCCGGGATGGATGAAGCGGGTCGGCCACTCATAGGACGCCCCCGATATTGGCAGCGCCGAACCGAGATAGGCATAGACCGCCGCGAACACGAGCATCGGCAGCGCCGCCACGGCGATCGCGGCGAGCAGGCCCGACCCCGCGACCTGCGCGGTCGGCTGGAGGATCGAGAAGATCGAGACGCCGATCGCGGTGCCGGCGCCGAAGGTGACGACACCGACCAGGCCGACACTCTTGCGCAAGGTCGCGCGCTCGACGGTCGCACTCACTTGCCGCCGCCGATAAAGGCGCGGATGTCGCGGACCAGCGCGGTGCGCGCCTCCACGCCGAGATAAGGCATATGCCCCGACGGATAGACGTGGAAGCTGGTCGCGCCCAGCGGCACACCGGCATGAGCCAGGGTATATTCGGCGGTGCCGAGGGGCGTGACGAGATCGTAATAGCCGGTGCCGACCATCAGCCGCATCGCCGGGTTGCGGTTCATCGCCGTGGCGAGATCCACCGCGAAATTCCGGCCCTGCGGCACGCCCGCGCCCGAGCCATAATCCCAGCGTGCATTGACGTCGCGAAAGGCGATCGGCTGATAGGCCATGTCGAGATCGACCTTGAGCGTCGTCGTGGCATAGTCGTTCCAGGCTGCGGCAAAGCCCGGAACATATTGTCCCATCGCCGGATCGTCGGCGACGGGATCGCTGCCGGCGCCCTGCGACGGCAACACGAACCGCGCGTCATAAAGTCCCACCCGTCGGCCGCGATCGGCGAGCAGCAACCTTGCGAACGCCGCACCGGAAATCCGCAGGTCGCTGGCGAGGATGTCCTTTTCGGATATGCCGATCAACGCCGACATCTGGCGTGCGACCGCGGCCTTGCGGTAGGCGGGCAACCGCGATCCGGCGTAGAGCGCTGGCAAATAGCTCTCGTCGATGAACCGCCTGGCCGCCTCGGCCTGTCCCTGCGGGGTGCAGCCGGCCGCGACCTTGGCGAAATAGCAGGCGGTCGCGGCCTGTGAAGGCAGCAGGCCGAGATAGGGGCGATCATCGCCCTCGGTGCCACGCCCCATGTCCAGTGCCTGGCCGAGCAGGATCACGCCGTTGAGGGTCAGACCCTCCATCCCGCCGGTCTGGGTCGGGCCGCCGGCCATCAGCTTCGCCATCACCGCCGCGCGGATCGTGCCGTAGCTTTCCGAGATCAGATATCTGGGTGCGTTAAGCCGGCCGTGGCGGCGCAGCCACTGCTGCATCACATCGACCATCGCCTGCGCGTCCTGCTGCGTGCCGTAGAATTGCTCGGCCTTTCCGTCGGGCAGGATCCGGCTGTAGCCGGTACCCGGCGGATCGATCAGGACGATGTCGGCGACGTCGAGCGGGCTGTCCGGATTGGCGACGGTGACGAAGGGGGCCACCGTGCGCGCCTTGGCGGGGTCGTCGAAATCGACCCGGCGTGGACCGAGAAGGCCCATGTGCAGCCAGATCGAGGCGGAGCCGGGCCCGCCATTGAAGGCGAAGATCACCGGTCGCGCGGCGGCGGCCTTCACATCGCTGCGGACATAGCTGGTGAGGAAGATGCTCGCGCCGGGCAGCAGATATTCTTCCACCGCCGCCGCGTAGCGAAGGCGAACCCCGCCGAAGCGGCCCTGACCTTCGGACCGGAAGACGCGCGGCTGGCGCATTTCGTGCGCAGCCGGCGCCGGATCGGCAAGAGCCGGCCCGCCGGCCAGCGCCGCGAACGCCAGCGCCAGGCCGATCAGCGCGCGATCAATCCCCATCGAAATGCTCTCCATATCCGAAACCGACCGCGTCGCCGCGCCTGTCGCGCTCGGCGACCTTGCTTGCCGCGCGGATGGCGGGCGCGGTGGTAAACGGGCTGATGCCCAGCGCGCTGTAAATCTCCGACGGGAAGTAAATCGTCCCGCCCCGCATGACCATGCGCGGGCGCCGGATCGCGGTGATGTCCCTGGTCGGATCGCCCGGCACCAGCACCAAGTCGGCCAGCTTGCCCTGCGCGATACTGCCCAGCCGGTCGGTCCGGCGGAAGAATTCCTCGGCGCCCAGCGTGCCGGCACGGAGCGCTTCGGCGGGGGTGAGTCCCGCCTTCACATAGAGTTCGATCTCGCGCTGGACCGAGAAGCCCGTCGCGTCGTCGGTGCCCGGCAGCAGGCGGATACCCTGCCTGTGGAGCATGCCGATGGTCTCGAGCATCTTCTCATAGCCCGACCGATAGGCAGCCGCTTCGGCTTTGTCGGCGATCGTCACGAACGACCGTTTGCGATAGCGCTGGAAGCCGATCGGCATGTGCGACAGGAAATCCTCCTGCCCGATCGGCACCTGCCCGGCCCGGCTCATCATCAACTGCTCGAGGATCACCGCCGTGGTGTCGAGCGCGACGCCGCGCTGTTTCATCAACCGGACAGTCTCCTGCACCGGCGGCGAATTCAGATCGAGCGACCCGGCGCGCGACATTGCGGTCAGGCGAAGCGGCGTGCGACTGTCCTCCCCGGGCCGCAATATCCAGCCCAGCATCAGCTGGTTGAGATGGGCGATCGAGTCATATCCGTCCGCGATCACCCGGTCGGGCGTATCGAAGGCGGGGACGTGGCCGGTCACCCGCAGGCCGAGCCGGTGCGCTTCGGCGGCGATCGGCTTGACCCAGTCGGGGTTCATCGAATTGTAGATCTTGATCTCCGCATAACCGCGATCGGCGTACCAGCGGACATCCTTGAGCGCTTCTTCGATCGACGACGGGATGAAGCCGAAGCGCGCCGAATAGGCGCTGCGCCCCTCGATGAAACCATTGGGCACGATCCGCGGCCACGCGACTTCTCCGCTGTCGATCTGCGACAGCAGATTCTGCATGAAGCTGTTGTCGTTGCCCATATCGCGGGTCGCGGTGACGCCGGCGGCGAGATACATCAGGCCCGACGGCAAAGTGGCATGCGAATGCATGTCGTGCAGGCCCGGAAAGACGGTGCCGCCCTCGCCATCGATCAATACCTCGTCCTCAGGTGCCGGCAGCCTGTCGTCGGCAATGACCTGGGTGATCGTGTCGCGCATGACGACGACCGTGGACGGTGGCGACAGCTTGCCGGTCTGCGGATCGAAGACCCGGACGTTGCGGATGCGGACCGGCACTGCGAAACGGTGCGCGAGTTTGCGCTGCAGATCGAGCGAGCGCGCGGTCTCGAGTTCTCCGCCGAGCCGGGCAAGCCTGGGCACCGACGCCTCATAACCCTCGCGGATGGTGATGCCGTCGGCTGACGGGTCGAACAGCGCGAACAGCTTGTGCTGCTTGTCGAGCAGCAGGTAGCTGGGATTGAGTTGCACGCCGGTCAGCCGCCAGGCGGTGACCTCGGTCGCGGCGGACCCTTCGCCGATGGTAAGAGTTTGCAGCTTCTCGAGCGAGATCTTCCCCGATGGCAGCACCGCAATACTGTGATCGGGCTGCGCCAGTGCCGCCTGGGCATAGACCCAGATCGCATAGGGGCTGTCGTCATTCACGATGTAGAGCGGCGGGCGCTTCGCCCTGGTGCTGCCCGCATCTGCCTGGCTGCTCCATTGCGCGCGGCCAGCGGTCCAGCGGTAGCTCTCGTCAACGGAGCCTCCCATCAGCGAGGTGCCCCTGATCGCCCAGGCTATCGGGATGCCATCCTCGCCGAAGGTCAGGTCCTCGCGGTGCTTCGGGCCACGGCCATTATTGTCGACGCGATAGTCGACCACCGCATGATCCCCCTCCGTCTCGACCACAAGGGTGCCGACCTTCTCGCCATTGGACAGGATCGACAGTTTTTCGGTCGCCGCGAAGGTGGATACCGGCACAACGAGCAGCAACGAGGCTGCGAGGCTCTTGAGAAGGAGTTTCTTCACGCGATGCTGCCTTCCGAAACTGCGCGGGCATGGAGATACGCCGCTGCGGCGAGATCCTGCACGACATGGCCCAGCGATTTGTAGATCGTGATCTGTTCGGGGCTTTCGCGCCCGGCGAGCGTGCCGGCGTAAACCTCGCCGATCTCGCCGACGACGTGATCGTCACCGACCAGGCCCGCGTCGCGTGCGACCGCCAGTTCGGCCGCCTGAGCGAGCACGCCCGGCCGATAGTCGGCGATGTAGCGGGCGGCGGCAACCAGCGCGCTGTCGACCTCGACCGGGCCGAGCGCGCTCGACCCGACAAGGTTCACATGGGTGCCGTCGCGAACCCAGGAGCGGAACAATATCGGCTCGGCCGACCCGCTGACTGTACAGATCACGTCAGCCAGACCGGCGGCGCGTTCGCCATCGATCACGGCTTCGATTGCCAGCCCCAACTCAGCCGACAGCTGCGCCGCGAGCGCCGTCGAACTGTCGATCGATCGGCTCCACAGCAGGATGCGGTCAAAGGCACGGACATGGCGCAGCGCGCGGATGTGGCTTTCGGCCTGCGTGCCCGCGCCGAAGATCGCCAATATCCTGGCATCGTTGCGGGCCAGCGCGTCGGTCGCCGCTGCCGTCGCGCTGGCGGTGCGGATGCGGGTCACGGCCTCGGCGTCGGCGATACATATGATCTCGCCGGTACCGGCCGCAAAGGCCACCACCACGCCGCGATGCCGCGACCGGCCGGGCCGCGCCGGATCCTGGGCAACGCTGACCAGCTTGGCGCCGAACGTGTCGGTCGCCGCGAGATCGCCCGGCATTACGCCCAGCAGCATCTCGTCGGCGATCGTCACGATCTGGCGCAGCGGTTGCGCCTTGCCGCTTTCGGACAGCGCCCGCATCGCGCTTCGCATCGTGGCGATGCAGCCTGGATAGTCGAGCAGATGGTCGACCTGCGCGGCGTCGTAAAAGGCAATGGTCATCCCCGCGCGCCCCGATCAGCGCACAAGGGCGCGGATATCGTCGCCGATCGCCCTGGCCGTCGCGGCCACCGAATAACCGGTGTGGCCGCCATCATAATAGCGCAGTGTCACGCGGGCGGCGTCCCAACCCGACTGGGTCGCCAGCAGTTCGGCCGCGCCCATTGTCGTCTGGATGTCGTAGATGCCGTTGCCGACGAGCAGGCGGAAGCCCGGGTTGAGCTTCATCATCTTGCCGATGCCCTTGTAATAAGGCCAGTCGCCGAACGGGCTCCTGGCATCGCCCCAACCCCAGTCTTCCAGGCTGGCGATCGCCACCGCCGGAACATAGGGATCCGTCCAGTCGACCTTCAGATCGTCGCGGATATAGCCGGGGAAGAATTTCTGTACGCCAAGCGTCAGCACATCGGACGGGTCGGGCGCATTGCCCTTGTCGGTAATCGGCGCGGTGTAGCGCGCGTCGGCACGGCCGAGCAGTAGACCCCGGTCCTTGAGCAGTTCGACTCGGTAGCGTTCCTTGGTGATCTTGAGATCATTTGCCAGGTACCAGTCTGCCGGAATGCCACTAAACCCGGCCAGCCGCGCGGCGACCCGGCGCTTGTCGGCATCCGGTGCAGCGCTGCCCTGGTACAGGACCGTCAGATAGTCGTTCTTGGCGAAGCTCCTTGCGTCGGCGAGGAACGCGTCGAGCGAGCGCCCCCTGCGATCGGCCTTGCCATGATACCAGGCGATCGCCGCGATCGTCGGCAGCGAGGCGACGTAACTGATGATGTTGGCCGTGCGCTGCGAATATTCGACGATGTTGGCGGCCTGCCCGTAGAGAAAGACGCCCGCAAGCGGTAGCGGATCGGGGCCGTCTGCCAGCTGGCCGGCAATCTCTGCCGCGCGGTTGGTGCCGTAGCTTTCGCCGGTGAGATAGACAGGCGCGCCCTCGCGGCCATGTTTTTTCAGCCATGCGCGGATGAAGGCGACGAACTGGCGCGCATCGGCCTGTACCGAGAAATAGACTTTCGGATCGGTGCCGGGCGCCGCGCGGCTGAAGCCGGTCGAAGCGGGGTCGACGAACACCAGGTCGACGGCATCGAGCGGCGAATAGAGATTGTCGACCAACCTGAAAGTCGACGGATCTGCCGTGACGTCATCCGGATAGGCGACCCGTTTGGGCCCGATTCCGCCGATGTGCAGATATTGGGAGGCGACGATCGGCCCGCCGTTGAACAGGAACATCACCGGCCGGCGCGCGGGATCGGTCTTGTCGCGCGTATAGGCGAAACTGACGATCCGCGCGCCTTCGCCATCGGATCCGGTCGCGACCGGCAGGTTTTCGACCGTCGCGGTGTAGGTGATGTCCTGGCCACCGAACCGCCCCCTATGGTGCGTGACGACGGCGGGGTGATCGACCTGGTTGTGGACCGCCGGCAGCGCGGCAGACTGCGCCGAGGCCGGGCAGGAAAGCGCTACGGTCAGCACCGCGCACGACAGTGCGAGTGAACGGGTAAAGGCGGACCTCAATGTCATGTGGGATCGATCTCCGATCCTCGCACCATAGGATGACCCGGGTGGAATGATTATGCGAACTTTGGCGGCAGCGCCGCCGAGGCTGCATAGAATTTTCCCGGATCGGCCCGTTTCAATCGCCATTTCGTGGACATGATTAGTCGCCGATTGTCCAAAGCGCCGGTAAAGTTATGCTGCACCGCTACGACCCGCGTCATCACGACAGCGCTCGACAGGATAATCGCCCATGACCGAGGCCCTCACTTCCATCGATCTGAAGATCCTCGAGCAAATCCAGAAAGACGCCTCGCTCTCTACAAGCGAACTCGCCGAGCGTGTCGGCCTCTCGCAATCGCCCTGCTGGCGCCGGCTGCAGCGACTGCGCGAGGAGGGCTATATCGTCGGCCAGGTCGCGGTACTCGACCGCACGAAATTCGGTGAAAGCCTCTACATCTTCGCTACGCTGAAAATGATAACGCTGAGTGATGAACAGCGCGCCGAGTTCAACCGCAAGATCGAGGCTACGCCAGAAGTCATGGAATGCCACACCATTTTCGGCGAACGCGATATCATCCTGAAGATCATCGCGGAATCGCTTGAATGGTATCAGAGGTTCATTTTCCGGGTAATCCTCAAGCTTCCTGGTGTGCAGGACGTGCAGTCGACAGTAACATTGACCGAAATCAAGCAAACAACGGCGATTCCGGTGCGCAAAAGCCGATACTAAACTACTTTGTCAGACCGGTGTTTGAGGAGCGCGCCCGGCGCAGCATCGACGGAGATGCCTGAACAACGCTGCCGCCGGGGACAGAGCGAGATTTTCCAGCGCAACCAGCGACGACCGACTCTGTTCGGTCACCGAAAGCGCGCGCTGTCGGACGCATTCGCAGCGACGGGACCGTCTCGGTCTCCTCGCCCACCGCTCTCGCGGCTCAAGGCATAGAAAGCACCTATGACATTTACGAGAATTCGGAATGGACAGCATCCCCGGGCGCGCCCAATCTAGAGGCTGAACAATTGGGAAATGCGTCTGATGGCCACGGTGCGAGACGTAACACTGGATCAGTTGCGCGAACTGGGAATGACGAGGATATTCGGCAATCCGGGCTCGACCGAGTTGCCGATGTTCCGGGATTTCCCGGCGGATTTCGAATATGTTCTGGGACTTCAGGAGGCGACGGTCGTGGCGATGGCCGACGGTTTTGCGCAGGCCACGCGCAATGCTGCGCTGGTGAATCTCCATAGTTCGGCTGGTGTCGGCCACGCACTCGGCAACCTATTTACTGCCTTCAAGAATCAAACACCGCTGGTGGTGACAGCGGGCCAGCAAGCGCGGTCAATCCTGCCGTTCGAACCATTCCTTCATGCCGATCGCCCGACCGAATTCCCGCGGCCGTTCGTCAAATGGGCGTGCGAACCCGCGCGTGCGGCTGACGTGCCGCGCGCCATCGCCCGGGCCTATTACATCGCGATGACACCGCCATGCGGACCGACGTTCGTCTCCGTTCCGGTGGACGACTGGGACCAAGAAGGCGAAGCCATCGCGTTGCGCAGATTCGCAACGGCACACCCCGGCAATCCCATGGCGCTGGCCGAGCTCGCGGCGGCGCTCATCAAATCGGACAAGCCGGTGCTCGTACTCGGCGCTGCGGTGGCGCGCGATGGCGGGTGGGATGCGGCGATCCGCCTCGCCGAGGCGCTGGACGCCCCGGTCCATGTCGCTCCGTTCGCCTGCCGAAATGTCTTTCCGGAGGATCACCCGCTGTTCGCCGGATTCCTTCGCGCGAACCGGAAGGAGATCGTCGAAACGCTGGCGCCGCACGATCTCGCGCTGGTCGTGGGTGGGCCGCTCAATCTCTATCATACCGATGCCGACGGGCCGCACGTGCCGCAGGACCTCGCGCTCTGGCTTGTCGATGACAATCCGGGAACCCTGTCCTGGGCGCCGGCGGGCACGGCGATATTGGCCAACAGTGCGATGGCGCTCGACTATCTGGCGACAGAGACCCGGGCCACGTCGCGGCCCCTACCCGCAGGCCGCCCGACCGTCGCGCCGCCGACGGCGAACATCATGACCGACCGGTTGGCGATGCACCGTATCGCGGCACTGCGCCCGGCTGCCTCGATCATCGTCGAGGAGGCACCATCGAGCCGTGATGCGATGCACGATCTCCTGCCCATCCTGCGGGCCGACGGCTTCTACACCACGGCCGGCGGCGGGCTCGGCTATGCGTTGCCGGCGGCGGTGGGAATCGCGATGGCGCGTCCGGGCGAGCGGGTCATCGCGCTGGTTGGCGATGGGTCGGCGATGTATTCGATCCAGGCGCTGTTCACCGCCGCGCGTCAGGGACTTCCGATCAGCGTGCTGGTGATCGCCAATCGTCGCTACGAGGCGCTGGAATCGTTCGGGCGCCATTTCGGCCTGCACAAGGTCGAGGGCACGGACCTCAGCGGGCTCGATTTCTGCGCCCTCGCGACGGGCCATGGCATGGCCGCGCGGCGCGCGGTAACGGCGGACGAACTCGACGCGGCTCTGATCTGGTCGTTCACCACGCAAAGTGCCACGCTGGTGGAAATCATGGTCGATTGATACCGCCGCCGAGAGGGAAGCAGATGTCCGGATATCGCATCTCCGATCTGATCGACGACCGACCGGCCGACGGTGTCTTTCGCGTCAATCGCGCGCTGTTCGGCGATCCCGAACTCTTCGCGCTCGAGCTGCAGCATATCTTCGAGGGCGGCTGGGTGTTCATTGGCATGGCATGCCAGGCTGAGAAGCCGCACGATTTCTTCACCGGCTTCATCGGCCGCGTACCGATCTTGATCAGCCGATCGGGCGAGGGCGCACTCAACGGTTTTATCAATGCCTGTCCGCACAAGGGCTCGCGGATCGCGCAGCAGCTATCGGGCAATGCGCGTCTGCACGTCTGCCCCTATCATAGCTGGACGTTCGACAGCGCGGGCGCGAACCGCAACATCAAATGGAAGAGCGGTGGCTGCTACGGTGCCGGGTTCGATCGGGAAAATCACGATCTCGCACGGCTCCCGCGCTTCGGCGAATATCGCGGTTTCCTGTTCGCCAGCCTCAACCCCGATGTGCCGGAGCTTGACGCGCATCTGGGCGAGGCGCGCAAGCTGCTCGATCTCGTCGCCGATCAAAGCAGCGAAGGC
>Ga0307510_10002595_pt1 | contig 20629 bp, 30 predicted proteins | sample 12_EM_MG_FD_207224 | JGI IMG/M metagenome (GOLD analysis project Ga0307510, IMG submission 207224) | Populus trichocarpa ectomycorrhiza microbial communities from riparian zone in the Pacific Northwest, United States - 12_EM | ecosystem: Host-associated > Plants > Roots > Unclassified | place... | reverse complement strand
AGTCACACAGCACACAAAACCGGCTCAGAGTTCAGGTCTACACATCGGTTAGAGTGACAACCATTGACAGGTGGATGTTTGATGATATTTGGTAGCTGTCCACAGAATTCTAGAATTTGGGGATAGATGCCTTCTTCTGTTTCGCTGAAAGCGCCGACGTAGAGCGTTCGGTTCGGATATTCCTCTGTCGTCCTTGAGTGAACTACAAGTGACTTGTAGTTCACACGGAGGCGGTTGAGTCTGAGAGAAGTGGGGTATCTGCTGCGATTCGTTTCTCAAGCAGAGCAGGAGGAATCGTGGAGTCGGGAGTCGCTGGCCATCTTAGAGGTCACATACCGAGCGTAAAACATAGCGGGTATGGATGTGGACCAAAGCTTTTTATGAATTAGGAATCAACTTTGCGCGCATTCACTTCCAGTCGAAATAGAAATAGTAGTTAAATGGACCTTCCAGTTCCAGAAATGAGAGGAGATTTCCGGCCCTAAATAGCATGGTCCGTGCGCCAGTGGGTAATTACTTAAAAGGCAGCAAGGAGGCATGATAAATCTTCATACTTACCTTGATGGCATAGGCCCCTTCACCTCCTGGGTTTATGGGCTAGGAGGGCCTCCCATAGCACGGCGACCTTGTCCCCAGGGGGAACTCTTGGTTTGTATGGGCTTCGGCTCATGCACCGTCTAAATATTTTCCTGTCCCGCTCCGGCCCTCGGGCTGGGCGGGCCCTTTTTTTGTTCCAACGCCTTTCTAACCCTAACCCTATTCAGTCGCTCGAAATGGTATATCGGATGTTTGTTATCAAAGGTTTGCCACGCGACGCGCAACAAGACTGAAAATGTGATACGAACTTCGGTCGAACTGGGGTAGCAATCAATTTTGTGTAGTGTCTTGCTTGCGATGTTTTTTTCACTTGTGATGTTTATGACAAGGAGCACGAACGGATAAAGTCATAAGGCGTGCTAATGCAGTCGTCGTGATTCGTGATTAATACTGTTTGTCTGAATTTGACGGATGAGATGGTGCCAATATCACACACGATAGCACTAATCAGGTTACTTGAAGCAGGGGTTGGTTGCTTGTTGCTTGTTGCCAGTTGTTGGGTACCAGGTTGTCGCAACCATGCAGCGTCCTACCGCTTAGACTGGTTGCAAGCAATAGCCCTGTCATGATGGGACAGTGGGCCACAGTCGTCACTTCTCGGGTGGCGATGCGGAAATGGGGCATTTCTGCAGGAACTCAGGCAATGAGTAACACATTGGCGATACGTATCCCTTCGCTTGGTTGCATTCTGGCAACCGATATAGCCTGTCTAAATCGCGAAGAAAATGTGTTGCTCACATCCAAAATTCACGCCCGATTTCGACGAACAACTAACTGCGTGTTCATATGGTTAATCGTCCGCTAGTCACGAGTGCTGCAGTATAGCAGGGTTGTCCAATGTAAGATGGGGCACTATTCAACATGAAACACTACAATGCGAAGGCTAAGAGAGCTAGCAAAATTTATGTTACAACAGACCAGGAATGTGTGCGGTAGCAATCGAGTGTATATATAAAAATTAAGGGTGGAGCTGGGATATGGTCGAAGAAAGGTTTGGCGATGTCCAACGAATATAGGTGCACAAGTGAACCTCGATGTTGGGCGACCGCACGATGGCCGGAGTTGAGCTACTCAATAGTGCATAGGGCTTTGTGGTGCATCGAAGGCGTCCGCATTGATTGGATCCTTCGCCAACGGACTAAGATCATTTGGTATCCGGTCTTGTGCATCGCGCAGCTGTCTTCGACCAAGCAGCGTTGCTCCGTCGATGCTGAGCTCGAAAGCTTTGCCATGACGCCTTGGTATATCGCGCTGCCCCGCACGGCCATCGTACAATTCCCGAGACGGTAGTTGTTCCTGTTGGCCCTGAGATTGGGAAGGAACGACGACGTCCTCATCCGGCATGTCTTCATCATCCTCATTCAGGTTCGCCAAGAAACCTGCTAGGCCTGCACCGCCGCGGCCCTTGTACACCCTCCGGCGCGCACCTTCTTCCTCCATCCGATGCACGGCGTAAGTGACGTCGAATGCTTCTTTAAGCGAGGCAAGTCCCGGCGAACGGCCATCGCGGCCTCCGCGGATAGAGTGTAGAAGTGGAGAATCCAGTGGGTGAATATCGGCACGCGGGGTCGGTGGAGGCAGAGGGGCGGGTGCCGCGTTACACCATGGATGTGTTAAAAACTCGTCGATAGTGTAACGTTGGGCCGGATCGACGCATAGAAGGTGCGTGATGAGGTCCTTTGCTAAAAAAAAATGGTATTAACATCAATATTTGATTTGGTAAGTTGACAGTCTATACCAACCTGAAGCGCTGACGTCGTCCCACCATGGACTGAGGAAAGTGTAATAGCCGCGCGCCACCTTCTCCGTTAGCACGTTGATGCTCTCATCATAAAACGGAGGAAAGCCGCATAGTAGAGTGTAGAGGACGCATCCTAGGGCCCACATGTCGACGCTCTTGGAATATCGCTCGTCTTTGACGATCTCTGGGGCAGTGTAGCCTACTGTACCACATGGTGTCATTGTCTCTTCATTCCAGATAACCTTGGAAAGGCCGAAGTCCGCAATCTTGACACGACCAATGCCGCCACCGCCTACGCCTGGAATGAACTCTCCTTCGTCCTCTTTCTCTTCGTCATACCGTCGTACAACTGGGTTCTTGGATGGAACGATAGGTATCCGTTCGAACAACAGGTTCTCGGGCTTGATATCACTGTGGTGGACGTCGTAAACACAACAATTATGCGAGAGGACAAAAATTACCGGTGTACAACCCCTCTCTCTTCGTGAAGATAACGAATAGCATGAGCAACCTGGAGGATTACATGACGGGAAAGATTCTCGCTGAAATAAGTGAGCTTGACGATCTGATGGAATAATTCACCGCCCTCCATTACTGGTCAAATTAGATGTAGTCAAGGAGGTAACTGTCAGCGAAATCGCACTGACGCTCAAGAACCAAGAAGTAGTGATCCGATGATTCAATGAAGGAGTGAAGCTTCACGACGTTGGGGTGACTTATTCCGCGCATAATTTGCACCTCTACCGGTTAAGACATTCGTTAATCCATCCAACCCAGACGAACCTGCCTTGCTGAGATCTACTCGCCTTTCAAAATATTCGCGCGCTATAGAGTCATTTGTCAGTCATTTGTACGAGATACGGGAGAGAAAGAAAAAAGGTAAGGAATGGTACCTCTGTTACGCGCGGCTTCTTTTTGAAACGGGCATTCAGGTGCTTCTCTCCCACCTAGGTGGCAAGTCGAAGACGAAGCCGCGCGTAAGGTCCAGATCAGCTTGCAGAGCATAGGGAATGTAAGGTTGAAGCTAAGGGAAAAAGCACCAACCTGTGATGAGGTAAGTTCGTATTTACGAACCGCTTTGACTACAAAAGGGTCGACTATGTCAGGACGCATGAATGTGGCAAGCAGAGAGAACGCATGCCAGCAACACTCGTCCCGGATGTGGGGTCGAAAGCTTTGTACACGTTGGAGAATGCCCCACTGAGGATAAAAATGGTAAGCCAGCCGATTGGGATGGACTAGGTTAAGATGGACGCACTCTCCCTTCTTTTCGACGAGTTTGAAGCGTTCCAGACCTTTGTAAGTAGGCAATTTTTCCATCGCCTCGCGCTCCTCCCGGACGATCTTTTCAACTTCGCGTGTGAGCTGCTGTGATTGTTTAGCAGTCGCGGGTTGCGCCTTGGTGGCTTGCTGCTGTTTCGGCTGGGACTGGACTTGGACATCTGGTTGCTGCCGGCGCTCTGGCTGTGAGCGTGCATCCGCTGCAGGGGCCGGATGCGCCTGCGAGGAGGGAAAGTCATCCTGACGGACATGGATGTGATTCTTGCCGTGTCTAATGAGGTCTAGGATAAAGGACAATAAGATCCGAGAGGTATAAAGGGATTTAAAAGTAAAAAGAAGCAAACTTTTAAAAGCATCTACGACGGCAACGCCTGGAGGCATGGCGGGAGGTAGAGCGTATGGAGGAAGTTATATGAGATGAGAGGGGGGAGGGGGAAAGAGGAGAAATGGAAGGAAACGAGGAACCGAGATTTGTGAGGCGATCGAATATCTATGGACCGGTGATTCTTTAAACTCCCTGACGTCATCTTGCCAATCACGTCACAAATCCTATTGCTCCACTGAAGGGATCACCTGGCTTGGCGGACTGATCACTCACACTGTGATCGTTAGTTACGTTTATCGCCGCTAGGCAGTGAATACTATTATCTAGTCCAGTAGTCCAACTAATAAAAAAAAGGGGGTGTCATAGCTTATTCAATCCAATCCACTTTCACACTTTCTAGTTGCCCATTGTGCGATCCATCGGTCATCCACGTCGCTCCACACTCCCTCGTTCTCTTATCAGATTTCCGAGACGTGGAGTTGGACTGCCATCGGCAAGCCAGGTGATCGCGCGCCGCCGTCCAATACTTCCATCAAGGCGTTCTCGACTCCGTCCACCAGACGCGTGTTCTGCCTCCCAAGCAACCCCAAGTTCTTGTCCGAGCTGAATCTCAGGCCGCGGTGGCGTGTGTATCAATATGAGGCGCTGTAAAACGAGTCAATTTATTGGTTCTTTGAGGTAAAGTGTATTGGGTTGTACCTGAGCGGGAGATATTCCCACCAAACTCACAGTGCTCCGCCTTGCCTCCAAAATAGGTACATTACCTGGTTTTCGGCTCACTCCTCCGCCAGGATGTGCACCACTGGGAATAAATAGTCCGTAGCCATCAGTCTCCATGTCGTTGCTCGCTCCATTGGGGCCCGTGGTAGGTTCGCTTGGAGTTGGCACCCAGGCAATGATCCACACGCCAGCAAAGGTTGCAGTACAACCATACATAAAAGTCACAAATTGATGGAACTTGGCCGTTCTAAAATCTCCATATAGTATGGCCGATCCGAGTATTGCAGACATATTGAAAAGGACAAATTGCGTTGGGATAACGACCTGTGATGCGTCACGTTGGATACTAGGTAGGCTCAATATCTGCTCACCTTACTGTCAAATCGCATTAGCGCACGATTAAGATATCTTATTTGGCCGACGCCAGTGCCGATCAAAACCTAGGGGGAGATCGTCTAAATTCCTAACGGCGCAATCACGACCGTAGCTACTCACCGCCAGTACAGGGTAAGTCACCCATTGTTGAAACATATGAAAACCGTTGGTCGTGAGAAGCGTCGATACGGCTTTCGTTGAGAGTACGGTGAATCCACCTGGGCAACAGAATTCAATCTCAGCACCACCACCGTAAGGAGTGGACCCACGTACCAAACAATGCACAAAGCCCAACGTCAACCAATACCCATCTACGACCAACACTCCCTGGCGAAAACCCCATGAGGATCACCGTACTGATGACATAGATGGCGGAGAAAATGAGGAAGGCTTTCTGAGAAACGGCTTCGAGTAGCTTTTCCGGTGACAGCCGTGTATCAGACTTGTTAGAGGATAGAACAACAGTGACAGCGCCTATCATGGCAAGTGCAATTCCAAAGAGATCATGCTAGTATAAGGGTGCTGTCAGGTCGACGTCGGAAAAGAATGTGGGTGTCTCACCCTGCGAAGCCGCTCGTGGAGCAGCAAAGGGGCGAAAAGGCAATTGGCTATCAGGGCAAACTGCAGACGTGTGAGATCGCGTTGGTAACTAGGACGAAAATCTATTACCGTGCCCAGAGGCGCGACAACTGATGCGGGGGCGAAGGCGTAGGAAATGAAATTCCCTGTCTCGCCTACATTCATCAACAAGAATCCGAGCCACCTGGGCCAAGTCTGTGCCTCAGATCCCGGCAGTTCGGTGCAAGGTAGGGAGAGCATACCATAACTTTGATTTGAGGTAATCAGTCTCATTCTTTGGTCCATGGTAGATCTGTCCATTCAGGGATTCACCAGCATCCCCTACGCCCAGCTGCTTCGCTGTCTTCGGATGTCGCCCAAGCGGTGAGACCCCACGAATATGGCCCTCGTAGGTGCTAGGGAACAGAGCGCCATAAGTCGGGGCTATGGGCGGGATCTCCATACTCGCTGTCGGAGGGAGGGCCATGAGAGGATCCGTCTCCAAACGCGGACCCAGCAGCAGACTGGCCTCGGAGGAACTTCCGTGCCACACGCGCGCCTCCCTCTCCACATCTGGCGGGAGGCTCAGTTCGGGCTGGACTTCGCTTCCAAACGCCTCATCACCTATGCTCGTATCGCCCTCAGACTCGACGGCTTCCTGGTCATGGCTGCGCTCAGCGCGCAACGCCTCGAGCCGTGCGTGAGCCAGCTTCTGGAGGTTGAGGGCAAAGCTGATGAGAACGTTCCCCGCGATAGCAAAGGTAATCCCTATGGCCGTTGCACGGGACACGGAAGGGAACTCGATGTCCTCGATACCTGGTATGGCACGCATGGTCGAAGGGAGGTGGGTGAGCGGCATTGCGGGAGGGGTGTTCGTGCGGGAAAACGAGTGTGTGTATGTGTGTGGGGTTGCGTGTTGATTTGTCCAGACCAGACGAGAGGTCAGAGCGTGTGGACAGACATGCGGTGGGTGTGGGTGACAGATAAACACGGCCGAGGACCAGACCAATAGCCTGAGGGTCGAGGCGGAGCACGCGCGCGATAACATAAAGGCTCGGGCGGCCCGGCGACTCCGCCACCCACGTGCGTTGCAGGACAGGACACGCTGGAAGTTCTTTCTTGGAACTGACAGCAAAAGGCAAACGGCATTTGGTCAACTAGAATGCGTGCTCGTCATACCGCACATTCAACTCCAAATTTCCCCGTCTACTCTGCTGCATTTCTCTCACCAGGGGAGCTTATCCTTGGCGGTGGAGGTGGTGCTTCCAAGACTGGGATCAAAAACAAGCTGGTGCGTCATCCCACGTTAGAACACGTCACTGTCCCTGACGCCAGTCTTATTCTGCAGCGGCTTTATCATGTCGATGAATTTCTCACTCTGAAGCTCGCCGATGAGCTGCAACTTGAGATAGGCGAAGATGCACCGATGAGCATGGCCGCTCACCCCACCGTACGACCCTCCGTTTCATGGTACATCTGTCATAGGAATATGCTCATTTCGTACAGGGATTTTCGTTTGTATGCGGAATAAACAGTACTGCCGAAAAGATCAAGAAAGGCGAGAACTTGAACTGTCGCGTGTATTCTGTCAGTGACGACGACAAGTGGGTCTGCTTCGCTGTGCTACATAGTTGCCGTTTCAGAACCATGACCTGACGTATGTAGGATAGAGTTCTTGTCGTCTGTTGGAACGCTAGGCAAAGACCCAGAGGAATTTCAGGTGAGCCCGTCTGCCTTTCTGCACATCATCATCCTGACTGGCCCACAGAAAGTCACTGTATTCTCTCCTGATGGGGCGCATTTGGCCGTTGCCGGTGGCAAGGAGGTTCGGTCTTCCGATAACTCTTCTCTCACTTTCCTCAGATAAGCATGCTTTAGCTGTCCCTCTTGACGATCCCCGATCTTGTATCCGCGAGGACACAGGTCAACGAAGGTGAAATATATGACGCAGCATTCTCGGGAACTACGGTATGCCCTAGATTTGTGTACTTTGTGCCATAGCAACGCTGATTGGGGTAGCTGGTTGTTGCGACAACCGTCAATCTTCTCGTCTATAGCCTCTCCGGTAGTAAGAAGGGTAAAGAGAAGGAAAGTTCGGTGCTAAAACTGGAAAATCCCTCTATCATCGAACGGCCCAAGTTACCCGGGGGTGAAACGGGGACTTTCCGTGTGGCCAAGTGAGGTTTATGTCCTTCTGTCCTTGCATTCATCTCATCAGAAGGCAGATACCACCCACACAATTCGCATATCTTTTACACCGTCCTCAACACGACGCCCGCTCGTGGTGCCAAGTCGTCGCAGAGAATGGCGTATCTCGTACGCTGGAATGCTGATGAATGGAAAGTAGAGCGAATAAGAAAAGTGGGTGTAAAAGGATTAACTACCTTCGACCTCAGGTACGGATTTCCCCCCTGACTTTGCCTCAGTGGTGCTTGATGAGAGCTATCTAGCGACAACGGAAAATGGATTGCTTATGGCTCGTCGGACTGCTCGGTTGGGTTGTTAGATGCGTTCACGCTTGCAGTAAGGATGTCGCCAGTCGCTTTCCCCGTTTGTTTGACTCACAGTACGCCCCAGCCACTTTTGAGTATTCTCAAATCACACGAGTTTCCGCCAACGGTGTTGAAATTTAATCCCACATCAAGATTGCTCATCTCCGGAAGTGCTGACAATACAGTGCGGCTCATTGCGATACCTGAAGGTCTCGGCGACAGCTGTGCGTATTATTCCCACCTTATCGTCGGTTCGGGCTGACGATCCGCCCTCTTTCGTTATCAGCGTCGTGGAGCTACATTCTTGTGATATTCCTTGCCCTGTTTGTCGTACTATTCGCCGTCGCCCTTCAACTCTTCATGCGTGGTGCTATTTAATTTTCTTTCTTTCCATTTCCATTTCTACTTCGATGGTATAGAATTATGAACAAGCAGTTCAACCAGAATTCCTTACATGATAACAGTCGTATTGATAATGCTCTCCCTTCCGCTTCGTTTCTCATTGGTCCTTTGTTTGATTGTATGGCATCACCACCTAGGTCATAAATCTCACCAGTAGGCTACTCATAGCAATCGTATACGATGTAGAGATTTTTGCATCTCATAACGGGTGTAGGCTCAGCTATGGTGGAAGTATAAAATGTTCATCGCAATGTACAGCTGCGTATGGCAGGCCTGAGTTGGAACATGGAACCACAGATGACTGCTGGTCATGGTGAGCCATGGGTCGACTTCAGCCGTACATGAGACCAACATCCGGTCGCAGAGGCTAACCACCATTTCCCGCTGACCACGTGAATAGTGACGCGCATCAGTCGTAGTCGTCTTCCTCGACGAGCTTTCGCTTTAATCCGTCTGCCTGCTCTTCGGTCACGGTGGTAACCTCCTCCATAGGCTCGTCCGCACCGCTCTCCTCTCCACCAGCGAAAAGTCCGTCGTCCTCTTCGCTACCTTCTTCCACCTCGTTCGGTACGATAGCAGATGTGTCTGCCATTTCCACATCCTCCGAGGGTGTGCGCACCGCATTGACGGGGTTCGCAACGGTAGGGTGAGGGGCGGTAGCCGTCGTGGCAGCCTGGGACTGTGAGGCGGTGTTAGCAGGGGGGATGGTAGCGGGCTCCATGTCCTCGTCCTCGTCTTCTGACGCCGACTCGACGATCTCTTCTACCTCTTCATCGAACTGTTTCTCCTCCGGAGGTGGTCTGTTCGGCATGAGGTCAAAGTCGATGGCGGTCAGGCACTCGTTCGCAGGCGGGAGACGGAGGCCGAATACTTCTGGCACGGGTGGGAGGGGCTGGGCGTTGGTCTGCGTGGCTAAGGATAGGATGTACTACGGACGAACAACCGGGCGGACGTTTCATAAGTTTAAGTGTGTCGACGAACGAAGAAACGCTAACCTCTTTTGGGACGCGCCCACCAAACTCCCAGCCTACGCGTGCTTGCGCGGCGAGCGTCACGTCTTCCATCTCGACCTTGTTCGGCCGTCCCGCGTGCTCCGCATACACGAGCGCGTCCGAGAGGACCTGCACGGTGTACCGGTGGGAGAATTCGAGCAGCTGGTGCAAGACCCCCGGCTGCGCATCTTGGACTGTGGGGGTCGAAGCCAAGAGCAGTGCGATGGCTCTGGCGGCGGGCGGGAGAGACTCTGTCGAGGTGCGGGACATGGCAGCAGCAGGCCCAGGAAGGGATTACATAAGCCGGTGTGTGGCGTTGTATTTGGTTGGTGGGATTGGATCCGATCCAATTATTAATCCGGCGGGATCTCACTCCCCCCAACTCTCACGGTCCCAGTCCCACCAACGCCCGTCATGTTCTCCCTTCGCTCTGCTCTCACAAATATTCCCCGCGCCTCTCGTCTTACTGCCCGCCCGGTTTTGGCCAGGGCATATCACGAAAAAGTTATCTCGCATTATGAGCAGCCCAGGAATGTGCGTGGTGGCTCCCAGCCTAGACCCCTCCAGTCCGGTTTTGAGTTTCCCCGTTTATCTGATAACCATCTCGCAGGTGGGCTCGCTCCCCAAAAACGACGTTGACGTCGGAACAGGGCTCGTAGGTGCACCTGCGTATGTGATACACTCCCCTCGTAGTCTTTCCTGTGGGACCAGCGGTTCTGACTGAAACGTGTCACCTCTTCTTGTGGGAACAGCTGTGGTGATGTGATGAAGCTGCAGATACGTGTCAATGACAACGGAATCATCTCAGACGTCAAGTTCAAAACGTTCGGTTGTGGAAGTGCCATCGCCTCCAGCTCGTATATGACCGAGCGTGTAAAGGGTCTTTCGCTGGACGACGCCGGCAAAATCAAAAACACGGAGATTGCGAAGGAGCTCGCGCTTCCACCTGTCAAACTCCACTGCTCAAGTGCGTGTATACCCTCCTCTATCCACCTTTTACTGACATTGTCCGTCCCAGTGCTGGCTGAGGATGCCATTCGCTCTGCTATCAAAGACTACCGATCAAAGCGGTCTAAGCTTGCGGAAACTAAGCAGACGAGTTTTATTGACGTCGCGCAGAGCAGCCCCCGTTCCAACGTAGCAGCATCCTCACCCCCAAGCCAGTTGTAGTGCCATTCTCGGATATATTCCTCCTTCTCTTATGCATAGTGTACGATTATTTAGTTTATTAGTGTCGCCCCCATCGCTTCCTGATCATTCCTATTATGCGAATCCATTCTCACATAACATATTGTCGAAGCAGACGACAGAAATACAATACAGAATGGTGCAGTGGCTGACTGACCCCCATGCCTATCATGTTGAGCCCTTCTGCCCGACGAACGAAAATGTTCCATTCGCGAACCAGCGATCGTTCGCATCCTTGACACGCTGAGCCGCGGCACGATTTGTCAGTTCGAACCCTTGTACCGGCGTAACAACAAGGGATGATGCCGTGCCGGATGTTTGTGCCGAATTCGCGGCCCTTGCGAGTGCCGTCGTCCGCAGCCGATTTGCCTTCGACAACTTGGCTGCATATCGCGTCATATCGCGTCAACTCGGCTCAGCTCAAGGAATGAACATGTTTTACTTACCCCGTGATTTGGCCTCGCCCAAGTTAGCACGGACTTTCCCTGTACTCACGCCGATCATGCCGAGACCCTTCGTCTCGTCAAATGCACCGACTTCCTCTTCCGCCTCGCCAAACGCCATACGATTCGTCAGTTTTCGGAGCTCTGTCTGCGCGTATGCTTCCTTGGCTTTACGAGCACTAGAGCCGGTGCGTCAGATAATTGGGAGGATTAGAAGAAATGACACGTACCGTCTGCCACCGCGGCGCTTTTTGGGGCCGTCGTTCGGTATGGCCAGCGCCTTGACCACCTTCGACGGTGGGGGCGCAGTCAACCGATCAAGCTGTTTCTCGATCTTTTCTCTGAGCTCGTCTCCATAACTACCTAAACGAGGGAAAACGTCCCGTCAACGGGCACATGGTCGCCAGCTGAAGGACATACCGTCTCTTCTATGTCGTTCCAGGTCCATTCGAGCGGCCAACACGCATTTGGCCGCCACAGTTCGCTGCAGTTTGAGTTGATGTTCTGGGGGCGTGCTCTGAACGAGTTCGGACTGGTAGACGAAACCGGTATGTCGTCGTTGAGTCGCGCTGGAGAATCCAGCGGCGATTTTCTTCTGTGCGCCAAGAAGCTACGAGAAAAGGAGTTGAAAGATTGGTGGCAGCGGCAGAGAACGGGATTCAGAACTCACATGGGCATTACAAGCAGGCATCTTAGCAAGTCCGTTCAGGCCGCCTGCCACACCGAGTAATTTGGCCGCTGTGGTTGTACCGACAATAGCTGACAGATTTGGTGCAAGAACATTCATTCTCGAACTGACGTACATGAAGATCTGAACCGAAAATAGGTGAGTCAATCAAATGAGCAGTGAATCGACCATGGTTCCCCACCTTTGATCGAACCTTCTCCAGACGGTCGGCAAGATCACAAGCACGTTCTACAGACTGCCATTCTGAATCCGATAATTTTTGTCCTGTTGTCGTCGTCGCGGCCATCAGGACACTCATGACGACCGCCGGGGGGATTTCCTTGAGATCGGCTCTGGTGGGATCCTTGTGTTAAAGCAGCCAGTAAATACAAATCGATCCACTTTATGATGATGGCCCAACCACGCACCTCATCATTGGCCAGTTTTCGAACTGCTTTCATGTACATGTTCGGGTCAGTGATGAGCCGTTCGAGTTCAGGGAACTTTGGGGCGTAGTGGTCTCTAATGAACTGCAGCAGGCAACGAAAGACCAAGTCAATACTTGCGAGAAAGTTTGATAGAGAAATAACTATATGCCTTGTGAACGACAAGAATCTCGTTGTCGACGTCGACGGAAAGGTTGTTCGCCTGTACGATAACGTTGTACTCAGGGTTGGAGTGTACGGGCATGGACATTGCCTCGCTGGACGATGGATTGGCCTGGTATTTTTCAATTTCCTGTGGCAGAGGGGTCAAGGGTGAGGCAAAATGAAAAGCGAGGAAAACATACGCTCAAAATCTCTGTCATTCGTCTGCTGTCCTCGAGCCGCGCAACCTTTCGAACGTCGTCTACCGTACCGAGTTCCATTCTCTGCACCTCCTCCGCATCAAGTTCCTCTGCAGGCCTGACTCCACCTTCCAGAACCAACCCAGTTGCCTCTTCTGTTTCTCCATCGGCCTCTCCTTCGCCGTCCTCAGATATGACATCGTCAGGGTCGGTCGCAGCTTTCCGTTTGAGGCCATTTGAGGATCCTGGTTCCTCCAACTCCTCATTGTAGTCATCTCCCGTATCCGAGAGACCGTCGAGGTCGGCCATCAATTCATCAGCGAGTGCGCTCATGGTTGCGACAGATGAAAGTTAGGGTGCAACTACGGTGTGTGAAGTCGCGCGCTGAACGCGTTGGCACGTGGGAATCAAGTCACATGATGCAAGAAGTAAGTAAATTATTGGGGGTGGGGCCCGGGAATGGGTATATGGGTAGATATATCAAGAGAGCATACATGTCCTTCGCTACCAGAGAACTGTAGTTTAAGATCGGGGATACTAGACAGCCATAAGAGATACTCCGCCATCGGCTGTAACTCGTTTCCGAGTGCGGACTACGATGAAGTTGCGACTGAACTGCATAAGCCTTGGTTTCGAGCTACCCGGGGCAGATGATGCATCACTTTGAGCACTGCCAACGTAGAGCCCAGTCGGGCAAGACACAAGTGCTTCTCCCGTCTAATAAACCGGTAATTCAGCTGTTTGAAATGACCTATGGTCATTTATTCCTTACCTTAAGCGTTGCAACGCGATCAAATGCGTCCTCACTTGACATCTTTGCACATATATGATTCTTGAGGTGTTCCCACCATGCAGGGGATGCGAAGCGATGCAATATTATGGTACTGCATAGTGCCAGGAATGCAGATGGCAAAACTGTGGGCTCTAGGAGATGGCTTCGAATTACGAAAGTGCCGAATCGAAGTTGAGTACGAACCTTGTGTGCTCACTATCACACGCATTGACATGTGTCGTTGCTGGCGAACTAGTGATAGCAGCGCCTGCGTAAGGACATTAGATGTATTTTTTTCCGAGAGGTACTAGGTGGTCTGTCAGCCAGCAAGTACGAGCACACTGTAACAATGTAGAAGAAAGAACCTTATGCGCTTCGTCGACGACAAGGACTTTCCCTGTATCCACACTCGCTCTTTGAAATAGGCGAATGCAAATTTCAAAAATTGCACCCGCCAATGCCGGGTCAACAAATGGATCCGAGAGGTCGATGATGGTAAGCATGCCGGCAGCAAAGCGTTCTTCATCTTTCACGGACATGGTATTACGAGATAACGAGGGCTTGGCAGTTGGCCGGGTAAAGGTTCGGAGGAGTTCTAGTCTTTGCTTCAGACCTGCCTTTTGAGCTGGGTTCATGTCTTTCTTGCATTCTTCCAGCTTGGTCATAAAGGCGGGATAAGTATAGTTATCACCCAGTTCTCGCAGAACGCTCTATAATCCAAACATTTGATTAATCACTAGGGTATGAGAAAAAATCCTTACGAGGACTGTGTGCATGTATAGCGGTGTGTTGTCTGATGAATTAACGGCCATCAGCGACAAGAATGCTGCTGCATCTAGCTCAGACTCCGAAAAATAGAGTGGTTTAACCTCGAGATTACTGCCGAAGTGACCGTACACCTTCTTCATGCGATTAAGTGATGAAGGTGCCACATATACGCATACCGGTGGAGGTTGGGCATTGTCGATCATAGACAACGAAACATATGATGCTTCGCAGGGAGTGGCACAAGCCCCAGTCTCACCAACATGGAGGACTAGACCAGATAATGGCTTCACAAGTCGCCCGAGTGCCTTGCAGCCAGTAACGAACATATTTTCGAGGATGACCGAGACTGTGTGCGATTTGCCCGACCCTTGAACCCCACATACAAGAGCTGAAAAAGGTGTATTCTGCCAGGATTGGACAGGGAGACCACGACATACGAAACGAACACTCACCGTGTTGAGATACAGTCGCGTAGAATCACTGCCAGTGTTGGACGCAGCCACAGGTGACAATTCCAGTGGTAGCCTTGACAGGACATCTACTGTGTTAGGGACAAGAAAATGCTCAATATGATGACTATCGCCGCACCGTGACTCTACGATAGTGCCAAAGACGCCGTACTGGCTTACAGCTTGTCGTATTTTCTCGATGCGATATGCCCCACGGGTCAATAAAGGTGCATTTTTTTGCTCGTGGACATCTTGGACGTCAAGACCTGCGATATCGCCAACCAAGCTTATGAGCTGGCTTTCTTGCTAAGTTTTCGGATCGTGTCAAGGTCGGCAGGAGTAGCTAGTAAGAAATACTGCTCACCGTTATTTGTCCACGTAATGATTGGCCCGGAGGTTGGGGTACTTGAGAAGTTTCCCCATGTGAGCTAGAATTGGCAAGGATCTTGCAAACAAATCAGACAACAGAATGAGGGAGACGGAAAGAACGAGAAAATTCACAGGCATGAAGAATATAGGTTGGGATAGGATAGATCAATAATGAGGCCAACCCTTCTTATGCAAATGCAAAATGTGGCGAGACTGACGGCGACTATTTTACTATCCTGTGATGAGAGAATCGCGCCGAGACGCGACACACACCACGTTACGTGGATCGGTCCAGTTAACTTTCATGCATGCGGGCGTCAAAGTAGGTTATGACAAACGTTGTGTGATCCGAGCTGCGGTAGAGGACTGCGTGCAGTGATCAGATTGTATTGTACGCAGCAACAGAGTACAGTCACCGCGATGGCTAGTGACGTGTGAGGCCAGTGAGGCTCCGCATCCGCATTCCGCAGTGGCTAGTGACAGAACTCGTACTCAAACGGGAAGTGGACTTCTCTTCATTGTACTGTAGTGTCACGCAACCACCACAACTACTCTTACCCATGGCGCTCTTCGACGTCCCAGGGTGGTCCGTTCCCGATGATCCCGTGGCAGCCACACCCCGAAAACGCAAACGTACATCCAAGCACGACTCGAATAAAAAAATCCAAACGGCGACGGTGAACGTGGAGAAGGTGATGGAACAGCTGAGTGCACGCCTTGGACCTGCTGCGGAAAACGCACGAGGTGACCTAACAGAAGGCAAAAACGGGGGACTCTCGACGGAGGACGATCGACCCCCTCGGATGAAGCGCAGGCGTGCCCAGGGCAACAAATCCCAACAATCTCCGATCCCTGCGGTACAACAAGTCGAACCGCACAAAACATCTAAGAAGAGAAAGAAAGAAAGGCCAAAGAAAGGTCCACCAGCAGGAGATAAGGTCGCAGGGTCGCAGTCCACTGCCTCATCTCAACTCCCCAAGGAATCCCGCAGCGCACTGACAAGTCTACAACATGACATGAAGCAGAGCTTGGACGGCGCGCGGTTCAGGTGTGTGACACACTCCAACTTCTACGCAGCCGACTCCTATCCATACACTCTGAAACCTCGTAGATGGATCAACGAGAAGCTCTACAAGTCGGACAGCGCCCATGCCCATGCCATGATGTGCGAGGATCCCGCAGTATTCGACGACGTATGTTCTCCACGCCTCTTCCTGCCCGTACTCACTCACGCGAATCCACAGTATCACAAGGGGTTCCGGCGGCAAGTTGAGTCTTGGCCTTCCAATCCCGTTTCCCATTACATTTCGACATTGTCATCCTATCCTCCGCGCACCGTCATTACCGACCTTGGCTGCGGTGATGCGGCGCTGGCCCGTGCTCTGATCCCAAAGGGCTATGCTGTATTATCATTCGACCTTATTGCGGATCATGCCTTTGTCATTGAAGCGGACATCTTTGACCGCCTACCCTTGCCCGGATCCGAGGTTGATAGCGACGGGGGTGAGGAATCTAGCCAGGGACATGCGCAGATAGTCAACGTCGTAGTTTGTGCGCTGAGTCTCATGGGTACAAACTGGCCGAACTGCATCCGTGAATCGTGGAGAGTCCTGCGTCCAAAGTACGTGTCGAGCCTTGTTCCGGAGTGTCAGAATGCCTTTTTGCTTACCCCTCCGGACCAGTGGTGAATTGAAGATTGCCGAGGTGGCCAGTCGTTTCACGGACGTTCAACGCTTCCAGTCGTTTGTGGAATCTTTCGGGTTTATGCACAAATCCACTGTATTTGCCTTTTGCGCCTCTTCTCAGATTAATCTTAACGCTTCGAATGCAGGATCAAAGCAACACCCATTTCACCCTCTTTGAATTCGAGAAGACCAGTCGTAAAGCACGGGGCGAGAAAGAATGGAACAAACTGTTGACAAAAAGTGACATACTCAAACCTTGCGAATACAAGAGACGATGAGGTCCGCGGAGATCAGGGAGTCCCCGTCTTCTACGAGCTTGCATCAATTGCATCCACCACAACAGTCACTTCTAACACTGTAGACCCACGATGCAACTCTCTCAGACTCTCCGTGGCATCTTTCCGCCTGTCTGCGATAATATCTAAGGCAATAACGTTGTGATGCAAGGTTATCTCCGCAATCCTTGATTCTACACAGCAACGAGAAACATGAGGTGTGTTCCGAGCATTTTGGGTGTCACTAGGATGGCGTATGTATGGCATGTATGTACACACCCAAATTTACATATTCTTTGTTGGTGGCACAACGCCACATTGCCAGTGGGGTCCCACCTCACCAGGGTAATACTCCGCCGCCATTCATAAGAACTTGGGCAAAGAGTCAAATAGAACCCTCAATACGGCGGCCACCAGTAGCCGCAGACGACCTAGTCGCTGATAATGTGAATATGCGGCCAAATAAAACGAAAGCTTAGGGGAAAGGCTTGCACTCTCCGCTCTCTCTTGCGAGAGCTATCGGATCACAGATACGGTCATTGGGACACCCATTCCGCATGGACGGATTGCTTTTATGCACAACAACGATATATTGTACTGGCCTTTGCACGAGGAAACTACGACTTGAGCACCTCCAGCACCCAATGGTAAGCGACATACACTGGTCGAACAGATGATTGCAGCGGTGCGATGACGACATCGACTAACATCGGTCCAGAGCAAGCTTGGCAATTTCACGTGGCGCCGTTGCTGGCATTTCAGTCTCTCCCACCATTACCACCTCACTAGGCCTCACTAGTTGTGGGCACAAGGAATTCCCATGCCAGCCGAGATACACGTTCTCTCCCACCCTCTCGTGAATACCCGCTTGGCAAAGTTGCGCCAGGTATCCACGTCGTCTAAGGAATTCCGCGAGGTAAAGTCCATCGCCCGTCAGTCCTTAGAGGGCTAGCAATGTCCCTGAGTACAGTGACGCTGTAGGGGATCCATGAACTCAGCATAATGCTCGGATACGAGGCCAGCCGCAATCTAGAGGAGGTACCCGTACAGGGGGTAAGAGTTGGAATCACCTATCCTGCACGCTGGGGCTGTCCCCGGCCTCCTCTCTGACGACGAGACCACAGCAATCGCCGATCAGCGCTTTCACAGGTTCCGTGGTCAAGCCCAGGGTTGGATTCACACCCATTCTGCGCGCAGGATTAGGCATGACCGACGCCCTCCTGACCCTATTCCCGTACGTGTTTCATCGCTCGCTGGCCAACCCGCCCGCGGCCGTCCTCGGGACTGCTCACCTGACTCGGCGGGTAAACAAACGACAGCGACGCGCCCGTGTATCACCTCGGCATTTTTAGAGAAAAAGTGAGCTTGCAACCGGTAGAATGTCAGTTCCAGCATCGGTCATGGTTCGTCCCGTCCCGCGCCGACCGTTGTTGTTTTTCGATACAGATTATTCAAAGCTGCCGGCGTCGCCACCCGTCGATGTGGTGTTTCTGCTGGACCCCCTGATCGCCACTGGCGGAACCGCGATGGCCGCGTTGCACATGGTCACGGACTGGGGAATCCCACGTACGGACGTCCCTTTCGGAAGGTTGAATTGATCCCGAGACATTTTCCAGAAAACAAGATCAAGTTGCTCTGTATCTTAGGGTCGGAGCAGGGGCTCAAGCACGTGTCGGATCAGTTCCCGGGCATCGAGGTGGGTATCATATCACACAGATGGTTGTCTTTTCTCACCGCGAAATAGATATGGGTCGCTGCTATTGATCCTCTGCTGACACAAGACGGATTGATTTCGCCAGGATTGGGTGATACTGTAAGTACATCTGATTCGGAGCATCGGTACCACGTCGATTGTCTGACGGTTCCGTTAGGGCGACCGGCTTAACAATACGATCAAGGAGTCTTGAGTTTGAGTTTTCCAATGTCTAACACAATACCTGTACTTGTCATCCAATCCAATCGTCAACATTTCCCACTGCGAGCGGTTGGGCCGTGTGATTATTCACCAACAATACCCAGGCGTTGCGTCCCCCCTCTTTCCGCGACTGCTACATCTGACATCTCGTAATTTCTTCTTCGGTTCATGTATATTGTGTTGTGAGCGCTTGTGTGTGCACTCTGACTTAATGTCCGACGCTTCGAAACGCTTCGAGCCTAGAGACGATTCTATCTTGGTTGTTCGACCAGACCGAACCAGGTTCGCGTTCGCGTACTCTCAGGCTATTTGACACTAGCCTCAGATGCTACATACCGTTCACACCTACCCAGCATGCTCAATTCTATCGTTCAGAAGGAAGACAGGAACAGAACTACATAGGAAGCACCAACTTGAGATGCTATGGGAACGCATGCAGTCATGATCGTGACGGTGGCGTAGCTAAGCGACAATGTCTAACCTAAACGATACTGTACTACCTAGCCATGTCGCCGTCATGCGGCAACCTATGCACTTGCCCTCCCATAACCTTCCCGAAGGATGGGAAAAAACAGAGGAGATAAGGGAAAGTCGCAAAAGATATATACCACTGACCAAATGCAAATGTCATCCTCCAAAAAAGGTAGGACGGGTTCGGTTCAATAGCGCCTGCTTTCTCAAAACCAGGCATTTGATTTTGAAGCTATGGCGGTGACAGTACCGTATCCCGATCATTCCTTCACCCGCAGGGGCATCCGGGTCTATGCCATTTGGAATGTCAGTGGCCGCGGCCGCTTCCCGGGGTAGTGTTCCAGGAGGCCTACAGTATGGGCGCGTCGGTTTAGAGCTCGTGCCTTGCGAAACGGACAATGGAGAGCTGAGTGACAGCTTCGAGAAGGCGTTCTGACGCTATGTCTGTCCACGCTCGAAGGCGGCGATGTTGTTGGTTCTCGTCACCAGGAGTTGAAAATGGGGTTATGGCAATTTGCCTGCTGAACCGTGACAGCGCTTGACATGGCGTCATGCTCACCTCGAGGTGGAGTAGTTCAGTTCGCTTGTACACGCTTCCTGTATTGATATTACGAATGGACTCATGGTATCTGGACCAGAGCCAGGTATTGTGGTGATGGCATGAGAGACTCGCCCGGAAACAAAGTGCGGCAAAACTGACATGCTTGCATATGACCAGCCAGGACAAGTAGTAAGCGCTAGTAAGCTCTAGTATCACGCCCTACTCTTTTCATGCAACTTCATCCATCTAGAGACCTTTGTAAATAGGCATAAATATGATCACAAGGTAGGGCACTTGAACGCCAACATCAATGGGAAGCAAGGGCGGCACCCATTCCGCATCAAGCGTTTCGAAATGGTGGGTGGACCTACAAACCTTGATGCATGATGTGCGATGACCAAAAGAAGCTCCAGAGCGAGAGCACACAGCGCCGCAAGGCGTCTGCAACTGACCAGACACTTCCCTCCTGATGTAACCGGAAGAGCTATTCTGCACCCTTCGAAGAATGATCAACGTGATGTGGTACAGGTCATAGGGCGTGCGTGTGTCCTGAACCCAGGCATGGAAGGCACCTAAGCCACCCATCATCAGCTCACACTGGCAGAAGAGCGCTCGAGGGCAGAACCGGGGGGCTAAATTTGGGCAAATTCAAGAGCACTACTGTACCGCGATCAAAGAGTGGAAGTTCCAGGGGCAGATCGCGATACTCGACCAGAAGAGATATGCACGGGCCACGCGACCATTACCATTTTGAAAGCCATAACACGTGATAGTAGTTAAGGTTTGCAGCATGACATTGGGTCTCCGGGCGGCGGA
>Ga0307510_10002594_pt1 | contig 20630 bp, 17 predicted proteins | sample 12_EM_MG_FD_207224 | JGI IMG/M metagenome (GOLD analysis project Ga0307510, IMG submission 207224) | Populus trichocarpa ectomycorrhiza microbial communities from riparian zone in the Pacific Northwest, United States - 12_EM | ecosystem: Host-associated > Plants > Roots > Unclassified | place... | reverse complement strand
CAATTCCAAGTTGTTCTCCAATTATTACAAATCTCTTTAACCTAATAATAAGATTAATTAAGGTAGGATAAGACCAGTCTAGACTGGTCCATAGACTGGTTGAGACCAGTCTAGACCAGTCTAGACCGGTCTATGGACCGCTTTGGACCGCTCTGGACCAGTCCAAATCGGTCCGGTCTCAGTCTATACCATTTTAGGAATGGTCTAGACCGGTCCAGGTCCAGGTCCATGCCCAAAATGGTCAAAAGACCAGACTGGACCAGACTTTTAAACACTAGTTGTTGTGCGGATGGGAACTAAGTGTACCATGGATGTAAGGTGGCAGATGACTACCCAAAGATAGTCATGACCACTGGACTCCGGGAATGGACTGACAGAGTCCATGGCTATTGATCTCCATGGTTGTGTTGGGATTGGCAGACTATGCAGGAGTCCAGGCACTCGCTGAGTGCTGGTCTTCATCATTTGACAGATGGGGCAAGTTTTACAATATAGCTTGACATTATGCCCGATGCGTGGCCACCAATAGTGGCGTCATATATATTCCGCTGTCTTTTGAGGGCCAAAATGGCCAAGTACCTCATGTGCTTGTGCAATAATAACCTCTGTCAATCGTCACTTCTTCTGGATTATAGATGGTATGCACAACACTGAATCACCAGCATGATTTTGAGTGTATATGAGATCTTTAATGATCTCAAAGCTTTTGTGGTGTGTGATGTTCTCTAACACTTTAGAGAGCAGCAGATCTTTTGGGTATCCATTCTTTATGTCTTTCAGAATAGAGCAGTCGCCCTCCACTCATGGGCGGAGGTTTGGCAACTGTCCCAAAGATTCTCTGATCATAGGGTCTACTTGATCGTTTGATTGTGGTACATGCACTGTGTGCTCATCTGATGGTTGCTCATGGGTGCTTTCCTTATGGGCAATGAGTTGTGCTGCTTCTTGTTGCCTCTCTTCTATTGCTTTGACAACTGGATGCTTTGGTGCGAAGGATACTGGTTCGTCTGCTTGCCGCAGTGCTCATTGCCACCACTGCATGCATGTAATACTGTATGTTCCTTGCCAGTCTCACGCATTGCTTGGGTCTCTTCAAACCTATCCCAAGGGAGATCTTCCCCTTCTGGGTTGAGTTGAGCATCTGTGTTGACATACTGGGGAGTATCTTTCATCTCATCCCAATTATCGCTCTCATAGTATCTAGACAGAGTGTCTGCCACTAAGTTGGTTTCCCCTTTGACATACATGATATCATAGTCAAATCGTGCAAGGAACTCCATCCAACACGCTTGTTGACTGTTCAGACGTCTCTGCATCTTGAAGAACTCTAGTGCCTTGTGATCTGTGACTACAGTAATCTTTCTGCCAAGAAGCTTGTCTTCCCATTTGAGCAAGGCTTCGAGAATTGCTATGGTCTCCATCTTGAAGACTTGATAATTCATCTGTGCACTAGAGAACTTCTTTGACATGAAGCCAGTGGGGCGGCATGTTTGCCAAGTCTCCCCTTGCCTGTACATTGAGCCGACGCCTGACATAGATGTGTCGCAAATGATCCATATCAGTTGATTTGAACTTGGGACGATGGGCTTTAATATTGGAGTTTTACAAGTGACCGATTTTATGTGATTGAAGCATGTTTCATGCAATGGTTTCCAATAAAATGGCTGGCCATTCCTGCAGATCGCAGCAAGTGGGCCAGTGTATGCAGTTATATCTGGCATGAAATGCGCTAAGTATTGGACAAGGCCCAAAAACCGCTGCACATCCTTAAGATTTTTAGGTGCAGGCCAATTGTGAATGCGGGCCATTTTATCAGTGTCTGCATGGAGTCCTTGGTCATCGATGAGATGTCCCAGACAATCCATATGTGATAAGAATAAATCGCACTTCACCTCTTCCAGGAAGAGGTGATTTTCTCTCAGCTTTTGGAGTGAGTATTCGAGATGTCCTGCGTGATCCTCGACTGTATCATTGTAGACAAATAGATCGTCCATATAGATGTGTGCAAACTGTCCTATTGCATCACGAAAGATCGTGGTCATGAGCCACTGAAATGTTGCTGGGGCATTGCAATCACCCTGCTGCATTACGTTGCTCTTGCATGTTCTGAAGACAGTAGCAAATGCAGTTTTATGGATGTTATTTGGCTCGATGTGCACTTGTTCATATGCGTTTGATAGGTCAATCTTTGAGCAATACTTCGCTTGTGCTACATCCATTCAGATTTGGTCTTGGTCAGGGAAAGGCGTCACATCCTTCACTGTGTTATCATTATGCTGCTGACAATCAACTACTGTCTGTAGCTTTCCTGTCTTCTTAGGTATGCAGAGTAGTGGGGCGGCCTGTGGTACCGCCTTTGGAACCCACCACCCTGAGTCCACATACAGCTGCAACTTCTCCATAAGTTGTGGTTTCATTGCATTGGGGCAGCGTGGTAGATGATAATTATATCATTTTCCATCGTCCATTAAAGGAATACGATGATTAATCTCTCTTAATGGGGGGAGTTCCAAAGGCACTCCTCCAAATATATCTGCAAACTTTGCAATTATTCGTTTGCGAATGGCTTGTAACTTATTTTCTGATTCTTGTGAACTTTTGGGTGATTTGGGTGCATTCATGACTTGGACTTGTATTCCCTCCCCCCCCTCAAGAGGAGAGCTAAGTTTGCCCTGGTTGCAGCGTGCATTTGTATGTGAGGGTGCTGTGTTACTGGACAATCTTCAATGTGAAGTGCGTGTCTGCTGCCCCTCTGAATGGGGCACGTGGACTCGCAGTGCATGTTTCTTTGCCAGCATGAGATCTTCCTGTCCAGAGGTCATCATTGTAAGCTGTGTGCCTCGAATACTAAGAGTGTCTTGGTCGAAATCAAGTACAAGTTTGTGTTTACGCATGAATGGAGTACCAATTATCATATCATATCGATTGATATTGACCACATCTAAATATGCATTGCTATCTATTATGGGGCCTAGTTCTAGGCATGTCCTTGCCCCATAGTTTATTATTGATTGACTACCAACTGTCCCCAATTGCAGCGGGACTGGGTTTTCTAATTGCATAACTTTAAGTTTTGCCACACAGGCAAAGTCATGCATGATGGATACAGTCATACTTCCTGAATCTAGCAATGCATAGGCCTTGAGGCCATTTACTTTTACAAGTGCTGCCATGCAGCAGTGGTCGCTCCCTGTCGTTTGAGGGCGTTCTCCACTTGCATTATGGTAGTGCTGCACCAATCTGAATTCACGTTTGTGCGGTGTGTTCATACCATCACGCACAGCTGCAATGAAAACGGTATCAACTGGACTGAAGCACCTGAAGTAGGCATTGTTGGTGTCCTCCTTGAGGCCAGGGATTGGCTCATCCTCATCATCTCCGACATGCACAACTAAGGATAAGCTTTCAGACCAATAATCTTGGTTTGTAGTGGTATTGAAGTTGGGGGTCATTGACCTCATAGGAGTGTCCTCATTCCTAAATGAAGGTGAGATGGATTGCTGGTCCACACCTAGTCTTTCTTCCAATTCATTGCATCTCTCTTTAAGATATTTGCAATGGCCTTGCCAAAAGTCCACCTCATCTCCTCAGAGTGTGATATCTAAGCGCTTATCCTTGAGTTCTTTGATAAGTTCATTTGTTTTTGTCATTGCACACTCTTTCAGTTGGCACTGAACCTCCAATCTGACATTGAGAGTAGCAATCTGTTCATGGAGAGATGTTATTACATTTGCTCCTGGCTGGGGCAAGTGTTCCCCCTGCTGAGTGGAAGTGTGAACTAATTTGAGCTCTTGTGTCAGTTCATTGTTCTGTTGAACTGTGTGTTCATTTTGGGTATGCAGCATTTGTAACTGATGATTCAAGTGATGGTTTCACTGGTGCAATGCTAATAAGGCGGCCGTTTCGGATGACTGAGGAACGTGCCCCCCTTTGTGGGCTAGACCCCATCCAAGTCAGATAAGATCCTCTTCATAATTATCTTGGATCTTCCATGCAGAAGATTCCAAAGGGTTTACTGTATCCACAGCTCCTGCAACTAGGAGATGCTCCTTGAAGTTCATGCAAAGTCCACAGCCGTGGATATGCACAATGCCATCGCATGGGGTGAACTCCCAGATTGCTCCAGGCATCCAAGAAGATCTCTGATAGGTAGACCTAATTATATCTTGATGCGACTGCCAGTCTGTGTAATCAAATTGTGTGGGAGCTGGGTTGATACTCAGGCCTGCTTCATAGTTCATAGCCTGAATGTAAATGGGCTCGTCATCTTCAGAAGGTGATGAGGAGTCATCACTTTCCTCGGATGAAGACTTCTTGTCCTCATACTGTGAACCCTCAGGACATTCATCCTCATATAGCTGTGTGCTCAGTCCTTCATCCTGACTTTCCCCAGACTCAGGTACCAGAGCCTCATACTGGCTTCCTTGCGAATCTGTCTGCTCCTGGTCATGCAGCTCATTTTCAGATCAATCATCTACAACCTGGGTGGCATATAATTGCCTTCGCTCAGGTTTCTTGTACTGTGGGCACTTGGGGTCAGTGGCTATATGTCCCAGCTTGCCACACTTGTAGCACATCATCTTGGAAGTGTCTCCCTTTGGAGCTGATAGATTTGGGGGCACATTCTTTCCGCAGTCCCCACTGGCTTGCATTGAGGCGGATTTTTTGTTTCGCACCTCAGTACTGGAACTATTCCTGTGCTGCTGTTGTCTATCTATCGGGTTATGCAGACGCTGATAGCATTGATCATCTTGTGGTCTAGTGGACCTCTGGAGTCCACTCTGAGCATCTGCTAGCACTGGCTGTCTATTAGTACTGCACCCAACCTTCAAGCTTGTCAGGGTTTGTTCGAGATATTGTGTTTCTTGCACAATTTGATCAATTGTGCTTATTTCAGAAGATATGTTTTTGAAAAGTGCTAGATGTTGACAGAACTTGCCTGGCAGGCTTCTGAATATCCTCCTTTTGAAGGAGTATACGTCTGGATATTCTGCAAGTTGGCCTGCCCATTGTAGGAGCTTGCTATAGAATGTGGTGATACCCACTTCTTGTGTATATTTAATATTCATATAATGCTGCATAGCTTTTCATGAAGTCACAGTGGTTATGAAGGTGCGGTAGAGCGTGATTACCACAGACTCAAATGTCCAATCGCAGATTATGTACCTTGGATGTTCCACTTCCTGGCTGAACCAATGCTCAGCCCTTCCTCTCAGGGTCGTTCCTGTCACCAGGATTCGATCCATATCTTTGTCCACTCCTGTCAGGCGATGGATTTTCATGAATCTTAGTAACCCATGGAGCCACTTCTCAAGACAATCAAAGTCATCTTCGCCTTCATAAGCATCAGGCATCTTAGTGCGAAGTCCCTTGAGCTCTGGGAGGTTATCTGGGACTCCTATCAATGATGTCCTGATATGCTCTTTTAGGGATTCAATCATGAGTGTTTCATGATCCATATTTGCTTGTCCCTGAGCGGGTGCTAACTGAGCGATTGGGACCACTGATTGCCCCTGTCTAGGGCCTGGGCTCAACATCAGCCCAACCAACTGCTGTGACTGTGAACGTGCTCGACATGCGTAATCTCTTTCCAGCACTTTTTGTGCCACTTGGGAGTGGTCGGCTGAGTCTGCAATGGGACTTCCGGTGGTACAAGGGACATTGTCCCTAGGATACTGTGGTCCCGAGTCAATTGAGCTTGATGGTATGTTGTCACTTCCAGAGTCTGAGGGATTTCCCTCTAGATCCCCACCTCCAGATCCTTGAATCTGGGTAGGGGGACCAGTGGTTCATGCTCGCAATCTATTTTTTGCTGTGGTGCGAACACGAAACCCTGCCATTGATAGAGCAAATCGCTCCTCTAATGTTATTTGTGCTGTGGACCATTTCTCTGGGACTCTTAGATTGGTCAACAAATTGTGACTCTCAGTCTCCTCGACCCTAGTCTGTTGAGGGAGCTCAAATCTAGCTTGCGCTCTTTGACGACACTCATATTCTGCAGTCCCTCCAGTAGATCCGCATTCTGCATAAATGACTTGGGTAGCTAAGGCTTGAGGAGATGGGGAAGGCTTGCGTTGTCCTTCATATCTGGAGCGAATTTGATCAAACATCTTTTGGATACCTTGCATGGCATTGATTGTATCGGATGTGCAATGATACATATTGGTGACTCTTGACTGAATGTCAGTCAATTCCTGTCTATGTTTTATAGCATCCGCCTTGCTTTTTTCTGCCATTGCAGACCAGTTCTTTAGTGCATCATCAATCTGCGCCCACTCTTCATTTCCATGTGACAGGTGGGGAGGTGTATCCCTCCTGCCCCAGGACGAAGTATTAGTTTCGCTTTGGGGTGGGGTGCTAACTGTGCGTCCCTTTCCCTTATCCACTGTGACCGTGGGTGTCGACAATTCTAATCCCTTGGGATCCACTGAAAGACTGGGTGCAGTCGTGTAAGACTGTTCTGGTTCATAAGTTTCCTCTGGGATATCACAAATGGTTTCGTGGTCACTCAAAGCATTTTCATCAGTGAGTGATCTCTCTTCAATTTGCTCTGATTCAACACTAGTAGGTGCTTCAGCAATTGAAGTTAGGAGGCTGTCTTTACAGATGAGTGGACTATCAGGCTGTGCCGGAGCTTCTGCTGGTTCAGGAACTTGAACTTCCTCTCAAGGAGGAGTATTCCGATGTGCACACATTTGATCATGACGTGTGGCTTGAGCACAAGTGTTTCGCGCTGGTCCCTCTCCAGTAGACATGATAGTCTTTTTAACTTGTTTTCACAAGCATTGTTTTGTATGAATATAGGATGCTTTCGCAAAATAAAAAACCCTCAGTTGAAAGGTTTAAAAAATTGTAACATGCTTGTGTGTGAGTGTGCTTTTGAGTGAGTAAGAGTGTTAGTGTGAATAAAAAGACAAGTCCTCTTAAGGGCTTCATGCAAAACTAAACCAGCCCAAATATGTGGGGAGTTTATTTTTGCGAAAGACGTGTAAAAAGGGTGTCCGCCTCTCCAGCATGGAGAGGCAGTCTTTATATACATTCAGTTCTATCTACTTTTAGGTACTAAACCCAATCTTTTCCTTATCTCAGCCAACATTCACATGCAACTTGTTTGAGGGTCTTTTTCCCTCAAACACTTTGATCTTTTGTCTTACTTATGTTTTAGTTCTTTCCCTTATGATTATATATGGCTCCAGTGCATCCCCAGACATTCACATGCCATGTAAACCTTTGCGTGTGTGATGTATTTTGAGGTAAGGTGATCAAGTACTTCCGCCACCTTACAGAGGGGTCATAGGTAGCAAATCATATCACATTGGGGCAAGTGCAAGACAAAGGAACCAGTTGCAAGGGTCTGTGTGGAGCATTTTTGAACATGGGTGATGATGTAACTCCCTGTTAGCGTAATGTGATGTTATTTAGACGCCAGTGGAGTTGTTCATTCTAATGTAGCTGTTCCAGGAATGTTCCAGGCTCGACTCAGATGGGACATTCACCTCACACCCCATGATCAGTCCTTGTGGAGAGGGTCCAGAGCCTGGAAAAGAAGGCAGTTGGGTCAAGGCCTTGGGTGCCAATAATTTTCCTCTGAGCATTGCAGGCACTCTGGACCACCGTGACGGGATAGTAAGCACATGCTGTGATGCTTACAATTCACTGACCCTGAGCCCAGGCCCGGGTCCGCTTGAGACCGAGGAGATTATGGTGTGCAACATATTATTTGACAAGTGACGCATTGTATATTGGATCGGGCAAAGAATCGTGCATTCTATCTATTCCTAATACAACACCACAATTCTTAAATACTTTCGCTGAGCTGACAGTAGCTAGGATCAAGGAGAATCAGATAAGAAGTAGTTCAGTAACTTGCTTGAAAAAGGATACAATCTGTATTGCATAATAAGCAAATCCTAGAAGTGGTGGTGCTGTCTAGGCTGAGAAGAATGATGACTCAAGAAGACTTCGAAGGAACAAGATCCACTACAATGTGGGTTGTATTGGGATGTGGCTGCAATAACGAGCATGGCATTTGTGTCCTGTATGTGGCCAAATTCATCTGTGACCCCTTCGTGTCAGAGTACCCGGGCCATTCGGTCTCCCAAGTGTAAGGAGTTGGCTCGACAGCTGAACTCAAAGACGCCGACGTGAATATGGAAGGGGGTGAGACACGTACCTCTACAAGATCGAAGCGCACAAGTGTGGCGATGAGAAAGGGCCACGCTGTCTGGCCAATCTCAACTGCCCTCTGGTGGCTGTGGATGACATGGACCTCCAGACAGACCCAATCGTGCCCAGCGTCTCTGAGCTCCAGGAAGGACTCCAAGGCAGTATCAGTGGCTCACTGGATGGACCAATCGATCAGCAACAGCGGCGAGGGGTAGATTGCAAGGGAAGGAAGGAACATACATTGTAGTATTCTCTAGGAGAGACATACGCCATTTGTGGGCTGTAGTAGTACATCAGGATATTGGGGAGAGGTCGAGTCGTGGGGGCTGGCTGTCATGGTTTCTGGGGCAGCCAAGGCATCCATACACGAACACGAACCAGGATTGGAAGGAAAGACATGCAGGATAAAATGTAATCAAGTTTTTGAATGTAGCATGAGCTACCATGGGTCTTCAATAACTGAGAAGAGACAAAAATGGCTCCAGTAGGAGTCAGACAGGAGGCGACCTTGTGAAAAGAAGTCCATTGGCATCAATCTGTCACTACCAACATCACCAAAACAATGAGAGTTGAGCAATTTGGGCGGTGGGTCACGTGAATTAGCCGCTCTCAAAGAGGAAGGTGAACCAGCACTTTGGTAGAGCTGTCAGAATTTCGTACTCAGAAAATGAAGAGATCTTGGATTAGTCGATGTAAAACAAAACAAACATAAAACATGTGCTAAGCAGAAAAACAAATCTCGGAATAATTAATGTAAAAAAACAAACATAATACATTGCAAATAGGCAATAGCAAGGGTTGGGGTAACCCTCACGGGACGCGGGGACGGGTACGCGCGGGACCGGGTACGGGTCAGGATTCTGCTACCCGTCACCTTTAAAACAAGCCCTAGAATGTCCAAATCAGACCAGAATTGAATGAGTTATGCTTAAAACAAGTGTTATACACTGTTTTAACCATATCTCACTCAAATCTTGTCCGATTTGGACGTTCTAGGGCTCATTTTGACGGGATTTTACCCGCCCAGACGGGAAAAAACCCGCCCGGGTGCGGGTACGGGGCAGGCGCTAGGTAGCCGCGGGACTACCCCCACTGTTCCCTAGTTGCAAACACATGCATATTCAAGCCCATAAACAGCAAAGGAAAGGCTTTTCATCCTTTTATAGCTGGTCATATATTATAAAGGGAGTAGTGGAAATAAGGCGTGTTGGTGTGGTGGTAGTTATGCTCATATTTCCATGTTTGAGCAGGGGGTGTCTGTGGGTTTGATTCTGTGTTTGTGCAATGTATTTTTTGTGCACATATATATTATTTATTTTATGAATAGCAGTTAGCAAAAATGTTACCTGTCATACTGTTTTGTTAGCCACAAAAATTAATAATATATGCAGCATGAAGCAGTCCAATCATTGGGGCAGAGAGTGCTGACATGAAATATTGCAGAAGTTGATTTTTTATTGAGAAGGCAAAATGGCCTGGCATTGCCATGCATGTGCAAAAAATACATTGCACAAATGCAGAATCAAACCCACAGATACCCCCTGCTCAAACATGGAAATACAAGCATAACTACCACCACACCAACACGCCTTATTTCCACTACTCCCTTTATGATATATGACCAGCTATATAAAAGGATGAAAAGCCTTTCCTTTGCTGTTTATGGGCTTGAATATGCATGTGTTTGCAATGCATTATGTTTGTTTTTTTACATTAATTATTCTGAGATTTGTTTTTCTGCTTAGCACATGTTTTATGTTTGTTTTGTTTTACATCGACTAATCCAAGATCTCTTTATTTTCTGAGTACGAAATTCTGACAGCTCTACCAAAGTGCTGGTTCACCTTCCTCTTTGAGAGCGGCTAATTCATGTGACCCACCACCCAAATTGCTCAACTAACAATGAGCCAGGTAACACATTCCAAGTGGGAATTTCAGGGCAGTCCCAAGACAGGGTAGCATAGCCTTGCATTCCTGGATGCCTTGCCGAGTTCAGTACTGTTGCCCCTGTAGATACCATACAGCTGACCTCAGCACCCTAGTGGTCATACAAAAATGTGTGGGTGCACAACCACAGAAAAAAAAAACAGTCTTAGTTCCATGTAAAATTAGACAAAAATCTGAATCCACTCATATTTTTTTTGAGCAAAACAACCAAGTCTTTGTTGTTTCCCTCTTCTCAGGTCTGATGTTATGATCCTGGGCCCTACCACTAATTTTCTCTCATTTTCCACCATTTATTTTGCGCTCTCGGTCACTCGTTCCCCACTCGTTCCCTCACGCGCCGCTCAGACCGCCACCAAATCACCTGACAAGTCACCTGATGGATTACTTGACCATTCCGCAGTCGACTATCACATGCCATCACTCCGCAGTCCGCAGCACTCCACAGTATCACCATTTAACCCCTTATGGATTGCCAGCTCATGATGCGCTATTCTTAGACTGCCAGCTCATGATGGAGCTATACTTAGAACTGCCATGTCATGATACGCCTTACTAAATATTTCCATATTTCTTTGTGACTCCTGTGACCAGTTACTTCTCACTTGTATATAAGCGCTTGTACTTTTAGCAGTTAGGCCCTAAGCCTAACTTGGTTTTCAATCCAAGACTTGTAGCTTCCACCTAGGACTCTCAGAGTCAACAGCCCAAACCCTCAGTCGCTTCAATTCTCTCTTGAAGCTCTCCCTCTTTATCATCTATCAGAACACTCAGAAGTCACCCTTATCATCGGGACTTACTTGTTATAACTGCGTAGCCAACCGGTACCATGCTACTCACATGATCATTGCCTCAGGAGGACAACCCACTGAGCAATCCCAGTCATCGCCAACCAACCCACGCACGTCGTGTCTTTAAGGCCCTTGGACCTTAACACAAGTTAGGCTTACCTACAAGCTCTTGAAACACAGAGCTGTTACCATCATGGTGACCACCCAGGCATACACACTCAGCAACAAGTTTATACAAATCTTCAGGAGACAACAGGACGATCTCCCAGAACACGTTAAAGTTAACGTATACTTCGACGATCAAGGACCAGGACATCCCAATACCAGATACTACCTTGATACCCAAAGAAAACAACACGCGCCTATTGAATTCATCAAGGCCAACAATACCTACCATTGGGTCAGACTCTGCCAAACAAACAACCAGTGGGAAACCAATCAAAGAGGCATATACACAGGCCCAGAAGTTGGCTGGTGGATCATATCAGACCCTCAGCATCCCAACCACAGCATTTACCAACAAGAGGCCAGTGTCCCTCTCACTATTGCAGCAGTTACCACAGCACTTCAGCAGCTTCCTACTCGCCCCAACACCCCAGATCATCCAACCGCTATGGAAGGACAACAGGAAGAAATTAATGTTGCTACTGGCCAAGCCCAGCAGGAGGCGCAGAGGATCAATGTTATCACAAATACCTCTAACGGCGCTCTCAAAGGAAACCCTCCACCCATATTCGATGGAGATAGAAACAAAACCCACAAGTTCCTTCTCAGTTGGCACCTATGGGCATCAGTCAACAGGAACGACGACGCCATAAAGAACTACCTTTCCAGAATCGTCACTATGCTCAGCTACATGGATGGAGTCCGTGTAGATGCCTGGAAGGAAGAACAACTTGACAAACTCAATGAGGAAAAGGATGACAGAACCTTAGAAACAGATGAAGGCCTTTGGGACCGTTTTATGGAAAGGTTCAACAATGCCTTCACAAACCAGAACTGCCGATCCGAGGCTTACCAGGAGTTATGCAAACTCAAGCAAGGAGACAGTCTTGATGACTTCTTCGCCAAATTCAAGCAACTCGCTCATGAAGCAGATGTTCCCCTAGATGACAAGGGAACCATAGAAACCCTCAAACACGCTATGACTCAAGGACTCACTAGCGCCATTATTAATTCCCCCACCTTCGACCCCACTGCTAAAGACCCTTGGACTTTCAAACAATGGGAAGAACAGGCCCGCAAATCCCACCTCAAATGGAAGGCGGCAGCTGAGTTCACCCAGAGATGTCAGGGACTCTTCCAAGCATTCAAACTGGCCCCTAGGCAGGTCAACAACCCAGGAAAAAGCAATTACAGAAGGAATAACTGGAGGAACAAGAATGACCGGCGCACCACCTCTCAAGGAGGATATCATATGGACGTCGACGCTACAGTCACCTCAGATATCAACGCCACCACTGGCAGAGGACAACAACACTCCGAAGCCAAGAAAGTGGAACTCATGAGAAGCAATTTGTGCTTCTACTGCGAAATCAAGGGACACCAAGCCAAGGATTGTTGCAAGAAACAAGCTGACCGTGGTAACTTCAGCGGTCGCCCCAACAATACCAGGGAATCCACTAGGGTTCATGCCGCACCCATTATGCCAGATATTGAAAATCTCGATAGCCTCGCTGACTATTTGAAGGAAAACATGGACTCCTTCAATGAAGAGACTAAGCTGGACTTCATTGGGAAACTCATGCCAAAGGATTTTCCCGAGGCCCGAAACTAACTGCCTTAGTTAGGGCTTTCCGACTCAATAGTGTGTTTGTAAATAAATCAAACTCAATACAACTTAAAGTTCCAATTACACACTATCGAGGGACAGCAGAAGAAACAATATTGCTCAACACTGGAGCAACAGAAAACTTTATCAACCAGACTACTATCGACAAACTTCGCTTAGGAACCAAGAGACTCCCTTACTCACGGGCAGTATATAACATCGATGGAACCATGAACCGAGCTGGGACTATTACTAGGGCTTGCGATCTACTTGTCACTCAGGGAAACAAGAAAGAACAAACAAGATTCTATGTCACAAATCTAGGTCGCGATCAAATGCTCTTTGGCTACCCCTGGTTCAAGAAATTCAATCCGGATATCAATTGGGAGAAAAGCGAACTCAAGGGACCAAAAGTCCAAATCAAAACCCTACTCCACAGCACCCTTCAACATGCAAAAACATGGCGCAAAAAGAAGAACCAAGAAAACGAAGACCTCATTCTAGAGGCACAGACATGCGCTCTATGGTCGGGAGTTACTCCTTCAGAAATGAGGGAAGGCCCGGTAGAGATCAGTCGCACCCACACAGCAGTTGAAATGGCCCATAAGTACGCATTGGAACATGGGAAGGAGGAAGTCACCCTCCTGGAAGAATTCAAACGTCATACGGCATTATTTTTGGACGAAGAGGCAAACAAGTTCCCGCCAGCTCGTGGAGATGGAGACCACAAAATCGTACTCATGGACACCGCCCCTACTCGCTTTAACTGCAAAGTCTATCCGCTCTCAAGAGATGAGCAGGAAGCGGAGAACAAATTCATTGACGAAAATCTGGAAAAAGGCTACATCGCACCATCGGACTCCCCCTACGGCTTCTCCACCTTCATGGTCCCTAAAAAAGACTCGAAGGAGAAGAGATATATTATCGACTATCGCCCCCTCAACGCAGTTACCCGAAAGGACGTCACCCCACTCCCCAATCTCAAACAATGTATCGAAAACTTGCAAGGAATGGAACTATTCAGCAAGTTTGACATCCGCTGGGGTTACAACAACATCTGCATACGGGAAGGCGATCAATGGAAGGCTGCATTCAAAACACGTTGGGGACTATTTGAACCCAAAGTCATGTTCTTTGGGATGAGTAACTCACCAGCCAGCTTCCAGCGATTCATGAACAGTATTCTCAAGGAACTATACGAACACTTCGAGAAGAAAGGCATACATGACATATGGCGCATCCTCCAGAACTACATGGACGACTGTGGTATAGGCACCCTCCTCAAAGACTTCACATTACATGTCAAAATCATTCACTTCCTATTCGACTTACTTGCACGTCATGGCCTACACCTCAAACTATCAAAATCCATCTTTATGCAGCCACAAATGGACTTCTTAGGTGTCCGGATCTCAAAGGAAGGAGCAACTGTTGATCCAGCTAAAGTTGCCGGACTTAGGGACTACCCATGCATACTCAAAGACAAATGACAAGTTCGCGGATTCCTAGGAGTTGCCGGATACCACCGCATGTTCTGCCCCAACTTCAGTATCATTGCCGCACCTCTTACAGCACTTACCAGAAAGGACGTACCATTCGAATGGGGACCCAAGCAAATCGAGGCCCAAGACAAACTTATCACTCTAATCACCAGTGCACCCATCCTAGCCAGACCCGACCCAGACAAACAATTCGAACTTGAAACCAACGCTTCACAAGTCGGTACAGGAGCAATACTCTATCAACGGGACCCCCCTATCACTAAACCAGACGGCACTCAGAAACCAGGACCACGACGACCGGTGGGATTTCATTCCCAGAAATTCACGCAAACCGAGCAAAATTACCCCATTTACGACCGCGAATTCCTCGGAGTTATGAGAGGACTTCGCTGTTGGTCCCACTTGCTCAAAGGAACGACCATCCCTGTCCTGGTGTATACTGACCACACAAATCTTAGGTATTACAGAGAGCCCCGCAAAATTGGGCCACGCATTGCTGGTTACTTACCAGAACGCAAGCAATATAACATCCTACTGGAATACAAACCTGGGGCTACTAACCGAGCAGACGCACTATCTAGGCGACCCAACTATGAAGGACCAAACGAAATCAACGAAGACGTCACTGTATGGCCAGACCAATATTTTTGTGACCAGCATACTTCAATCTGCGTATTTGACATGGACAGCATAGGAGACAATTTGGACTCAAGAATCAAGCTAGCGCAATATCAACACCAGAAAACACTCAAACAATGGGCACCAACTCACAACCTATCCTTACTTGACGGCACTCACTGGCACCACAGAACGGCACTTGTTGTCATGGCAGACAATGACCTTAGGAGGGGAGTAACATCCCTTTTTCACGACCACGAAACCGCTGGACACGCCAGAATTACCAAAACCCTCCAACTTATCGCACCTTACTACTGGTGGCCCGGAATGAAAATCTTTGTAACTGAATACATCAAAGGCTGCGCTACTTGCCAAATGACTAAAGTCAACACTCATCCTGCTCATCCACCTATGTTCCCAATTACCCCAACCAAAAATGCTTGTCCTTTTGAAACTGTCACCATGGATTTTATCACCAAGCTACCCTTATCAGGAGGATATGATACCATCCTCACAATCACCGACACAGATTGCTCAAAAGCATCTGTCTTTATCCCCTGTAATGAAGCTATCGACTCTGAAGGAGTTGCTCTACTCTACCTGAACAACATCATCCCTCACTACGGCATACCTCACAAGATAATCTCAGACCGTGACGTCCGCTTTGTATCCAAGTTCTCAACGGAACTATGTCACATCCTGAACATCCGCCAAAACATCAGCACAGCTTATCACCCTCAGACAGACGGAGCCAGCGAACGAACCAACCAAACCCTTGAACAATACCTTTGCATATTCTGTGGCACTCAACAAAATAACTGGCATGCTTGGTTACCACTCGCTCAGTCTACCAAGAACTCTTGGCCCTCTGCTACGACCAAGAAAATGCCATTTGACCTACTCATTGGCTACACCCCACAAATACATCAACCTACCAGAAAGACAGACATCCCATCCCTTGAACAACAACTCTCAGCTATTGATGAAGCCAGGAAAGCCGCCCAAGAGGCACAACGTAAAGCACAAGAATCCTGGATCAAAGAACGTCCACGCCATTCACCATTTCCTGTCAAATCCAAAGTCTGGTTAGAAGGAACAAACCTACAACTCCCAAGCAACATCACACCCAAGTTATCACCAAGGAGATACAGACCTTTCGAGGTAGTCTCCCAAATATCCAAAGTCGCATACAAAATCAAATTACCCCCTACCTGGAAAATTCATGACGTCTTCCATGCATCCCTACTCACACCATACAAAGAAACCGATCAACACGGACCCAACTTCCTGGAACCGCCACCAGATATCCTAGAAGGCGAACCGGAATGGGAAGTCGAGCAGATACTCAAAGAACAACTATTCAGTCGATGGAAGAAGAAGCAATACCTTGTGCACTGGAAAGGATACTTGCCAGCTCATGATTCCTGGGTTAACTCTGAGGATCTCCACACTCCAGATCTACTAGCGGACTTTGAAAGTCAACCAAGTAGTATAAGAACCCTTGGAATCTCAGACAACACTCTCTATCCCCAACTCCCATGTCTTCCGTCCACCACGAACTCCCCAGCACAGGATTCGCCACCTCTACCATCTTCACCTTGGGCACCAATGATGGAATCATCCTCATCTGCATGCATACTGACAACAATCAACTCCACTTCTTCGGAACCTTCGTTCGACAAGGGCACTTCGACATTGGTTACCACTGGACCACTTGGAGACCTAGAGAAAACTTCGACGCCATTGACATCGACCATGAAGCAATTGTGGTCCCAGTTAATAACGAAGACCCTGTCCTTAGGACCCACGTCAATTTCGAAAGATTTCCATTCGCTCCCCATCCCCCTCGATATCAACCTTGACCCGCAACCCCTTTCAACATCGTTATCCCCACTAGTACTACTAGCGGAAGTAGCAGTAACGAAACAGCCATTACCACCCAAGAAGCAGAAAACGTTCCACTTCACATCACCAATCCCAACCCCGCTACTCCCATCGAAGAAACAGAAGACGACAATCAGTCCGAGCAGTACACTGACACCAGACTCCTCCCCTCAGACCACCTCCTCCACATCGCTCAAGAAGAAGCGTGAGGAATGTATCAAGAACATGGTCCGACTTAGTGACAAGTGGACTCTCCTTAACAACTGATTCAAGAATACCTCAGTCGCCAGAATGTTTAGAAAGAAAGACAGCAATACCACCCTTTACCTTTATCACTTCCACCGACGACTCTACAACATGGTCACGAAAAAAATCCTCCTAGTCATCACAAAAGAAAAGGATCTTCAAAAGAGAACTACCCTCCCCTTCAGCACATTATCCCCTTATTATCAACTCTTAAAAGACCAAAAATTCCTTGAAGGACTTCAAACCCTCCTTAAAGAATGCAAAAGAATTATGAGGAGCAAGTCACCATCACCCGTATTCATACCCAGTCCAGGTCCTTCAGGAGGAACAGAAGGACCAATTACTGTCGCAATTCCAGAACCACCGTCATCAGCCCCAATCACTGCACCACCACCTCATGTCAGACCAATACCAGTCATTCGACAATACATCCATCCATCATCATCCCTACTCAAGGAGGACATACCATTACCACCAGTGGTACCAAGAGTACCATCACCACCTTTGGCAGACCCGTCGCCATTCATCCAAACACTTATTCATTCACCACCCGTGGAACCACCCCGAGTCACATCACCACCACTCCCCTTAGTACCCTGGGGATCACATCGACGACAATATTCGTCTATAGAACAATATGGACCACCAGTACCAATGAGCAAAACGCCTAACCCGGTCAACATATCCTTACCCCAATCACTCACCCCATCACCACCAACAAGAAGAGCAACACCTGTTATTCCAGCACCATGGAACAGGTCACCAACACCAGAAGAAATTCCATTACCACCATCCAGACCATCAGTAAAGAAACATATAGGACCCTCATCCCTCGACCTCATTCCCCTCCCATGGGACATTCCCCCTTTCAAAGGAATTACTCCGCAGTTATCACCCCCAGTTGCTTCATCGTCATTTCTCCCCGAGGAACCAATGCCACTCCCAGTGGAATTACCACCGGAGTTCCCTCTCATTGTCTCAATGACTCCCAGTCATACCACCCCTTTACTCCCAAAGAATCCCCTCACAGAAAGTGAACCATTGTCCAATAGACCAACACCCCCAGAATGGAAACGAGTTCAGTCGCTACCAGTTACAGGAAAGCGAAAGGAACTCTCACCTGAAACGGAATCTTCACCACCAGTAGCCTCATCATCTTGACTACCACGAATTCCACCCATTCGAACCACCCCGTTACCCAAACATCCCCTTATGGAGAACAAACCATTGGTCAATAGGGAAGGACCACCTAGTTGGTCAAGGGAACAACCATCACCCAATACAGGGAAGCGACAGGAATCACCACAGCATGTTACGATGCCACTCAAACATGAACGAAGCAATCTAGAAACAGAAAGGTCAATGAGTCCTGAAGAGCAACCTACCCCTCCTGATTCACCCAAGAGCACAGCTCTATCAACACCCTCCAGTTTTGGATTTGCCGACCTCTATAGGACCCCAGTTCAAACAATCATCGAGGTCAAGGATGAACTCATGGAAGAAGGAGAAACATCCGATTCAAACTCATCAATGGAGGAAGGACAAATTGCAGACACAAGACAGTCCACTCCTGACAGTATGGACATTGGGATACCTCACATACCCTCTGATTGGTTGCAACCATCTTCACCCTAGGTCGTGTGGTAACGACCACTCTAGGAAGGGCATCATGTTACGATCCTGGGCCCTACCACTAATTTTCTCTCATTTTCTGCCATTTATTTTGCGCTCTCAGTCACTCGTTCCCCACTCGTTCCCTCACGCACCGCTTGGACCGCCACCAAATCACCTGACAAGTCACCTGATGGATTACTTGACCATTCCGCAGTCGACTATCACATGCCATCACTCCGCAGTCCACAGCACTCCACAGTATCACCATTTAACCCCTTATGGATTGCCAGCTCATGATGCACTATTCTTAGACTGCCAGCTCATGATGGAGCTATACTTAGAACTGCCACGTCATGATATGCCTTACTAAATATTTCCATATTTCTTTGTGACTCCTGTGACCAGTTACTTCTCACTTGTATATAAGCGCTTGTACTTTTAGCAGTTAGGCCCTAAGCCTAACTTGGTTTTCAATCCAAGACTTGTAGCTTCCACCTAGGACTCTCAGAGTCAACAGCCCGAACCCTCAGTCGCTTCAATTCTCTCTTGAAGCTCTCCCTCTTTATCATCTATCAGAACACTCAGAAGTCACCCTTATCATCGGGACTTACTTGTTATAACTGCGTAGCCAACCGGTACTGTGCTACTCATGTGTAGGCAATGGCAAGGGTTGGGGTATCCTGCAAGGGTCACGGGAACAGGATGCAAAGGGTCTGGGTACAGGACAGCTTTGCATACTCCCACCACCCGTATGAAATTTTATGTACCCGCCACCTATTAATATACATGTAGAGCATCTAGGACTATCACTACAGAGTTCTAATAATAGTTGACTAATAGAGTGGCAACAGCCGCTATTAAGAGCAGTGGCAGTAATGCAACCCCACCTTAGCATGTCGCGTAAAAAATTTGGACAAGCGCAGTCTAAATAAAAAGTGTCAGTGGCCCGGAGCAGTTGATACACACCCCACCATGGCGAAAAAACCCACCAACAATGAGTCCACAAAATCCAGCTTGAAATCTATCAAATCTCTTTCAATCAGTGAAAGCACAACAGTTCGAACTGTAAAGCGGAAGGCTACAGATGTTCTCAGTCCAGGAAAGAAGAAAATACCAAAGCACATACCTGGTGACGACAGCGATTCTGAACCTTCTTCAGATGCCCCATCCCAAGTCAGCAATGAGTCCAGCATCATCGAGATTCCTGATAAAGAAGAGAGGAATGATAAACTTAGTAAGTGCTAAACTGGGTTGAGCATCGTGGTACTTACAATATCATAGAGCTAGAGCAACTCAGCAAGGACTGGAAATCCCCAATCTATGCATTTTATCACCCGATTCCTGATGTCGCCTATGTCAATGAGCGGTGTTGCCATGAGTTCAAGTGTGCTGGACGCGGATGCAAATACAAAGCCAGACGTTACCTTGATACAAAAGACAAGTCCTCGACAGGGAATCTGATCAAGCATGTACGCGCTTGCTGGGGTGAGGAGGCCTGGGCTGTAGCAAATAAGTGCAAGGATGCAGCGGAAGCAAGGGTCATTGTCACAAAGCCACTAGCGAAAAATGGTTCAATCACCAAAGTCTTTAAGAGATTGGGAAAGAAGGTGGTCACTTACTCAACCCAGATGAACTCAAAGAGTGAAACAAGGTATGCCAGATATTGATAATCTTGATAAGAAGGCTAATGCGGCTTGACAGGGCTGAGATTGTTCGTTGGGTATCAGAAAATTTTTGGCCATTCAAGATTGTCGAAGACCGCGGGTTTCAATCCCTAATGAAGACTGGGCGACCAGAACAATACATACCTTCAGCATCTACTGTCTCTCGGGATGTGAAATTGGTCTTTGCACAAACACAGGAGCGCATGGCTAAGATGTTACAAGTAAGATCCCATGGGCCATAGTATAAGCAAAGTGTTAATGACTCACATACAGGAATACAACGGAGATATCAATTTTGCAACTGACGCTTGGTCATCACCGAACCACTATGCATATGTCGCCTTTACTGCGCACTTTGAGGTCGAAGGCCAGCCAATTGCCATTGTCCTTGATGTCGTTGAGGTCCCAGAGGTGAGATCATCAAACAATG
>Ga0307510_10002593_pt1 | contig 20637 bp, 16 predicted proteins | sample 12_EM_MG_FD_207224 | JGI IMG/M metagenome (GOLD analysis project Ga0307510, IMG submission 207224) | Populus trichocarpa ectomycorrhiza microbial communities from riparian zone in the Pacific Northwest, United States - 12_EM | ecosystem: Host-associated > Plants > Roots > Unclassified | place... | reverse complement strand
CACGCGGCTCTGGCTGACCGACGATGTGGATCAACAGCCCGTCGACGACAACTCGGGTGAGGAAGCCCTGTTATATGACCAGCCGGCGCGGCTGGTGGCTGCCACCGAGCACATGGCTCCCCGCGAGCCCGGGACTGCCAATGTGTTCTATCTGGGTTTCGCCGGTGACGGGGAGCAGGACATCTTCAAGCGCGAGGAATTGTTTGCGCAGGAAGTGTTCGGGCAGCACTTCGGCCCGGCGGGTAGCGCGGACGAACACTCGGTTGATTTGATCAACGATAACGACGACCGCGACTCCTATCCGCTGGCGACAGTCTCCGCCCTGCAGCAGTCGCTGAAGCTGATCGCGTCCCACATGGACGTGGATCAGGACGTGCTCGTGCTGATGCTCACTTCCCACGGCTCCCGGGATGGACTCGCCGTGGTCAATGGAACCATACCCGTGTTGCAGTTGAGCCCGCCGGACCTGCGCAACGCGCTCGATGAGTCGGGCATCAAGTGGCGGGTCGTCATTGTGTCGGCCTGCTATGCAGGTGTTTTCGTCGACTCGCTCAAGAGCGATGACACGCTGGTCATCACGGCAGCCGACGCGGAGCACAGCAGCTTCGGCTGCGACGATGAGCGGGATCTCCCATACTTCGGTGAGGCCTTTCTGAAAGACTCAGTGCCTACGACCAGGACGCTGGAAGAGGCGTTCAAGAAGGCTGCCGGCCTGATTCGGGAGCGTGAGACGAAGGAGAGCAATGGTTCAATTGTAGGAACCGGGCCTTCGAATCCCCAGATGTCGATGGGCGCACGCATGCGCGAGAAGTTGCAGGAGGTTGAGGGCCGGTCGGCGCGACCGCATGGGCCCGTCACCACCGTATCTACTCATTGAGGAACACTCATGGCCGCCAAAGCACCCCTTTCCGTAGTGATTCTCGCCGCCGGCCAGGGCAAGCGAATGAAGTCGGACCTGCCGAAGGTGCTTCAGCCGGTGGCAGGGCGTCCGCTTCTCAAACATGTTATCGACGCAGCCCGCGCGCTAGAGCCGTCTTCGATCCACGTCGTCTATGGTCATGGCGGCGATCGCGTTCGCGAGACGCTGAAGGACGAGCAGGTCTCGTGGGTATTGCAGGCCGAGCGCCTCGGCACCGGCCACGCGGTCATGCAGGCGGCGCCCTCGATCCCTGACGACCATCTGGTCCTGGTGCTCTACGGCGATGTGCCGTTGATTACCGCCAGCACGCTCGCTCAGTTACTGGCCCTGTCCGGACCGAAAAAAGTCGGCCTGTTGACCATGGTTGTCGCGGATCCCACGGGCTATGGGCGGGTGGTCCGCAAGGGGCGCAACCTGGTGCAGAAGGTGGTCGAGCAGAAGGATGCCTCGAAAAAGGAGCTGAAGATCCAGGAGTGCAATACCGGGGTGGTCGCCGCTCCCGCACGGCTCCTGAAGAAGTGGCTGAAGAAGCTCAGGAACAACAACTCGCAGGGCGAGTATTACCTCACTGACGTCATTGCCATGGCCGTAGCGGACAAAGCGACGGTGAATCCTTTAGTCGCGCCCAATAACGTCGAGGTCCTCGGCGTTAATGACAAAGCGCAGCTCGCGGAGGTTGAGGCGGCCTATCGGCAGCGTGCGGCGCATGCGCTCATGATCGCCGGAGTGACGGTTGCCGACCCCGCGCGGTTGGACGTTCGCGGATTCGTGGAGCATGGCATGGATGTGTTCCTCGACGTCAACGTGATCTTCGAGGGCAATGTGAGGCTCGGTAATCGTGTGCGCATCGGGCCCAATACCGTGATCCGCGATTGCGAGATCGGGGACGACACGGAAGTGTTTGCCAATTGCGTGCTCGATAGCTCGGTCATCGGGAAGGATTGCCGCATCGGTCCATTCTCCCGCACTCGTCCCACATCGAAGCTCGCGAACAGCGTGCACGTGGGGAATTTTGTCGAAGTGAAGAATGCCGAGATGGGCAACGATTCCAAGGCCAACCATCTGGCGTACGTGGGCGACGCTACGGTGGGCGAGCGTGTCAACATCGGTGCGGGCACGATCATCGCCAATTACGATGGCGCGAATAAACATCGCACGATCATTGAGGACGATGCGCATACGGGGTCCAACAGTGTGCTGGTTGCGCCGATCAAGGTGGGCGCTGGCGCCACGATCGCCGCGGGGTCGACGGTCATCAAGGAAGTGGTGCCCGGGAAGCTGACGGTCGCCAGGGCGCGGCAGGTCACGGTTGAGGACTGGGCGCGGCCTACGAAGGCGAAGAAGAAGTAGGCACCGGCGGGTCGCAAGCAGGCGCACCGCCTGTGGCCCTGCAACCGCGGCGCCGCACGCACCGCATTACTGCCTAAACGCACAGCCTGTTGGCGCTGCCACCCACGCCAGCGGCGCTAGACTGCCGCATCAACAGGGACGTTGGGACAGCTTCCATGCGTATCACCCAGGCCGACATAGCGGCCAACATTCCGGCGCTCCAACAGGCCATCCGTGCGCTCACGCGCTATCAGCGCGAGGAACTGGCCGAGTGGATTCTGAATAGCGGTGACTTCGGTGACGAAATCGCGGAAGTCCAGGCACGCTGGGGCGGCCCGCGCCATCCCCTCACCGTTGAAGAATTCCTCGCGATTGAAAGTGGCGCCAGCGCCCGCCACGAATTCATTGGCGGTGAGATGTTCGAAATGCGCGCGCCCATGCCGCGCCACCAGCTCATCGTGGAAAATCTGCTGAATCTGTTCCGCGATCAACTAAGAGGGAGTCCTTTGACTGTAGTGGCAGCGAACCTGGGATTGCGGCTGACCGTCGAGCAGATGGACCTCTTCTATCGCCCGGACGTGGTGATTGCACGTGGTCCGTTTGCTTCCGCGGCCCTGGATGTGCCGTACGTGACTGATCCTCGCGTGATTGTCGAAGTGTTCTCGCCCATCACTGAGGACATTGATCGACGCGAGAAAGTGTTCAACTACCGGCGCATCGCGGCGCTCGAGGAATATCTGTTGATCGCACAGCGGTCACCGCAGGTGTTCGTTCTCCGGCGCAGCGAAGACTGGAGTCCTATGGAGCTGACAGCACTGGATGCGGTCGTTGAATCACGCTCCATGGACATGTGTATGAGCCTGCGGGAAATCTACGCCGGCACGAGCCTCGGTTGAGCGCGATAAAGAAAGCAAACAGCACGATGAGGTTACAAATAGAAAATTGCAACTTGAATGTAGCACTCCTGGGCTAACGTCTGTCCCGCACGATTGGTTGGGAGGTAGCCCATGAGCGCGTCCGAAGAGCAGCGGGCTGAATGGCTCGGCGCGAGTTTCTGGGAGAGGCTCGACCGGTTGGAAGTGCGCCATCAGCGCATTCAGACCGAGCATGAAACGGTGAGGCGCAACCTGGAGCGGGTAACGCCACGAGAAGCCGATGAGCTGCGATATGCCTGGCGACGCTACTGTGAAGTTATCGCCGAGCTCGATGAAACCACGGCTGAATTTGAAGCACTGCGTACGTTCGCCGGATGATGTCACTCAAATCCAAGCGACTGCTGTCCCGCCGGGCTCTCGATGAGCTGGGCACTCTGCAAGGGGTGGTGCGCGACCTGGCGACGCACCGGAACGCCGCGCTACGGATTTTCGTGGCCAGCCGCAATACCACGACGCCTGTGGCGCAGCGGGAGTTCTGGTTGGAATTTTCCTGGATCGACCAGGAGTACCGGGCGGCCGTGCGCAAGCTGGCGGCGTTCTGCCACCATCACGCCTCGGAGCGCCGCGCCCTGTTCCACCCCAACAGCCCGAGCGCCGACAACAACAACGGCAATGCCGCCGGCAGCGGCGTCGGTACGAGATTCAGGTTTCCGGAGTAGCTGCCACCGTTGGTGCCGCTCACGTTGCCGCGAACTTCCAGGACGTAAGTCCCGGCGCCCAACAACGTCATCGGCAGCACATTCACAATCTGATTCGTGCCCGGCGCGAGATTGAACGTGTTGCTCCACGCATCGATGGCTCCCCCCACCGGGCTGCCCAGGACCGGCAGGTTCGGATTCCCGTTGAAGTTATAAAGCCGCGTCTGCAGGTTGGTGATTCCCAGAACGTTGGCGAAGTCGATGGTGGACGTGATGGCATCCGCGGTCGCCGCCGGAATGGTGAATAGAAAGTCATCGTAGAAACCGAAGCCCGTCGAGCCAATGCCTGATGGGGCCGGGTGGCTGAATGAGTTGCCGTAAGTGTCTGATACCGGAAGGTTCAGATAGGTTGTGCCCGCGCCGTTGCCGGTGCGGCCGGCGGCGGTTTCCTCATAACTCAACACAGCGGCGGACGCGGCGCTGACACGCAGAGCAGCCAGCCCGATCGAAATCACCGCGACTACAAACGTATGCGCTTTGTAAGACATCGCCATCCCCGCCACTGTATGTTCAGTTAGGCGACGATGCCGGGGCCAGATGACAGTCTCAGTGAATTTCCATGACAGCGCGGGCTGTAGCGTTCCCGCGCGCGAGGTCCGCGACCGCGGCAAACGCCTACTTCGCGGCCTTCCGCAAGGGTCCCGCCGCCGCCAGCTCCTTTTCCAACTCCTTGTCGGAAATGGCGCCGGCAATGCGTGTACCGTTGACCAGGAACAGGGTGGGCGTACTGTTGATATGCAGGTCATCTCCCACCTTCTGCAAGGCATCGATGGGATCGCCTGCACAAGTCTTGGTCGGCGGCAGCACCTTGTCATGCATCCACTTGTTCCACGCCGCCGCGCGATCCGGCGCGCACCAGATCGCATGTGCCTTCACGGGCGCCTGCGGATGCAGGGATGCGATCGGATACAGGAAAACATACATGGTCGTATCGTTGACGTTCAGCAGGGATTTTTCGAGCTGCTGGCAGTAGGGACAATCCGGATCCGAAAATACCGCGAACGTGCGGCTGCCGTTGCCCTTGACGATTTTGATGGCCTTCGCCACCGGCAGTGAATTGAAATCGATTTTGCCGCGCTCGTTGAGCCGCGCCTGGGTGAGGTTCTGCCGGGTCTTGGTATCGACCATGGGACCGATGAGCAGGTGGTCGCCGGTGTCGTCGGTGTAGACGATCTGATCGCCCATGAACACCTCATACACGCCCGCGATCTGCGCCGGTTGTACATCGAGCACGTGTGAACCGGGGAAGCGCGACTCGATGTTCTGCTTGATGGTGGCGGCCCCCTTGCCTGTGACAGGAGCAGCGCCTGCGACAGGAGCAGTCCCTGTGGTGGCAGCGCCGCCGGCCGCCATCGCAACCGTCAGCATGACAAACCCGGCCACGCAAGCGCGGCCAACCTTCTGAAGCCGTTGATTAATTCGCATCCGCCACTGTATCGCGTGGGCGCCTCGGATCGCCACTTTCCGTAGTAGATCACCGACGTTTAACCAAACTGTCGCAAGGGGACGCTAGCCTGCGGAAAACGCCGGGGTTTTTGTGCAACTGTTCCTTGCATTCGTAGTCGCGCTATCGGTCACCGCAGCCCTCATCCCGCTGCTGGCTCGCTGGGCGCCGGCTATCGGCCTGACCGATGCCCCCGGACCGCGGAAAGTCCATTCCGCTCCCGTGCCGCGCGTGGGTGGACTCGCAATGGCGGCGGGTTTGTTCATTGCGACCCTGTTTACCGTCGAGTTGAGTCAGCCGGTGCGCGGATTGCTGCTCGGCCTGCTGGTCCTCGTGCTGTTCGGTCTGTGGGACGATCGCGTCAACCTGGGGTACGGTGCGAAGTTTGCCGGCCAGGTGGTTGCCGTCGGACTGTGTATGTTCGTAGGTGACATCAGTATCGGCCCGCTCACTTTTGTGGGAGCCGATGCCGTTCCGCCGGCTGTCTCGACCGTGATCACCTTTGTTTTTCTCATTGGCATCACGAATGCGATCAACCTGGCCGACGGCCTCGACGGCCTGGCGGGTGGCATGGCGTTGCTGTGCCTTTGCGCCATTGCATTGTTTTCCGTCGCCAGCGGCAACGCCTCGGTGACTGCAATTGCCTTGATCGAAGCGGGCGCTGTACTCGGCTTTCTGCGCTTCAACACCCATCCGGCGCGCGTCTTCATGGGCGACTGCGGCAGCCAGATGCTCGGACTGAGTGTCGGCGCACTGGCCCTGCTGGCCACACAAGGTGAAACCTGCGCGTTGAGTGCGGCACTGCCGTTGTTGCTGCTCGGCCTGCCGATCATGGACACGCTGACTGTGATGCTGACCCGGATCCGCGCCGGCCGCTCGCCCTTCAGCGCAGATCGCAATCATCTGCACCACCGCTTGTTGAATTTGGGTTTCGAGCACCACGAGGCCGTCTTCCTCATCTACCTGTTGCAGGTAGCGCTGGTGCTGCTGGCGTACTTTCTGCGATTCGAGCTGGACTCGGAAATCATTGTGGCGTTCTGTGCTTTCGCCGGGGGCCTCCTTTGGGCTCTGCGGCTTGCTACCCGTTCCAGCTGGCGCCTGCGGCACTCGCAACCCACCGCCGACCTGCGCAGCAATGTCATTGGCAATCAATCCGTTGGACGAATTCCTTCACTGGCACTCAGCGTGATGGTTACGTGCCTGATGGTCTATGTGTTGACCGTCGTCGTCTCGAGCGGCCACGTTGGTATGGATCTGGGCGTACTGTGCACCGCTTTGCTGATTGCCATGCTCCTTCTCACTACCTGGCGGGCAGAACGGTCGCTGGTATGGTTCGAGCGTGGTGTGGCATACGTCAGCGTGGTCCTGCTGGTCTACCTGGATCAGACGACGCCAAATAAGCCGCCGCTGCTGACGACTTTGTCGTGGACGTTCATTGCCATCACCGGCGGGGCCGCGTTGGTTCGGTTCATGTTGTCGCCAACGCGCCGCTTCGAGCTCACGACCCTCGATGTGATCGTCATCTTTGTTGCATTGGTGTTACCGAATCTGCCGGGATCGCTGTCGCTGCCCGCGGACTTGCCGGGCGGAATCGCGAAAGCCGTCATTCTTCTCTACGTGGTCGAAATGCTGTTGACTGTTGATCTCAAGCGCATGATGCCGCGTGTTTTTGTCGCTATCACACTGGCTGTGATCGCGGGCCGGGCCCTGATCGGATTCAGCGCCTGACGTCACGCACTCGTCACGCAGACGCCTTACAGTTCGTCCCCCTCAGCTCTCAATAACAACAGGGAATGCGACGAATGTCGTGGAAGTCTTGCCGGCCACTGGCGTTGGCCTTTGTTTTCGCGTCCGCCTTTTCCGCGATGAACGCTCATGCCGATGCACCACTCCTGAGTGAAGTGCATACAGTAGCGTTGGCAGACGCGGTTGTACCCGCGGAACATACGTTTACCGTCTCGTCCGGAGGTAATGGAGATACCTACACGCTGACATTGACGGACTTCGGAGCAACGGGCGCCACCCCGGCGCCGCTGCATGCGGTCAAATTGGCCGTGACCAGCGGTGGGACCATTGTCGGTACGCCGATGACCGGGCCCGGCAACATGTCTTTCAAAGTCGCAACGGGCGACTATGCCATCCACGTAGTGGGCACGCTCGGTGACCCCGGTTCGGGTCACATTGGTATTCACATTACCAACTCAGTCAATGACACCGTCTACGATTTTGCCGACGACCTCGCTCCGCCACCGGATGCCATCCCTCTCGGAGGCAGTGGCATCGACGACACCTTCACTGTGCCCGCGTCCGGCAACTTTCAGGTCAATCTCAGCGATCTGCAGTTGCCGCAGGCGCTGACCACGCTGACCCTGGCGATTGTCCAGGAGGGCGGCTCGCTGATAACTACCCTGCCGGCCGCCGGATCGGTCACCGTGGCCCTGCAATCCGGTGTGAGCTACAGGATATTCGCAGTCGGCTCCGTGAATGCGCCTCTGATCAATGCGGGCCTGTTCGGTGCGAACATCACTCCAGCGGGCTCGACGGCGCCCGTCTACTCGAAGACAGTACCGGTCGGCGCAGTCACGCTGCTGGGTGCCCCCATGCTGACGGCGACCAACTACACGCTGACCGCGTCCGATCTGCAACTTCCGAGCGGTCTGCAGCAGTTTGGCGCCGCCGTTACCCTGAATGGCCAGGCGGTTGCGGCACTCAACACAACCGGCACTCAGGCGTTTACAGGGACCGCCGCAACCTACCAGGTGTTTGGAGTCGGTGTGGTCCCCGCCGGTGGCATGGGCAGTTATACAGTCAATGTGAAGTCCGCCCAGGACACGGCGCTGAACGTTGCACGGGCCGTCGTCGATCCGACCACCACTAATCATGCCTACAGTTTCGATACCACGCTGCAGACTGGTCAGACATATGCATTTGATGTCGGCGACTTCGGCTACCCGGCACCGTTCGCGACACTCACGGTCGCCGTTGTGCAGAATGGCGCACTGGTCACCGGTTCCCAGTTGAATATTGGTACCTCTGTCGCCAACTCGCCGGCGACGGGCACCGCCAATATCATGCCTGTCGCCGGGCCCGTCTCCATCATTGCGTTTGCACAGCCTGCTACAGCCTCGGCTGGCCTCTTCGGTGTTGACCTGACTGCGAGCGGCGGTACCGCCGCATTTGCGACCACCCAAGGCGTTGGACAGATCTTCTCGGTTCGCAAGCTCACGATTGTCACCGCAGGCAGGTATGCAGTCACTGTCGGCGATGTAGGCTTTCCAGCTACGTTCGCAAACCTCGCGGCGATTGTTACGCATGGAACATCGCGCGTAGGTTCGATCTACGGCGGCGGCACCTTCGGGTTTTCCGCGGTGGCCGGCGAAGACTACTCCGTGAACTTTGTCGCGCAGCCGACGGGCACTGACCTGGCCGGCACCTATTCGATGGTGGTCGCGACGGCTCCGACACCCACGCTGGATTTCTCGGCTACCCCGACGAGCGTCGATTCCGGAGGCACCGCGACTCTCAAATGGACGGGTACGAATGTAACGTCCTGCACGGCTTCCAACGGCTGGTCGGGAAGCAAGTCGGCCTCGGATTCCTTCCCGACCGGCGCCCTGACTGCAACCACCACCTACGTGTTGAGTTGCGATGGCCCCGGTGGGCCGGTTTCCCAGTCCGTCACCGTTACTGTGAACAGCGCGCCTGCGCCATCCAAGGGTGGCGGCGGGGTCATTCGTCCTGAAGTCCTGCTCGTCCTGTTCGGCCTGCTCTTGTTCCGGCGGAGGATGTTCCCATGCTGATCGCCCGTGGCTCTCCATTGCTGGTCACCGTGCTCGCCGTGAGCTGCATCGTGGGCGGCTGCGGTGGAGCTCAGTCCCGTTATGAGAGCCACATGAAGCGCGGCCAGGCCTATTACGACCAGGGTGACTACACCAAGGCGAATGTTGAATTCCGCAACGCGCTGCAGATACTCCCTCGCGACCAGGCCGGGATGTTGGCAGCCGGCCGGACGGTCATGCATCTGCAGCGCTACCGTGAGGCCTGGGGCGACTTCCAGGCAGTGCTCGATAAGGATCCGGACAATCTCCCGGCACGTACGGAGCTGGCACGGCTGCTCATTCTGCAAGGCTCGATGGACCTGGGACTGAAGACTCTCGAGCCGGGGTTGAAAGCCCATCCCGAAGATGTTGCATTGTTGTCTCTGCGCGCTGCCGCGCGTTCCGCCAAGGCAGATCGCGATGGCGCGATCGCCGATGCGGACCACGCGCTGAAGCTCGCACCGGACAATGAGGAAGCAGTCGAGGTGCGCGCCGGGCTGTACAAACAGGCGGGCGATATCGCCAATGCGCGTACCCTCGTCGAGGCGGCTTTGACCCGGTCTCCCAAGTCCATCACCCTGCATGGGATGTTGGTGGACCTGGCGCTGGCGGCTCACGAGCCACAGGTCGCTCAACAGCAGTTGGGCAAAATCATCGAGCTGGCGCCCGAAGAACCGGAATACCGTTTCCGGCTCGCCGTGTTGCACTCGCGCGCCGGTCAGCTCGACCAGGCGCAGCAGGTGCTGGAACAGGCGGTCCGCGACCTGCCGCACAGCGATCCGGTCAAACTGGCCCTGGTGGATTTCATCAGCCGCGAGCGCGACGCGACGCAGGGCCGCAAGCTGCTGCAGGACTACATTGCGCGCGAGCCGGATGACTACAATCTGCGCTTCGCCCTGGGCGGCCTGTACCAGCGCGACAAATCAACCCAGGAAGCAGTCGGCGTCTACAACGAGATCATCCGACGCGACGACATGGGACCCAGCGGGCTGATCGCCCGCAACCGCCTCGCGCAGATTGCCGCCACGGCCGGACACGAGGACGAAGCGCGGAAGTTGATTGCCCAGGTGTTGGATAAAAATCCCCGCGATGCCGACGCACTGGCCATGCGCGCGTCCCTGGAAATGGCGAACACCGAACCGGCCGCCGCGATCGTCGATCTGCGTGCGCTGCTGAAGGAAAACCCGCAGGCCGCCGGCATTCAGCGCCTGTTGGCCCGGGCCTACCTGGCCAACGGCCAGCCTGAGTTGGCGCAGCAGTCGATGGAGGCTGCCGTGGAGCTGGCACCCGCTGAAAACAGCTTGCGGGCAGAGCTGGGTCAGATGCTGATGCAGATTCAGAAACCGGCGGAAGCGGTCAAAGTCCTCGAGGATGCCGTGCGTCGCGCGCCCACCGACGCGGCGATCCGGGCGGACCTGGTCCGTGCTCACCTGGATGAGCGGGATTTCAGAGGCGCCTATGCTGCCGCCGCGGACCTGAAGTTGACGGATGCGAAAAACCCCGCAGGGTTTTATCTCGCGGGAATGGCCTCGCTCGGTTTGAATCAACCCGATGAGGCCCGGCAGGATCTCGAGCGCGCTCTGGCGCTGCAACCGAAGTCAGTGGATGTGCTGTCAGCTCTCGCCCGGCTCGATATCGCTCGCGGCCAGAATGCGCAGGCGATTGCCCTGGTGAAGCAGGCATCGGACGCCGACCCCAAGGACGCAGCCCTGCTGAACCTGCTCGGAGAAACCTACGCCGGACAGAAAAAGCTGTCCGAAGCCACGGATGCATTGACGCGCGCTGTGAATCTCCTGCCCGCGTGGTGGGTTCCGCATCGAAATCTGGCGCTCGTTCATTTGGCGCAGAAGGACGTTCCGGCAGCCATCACCGAGTATCAGGCTGCCGTGAAGGCCGCACCCACGGAAACGCGGGTGGTTGGCGAGCTTGCGCAAGTCTATGAAAGCCAACACCGCGTGGACGATGCCATTGCGATTTACGAGGCCTCATACAAGAAAAGCTCGCAACCGCGTATCGCCAGCAGTCTCGCCGCCATGCTGGTGAGCTACAAGACCGATCGCACGAGCCTGGATCGCGCGCGTGATCTGACTGCGCCGTTTGCATCTTCAACGGATGGCACTTTGCTCGACGCCAACGGCTGGGTGCATTTCAAGCGCGGCGAGTATGAAGAAGCGGTTCCCGTGTTGAGTCGTGCGGCTGAGCGCTCGCCCGCCTCCAAGGAAATCCGGTATCACCTCGGCATGGCCGAACTGCGTGCCGGCCAGACGGATCGCGCGCGCGCGGATCTCGAGGCAGCCGTCGAAGGCTCGTCCCGATATTTTGGTTCCGATGAGGCTCGTACGGCGCTCGCGTCTCTGAAGGGTCGAGCGGGCTGATTCGCTGACCATGGCGTCACCTGCGACGTTGGCGTTCCAACAGGCCATCGCCCTGCACCGGCAGGGCAGGCCGTACCAGGCCGATGCGCTCTGCTCGCAAGTCCTGCGCACGGACCCCAAACACTATGGTGCCTGGCATCTGCGGGCACTTCTGGCCCTGGAAGCGGGTGACACGGACCAGGGGATTCAATGGCTCGAGCGGTCGTTGAAAATCAACTGGCAGCAGTTCGCGGGCCATTCCAATCTGGGCAATGCCTTGTTGTCCGTCGGGCGGCCGCGGGAAGCGCTCAAAAGCCTCGACGAGGCGTTGCGCCTCGAGCCCGACTATGTGGATGCCCTGTTCAACCGCGGCAACGCGCTGCGTGAGTTGAAGCGCTTTCCGGAAGCCCTGGAAAGCTACGAGCGAGTGTTGCGTGCCCAGCCGAACGATCTGCAGGCGCTCAACAACAAGGCTCTCGTGCTGCTCCAGGTCGGGGATTCCAACCGGGCACTGGAGGCTCTGGAGCAGTTGCTCCTGAGTCGGCCGCAGAACGTGGACGCCTGGTGTGCACGCGGCAATGTGCTTCTCGCGCTTCGTCGCTTTGACGAAGCCCTGCAGAGTTACGGACGCGCGCTGACAATTCGCCCCGAGCACGTCGATTCGTTGATAAACCGTGGGCACGTACTGAAGCTCCTGCACAGATTCAGCGAGTCGCTGGCCGACTACGATGCAGCGCTGCGACTGGCTCCCGACTCGATGCTGGCCCTCAACAATCGCGGCAATGTCCTGCTGGCCATGGGCGATTCTGAGGCGGCGCTCGTTCTTTATGACCAAGCGCTGACGCTGTCGCCCGCTTCGCCGGACTCCTTGTACAACCGGGGCGCGGCGTTGCGCGAGTTGCGTCGCTATAGCGAGTCGGCCCAGTGCTACGCCGAGTTGTTGAGGGTCGATCCGCAGCATGCGTATGCGCTCGGTAATCTGTTCCATCTGCGGATGGACAGTTGTGATTGGGCTGACTACGGCACGCTGACGGGCCGGTTGCATACCGCGCTCGAGGCCAATCGCAGAGTCATCAACCCGCTGTCGCTGCTGCTGTTGGATGAGCCTCCGGAAGTGCCCCTGGCCTGCGCGCGCGCGTACGTGGAAGAGAAGCATCCATCCCAGGCAGGCGCCTGGGTCAGCCACTCGACCGGAAAAATCCGCGTGGCCTACGTCTCCGGCGATTTCCGCGAGCATCCGGTCTCCTACCTGCTGGCCGGCGTGCTGGAAAAGCACAATCGCGCTGAGTTCGAGATCGTCGGGATCTCACTGCGTGCCGCTGAAGATACGGCGCTGGGACGGCGCGTTCACGCGGCGTTCGACCAGTTCATTGAAGCGGGCCATGAAGTTGACAATCGTAGCGATCAGGAAGTCGCCGCCCTGATGCGGGAAATGGGCGTGGATATCGCCGTCGATCTCATGGGCCTGACCCAGGGAATGCGGCTGGGGATCTTCGCGCACCGTGCCGCGCCCGTGCAGGTCAACTACCTGGGTTACGCGGGCACGCTCGGCGCTTCCTACATCGACTACCTGTTGGCCGACGAAGTGGTAATTCCGCGCGGCGAAGAGCAGTGGTACGCGGAGAAAGTCGTCCGGCTGCCCCATTGCTACCTTCCCAACGATGATCTGCGGGCGATTGCTACGGCACCGTCTCGCGAAGAGGCTGGCCTGCCGATGGAAGGTGTCGTGTTCTGCGCCTTTACGAACGCCTACAAGATCAATCCATCGGTGTTTGATGTGTGGATGCGGCTGTTGCGCGAAGTTCCGCATAGCGTCCTATGGCTGCGTGCGGTCGCATCGGATGTCCGAGCGAATCTGCTTCGTGAAGCCGCAGTGCGCGGCGTGGATCCTCAGCGAGTCGTATTCGCGCCTCACGTGGCCAGCATGGACCAGCACCTGGGCCGACATCAGTTGGCGGACTTGTACCTCGATACCTTGCCTTACAACGCGCATTCGACCACGTGCGATGCATTGTGGGCGGGTGTGCCTGTGATCACCTGCATGGGTGGAAGCTTCGCGAGCCGTGTAGCCGCCAGTGCGCTGCAGGCAGTGGGCCTGCCCGAACTGATCGGGTCCAGCCTGGAGGAATATGGCCAGCTCGCTCTGGAGTTGGCATGCGATCCACCGAAGCTACGGGCTGTACGCGCGCGGCTGGTGGCGAACCGCCGCACGAAGCCGCTGTTCGATACCGCCAGCTACACCCGCGGGCTGGAGTCTGCCTACCGGGCAATGATGCAACAATCGAGGCAAGGACTGCCCCCAGAGGCACTGGATGTCGCTTGAGGCAGCGGACGAGGCACGCCGGCTGAATGATCGCGGCAACGCATTGCTGGACGTGGGACAGTTCGAAGAGGCGCTGGCTAGCTACGATCGCGCCGTGAGCATTCGGCCCGAGTCGGCCGTGGCGCTCACGAACCGCAGCAACGTGTTCCGGGCGCTGCATCGCCTGGATGATGCGCTGCGCGATCTCGACGCCGCATTACGAATCCGCCCCGCCTTTCCTGAAGCGCTCAACAATCGCGGCAATGTGCTCCGCGACCTGCGCCGACTCGACGAGGCGCTGGCGAGTTTCGACGCGGCACTGACTCTGCGTCCGGATTTCGTGATGGCTCGGTGTAATCGCGGCCACACGTTGTTGGACCTCGGGCGACTCGAGGAAGCACTCTCATCCTTCGACGCAGCGCTGGTACTCGCTCCGGATGATGTCGAAGCGCTCTTTGGCCGTGCAGTTGCGCTGTTGAACCTGCGTTGCCAGTTGGAAGAGGCGGTGGCGTGCTTCGATCGGGCGGTCGCCGTCGATAAAGTGGAGTGCCTCGTTGGGAAGGCTGCAGCGCTTGCACAGTTGAAGCGCTACGGCGAGGCAGCAACGTGCTTGTCGGAAGTGCTGGCGCTCGCGCCGGATCGAAGTTACGTGTTGGGCAGCCTGATCTACTCGCGCCTGCAGGCGTTGGACTGGTCCGACTACGACGTGCTGGCGCAGACACTCATTCAGCGCCTGAAAGCAGGACAAAAGGTAACCTATCCGCTGTCGCTGCTGCCCTTGTTGGACTCGCCGGAATTGAGCCTGACGAGCGCGCGGATCTACGTGCAGGAGCAGTATCCATCTCAGGATATCGCGCCCAGAGCACCCGCGTCGGGGGCGCTCATCCGCATTGCTTATGTATCGGCGGACTTCCGTGATCACCCGGTTTCGCATCTGCTGGTGGGAGTGCTGGAAGCGCACGACCGCAACCGCTTCGAGATCATCGGCGTGTCGCTTCGCCCGCGCGAAGGCAGCGAGATCGGGCGTCGAGTGGCAGCCGCATTTGACCGATTCATTGATGTGGAAACGCGCAGCGATCGCGAAATCGCGGAGTTGCTGCACGAACTGCAGGTCGACATCGCGGTCGACCTGATGGGATTCACTGACGGTTGCCGCCCCGGAATATTCGCGCATCGCGCCGCGCCTGTGCAGGTGAGCTACCTGGGATATCCCGGTACATCAGGTTCGGGCCACATCGACTATGTGTTGGCCGACGACGTGGTGATTCCGCGTGGCGAAGAGGTTTGGTACACCGAAGGGGTGGTGCGACTGCCTCGGTGCGTGCTTCCCAATGATGATCGGCGAGCGATTGCCACCGCGCCGTCCCGAGAGCAGGCGGGGTTGCCAGCGACAGGGTTCGTGTTCTGCGCGTTCACCAACGCCTACAAGATCAACCCGCCGGTGTTTAATTTGTGGATGCGGCTGTTGCGGGAGGTTCCCGGTAGCGTCCTGTGGCTGCGGGCTACGGCGGTGGAGGCCAGCGAGAGACTGCTGCGCGAGGCCGCATTGCGCGGGGTCGACGGATCTCGACTCGTCTTCGCGCCGCATGTACCAAGCATGGCTGACCACCTCGGCCGCCACCGGTTGGCGGACTTGTACCTCGATACCTTCCCCTACAACGCACACTCCACCGCTTGCGATGCGTTGTGGGCAGGCGTGCCGGTGCTGACTTGCACGGGCCGCACATATGCGGCGCGTGCGGCGACGAGCGTGCTGACGACTGCAGGATTGCCTGAGTTGATCGCGAAGGATCTGCAGGAATATGAGAGCCGAGCGCTGCAGTTGGCGCGCGAGCCCGAGCGCCTGCGGGCTCTGCGCCAACGGCTCAACGAACAACGCTCACCGCTGTTCGATACGTCTGCTTATTGCCGACACCTGGAAGATGCGTACGTCGGGATGCTATGAGAACGATTGTCTGGATCGTGTCTTATCCCAAAAGCGGCAACACCTGGGTCCGCTTCCTGGTGTGCAACCTGGTGTTCGGGCTGCAGGATTCGGCTGAGTCGCTCAACCGCCTCGCGCCGGATATTCACGAGCTGGCGCAGGTGCCCAATCCTCCCGCCTCGCCGGTGTTCATCAAGACTCACTTTCCGTACTCAGCCGGCCTGCCGCTCGCCGCCCATACCGCTGCAGCCATCTATGTCGTTCGGGATCCCGCGGACGTCATGCTTTCCAACTACCACTATTCACGGCGCCGCGGCGGGGAAGCGAATGCCTCTCTACAACAGTACATCGATCAATATCTCGCGGCCCGGGGCGATCCACGCTGGACCCAGTCGGGAATGGGCGCCTGGGATGAACATGTGGTCAGTTGGTTGGGCACGAAATATCCCTTCCCGGTGCTTCCGGTGCGCTACGAGGACCTGCTCGCGGACCCTCAGCGTGGCGCGCGTCAGATCTGCTCGTTCCTCGGACTGGAGCGGACGGACGAAGAAATCGCTCAGGCAGTGGCCAACTCATCGTTCAGCCGCATGCGCCAGATTGAAGAGGGGGATATCGAGAAGCGGGTGGTGGGGATTTTCTACAAACCCTACTTGCAGCAGTCGATCGACTCCGGACTGCGATTCATGCGCTCCGGCAAGGCAGGGGAGGCGGCATCGGTGCTGACACCCGAGCAACGGCAGCGCACCTCCGACACCTTCGGGACACTCGGGCGCGAGCTCGGATACCGCTAGCATGCCGATTTCCCATCAGCACAAGACTATTTTCGTGCACATTCCGAAGACCGCGGGTACCTCTATCGAAGCGGTCCTCGGCATGCACGGTAACAAGCAGAACATCGGCGTTGTCCCGTACTTCAACCAGGAGTTGGATTACGAGCATCTGTATGGGCGGCAGATGCAGCACATGACGGCCGAATCCATCCGCTCAGTGCTCAGCAACGACATCCTGTTCAACAGTTACTTCAAGTTCACGGTGGTACGAAATCCGTGGGACCGGCTCGTTTCGGCGCTGGCCTGGACGGACCAGAAGTGGGTCCGGGGCGAAGAGCTGACACGGGAGGCGTTTGACAGCCAGGTACGGCAAATACACGCAGCTCTCCAGGAGGGTGCGGCGCAACTGCCGTCCTACCTCTATCCGCAAACCCTGTATGTGCTCGATGCCGAGCGCAGGCCGCTGGTCAACTTCATCGGCCGCTACGAGAACCTGGCGACGGACTGGCGCGTGATCCGCGAGAAGATCGGACTGAGTGTCGAGCTGCCCTCGCGCATGAAGTCGCACCATCGCAATTACCGCGACTATTACAGTGACGAGACGCGGAAGCTCGTGGGCGAGATCTATGCCGCGGATGTGAGCGCGTTCGAATATGAATTCTGATCCGCTCACCATCACTTTCGTCGATGCCAACTATCTGCCGCTGCTGGAATTGTGGCTGCCGCAGCTCACACGGTTGGGTGTCGGCCGCGTGAAGGTGTTCTGCCTGGATGCTCCGACGCTCGACTGGTGTCGATCGCGGAATGTGGCGGCCGAGCAGGTGGAGTGGTCCGGCAACCTGCGCGACCTGTGGGTTCAGCGCATCGGCGTCTTCAGCGAGCTGCTCTCGGCAGGCGAGGAATTCGTACACTCGGACATTGACGCCATCTGGGTGAAGAACCCATTGCGCGAAGGGTCCGCGGTCGGGCGCGATGAAGATCTCGTCTTCAGCCAGGGGACTGTCTGGCCGCCCGATGTGCACGAGCAGTGGGGCTTTGTGCTGTGTTGTGGATGGTTCCGAGCGCGGCCCACGTTGGCGGCGCGGGCTTTCTTCGAGGGACTGGAACAGCACGTCAGGGAAACAGGTGACGATCAGATCTCGGTGAACCGCCTGTTGAGCAGGCTGGGGGCACGCTGGAGTGACAGCCGGACGGGCGAATACCAACTGCCGTTCCGCGATCGCCTGGTGCACTGCTGGACTCAGCCGGTGCGGGCAACCGCGGGTCCGTTGTCAGTCGCCTTGTTACCGCACCGAGAGTTTCAGCGTCTGCCGGAGGACTCCGACCAGGCGAAAGTGAAGCACTATCTCACGCCGAAGAACTGCAGTCAGAAGCTCACAGCGTTTCGGGAGCTCGGGTTGATTTAGCCCACATGTCCGAGTAGGCCCGTTCCAGTTGCCGGCAGTAGGTCGCTGTGTCGAACAGCGGCGAACGCTGCTCTGCCAACCGTTGGCGCAACGCTCGCAGCCGCTCGGGCTCGCGAGCCAACTGCAGCGCCCGGTTCTCGTACTCCGACAGATCCCTTGTAATCAGCTCGGGTAAGCCTGCTGTCGTCAGCACGCTCGTTGCTACTCGCGCCGCAAAGGTTCGGCCCGCGCAAGTCAGCACCGGCACGCCTGCCCACAGCGCATCGCAAGCCGTGGAGTGTGCGTTATAGGGGAAGGTATCCAGATACAGGTCCGCTAACCGGTGGCGGCCCAGATGCTCAGCCATGCTCGGTACATGTGGCGCGAACACCAGGCGAGATGCGCCTACTCCGCGCGCCGCCGCTTCACGCAGGAGATTGTCCTGGGCCTCTGGGGTCGTGGCCCGTAACCAGAGAACGCTACCGGGAACCTCCCGCAACAAGCGCATCCAGACATCAAACACCGGCGGGTTGATCTTGTAGGCGTTGGTGAACGCGCAGAACACGAATCCCGTCGCCGGCAGCCCCGACTGCTCACGCGAAGGCGCAGCGGCGATGGGGCGTTGATCGTCGTTGGGAAGAAAACACCGCGGCAGCCGGACCACCTTCTCGCTGTACCCGCGCTCATCGCCCGGCGGCGCAACGACGGAGTCGGCAATCAGGTAATCCATGTACGGCGCGCCTGACGTCCCGGCATAACCCAGATAGCTCACCTGGATAGGCGCTGCGCGATTCGCGAATATGCCTGGGCGAGCGCCCACGGTATGACCATTGAGATCGATCGCGATGTCGATCTGAAGCGTTCGCATCCGCTGCGCTATCTCCAGATCCGATTGCGTCCCCATATCGTGCCAGTGCTCCACTGAGCGGCGCAGACGCTCATCAGCGCCGGGATTCAGGGCAACTGCGTGCACCTCAAATTGTTCACGATCGTGCCGTTCAAACAGGCCGACAACGAGGTGAGCCACGGGATGATCGCGCAGGTCGGATGAAACGTAGGCAATGCGAATCCGGCCTTCTGCGCGCTCTCGCGCCGGGACGGATGCGGCTGGGGGACTGATTGCGCGCGCCGTCGCTATGGCTCGCAACTCAGCCGGATCCTCAAACACGCTCAGAGCCAGAAACGGATGGATGGCCGCGAGGCCCCCCGGTAATTTGCGCAAGCGCTGCAGGCTGTGTCCCGCCAGCTCCCATTCACAGATCCGGACACTGCAACTGAGCATGCCCGCAACCGAGCCAGCGTCATCGGGATCCAACTCCACAGCACGCCGATAGCTCACGAGTGCATCGGACAACTCCTGCAGGGTCTCCAGCGCTCGTCCGCGATCCCGCCACGTCGCCGCAAACCCCGGGGCCACGGCCAGCGACTGTTCGTAACTCCCGACCGCCGCAGCAAGTTGGCCGGCTCGGTGTTGCTCAACCCCGTGCGCGTAGTACGCCTGGGCCAGGTTTTCGCGCATCTGAGCATGGGACCCGTCGATGGTGATCGCTGCCCGAAGATGGGTGATGGCTTCGGGGTATTCACCTCGCTGCCACAGGGCAGTACCGAGATTGGCGAGAGCCGCGAACTGTCGCGGGTTGAGCTGCACGACTTGCCGCCAGCGTTCGATTGCGGGCGCGAGCTCGCCGCTGAGCGCATGCGCAAGTCCGAGGAAATACACAGCATCGGCGTTGCGGGGCTCATAACGGAGCGCCTTGCGACTGAGATCCGCAGCCTTGCGAGGATTCCCCTGCGACAGGGCGAGCTGCGCACCCTGTAACAGGGAGGCCGTATTGGGAATCGACATCGCGTCATACACCCGACATGAAGAATGAGGATCATCACCCGAATGCTCAATTGGCGCCAGTACGCTCCGCGGGCTGCGTCTGCGGCGCTTGCCTGCCTGTTGGCATTGGACGTGTCCCATACAGTGTGGGCCTTACACGATGTTTCACGCGTGCGGCCTGCGCCGACTCCCGTTGTTGAACCAACACGCGCCCCCGAGATCGATCCGGCCCAGATCGCAGATGCGCATCTGTTTGGCGAGACAGCAGTTGCCGTCGCCGCCGTCGACCCCGAGCACGCGCCCGAAACGGATCTGCCTTTGACACTGCACGGAGTCGTTGCGACCGACGATCCTCGCGCTGGCTACGCCATTCTCGGCGCGGCCGACCAGCCCACTCACCTGTATCGCAGTGGCGCCGAGATCGAAGACGTTACAGGCGGCCGGTTGCAGGAAGTGTTCGTCGACCGGGTGGTCCTCGACATGAACGGCAAGCTGCAAACGCTTCGGCTGCCGCACCAGGACCTGTTCGCCGGGGACAGCCACAGCGCGGACGGCGCGACTTCCGTCGCGCAGACTGAAGCCCGCCCGGCGCGGGTAGAAGATCCCGATGTCATCACGCCCGCTGAAGGCTTCTTCGCCAGCCTGAATGTAGAGCAGACGAACGTCGGGGATTCGACGGGCCTGGTGATGCATCCGGCCAAGCGATTCCAACGCCAGTACGGGCTGAAGGATTCCGACATCATCACCGCGGTGGACGGAGTCGAAATCACCGACTCCCAGGCTCTCGCCAACACGCTGCGCACCAACGCGAAATCGCTTTCCCTGACGCTCGTGCGCGACGGCGTCCCGCGCACAATCAAACTTTCGATGGCCGACTGACGGCGCGTTTTCAAGTGTCATACAACCAGCAGACACGCGCTCTGCATCCAGTGGT
>Ga0307510_10002592_pt1 | contig 20641 bp, 8 predicted proteins | sample 12_EM_MG_FD_207224 | JGI IMG/M metagenome (GOLD analysis project Ga0307510, IMG submission 207224) | Populus trichocarpa ectomycorrhiza microbial communities from riparian zone in the Pacific Northwest, United States - 12_EM | ecosystem: Host-associated > Plants > Roots > Unclassified | place... | reverse complement strand
GTCTTTTGAAGAAGTCCATTAAAAGCTTCTTTGAACTTCTTAGCCATAAGCCTAGTAACTGGACCAACTGGAACCTCCAATGGATCCTTTGATGGTTAGATCGCATCACCTCTCCTCTGGAATTGTTTTGAGGATTTCCCACTCTTTCCTTTCTTTGGGAGGGGAGGTCTTCCACTCGAATTCTCTCCTTTTAGCTCCAGTTGTCTGACTCTGCTCGACCACTGCTTTGGGGCATCCCTTATTACCCTCTCCATACCCTTAGTAGCCCTTACCAATTCCCGAATAGACTGAAACTGCATGGCTATCAATACCATTCTCAGCTCCTGCCTCAGCCCATCACAGAATCTCTCCACCCTGTGGCGCTCTAAAGGAAGGTAAGTGGAGGCAAAAGCTGATAAGTTCTGGAATGTCCTCTCATACTCCAAAACTGTCAAATCTCCTGCCTCAAATCCAAAAACTCTTGTTCTTTCTCCCTCCTATGCTCCCAAGAATTGTACCTCTTTTCAAACTCTTCATGAAAATCCCTCCATCCCAATACCTCCCCCGATCTCCTCTCTCTGATGGTCTCCCACCACAAGTGGGCACTTTCAACCAATAGCTGAGTCACGCAATCCACCCGTAGCTCCTTTAGCACCTGCATCTAATTTGTAACTCTATCTACTTTCCTTAGCCAGTGCCCAAAAACCTCAACATCCTCTCACCATGGTAAGTCATACAACCCTCTCTCGCATAAATGTTTCCCACTGTACTATGGTGACTACTCCCCTTAATCCAGGAGTTGTATTAGAGGCTCCCGCTGTCATTCCTGCTGCTACAGCTTTCACTATATGATCCATAAAAAGGGTTTGACGTAGTTGCCAGTGCCACTGGTGGGGGTACATGATCTCCCCCCTATCTGTCTGATACCTCGGGGATTGATTCCTCTGCATGATGGGACACTAAATCATCTCAAAGTCTCATTGACTCGTCTTTTTCAGAGTATACTAATGTTGCAGGTACATGAGAGGAGGTGTCTACCATGGGATCCCAGTCTGGATCACTTCCCTAAATTGGGGATGAATCAGTCCTGGCTCCTTGCCTTGTTCTAACCATCCTGAAACACATTTCAAAACCATATCAATATTCCTGTCCCTGGAATAACAACCTGAGTTCTGATACCAAAATGTAACATCCTCATATCTGAGATTAAGCAACAATCTCATGTCAACTATATATATATGTGTGTGTGTGTGTGCGCGCGCGCGCGCAAGGTGTTCATATTAAATTTTACCGAAAGTTTCACTAAAATTTCGGCAAAGTCTCCCCTACATTGGGAGGTCCCAAGTTATCGACATTTAACCTATTTACACTTCTAATATTTCACATCTCATAACTCAATCACGACCCAATCATCCTGGGTTTTGATCCCATAAACATCATCGTCATCACAATCATAATATTTATAACATACACTGAACAACAAATATCATTATAGAAGAATAAATGAGATAAAAATATATACATGGACACATTCATATGAAATTCAGAGTTAAGATTATCTATACAAGTTTAAACATTGATTATACAAATTAAGTTACATAAAAGTTGAAATATTACAAAATACAAGGGTATACTCCCTAGAACCTAGAATTACAAAAAGTGAACATAAGCTAGGATCTACTCCTGTCGTGCATGCAAGGTTCCTGAAACAAAATACATATTACTGAAACATGAATATCACAATAAATATAATAACACAAATATCCAACAGTTTAAAAAGGCAAACATGCATTTATATTTTATTCACTTCTCTCGTAGGAGTCGATGCAAGGTGATCCACTTCCCCGGGAACCGTTACTCTTTCGAACTATTACTCTTTTGAACTGTTACTCTTTGTAGAGGTCACATTTCGACCTCCTCTCAAATTTTTAACTCTATCTTGAGTTTTAGGACTTCGTTTCAAGCGATGTTGGTCTCGTTAGAAAGCTAAGACATGGAGCTACAAGTCCCCTGAAGGAAGAAGAACCCAGTTATGCTCCTAAGATAGTCAAAATTGCTCATCAACAAATCAGACTTACTACCCTATAGGGTCTGTGATGACCCAGTCTCGGTTGGTAACCCATAACTAGAGTTCTATAGCTCAAAATTAAGCAAGACAAATTTCCTTAGTTAGTCAATATTTAAAACTATAATTTCTATGAAGGAACCTGATCCTAATTCTCTTATCCTCTTACCCGAAATCTCACCGAATGTTAGGAGACGAGCCTGTCCAGATTCGTCATCCCCTCCATTCACACATAACATTCACAAATTACATTTTCTAGGTAAATTTTCATGGTTTCATGCCCCCAATCATATACAACACATGAATTAACTTAATTTTAACATATATTTTTTTTTTATCCAATTCAAGTCTAAGAACCCTAATCTATAATTCAACATCAAGGCATCAATTCATAATCGAATTTGAAATGAATTATAAGATCATGTTTAGAACACCTTACCCAGTAATAATTAAGGTTTCGATCTTCAACTAGTTAAAGATTTTCAACTCCCTCCTTTCTTTTTTTCTAATGACAGCCGACCCTCCTTCTCTTCTTATTCAAATTTTCTAGTTAAACCCTTGCCCACAAGTGTTTATTCCATCTATAAACCCTTAATGTTGGATGGGTTCTTGAAATTTTGGTGTTTCTCTCTTGATTTTACAGGAATGGATACAAAAACTCCCTCTTTTATTTCCTTTTGGTTGCTGCAGATTTTTGGTGAAGAGAGGAGTATTTATACTCTATAATTTTTCTTATTTGTACTTAGGCCCCATTTCCTTTAAGTGTATTCTTTTTGTCCCCACATCTTTTTCTTCTTATAATCAAGCTATACCTCATTTCATTTCTTATAACTCCACCCCAAAACTTTTCGTTTAGTTTATTTTGTTCAATTAAATCCAACTCTCAACATTATCGGGTTAATTTATAATGTCTCAAATTATTTCGCCCGTAAATTTATATTCAAAAAATTCTAAATTCTTGTTTTTATTTAACCCTATGCATGAATTTCTTCACTTTTATTTTCCATTTAGTTAGTTTGCAATTTAAGCAACTTTTATTTTTCTCGGGTTTACAAATTAAATTCAATTTCTCATTTCCCCCAAAATTCTTCATGAACTACAATCTCAATTTGATGAACAATTCAATGAAATTCAACAATTATTGTAAGAAGTTGTTAGATGGATGTTGGGACACTTTACCAAAGAGTAATCTAGGCTCCAATCGCTAACCAATCAAGGATTTCCACCTTTTCTTCCTTGCTTGTTGTTGCCACCACTTTCTCCTCACTCCATCTCTAAATTTCTTCTCTCAAAACACTTTAAATCTAAATGATTTTGTTGCCTAAATCATTTAGTATCACTAACTCTCTTATTTTTCCTTGTTTTTCTCAAGAATTTTCAAACAAAATGGAGTTTTGCCTCTTTTCCTTCTTTATTCTCCATGGCCGGCCACAACAAGCCTTATATAGGCAACAATTTGTCAAATTCCAATATGTCCTTTCAAATAGTAAGTTTTATATTTATCGGGTATTATTTTCCCCATCCTGATATATTCTTAATATCGATTTTCAACAGGCGATATCGAAATTAATTAATTTATACCCCAGTACCTTTCTTTCCTCCAAAATCACTTCCGTTTATATTTAATTCACATTTTGAACCTTTTTTTTATGGCATTTTTCACACTTCTATTTTAAAAATTTATTTGCTAACCATTTTGTTTTATTTCAAAGGTCCATATCCCTTCTCTTAATGCAAACATCAAATTCCTAATTTTTATAATTTATTCGTTTAATTTCTTTATACACTTCCTTTAGAATCTTTATGGAACACTTGAGTTGTATCAGGTTTACATTTCTTAACCAACATTAAAAGCAATGATTTCGGATAAATTTTGTATCCTTACCCTTAATATATATATATGAATTGTAATAATCCCATATATCAAAATTCATACATAATTCATTTTCTTCAATTTTACACTGAATTTTCACCTAGGGTTTACAATGCACATCCTTTGAACGTTGAAGAAGAAGGGAGAGTTAGAGAAAAATAGAGGTGGCCGAAGCCATGCAAGGAGAAGTAGCATGGACCTCTTCCCAGAACTGGCAGCAGCCATTGCTGGAGCACACACTCCTTTCCAAGAAGAAAACCAAACCAGGCCAGCCTGCATGCAAACCCCCTTGAGTGTAGAGTGAGTAGAGAGTTGGGAAAAAGAAGAGAAAACCAAAAACATGGAAGAAGAGAGAGTCTAGAAGGTCGGCTGGAGATAAACAACAGAAAAGGAAGAGAAGAAAACTGAGATTAAGGGAAGAACCATACCACCAAAACTAGCTCTAAAGTTGTCAAAAACGTGAGGTAAGAGAAGTATTTTTCATTGGCTAGTTACTACCTCATAACTTTGGGACAATGGAAGGATGAAACCCTAAAGTAGAAAGCTTAAGTTCCCTTACACATATAATTTCGAAAATGATTAAAATGAGAAGATCTAAGTAGTATAATGAATAGATAAACACTAGTGCAGTCTCCTACTAAAGAAATATGAACGAATTTGAGGGATTTTGAATGTGTAAACCTAAGAGAAGGGGGCCAGCCAAATGAAGAAATGTGCAAATTGTGTGATGAAATGTGAAAATGCATGAATTATAACTTTGTTAAACTTTTAAAAATGTGCTGGAACCTAAATAGAAACTTCATGCGTATGTTAATGACTGATTTTTCATATGGGATTGAGGAAATTATATGAAAATGTGATGAAATGATTGCTTGTGTAGAGTTGTGTTATTGTTAAGCCCTTAGAGGTATGCTAGAGCAAAAACAAAAATCATACCATAGTCTTGATTTTGTTATGTGATAGATGAACTTGTATATGTGTGAATCAAAGTGATTGAATGTTGAGTATGACTTGTGGTTGAGAACAAAAGTGTGTTAGAAATGACGGAATACATGTAAAAAACTTGAAAGAAATAAGTTACAATGTTCGGTCAAGAAGGTAAAAATTATAAATGGAACTATTGCATGATGTGAATTGAATATTAGATTGTGTTATTGAGTGACATGACGAGATTGAAAATATAGAATACAAGATTATGGCAACATTAGGTTTCGGCCTAGAAATGGTGATTTTGTTTGATAACCTTGTGATAAATGTGAATGTGGTTGGTTTTGGTACATGTCCAAATTTGTTTGGAGTGTGTCGAATAAAGGGAAAGTCTAGCGTAAACCTTACATTTAGATGAAGGAAAGATTGAGATAAAAAATGATTTGATTATCGCTGACGATTCCTGAATTGGCAGTGACATGGATTGCGTCGATGATTTTTGGGTCGTCAGGGATGCAATTTTCATCAAAGATTTCTGAATCAATAGTTGAATAAGTGCGCTGACGATTCCATGCGTTAGTCGTAGGACTGATTACCTTGCCAATTTTGGTGCCACCAGCAAACCAGTTTTCGCTAACGATTCTGTGTCATTAGCAAACCAATTTTCGCTGATGATTCTGTGTCACCAGCGAACCAGTTTTTTATGACGATTCCGTGTCACCAGCGACCCAGTTTTCACTAACGACTTTCTGCGAGAGCAACGACCTAGTTTTGTTGACGAATCCTATATCAGAAATGACTTGACTATTACGATGATTTCATCGATGATCTAATCTAAATCACTATGAAACTAAAAAACTAAACACTAGGACTCTCGCGAGTGACCACACTTAGTTTTCGCTGACGACTTTCTGTGACAGCAACGACCTAGTTTCGTTGATGAATCCCATATCAGAAATGACTTGGTTGTTATGATGATTTTGTCGATGATCCAGTCTAAATCACTACGAAACTCAAAAACTAAACACTAGGACTCTCGCGAGTGGCCACGCTTAAAAGAAAGAGAAATGTTGTGATGTGATGATGTTCATTATATGATTGTATAATGTGTGGAACACTTGAATGTGAACATGTAAACTCTTGGGATATGTATTGTGATTGTTATATGGTTGTTTGATACAAGTATGTTGATTATGATCATGTGATATGTCAGGTGGTACGATCAGAATCGGACCTTTGACCGGATAAGGGCACTCCATAAGAGGAACAGGTAGGTGGCTTTCCACCCTCTTTTAGCATAATATTAATTCTTTGAAATTAATATGTTACAAAAGATCTATTACCATCTTGTGTGAATAATGAATCATTCATAGAATGTGGGATTGGATTTTGATGATTAGCTTTGGCTAATGGCATCCTAAAAGGATGATAGGGCTTGGGCATGATGATTAACTATGGCTAATGGCATCCGAGAAGGATGACCGGGTTGAGTATTGTTATTAACTACGATTAATAGCAATCGCGATGAATGACTGAATTCAACATTATGATTAGCTTTAGCTACTGGCATCCAAGATGGATGATCGGGCTGAGTATTATGATTAGCTTCGGCTACCAAGATGGATCACTGGGTGTGTATATTGTGATTAGCTACGACTAATAGGATCCAAGATTGATGACCGGGTTTTAATATTATGATTAGCTATGGCTAATGGGATTCAAGATGGATGACCGAGTTTGAATATTGTGATTAGCTATGGCTAATGGCATCCAAAATGGATGACGGGGTGTGTATATTATGATTAGCTTTGGCTAATGGTATCCAAAATGGATGAACGAGTTGAAAATCGTAATTAACTTCGACTAATGGTATCCAAAATGGATGACCGGGTTAAAAGTTGTAATTAGCTTCGGCTAATGATATCCAAGAGGGATGATGGGATTCGAATATTGTGATTAGTTACGGTTAACAACATCTGAGATGGATGATCGGGTTGGAACAATGCGGATAAATGTATTTAGTGGTTTTGTAAAGGATGACTAGAATAAAACGAAACAAAATAAGTTTGGCAAATGAATTAACTCTGGTCCCTACCACTCCTATGCAGAGGTTGGGACCTACGAGCAAGGATAATATAGTTGAAGAAATAATAAGAGTTGTAATTGTAAGGTGCGTAGGGAATCCCATTCCACGGGTCCACATGTTTTCGAATAAATTAAGTATTTGCTTGTTGTAATGTGTTATGTATTTTGTATGAACAAATGTACTAGTTGTGTAATTGTCATTCAACACTTTTGTATAAACCCATGATGATAACGAGGCTAGAACATGAATGCGAACTTATGAATATGTCAATATGATGTAATGTAAACTTATGAATATATAAATATAATATTATGGGTATTGAGTACCGATTTTATAGGGATATAGATTTACAAAATCATACAAGGATTGTACTAAACTAATGAATGCAATCTAATTATGAATTTTCAGAATGCTATCTTGAGAAGTATCGAGGAAATCTCGAGTCATTTCAGAATGAAAGGGATTACAAAAAAAAATGCCACCAATTTTGATCATGAAATGATAAGAAATCCCAAGTCATTTCAGGATGTGAGCAAAGCTTATTGATCCTAAATGCATGCGTTTGAGATAATGAAAGGCCATCTTGGATAATCCTTTCACGGTACTTGAAAAATATCCCTTGCAAGTCCCCGTTGAGCCTAGTAAAATTTTTCTTGCAAAAGTACCATGACTTGGATCACACCTTATATTGGGGGCAAATACGAGGATTATAAAAATGATTTAACCGTGGAATTATACAAGATGATCTTTAATGATCAATGGAAATATCGAAAGTGCCTAAATAAAAGCTAAGGGGCACGTAGAGATTCAAAGAGGCTTAGCATACCGTGCAATGATGATGATAATAATGCTCAAAACCAAACAAAGAAAACAAAGACAAGCAATTCAAGCCCGACACTGGGAGGCATGACAATATCATTTTACAAGATAAATCTTAAGATCTGAGAGGCCGTCATGAAGAAAGAATGGAAGGCTTGGGAACGAGCACTAGTGATCTTTAGTCTTGAGAGCCCTTACACACCTCTTGAGCTTGTAAATATCCTTTTCTTTCATAACTAATAGCCAAAGCCTATATTATATGCCTAGTAAAGTCCTTTCTAATCAAAAGAAAACAATCTAGTTTGTTAAGCGATGCTCTCCTGTGCAAAATGAGATGATTTAAAGTTATTCATACACTTTAAAAGATTATAGTTATGCTTTATTATTCATACAAGTAAAATGAAAGCTTCAAAGATTTTCTTTTCGCTAAAACTATTGAGATGATTTAAAGTTTTTTTTATTGTTTAAAAGCTATGATTCTTGTTTTGAGATGTTTAAACATGCCTTGAATATAGCTTGTATATGTTCAAGTTTTTGTTTAATTGCCTAGTTTTAATGTGTTAGAATATGATAATGGTATTGTATATGATAATGTATCATGTTGTTTTGCATGTTTGAATGTTTGGTTAATCATTTGTGAAGCCATGACAATTTTTGTTAAGTTTTGATGTCGCTATGGATTAGATTGTTTTAGGGTACCCTTTTTGGTTTCTTGAAGTTATAGGCATGTTGTTTAAGCTTCAAGACAATAAGTTTAATCAATATAACAATTTTTATGCATAGGGAGAAACTATTTTTGTTTGCTGTCATCATAGACTTTGCTTATTGTTTTTTTTTTTATCAAATTTCTATTTTTTGTTATTTTGATGATTAAAACAAGTTGTTTTAAGCTTGTTTAAGCCTTGTTTGTTAGGTTTAGTTTGTTTTTCTAAGTTAAATTGCATTTTTCTGGGTTTAGGCTTTGTTGCTACATTTCTAGGATTTTAGGTTTGTATTCTTTGGTTGAACATTGCCGTAGTTCTTTGATATTCGTGTCTTTTTTATTGATTGTTAGTTCATACACATGCGCACAAGACTATTGATCACTAATCTAGCATCTTAATGCTTTAAAAACACTTAAATCATGTCATTTAATTTTTGGTTCTTCATCTGTGTTCTTCACAAAAACCAAATAATCATGATGATTGTAGGACTGTTGTCCTAATTCAGCCTTAAAATGTTGCTTGAATGTTGATTTTGCATTTATTTGTGGCTTTAATTTGATGTAATCTGATATGCTTTTGGAATCATGTTTCTAGGTTTGTCCTTCTTATTCATCATGTTCTTAGCAAAGTTCAAGCGTTTGTTTTTTCTTCTGTTCTTTCATTTATGATTTTGGGTCATCTTTATGGGCTTGGGCCTTTGGGCTAGGAAGCCCAGCCCACGTGGCTGGATTGAGTCCATTTACAATTTAGGTAGTGTTTCGCATGCTCATTTTTTATCAAAGGAAAAATGCAATATTTGTTCTTAAGGCATATTTGCCAAACAACACCTTAAGACATTTTTAAGCCTTTGATTTTTAGTTAAAGCCGTGTTTGGCAAACACACTCTACTAATTTTCCAACAGTGTTTCTTTCCTCATTTTTATGCTTTTGCCAAACGGTTCTCAAAGATTTTCCAAAAAAGTTCTAAAAAAATTCAGGAGCTATTTTAAAATTATTTGTTCCCTCACATGTTTGTTTAACCTTTTTACTTAATATTAGGGTTGTAGACTTATACTATAAGATACTAACTCATTATTAAATATACATGCTTTTCTTTAAAATTACAGAAAAAATAGAAAAAAAATAAAAAATTCTCTATTTTGAAAAAAATACAAAAAATACATTTTTATTTGTGTGCATATGGCCAAGTTTCTAAAAAAATAATCATATTTACATAATTTAGCATACTAAAAATCACAAAAATAGTCTTGACATTTTGCATGCATTTTGGATTTAATAACTAGTTTATGAAAGCTATGAGAACTTGGCCTACATTAAAAAAACACCAAATATTTATTTTGTTTCTTTTAATATACGGAATTATGAACTTATACGTAAGACATATTCCCGATATTGAATAAAAATATTTTTTTTCTCATTTTTATGTTTAAACTCTAGAATGGGTAGGATTTAACCTCATAAGGACCTCATTACTGAGGAGGACATTTCTTAAACTTTAGACAGACCAATGGTTAGAAAATACAAGAATACCTTAATTTATATCAGATAAATAAATAATGCAGCTTATCATAGGTAGGGTGCACTAGGGGTAGTAAGTCTATCTCGTGCACAACTACTCCCCTTACCCAGACTCTCGCAGACCATTAGGTTTTATAATGACCATAATATTAGGTGGTGACTCTTGAACCCTTCAAATCATATTTTTATGATTTTTCAAACATATCCAAAAACCCCCTCAATCTAGGAGCCTTACTCGTCGTCTGACACCGTGCATGTCACAACATGGTGCATCCTCAATTTTCAATGGAACAGCAAAATATACATTTTATCTTATGTACAAATGGATTTAATCTATTTAAATCCTTTTCTACACCCTATTCTTGTTCGTCAATCATTCTAATAGTTTACAACTTACCTTCAGAGATGTGTATGATGTATCGACGAAATATAATTTTCTTATGAGGGCAGCTTTGATGTGGACTATCAATGATTTTTTAGCTTATTGAATGGTTTCTAGTTGGAGCACGCATGGAAAACTAACATGTCCATACTGCATGGAAAATAACAAGGCATTCACGCTAATAAACAAGGGTAAAATGTCTTTTTTTTACTGCCACCGACGTTTCTTATGAAAAGGATTTTTTTATTGGCATAGTTGAAAAGGATATTTCACCTTCGTGTCTTTCTGGTGAAGAATTGTATGACGTGGTGTCAAAGTATGATGCATTGTGTTTGGTTTCCAATCCGGTAAGTAGAACTTTCTTGGTTTTGGTTTGACCTACAATTGGGTAAAGCAAAGTATTTTCTGAGAGCTTTCTTATTGGAAGACCAATCTTCTTTGCTATAACCTTGACGTCATGCACATAGAAAAGAACGTGTTTGAGAACATTTTCAACACGGTCATGGATGTGAAGGGGAAGACAAAGGACGACATCAAGGCTAGAATAGATATAACGTTGTTTTGTCATTGTAAAAATATGGAGTTGGTTTGTGATGGGTCACGGGTCGTAAAGCCCAAAGCAAGATTCGCCTTAGAGAAGAATACACAACTACTAGTCTACCAATGGCATAAGAGTCTACATTTTCCCGATGGATATGCCTCGAACATATTAAGGTTGGTTGATTTGAAGGATTGCAGATTGTATGGAATGAAGAGCCATGACTTCTACGTGTTTATGAAAACACTCATTTCATTAACTTATCATGATTTATTGCTATAGGGGATATGGGATGCACTCATGAAGATCAGTCATTTCTTTAGAGTTATATGCTCCAACAAGTTGCAGACACAGCACATTGAGAGGCTTGAAACGAATATCGTCAAGACAATATGCAAACTTGAGATGATATTCCCTCCATTATTTTTTGACTCGATGGAGCATCTACTCATACATTTACCGTATGAGGCAAAAGTTGGAGGCCCAGTCCAACATAGATGGATGTATCCATTCGAGAGGTTAGAGATTACACATGCAATGTAATTAGAAATGTATTTTCATTGTTTTTTTAATTGAAAACATTTGTTTAATTCCATGTAGGTAGTTGTTCAACTTTAAGAAAAAGGTTAAAAACAAGGCGCATGTTGTGGCTTCGATATGTGAGGCCTATATTGTTAAGGAGATCTCAACATGTATCTTGTATTATTTCAAGCCTCATTTGAGAACAAGAATCAATTGTGTTCCAAGGCATGACGATGGTGGTGAAGTGCCTTCAAGTGAGAACTTGTCAATATTCTCCAATCCTGGATGACCCGCACCAAAAAATATTGTCAGATATTTGTCTAAAATAGAATTCAGACAAGTACATAATTATGTGTTATTTAACTGTGATGAACTGAGACCTTTTATTCAGTAAGTATATATACTACTTAAACTTTGTTATAAATGGACTATTTATCTCTTGTAATATCACAAACTCATACATTGTTGAATACCTCATAGGCAACATTGTCAATATTTACTATCTAATAACTCATAGCTGATCGAATCTCAAATCTTTCGATTGCAAGATGAACAATTTGCCACTTGGTTCAAAACACATGTAAGTACTATCACAAACTCATTATCTATCATGATACTTAATTTTGTTACAGAATTCTCATTTATTATTCATTGGTACTTGATGTACAAGATTTATCAACTGGAATGAATGCTAATGCTACATTGTCTTTACTAAGTTTGGGTCCTAAAAGAAATGTTAAGTGCTACAATGAGTATTTTATCAATGGATACGCGTTTCATATTGAAGAATATGGGCAAGGTAGAAAGATATATAACAGTGGTGTTTGTGTTAAGAGATCGACTTCTAGTGAGTTTGAAGTTGACTATTTTAGGAAATTAGAATAGGTAATTGAATTGTAATATCATAGCGAGTATCATAGAGTGTTTTAATTCAAATGCTATTGGTATGACACCACTAACAGAGGAATCAGAGTAGATCCTCATCATGGTTTGGTTGAAATTAACTCAAAATCTAGACTCCACAACGTTAACGATGTCTTTGTTTTCATCAAGCAATGCCAACAAGTTTATTACACATACACCCCTTTCTTTAGAAAGGATCGTTCAAGAGTTGAATGGTTATCCGTATTGAAAACCAAACCTAGGGGTTATGTCGAGGTTGTTCAGGATAAGAACGATGACTCAAATGTGAGAGATGATGTCTTTTAAATTAGTGAGTTGGTTGAACCATTTCGAGTTACTCCATCGATTGTCTTAGAAGAAAATTCAAATTTTCGTGTCCTCAATAATATTTTTGTTGATGTTGACGCTGAGGAGTTAAATGTTGTTCTAAGCTCAGTGGACAAGCACAAGTCGATGAAGATAATGATAGTAATGTTATCAACATAGAAGATTGCGATGAAGCTAACGACGAGTCAATTGAAGAAGAAGAAGACAATTCTGACTAACTATCATGTAATAGTTATTGATTAAATTCTCAACAAAGAAGTATTTATTATTTATTTTATAATTGTTATGTGAACTTGTGTTATTGTGTTATGCGTGCAGCTTTCAATTTAAGTATTTGCAAGATGGATAGATAGGGAATACAGATACAATCAGGTGTCATTAAATACCGACGGTTTGTGTCTGTCTGTGTATTCTAGAGGAGAAGGGAATTGTTCCCCTCCCCCTGGCACTGTTCACTATGCATCACACCAATGGAAATACCAACGATTTGTGTATGTCGGTGTATTCCAGAAGCAAAGCGATTGTTCCCCTCACCCTAACATTGTTCACTGTGCATCACACCTGTCATAACCCAATTTTGAGTTATTCCCCCAAAATTCATTTTTTTTTCAAAATAAAAATAATAAAAAAGCCTCGCAACATGGAGAAAGCAGGTAGGGGAATTAAGCTACAATTTTGGAGGAAATTCAAGACCTAATTGTACCCCATTATGCCCAAAAATAGAGGAAAAAAAATACAAATTCAAGGTCAAACTGAATAATTATTGGATGAATTTGTATAAAAATTAAGTCTAAGCACAAAATTAAATTTTTAATAGGCCAATTTGATTTAATCATAGGCCAAATTGAGTTTTAATTATGTTTAAGAATTAATTTGGGTCTAATTGAAGGATTTAATTAAGTGCAAGGACTTAATTATACTTTAAAAGAGTCAAATTAATTTTATTAGGGGCTTAATTGGTGAAAAATTAAGTTTGGGAGCCCAATTTGGGCTTAATTACGAAGATTGGAATTTTAAGAGATCAAATTTAATTTTTACCAAGTTAATTAACTGAAATCAGGGGAAACATTACAAGAAAATTGAAGTTTTAGGGTCAATTAAGGGTTAAATTGAAAGATTTCGCAGCCAAGGATCATTTTGCAAAAGAGGCCAAACTATAAGAGCATAATTAACAAAAATCAGGGGTAAAATTGAAGAAATTGAAAGTTTAATGGTCAATAAGGGGTTAAATTGCATAAATCCGAGACCAAGGACCATATTGTCAAAGGTGAGTAACTTTGGGGTTCACAATGTAATTCAACAGGGGCTTAATTGCATTAAATCAAAAGTTTATGGTTAATTAGAGGTTCCATTGAACACAATTGAAAGCGGAAGGACTAAACGGAAGTTTGAAAAAATCCCTAATTTAACCCTAAATGACGCCGTTTTTCATATAAAAAAAACCAAATGAGGCGTCGTCTGATCACTGTTTACTGTCTTCCCTGATTTTGCCCGAGAATGCTGCCCGGGTGGCTACTTTTCAGATGCATTTAATGTTCATATGTCCACCAAAATTGACAACACATGAACCAAAATGGTCACCTGACATCCTTTTATCCCCGAGTATCATCCGTTTAGGCCTATTAACATTACACTGGCGTCGGTGCCAGCCTAAAGAGGCCAACTCATGCAGTCTTTTCCTGCAGATTTGACAATTCACGATGTACACTTTGAACCAACGGTTGAGATCCTTCCTAGCCGAACCAAAGGCCACGATTTGGCACCATTAAAAACAAAATATCCTCTTCCACCTACTATGAATATGGGAGCATTTCATGCCTGAGAGGGACGAAAATTGGGTCCAAAAATCAGTTTACTCCCTTGTTTTTTCCAACCAACGTTTCTCTCTCTTCTTTCTCTCTCCCCACTGCTTCTTCAGCACTTGAAAACCCCACTGAAACCTTTCTCCTCCACTAACAGATGGCGGCTCAGCCTCCCTACGAACCCAAATCCTCATCGGCAGTAGAACAGCCACCACGAACTCCTTTCTCTCTCCTCTTCTTTTCCCCGTGATCGACTCCGACCACAGTTCCTAGCAAAGACGCCTGACACGATCAAAAGATTGATGTCTTATTCCAAGTGCAGGAGTGTCGAAATAATAAATAACCCGGCAAGACCGGGGTCGAACCACAGGGAGGTGAACTATATAAAATTATAAACAACAAATGAAAAGGAGTTGAAGAGAACTTTTGAGATCTGATATTGATATGAGTATTAATCAAAGATAAAAGCAATTGTCAAGGTTAGAGGATCCACTAATAGTATTAGAAATGAGTATAGTATAAACTCTTTTTATTAATCAACTGAAAACCACACACAAAAAAGGTTCCAATCGGATGATTTATCCTTAATAGTTCACTATAAATTTTTAACATGATCATATTAATTATCTTATTTTAGTAACACCATACTTTTAAATATTGTCAAGAATTCATGATGTTACCTTATGTTAACAACAAATTAAGTTCTTTTCATGGCACAGGTGTCAGTTATACCATATAGTAGGCTATGAAAGTACCAAGTATTTGTTGTACCAATGGTTGTACAACACATATCTAGATTAATCATTTAACAAGCAAGGTATTAAGAATTAGTAAGATAAAAAGATAAGACATGTTAATAACAAACTTTCTTGGATATAAACATTGAAGTCCATGTTGAGTTTATATTATACCTACTCTAACACCATTAGTGAAACCTTTTCACCTTGACATAATAAACTTAGCTAAACATTGTGAATAAGAGAAACATAAATAAACTAGATAAGAACATAGTAATGATGAAAAGCATAAACAAGAGATTAATGAAAGCAAAACTTAAACATTACAAAAATACAAAGAAAGAAAGCAAGAATATGATTTTGATCTGAAAACCAAGATGTCTAGATGTATAGTAAATGCCTCCTTTTATAGGCTAAAATTCAGAACTATTGATTTGATGACTAATTATTGAGTGGGTGGCCATCTCTTGACTTGGTGACAATCTTTATCTTCTTGTCTGAATAAAACGACATTGCTAATGTCAGAATTTGAATAGATAGTCTTCATGAAAGTTCTGAGCATTTATCTCAGCTTTCTAACAAAACAAGAATGAGCTCATTTGAACTTCTAAAACTCGAGATATGGGTTGAACCCTGAACAGTGTCTGGGCTGCAGGACAAATTCTGACTTCTCTTTTGTTGCTACAATTTGAACTTGAAAATAACCGTTTTGAATCTTGGACTCCCCATGAAAGTTTTAGGCCTATGTCTTAGCTTTCCATCCATATAAACCAGACCTAAATCTATGTTCTACAGCTCCAGTTATGATCCAATAACCGAATGATGTTCCAGTTTGAATTGAACCAGCATCTCTTCTTTAGGCTTAGCCCTCTCTTTGTCTTTTAACTTTCAATAGTTAAACACATCAATCAATCCTTTAAATTGTGAGATATGCTTGCATTCCAAATGAGCATTTACCATAAATTAAAGATATCTTATGTTATCAGACTTGTTATTATAAAATATGCTTAAGTTAGGGAATTTAATGATACTTTAAGTGTAATATGATGATATAAAACCTTGATAAAAATACACTTTTAAGTACTAATCAACACCGCCCAAACCATCAGCTCAACCTCCTGATCACGATCGAGACTCCTGCTTCGAGTGAGTCGCTCCTACGTCAACCTCTATTTTCTGCAACCATTTCGATTGCATGCAGAACATGAACTACTGTTCATGTTCCGCAAATAATTAACCTTTGCTTTGGGTTGGGCCAGTTTTGGCCTAGCCTCAATGGCTGGGCCAGGTCTAGCCCGACCCCAAAAAGAAAAGGTAAGAAAAGAGGTTTGTTGGGCCAAGATCGGCCCAAATCTCAAAAACTTTTAAATTAATTTTCCTTTTCAAAAAGAAAAAAGAAAAAAATTGCCCAGCCTCAATGGCTGGGCCGGGTCTAGCCCGGCCCCAAAAAGAAAAGGTAAGAAAAGAGGTTTGTTGGGCTAAGATCGGCCCAAATCTCAAAAACGTTTAAATTAATTTCCCTTTTCAAAAAGAAAAAGAAAAAAATTATTTTCATGAATACAACCAAATCCTAAAAAATTTCCAAACATATTTTTATAAAAACTTTTTTGCATCTTTCTCATGTTTTGAAAATCCAAAAATTGGATATCATAACCAGTTTATGATTATCCATTAGGGTTTGATCAAAATTTCCAATCTTTTTTCTAGGGTCCAGATGTAGACTTTAATATCTGTAGGGTGTAAAATTACACGATAAAGTACACCCTCGAGTTTTAAAGATACAAGATGTAAGTAAATGCGATGCTAAAATTTAGACTTTAGAATGATTACGATTTAACCCAATAAGGTATAGACTTTCCCATGAAGAGAGATCTACCTTGAACCTTAGAAAAGACCAACAAATAGAAACTCGACCTAGAAAAACAATTAAATAACAATGCAGCTTACCTGAGGTAGGGTGCACTGGAGGTGATGCGTCTTCCCTTTGCATAACCAGTCCCTTACCCAGACTCTCGCAGACCATAGGTTCCTAGTGACAATAATACTAGGTGGCGACTCCTAAACATTAATCATAATTTTATAATTAAATCTAAAAAACCCTTCCCAACACACAACACCTCTTCAAAATGCACGATATAAAGCCTCCACTGTCGCTAGACGACATCGCGGCGTGACCCCGCGACAACACCTATTGAAATACCGACGATTTGTGTCCATTGATGTATTCTAGAGACGAAGGGAAATGTTCCCCTTCTCATGTCGGTGATGACAATTAAAGTCCACTGAGTGAGTGGGTAGGTTCCCGAGGGAATTACCGATGTACTGCAAATTCCAACGTGCTTCTAATTAATGCATCTCTGATCGTGTTTACTATTTACATTTTTATTGACAGAATCACAAACGGACCTCGAAAAATCTGGAGGGTTTTTTGAAAATTTTAGTGCGAAATGAAAATTTCAAGGTGAATTTACCAAGGAAATCATCAACAGAATAATTTACCAAGGTGAATTTGGGTGATTCTCTCGGTAAAAACGTAGTATAAAACCCAACGATGACACCAGAACTTTTTTTTTCTCTCATTCTCACACTCTCACTCTCTCAATCCTCTCCAGTCTCAAGTGTTCCTAAGTCCTCAAATATAATTTAAGGTTTTTCTCTCAACACAATTAATAGGTATATATGGTGAATCTTTTGACGTATTTTCTTCTTATTTTTCTTCTTTTCTTTAGTTTATTAACAATGCATTTTTGTTTTTTTTTGTATCACACGTAGATAAACTCTAAAAGTAAGCACGCTATTAAGGTAAGCATTTTGTATCACTCCTAAAGCCTATGTTTGTTTTTGTATTATTTGTTTTGTCTATTTTATTGTATACATTGCAATAATGTTTTATTGTTTTGTTGAATTTAAATTGTTATTATTACATTTGTAGTATAAATGTTAACTGAATATATAGGATTAAATTTTTTTTTTGTCTATTTTATTGTCTACATTGCAATAATGTTTTATTGTTTTGTTGAATTTTAAATGTTATTGTCAAATTGTAGTATAAATATTAATTGAATATATATGATTAAATTTAATTACAAAAAATTCTTGTCAATTTAGGATTAAAAACATTATCATGTTGAAAATGAGATGAAATTGAATAATCCAAAATTATTGGTAGAAATAAAATAAAATCAACTGTTTTGTGGTATATATTTTGTATATTTGCAAGATTGAGAATTCTAGGTCCAGTATAAGGGAGATGCTGCCGAATGTTTTTTAAAAAATTGAAATTGTTTATGCAAATATTCATCAAATTTGTGTAGATGCATAGGAAAAAATCAACTGAACGTCGTGAGCAAATGATCGCAGCTAGTTCTTCTAGCAGCAATGATGACAACATGTCATTAGGTGCCGACCAAGAAGAGGCACTTGCATCGACTCACAACGCTGCCTTTTCGAGTGTGGTTCCACAACATAGAGGCGATGTCCTTTCACAGCGGAATCTATTCATATGCAAGTACGAGATGCATTGGAATGATGACATTTTAATACAATAAGGTAACATCGAAAACAATACAATAATTGTTTTTTTTACTTTTATATATTAAAATTTCATTTGTCATTAACTCATATAAAATATGTTTGTATCATGTAGGTTGTGTGATTTTTGGTATGAGGCACAAAAAAAATCTAAAAAATATGCTAGAGAAAACATTCTACCAAGCTGGAATGATGTGGTGGTTTGGAAGGATTTCAGGCCGCCATACATCCCAGAGAATATATGGGCGAAATATATTCAGCTCGTGACATCCGAGCGTTTCACATAAAGCTCACAATCTGGTGCGAGGAACTGGAGTCGGCAAATTCACGGTTCGGTAACCACGCACACTAGCGGCTCTGTTCTGTTCATTTAACATGTGAAGCGAATGGTAAGATTAATTTTAATCACATCTATTTTTAATTAATTTGTTGTTATTTATAAATATGTTTAACTTGCAACATTTTTTTCTTACAGGCTACGGCTCTTGGATGTGAGCCAAGCTCAATGAAGCTTTTTATAGAGACGCACGTGCGGAGTGAAGACTACCAAAAAGGGATGCAATAGTTCATTGACAACTGCGCTCAACACTTTGTGGTATGTTCGTTCAACCATTTTTCTCTTGTAAGTTATTATTTTCTTGAATTGAATTTGATGATTTTATTTTTTTTTTATTTTCAAGAGACATATAACAACCAGTTGAGGGAGACATACATGGACGATCCTTCGACCCACCTGGATTTCGATTCGAATTTGTGGATAGACAATAAAAAAAAACAAACATTCTCAATTTGACATAAAATTTTTACTTCAGTATCTCCTTTTCTTTCTCTAAATTTTATTATAACAATTTCTTTTATTTATACACATGGGAAGAGGTACCCGTATTATTTTTGTTAGGTTATTTTTAATACTTGGCAAAATATGATTGGACAGAACTTAGATCATTGTACGTGTATTCCTACAATATCATTGATGCATTTGTCAAACTGGGAGGAGCTTGTTTTCATTTTCCTATAGTACTGAGATTGAGATGGGAAATGAAGTGTAAAGGCATTTTAGGTAGAAAAGAAGCTTTCCTAATATCCTCGAACTTTTCGATAGGCTCCTCATCTGAGTTTTTATAATTTATACATTAATAATTGCAAATTTCATGGACAAAATTGCATATATATAAACTTTTATATCTTAAAGAAGAAATATTTGAAGACTGTCTTCTATATCTTTTTTCATTGTTTTTGTGTGCATGTACAGAGGGTTTAAATACGTGATAATACTCACTGATTTCCTACATATGTGCATGTATATCTGATAGTTTGAATTTTAAACAATAGATACAATCTTGTTTGATTTCAAACTTTGAATATTGGATAGCTACGATCCTGCAGATTTGGTGGTTGTTGCAGCATACTCTTTCTCTTTGACTTGTTCTTCTACACGCCCCTGCAATCGAAAGGGTAGGGACCGAACCCTGAGATTGTCTCGCAAAGTATGAAATCTGACAGATGGAAGCGGTTTTGTGAGAGCATCGGCATACTGATCTTTAGAGGAAATGAAGCGAACAATAAGTTGCCCACTCATAACTTGGTCACGAACATAATGAAAATCAATTTCAATATGCTTTGTGCGAGCATGAAAGATGGGATTACTTGTTAAGTAAGTAGCCCCTATGTTGTCGCACCATAGAATAGGAGAATGCACAGATGGAACACCAAGATCATTGAGCACTGACTTAATCCATTGAAGCTCTGCTGCTGCATTGGCGAGGGCTTTGTATTCGGATTCTGTACTGCTGCGAGCAACGGTTTGTTGTTGCTTGCAGCTCCATGAAATAAGATTATTGCCCAAGTATACACAATAGGCACCAACGGAACGTCTGTCATCAGGATCGGACGCCCAATCTGCATCACTAAATGTTTGTAAAGTAACA
>Ga0307510_10002591_pt1 | contig 20646 bp, 17 predicted proteins | sample 12_EM_MG_FD_207224 | JGI IMG/M metagenome (GOLD analysis project Ga0307510, IMG submission 207224) | Populus trichocarpa ectomycorrhiza microbial communities from riparian zone in the Pacific Northwest, United States - 12_EM | ecosystem: Host-associated > Plants > Roots > Unclassified | place... | reverse complement strand
ACAAGAATGGGTTGACCCCTTTACTTTCAGCGTCGCAAAACGGACACGTCGAAATTGTGCAGTTCCTTGTTGAGCATGGCGCAGATCCGACAGCCCGGACCAATGACGAGTGGACTGCTTTGGATTTGGCGTCAGCGAACGGACACATCGAAGTTGTGCGCTTCCTTGTTGGGCATGATGCAGATCTGACAGCCCGGGACAAGAATGGGTTGACCCCTTTACTTTCGGCGTCGGTAGACGGACACGTCGAAATTGTGCAGTTCCTTGTTGAGCATGGCGCAGATCCGACAGCCCGGACCAATGACGAGTGGACTGCTTTGGATTTGGCGTCAGCGAACGGACACATCGAAGTTGTGCGCTTCCTTGTTGGGCATGGTGCAGATCTGACAGCCTGGAACAAGAATGGGCTCACCCCTTTACTTTCAGCGTCGCAAAACGGACACGTCGAAATTGTGGAGTTCCTTGTTGAGCATGGCGCAGATCCGACAGCCCGGACCAATGACGAGTGGACTGCTTTGGATTTGGCATCAGCGAACGGACACATCGAAGTTGTGCGCTTCCTCGTTGGGCGTGGTGCAGATCTGACAGCCCGGGACAAGAATGGGTTCACCCCTTTACTTTCGGCATCGGTAGACGGACACGTCGAAATTGTGGAGTTCCTTGTTGAGCATGGCGCAGATCCGACAGCCCGGACCAATGACGAGTGGACTGCTTTGGATTTGGCGTCGGCGAACGGACGCATCGAAGTTGTGCACTTCCTTGTTGGGCGTGGTGCAGATCTGACAGCCCGGGACAAGAATGGGTTCACCCCTTTACTTTCGGCGTCGGTAGACGGACACATCGAAATTGTGCAGTTCCTTGTTGAGCATGGCGCAGATCCGACAGCCCGGACCAATCTCGAGTGGACTGCTTTGAATTTGGCGTCGGCGGACGGGCACATCGAAGTTGTGCGCTTCCTTGTTGAGCGTGGTACAGATCTGACAACCCGGAACAAGAATGGTTTCACCCCACTACTTTCAGCGTCGCTAAGCGGACACATCGAAGTTGTGCAGTTCCTTGTTGAGCATGGCGCAGACCCGACAGAGCATAAGAACGGACGGACCGCTTTGGATTTCGCGTCGGCGAATGGACACGTGGAAGTTGTGCGCTTCCTTGTTGAGCATGGCGCAGATCCGACAGCCCAAACAAACGTTAGGGGACTCCGTGGCATTTGGCGTCGCACAAAGGACATGTGGAAGTCACGCAGTTCGTTTTCGAGTCTTGAGTCTCGTGAGTCCTCGTCGAGAGCGGCACAGGTGTGATAGCCAAGCTTGGATGAACTCGGTGGCACTGAGCGCGCAACAGGGACGTGTATGTGTTACCCAAGTCCTCGTTCTATTGCCTTTAGATCTAATCGACCACAGCAGCGTACTTTCATTCCAGGAACTGCCAGCTGGAGGATATCATCGTATTATGCAGTCACTTCCCAAAGACGGCTAAGGAGCATTATACCTAGGTACGTAATCGCATTTTCCTTTGAAACATCGACGCACAATCTGATGCGGCGGGGGAAAGACCACCTCTCACTTCAGCCTTGTCACCGTCCCAGCGCAAGGTGAACTTGGACCTTTTCTCGTTGATACGACCCTCAAGAAACCCGTTGTCGCGGTTTCACATTGGCCAATATTTTTGCCACTCCGCCCGCTCATCGAGTCTTCATGACTATCATTTCCCCACTCACCGACTTCGATAATTCCCTCACCGACGTCACCGTATTAACCGGTCGATCACACCTTCAATGTTATTCATGGACTTACCTCCCACCGCCCCCATTTGTTGTTAAACCCATTGTTGTCCTACCGCTAGTTCATAACATTCATAGACTTCGACTTCCTGTCTGAGAGATCCACTTCCCACCGACTGATACTTTTCCATTAATCGCGAGTCTCTACTCACAGTCTTCGTGCTGACCCCGAATGATTACGAGTGTTCTTGCATGTGTGAAAGCGGGCGGTCATCTCTTGCATATATGAGTCTCCGATGTCCCTCGACACTGAACTGAGCTGTTTGCACATGTGTCATTCCGCGTCAGGGATGAGACGGTGCCTTTTTCCTATTGTGTTAGTGGACTCATCGTTTTTTCCTTCTTATACTCCACTGCATCGTAGCTTCGTAGGCGCACCAGTTTGTGACCACATGTAATCCATCAGTTTGGCGGGCACGGCGTTGATGATATAATTGATATCATCGCACGGAAGTCGCAGCTGGACTGGCCTCACATAGATCGCATAGATTAGATTGTGTAAATGGAATTGCTACCTTACCACTGAGAGGAGGGTATTGAGTAGCTAGAGGGAAGAAACCAAGCCAACACGGATCCGGAGGGGGGATGTAGATGAATAGGCCCCAGGATTCAGCCCTCAGACGCTGATGACATAGAAGACATAACGGTGGGCAGATACTCGGTATCGGGAGATGAACTTCGATGATGAACGTTGAATCATGACGATGATGATGCACAGCTAGTCAGCTATCGGATCAAGCTATCGGATCGAACCAGAGGCTCACCTTGGTGAATCGGTACAATTGCCAAACAACTCACACTCATCAAGCAGCAAGTCACCGACCGTAACAGGTCCCCGTTCTGCCGCATGCACAGTTACAGGGCGACCAAAGTGCTGTCGTGCGGCAATGAACGTTTTGACCTCTCTCCGGACAGCCCCCGATGGCCATGACTCCTCCGAGTCCAAGTCTAAGAGAAGGTGTTGCAACATGGGTAACAGTTCTATCACCCCATTCCCGGTGAGCCCTTCCAGAGCGGGTGTCACAAATTCAACCAATTTCTTGGATAGGACCAGATACTTCACACTGGCGAACGCGTGCAAAAGTTCTAGCCATTGGGGAGCCCCTATGTCATCTTGCCATAGCTGACCTCTATCCGCGCTGATGACGAGTTGTTCCAAAGTGGGCATAGGAGGAATGGATGAGATACAGAGCTGTGCCACAGCGGAAAGCTGCCAATCAGGGGCTTCGCATGCGACTCCCAACTTTAAGGTCTTGCTATCAAGCGTCCCCTTTTCTCGATAAAATATGACATCGATGCCAAAGGCGGAAAAGTCTATGTTTGCTTGATCGGTGGCCATGAATGCTCCTGTGTGACTGATCAAGTGGCGAAGCAGTGGAGTGTCGAAGGTTGGTTGGTAGAAAAATGTTATTTTGACATTGCCGAGTAAGGGGGCGTTGATTTGGGATAACATGTTTTCCAAGTACCCGCTATCGCCTTCGAAATCCAACGTAGTGAGAGCAGGGAGGACAATGCCTGTGAGGGGAGGCGCGGGTCGGCTTGCTCGGTCGTCCCGAGATCCAGGGAATTGGAAACAAAGACAAAGACTATTGAGTTTTGTTAAAGTGGATAGGCAAGTAACCATCGCCCCAGGAGAAATATATCCGGAATTGGGAATATTCCACAGGCCAAGGTCGACGAGGTCACTGGTAGAGGAAAGTAGTTTCGGTAATGCCGGGAATGCAATACCAGCCAACCGGAGTGATCGTAGACATGGAGTATATCCACCTAAGAACGAATCGGGGACGACTGGCGCAACTTTGTCACGCGACACGAGCTCCAGCTCTGTCAGCGCAGTGAATGGCCTGTTCATCGATGTGAATATTCCCAATAGCGAATTCGGAATAGCACGAATATTGATTTTCGACACGCGGTTGTGTCGCAGGAGCGCAGCAACAACGTTAGCCATATTGCCCATACCCTGCGCTGGTGGTTGCTTCTCTTCGGCTACGAACTCTATGACAAGAGGCAACGCTGGCCAGATGTTCAGGGCCACCATCACTGGTCGTCTTGGGGTGAAAAGAAGTCGCAGATTCAAATATCGAGGTGAAGCAAACACGACATATCGCCAGCGCCAGCACACGTGCACTAGCGAATGCCATGCATCTATTTTCCAGGGTTGATCCAAATAGAATTTGAATATGTATACGAGGACATCGTCTGGGAGCACGCTTATAGTGACAGTTGTCATTCGTGGGTAGAGCTGGTCTGTACAAGTTAACTCTGTACTGTCCCAAGGGGAGTATGTGGAGTATCACTCACCTTGATGGTGCCCAACAAACACGCCGTTTTCCCGAGGTGCAGGTGGTTCAACACCTTTTCCCGCGTCTGAGGTCTCGACGGTAGTTATTCGAGGTGTTGTCGGGTATAAATAGTTGAAGAAGAAACTAAAGTTTCGAGTTTCAAGTAGGCCAAGAAACAAGCCGATGAGTGACAAGTCAGGTTCCATCACAACAAAGCTGGCGAGCGGCTTTGCATCAGGAAAACATCCAATTTGCTTTTTGTACTTTTTCATGCTTTTATTGCTTTTTTCAAGTAAAAAAAGCAAATTTTGAGAAAGTACAGACTACTTTGGGAAAAGCCCAGTCCCACACTTTTCACATACTTTTCAATACTTTTTTCACTTTTTTTTTACAACTACTCTATTTCACTCATAATTGACATTTGTTGGCTGTGTTTTTTTGTACTTTTTTGTACTTTTTGCATTACAGTACTTTTGGAAGATGATTTACTTTTTTGAGCAACTCAAAAAGCACAAAAAAAAGTGTGGGACTGGGCTTTTTCATACTTTTTCTACTTTTTCTGTAAAAAGTATGAAAAAGCACAAAAAAAGCACAAAAAGGAAATTAGACGTTTTCCTGATGTTGGACGTGCTTGTCAGAATGATACTGTGATAGTGCCAGTGGCATCACGGAACCATTCCCAGACTGGAGGAATGAGTGGGCAACCCTCGACCACACCATGAAGTCATGTCGGACACGCGTTGTATGCGGCTGCGTATTTCGCCCAGCCCCCATACGTCAGTCCATGTGCTGAGCCCTTCTCGGTATTCAATTGTTATCAACACAAACATACCACAATAAGCCTATAGCGGTGAGTGACACGTGATCATCGCTTTTGCGTCCTTTTCGCCCACTTGCAGATGACGCGCGTTGCATCTCCGCGCGACCTCGATTCCACTGCTGACACCGTTGGACCATAAGACATGCGGACGAAAGCTTCCGGCTTCATGCTGCCAATGCGAGTAGGCGCGAATCTCTATTCCAGCTTCCGAGTATCTGCCCACCGTCCGTGGGTGAGGAGGCCAAGGCCGAGGAGGACGAAGAGGACGAAGAAGACCAGGTTTCCAAGTTCGGCTTGGGCCCTGAGAGCGCAGACTCGGACAAGAGTGCGGCGGACGCACGCACCCTCTCGCTGTTCTTATGCGAGCAGACAATCGCAGTCCTTGTACCAGAGGAGCAGCAGCAGTAGCTGCAGGGTATGCAACGAGAGGTGGATGGAGACGGCGTTCTCGTGGTAGGGAAGGAGCGGATCCCGCCACCCGATATCGAGCAGGTCTTCGTGATGGAGTACACTGCCTCGCGCATCCACGGTCGAAACTGTGGCATGCGGAACGGACCGCAGCTGTTAAAGCTCGGCACGCGAACGCGAACTTTAATGTGAACGCGCAGCTGGGGATGGGACTCGGAGTATCGTCTGTTTCCTGTGAGGTCAACGACGGCAACCGGCGGCGCCCTGGAAGGGACGTCGTAGCGTTTTCATGTGGCCAGGGAAATTTGGCTATTCAGACCCAAACACATGACATTGACTTGTCGTATCCTGCAACGTATTTATACCCAGAAAAGTTCGGGAAAGCGCAGGAAAGGTGAGCGAAGTTATTTTCAAATGGTGCTGCCACTCACCACAGTACAGTACTCCACATGCACACGAGTTGGGGAGCTCGGACCTCTGATGAGTTGGCAGTAGTATGCCTTGCCCCTTCTTGTTTAAGCCAGTGCGGTATGGACACAATATACAGTCTTTTTTTTTTAAAATTGGAGTTTATTGTCCCCGGCCATAATATGACATCTTAATGGGAATTTTCTCCAAAATACCAGGTTAGACGTTGATGGCACCAATCGTTGATGGTAGTTCCGGTCCACAGAATTTCAACCTATGGATTGACACTTGGTCTAATGGGATGCTATTTATCAAATTTCCTTTTGACATGAGTGCGCGAGATAGCTTCGATGCTTTTCGGTTCTTACGATGTCACTAGACTTTCCTCCTCGCCTCTACCAGTGTTACACACTCGCTACGTCGTTGTTCGCTCTATCGCCATCTATTGCCTGAGCGTTGTTCGAATCCACGCCGCATCGTCACTGAAATCACAGAGAAAAATCATGCAAAGTAGGGATTCGCTGTGACCTCGGATCGGTGCATTCCGGACCACGAGACCCTTGTCCCATCGCCGACAACCCGACAACCCGACACCCTCACCACTTCGCCTTTGCATGCCACGCCTCCGCCTCCTCGTCTCCCTCCTCCGTCGCCCCTCGTCCGATGCCTCGTCCCTGTCGCCACGCAAGCCTCCTCTCCGCCTGACCTGGAACCACTGCCGGCGTCACATGCATCGCCCGCCGTCGCTCGCAAACACCACAAAAGCATGCCACCTCGCAAACTGTCAGCCAGTACCATGCACGTCGAGCTCGACACTTCGTTCCTTCGGCCCTTACTCGGGTCCGCGCGTTGTTGGATATGCATATAACTTGTTTGGGTCTTATTTGCTCCTGTATTGTATGTTTCTTTATCTCTCTTTTGTCTTAGACCCGCCGCTCCTAATTGCTAGCTTTCTCCTCTTCGCCATCGGACATCAACTATTACCGCTCCTTTCTACCTTGCGCCCGCTGTCGCACCTTCGATACACCATTCATTCCCGCTCCTTTGATCACCATTCAACTTTTCGCATACGACGCCGCGCGGCCTGTCGCCAGCAGGACTTCAACTTCGCTCCTTTCGTTCTCTTTTTCCCCACTCGCTCCTTTTACCGCGTAGCATACACTGTCTCCCGTTATCTCGGACTCGTCATATATATCTCCAAGCTCAGCCCTGGCGAACGCCAGGCAACAGGGGCCCTCTTTTCCCCTTTCTCATTCTCTTGTGTACTGGGCAACTGTGGCCTATTTCTCTACTCTCTCGAACTCTCGCGCAGAATCTCCGTCTGCGATAAAATCCATCGACAGAAATACCATGGCATTATACAATTATGCAAATTAGGAGACGGGTACAAACCAAAAAATCGGAACAGGATAATACAGGAAAGGAATACATGAAACAAAGGGAGGAGAATACATGCCAAGGGTGGAGTAAGCAGCAGAATACACGCGAGAGCAATCGGTCGAGACGAAGGGGGTGATGGGGTGATGGGGTGATGGAGGCCAGTGGCCGGGTACTGCGATAAAGGCGGGAACACAAACCCGTAGAAAGTGGGAAGGGAAATGGGGGACGACGGGGGAAAAGACAAGACATACGACAGAGGGAGATGGAAGAAACCAAACCACAGCATAAAGAGACAGCACATAGAGGAGGAGGATGCGGGAGACTTGAATGAATATGTACTATTCCCAGGGTTTAGTTCTCCATCGCCAAGGGGATAGAAATTAAGGTAGGCAAACTACTACTGGATATCAAGACATAGACATGGACCGTCGGAACAGTGTATTAATCAAATCGGAATCGGAGACTCCTACTCCGCAAACCCACATTGGTCGGGGCTCCGGCTCGGAGTTTCCAACCACATTCAGAGTTACAGGATAACCGGAGAGCTGTCGCGCGGTAATAAACTTCTCCATCGCTTCCTCGACGGCTCTCGATGGTTTTGGTCCCTCTAAAAAAAGGTTTTGTAGCACGGGCAAGATTTCTGTTACCCTTTCCCAGACGAGCTCTTGCAGGGCAGGTGCAACAAGTCGAACCAATCTCTTCGATAGGACCAGGTCCTTCACGCCATTGAACGGTTGCAAAAGTTCTAGCCATTTGGGGGCCCCGATGTCGTCTTGCCATAGCAAAAATCCATCCCCGTTGATGGTGAGTTGCTCCAAAGTGGGGAGGCGAGGTATGGACGAGTTACAGAGCTGTGCCGCAGCTGAAAGCTGTCGATCAGACGGATTGCACAAGATTCCCAGCTTTAGGGTTGCGCTATCGAGTATTCCTTGACGTTGAAAAAGTCTGACATTGACGCTAAACGGCTCAAAGTCTACGTTTGTTCGATGGAATGCCGTGAATGCTCCTGTACGACCGATCAAGTCGCGGAGAAGGGGTGTGTCCAGGGTTGGTTGGCTGAAAAACGTTACTTCGAGGCAGTCAAGTAGAGGGGCATCGATCCAGGACACGATGGCCTCCAGGTACTGGTTGTCACCTTTGAACACCAACATAGTGAGAGCGGGGAAAACAATGCGTGTGAGCGGAGGAGGATCCCAGCTGGCTCGGTCGGCTCGAGATTGAGGGGATTGGAATTCAAGTGCAAGTTTTTCAAACCTCGTTGACGCTTCCAGACCAGCGACGATCGCCTGGGGTGAAATGTATCCGGAATGGGGAATTCGCCGAAGATCAAGGTCGACAAGGTTACTGGTGGACAAAAGTAGTTTCCCTAATCCTGGAAATGGAATGCCATCTAATCCGAGTGTTCGAAGTTGTGGCGTAGATCCGCCCAAGAATGAATCGGGAATGATTGGAACAACTCCGTAACCCGATGAAATCTTCAGTTCTGTGAGAGACAGGAATGGCTTCTTCATCGCCGCGAATATACTGAATAGCGAATTTGGAATATTTTGAATGTTGATCCTGGACACGCGATCATGCTGCTTGAGCGCGGCGATGATGTTGCCCATATCCTGCCCTTGCATCCTGGCGGTCACGGAATCGATGACAATCGGCAACGCCGGCCAGACGTCCAGGGTCGTTATCACTGGTCGTTTCGTGGTACATAGAAGTTGCAGATTCAATCGTCGAGGTGAAGCAAACACGACCTCTCGCCATTGTCGGCACACGTGTACTAGCGTATGCCATGCATCTACATGGCCAACTTGATCCAAATAAAAGTCGAATATATCCAAGAGGACATTGTCTGGCAGCATGCCGATAGCCACCCGTGGGCAGAGATGATCTATACAGCAAAGCTCTGCAATCGACCTCGAAACGTTTCCTAGTCACCCCTCACCTTGATGCTCTTCAACAGACATGCCCTTTTGCCGACGTGCAGCACGCTTTCTCGAGCGCTTGACGGTAGGCATTGTGGACGTTGTCGGTTATGATTAATTGGGGATGGATCAGACTCGAGTTCTGAGCAGGCTGAAATAAAGCCTAGTGAATAACGACAAGAGCTACAGGGCAACTTTTAGACTTACTTGTCAGAGGTTGCTACAGGGAATCGCCTGGAGATTGTATGCACTTGTGTGTTCAATACAGGCACATCCCCAAATCGATGTATTTGTAAGACTGCCCACTGCCCTAAGTTACAGTCTGCAGGTCATGTGCAACTGCCAGCTGCCGAACCACACTCACGTGCTTTGCGGCATACGCCGACGCCAATTGCGCGAGGTTTTGTGTGACACACTTTCGAGCGCTCACGAATGCATTGAATATTGCGCATGAGCACCTCGAATCCTGCATGGCGTCTCTACGAGACCGCAATTCCACTCTTGATACCATTGGATCACAAGACATAGATACGCCCACCCTAGACACGGATGAAAGCCTCCGCTGCAAATATAGCTTCATGCTGAGAGTAGGTGGGAATCTCTGCTCCAACCTCCGAGTCTCCGCCCACCATCCGTGGATGAGGAGGAGACCAAGGTCGAGGAGGACGAAGAGAATGAAGAAGACCAGGTTTCCGAACTCGGATTGGACGCTGAGGGCGCAGACTCGGACAAGAATGCGGCGGACGCACGCACCCTCTCGCTGTTCTTATCCGAGCAGACAATCGCATTGCTTGTGCCAGGGAAGCAACAGCAGTGGCTGCCGGGTATGCAACGAGAGGTGGATGGTGGATGAAAAGGCGTTCTCGTGGTCGGGAAAGAGCGGATCCCACCCGGTATCGAGCAGGTCTTCGAGGCAGACGCCAAAGTGTATGGCAATGATGGAGTACACTGCCTGTGACTCGCGCATCCACGGTCGAAACTGTCGGATGCAGCACGGACCGCAGGTGCCAAATCTCGGCGCGCAAACGCGAACTTTACTGTGGGCGCGCAGCTGGGGATGGGAGTATCGTCTGTTTCCTGCGAGGTTGACGACGGAAACCGGCGGTGCTGGAAGGGACGTCGTAGGATATTCGTGCGGCCAGGTAAAACAAGCTATTCAAGGCCAAACACATGACATTGACGCGTCGTGTTCTACAATGCATTTATATCTAGAAAGCCCTCCAAAAGCGCAGAAAAAGTCAGCAAAATTATTTTCAAATGGTGTTGACACTTACTACTCCACATCATGATGCACGCGAGCCGGGCGACCTCCGATAACATGGCAGTGGTGTCCTCGCCCCTGTTTGAGCCAGTGATGTAGACATGATATATAGTCATAGTCGCCAGTACATCTGGATGACATCTTAATGAGGATTTTCTCCAAATTCCCAGGTTAGACGAATTGAAATCGATGGTAATTCTAGTCCACAGGATTTCAACCTGTGGATCGACACTTGGTCTAATGGGACGCTTAATCAACAAATTTCCCTCAACATGGGTGCGCGAGATAGATTCGACGCTTTTCCGTTGTTACGATGTCACCACCCTTTCCTCATCGTCTCTGCCAGTGTTACACAGTTGCTACGCAGTTGTTCGCTCTATCGCCATCTATTGCCTGAGTGTTGTTCGAATCCACGCCGCATCATCACTGAAATCACAGAGAAAAATCCATCTGCAGAAATAACATGGCATTATTGTAATATGCAAATTAGGACGAAAGGAACAAAGCAAAGAAACGGAACAGGACAATACAGGAAAGGGGTAGTAATCAAAAACATTTTACCACTCGAAAGGCGATGCTAGAGATAGCATTGGCCAAAAATGGGGTCAAGAACGAAGTCATGGAAAGAGCAAGACACAGTACGTTTTTATAAGGGATCATGTGAGCTGCTTTGTTTCGCATGCTGGCTGTCAATGTAACCGCGGGTTCAGGATAAACACACGAAAAGAAGGAAGAATGTTAGTACCTGTAGTGAGGAGAATACATGCCAAGGGTAGACTAGGCAGCAGAATACAAGCGAGAGTAATGGGCCGAGACGAAGGAGGATGATGGGGTGATGGCAGCCAGTGGCCGGGTACGATCAAGTCGGGGACACAAAACCGGAGAGAAAGTGGGAAGGGAAATGGGGGATGACGGGGAGAAAGACAAGGAACACGACAGAGGGAGATGGAAGAAACCAAACTACAGCGTAAAGAGTCAACACTGAGGGAGGAGGATGCAGGAGACTTGAATGAATAATTCCCAGGGTTTAGTTTTCCATCGCCGAGGGGATAGAAATTACAGTAGGCAAATTACTGGATATCAAAAGATAAACGATGAACCGTCGTGCACGGCTGCCGGATCGAAGAAAAGATTCATATCACCCAGTATATCGGCATCGAAACTGGAGTCTCCGCTGGTGTTGCCAAACATGTCATTCACATCAAACCCAAAGTCCGTCATCAACCCCAACCCGGAACCCCCAACTACACTCACAGTTACAGGGTAGCCGGAGAGCTGTCGCGCGGCAATGAACTTCTCCATTGCTTCCTTGACGGCTCCCGATGGTTGTAGTCCCTCTAAAAAAAGGTTTTGTAGAATGGGCAAATTTTCTGTTACTCTTTCCCCGGCGAGCTCTTGCAGGGCAGGTGCGACAAATCGGACTAGTCTCTCCGATAGGACCAGATCCTTCACGCGAGTGAACGGCTGCAGAAGTTCTAGCCATTGCGGGGCCCCTATGTCATCTTGCCATAGCCAATCACCATCCCCGTTGATGGTGAGTTGTTCCAAAGTGGGGAAGGGAGGTATGGACGAGTTACAGAGCTGTGCCGCAGCCGACAGCTGGCGATCAGACGTTTTGCATGAGATTCCCAGCTTTAGGGATTCATTATCAAGCATTCCTTTCCGTTGAAAAAGTGTGACATTGACGCTAGAAGGGTAAAAGTCTACGTTTGCTCGATGGAATGCAGTGAATGCTCCTGTACGACTGATCATGTGGCGGAGCAGTGGTGTGTCCAAGGTTGGTTGGTTGAAGAACTTTATTCCGAGGCAGTCAAGTAGAGGGGCATCGATTCGGGACACGATGGCCTCCAGGTACTGGCTGTCACCTCTGAACACCAACCTAGTGAGAGCGGGGAGAATGATGCGTGTGAGCGAAGGCGGATCCCAGCTGGCTCGGTCGGCCCGAGATTGAGGGGATTGGAATTCAAGTGCAAGTTTTTTAAGCCTCATTGACGATTCCAGGCAAGCGACGATCGCCTGGGGTGAAATGTATCCGGAATGGGGAATTCGCCGAAGATCAAGGTCAACAAGGTTACTGGTGGACAAAAGTAGTTTCCCTAATCCTGGAAATGGAATGCCATCCAACCCGAGTGTTCGTAGTTGTGGCGTAGATCCACCCAAGAATGAATCGGGAATTATTGGAACGGCTCCATAACCCGATGACATCTTCAGTTCTGTGAGAGACAGGAATGGCTTCTTCATCACCGCGAATATGCTAAATAGCGAGTTTGGAATATATTGGATATTGATTTTAGACACGCGATTGTGCTGCTTGAGCGCGTCAATGATGTTGCCCACACCCTGCGGTTGTATCCCGGTGGCCACGGAATCTATGACGATCGGCAACGCTGGCCAGACATCCAGGGTCGTTATCACTGGTCGTTTCATGGTACATAGAAGTTGCAGATTCAATCGTCGAGGTGAAGCAAACACGACCTCTCGCCATTGTCGGCACACGTGCACTAGCGTATGCCATGCATCTACATCGCCAATTTGATCCAAATAAAAGTCCAATATATCCAAGAGGTCATTGTCGGGTAGCACGCCGATAGTCACCTGTGGGCGGAGATCATCTATACAGACAAGTTCTGTAATCGTCCAAGAAACGCGTCCTGATTATCGCTCACCTTGGTGCTCTTCAACAAACATGCCCTTTCGCCGAGGTGCAGCACGCTGTCTCGGATTTGAGCGCTTGATGGCAGGCATTGAGGACGTTGTCGGGTATGATTAATTGGATATGGAACTAAAATCTCGAGTTCCGAGCAGGCTGAAATAAAGCCCAGTGAATGACGACAAGAGCTACAGAGTGACTTTTAGACTTACTTGTCAGAGGTTGCTACAGGGAATTGCCTGGAGATTGTATGCGCTTGTATGTTCAACACAGCCCCCATCGATGTATTTGTAAGACTGCCCAAGGACGTTAACTTAGTTAAGTTAACTTACACAGGTCATATGCCACTGTCAAACCACCCACGTGCTTGCGGCATACGCCGACGCCAATCGTGAACCTGACGAGCTTTTGTGACACACTTTGAAGCCCTCGCGCATGCACTGAATGACGCGCACGAGCACCTCGAATCCTGCACCGCGTCTCTGCGCAACCGCGATTCCACTGCTGATATCATTGGACCACAAGACATAGATGCGCCCGCCCTAGACACGGACAAAAGCCTCCGCTGCCATGCTGAGCCTGAGAGTTGGCGGGAATCTCTGCTCCAACTTCCGAGTCTCCGCCCACATCCGTGAATGAGGAGGAGACCAAGGCCGAGGAGGACGAAAGGGACCAGGTTTTCGAGCTCGGCTTGTGCGCTGAGAGCGCAGACTCGTACAAGAATGCGGCGGACGCACGCACCCTCTCACTGTTCTTATCCGAGTTGACAGACGCAGTGCTTGTGCCAGAGGAGCAGCACCAGTAGCTGCAGGGTATTTAACGAAAAGTGGATAAAGGCGGCGTTCTCGTGGTCGCGGAGGAGCGGATCCCACCCGGTATCGAGCAGGCCTCTGAGGCATGCCCAAAAGTGCATGACAATGACGGAGTACACTGCCTCGCGCATCTATGGTCGAAACTGTCGCATGCAGCACGGACCGCAGGTGCCAAATCTCGGCGCGCGAACGCGAACTTTAATGTGGGCGCACAGCTGTGGATGGGAGTATCGTCCGTTTCCTGCGATGTCGACGACGGAAACCTGTGGGGCCCTGGAGGGGACGTTGTAGGATTTGCATGCGGCCAGGGAAAACGAGCTATTTAAAGTCGAACGCATGGCATTGAACTCGCCGTGTTCTAAAATGTATTTATACCCAGAAAATTTCTGGAAAAGTGCAGGAAAAGTAAGCGAAATTATTTTCAAATGGTGCTGACAGACACTCGCTACTCCACATGGCGAGCTCGGACCTCCGATAACATGTCGGTGGTGTGGTGCCTTTCCAGTGATGTACAGTCATACACCTGGATGACATCTTAATGGGAAATTTCTCCAAAATACCAGGTTGGACGGGTTGACGGCACCCATTGCTGATAATTATCATCAGGAAAAGCCTCCCATGATAATTACAGATAATCTGCGTTAGCGAGGCTAAGCGAGCTAGGCACACACCAAAATAGGAGGATAGGCGCCAGATACATACTATATTAGGAAGTTTGTGACAGCATTATCACGGATTATCACGGGAGGCTTTTCCTGATGATGGTCCACAGGATTTCAACCTGACACTTGGTCACTTTCCCTCGACATGAGTGCGCGAGATAGTTTCGACGCTTTTCCGTTGTTACGATGTCGCCACCCTTTCCTCGTCGTCTCTGCCAGTGTTCCACAGTTGCTACATCGTTGTTCGCTCTATCGCCATCCATTGCCCGAGTGTTGTTCGAATCCACGCCGCATCGTCACTGAAATCACAGAGAAAATTCCATCGGCAGAAATACCATGGCATTATACAATTATTCAAGTCAGGAGACTGACACAAAGCAAAGAATCGGAACAAGGACAATACAGGAAAGGGGTGGTAATCGAAAGCATTTCACGACTTGAAAGACAATGTAGGAATGGCATTGGCCAAAAATGGAAAACAGAACGAAGACATTGAAGGAGGACGACATAGTACGTTTCTATAAGGGATAAAATGAGCTGCTTTGTTTTGCACGCTGGCCGTCAATGTAACCGCGGGCCCATGATAAATACACGAAACGAAGGAAGGATGCTAGTATTAGTGAGGAGAATACATGCCAAGGGTGGACTAGGCAGCAGAATACAAGCGAGAGCAATGGGGCGAGACGAAGGGGGATGATGAGCTGATGGCGGGGAACGATCAAGGCGGGGACACAAAACCGTAGAAAGTGGGGAGGGAAATGGAGGATGACGGGGAGGAAGACATGGCACACGACAGAGGGAGATGGAAGAAACCAAACCACAGCGTAAAGAGACAACACTGAAGGAGGAGGATGCGGAGACTTGAATGGATATGTGCTATGCCCAGAGTTTAGTTCTCCATTGCGGAGGGGATAAAAATTACGGTAGGCAAACTACTGGATAACGAGATATGAATGGTCCTACAGGGGAGTCGGATCGAACCAAAGGTCCCAATCACTCAATATATCGGCATCGAAACTGAAGTCTCCAATGGTGTTGCCAAAGATGTCATTCATATCAAACCCAACTTGAAAGCCTGGCATCAACCCCGAACCGGAGCCCTCAACTACACTCATAGTTACAGGGTAGCCGGAGAGCTGTCGCGCGGCAATGAACTTCTCCATCGCTTCCTTGACGGCTCCCGATGGTTGTGGTCCGTCGAAAAAAAGGTTTTGTAGAACAGGCAAAGTTTCCGTCACTCTTTCCCCGGCGAGCTCTTGCAGGGCAGGTGCGACAAGTCGGGCCAATCCCTCCGATAGGACCAGATCCTTCACGCGAGTGAACGGCTGCAAAATTTCTAGCCATTGGGGGGCCCCGATGTCGTCTTGCCATAGCCAAACACCATCCCCATTGATGGTGAGTTTTTCCAGAGTGGGGAAGGGAGGTACGGTCGAGTTACAGAGCTGTGCCGCAGCTGAAAGCTGGCGATCAGACGTTTTGCACGAGATTCCCAGCTTTAGTGTTTCACTATCAAGCATTCCTTGACGTTGAAAAAGCGTAACATTGACGCTAGAAGGGTAAAAGTCTACGTTTGCTCGATGGAATGTTGTGAATGCTCCTGTACGGCTGATCAAGTCGCGGAGCACTGGCGTGTCGAAGGTTGGCTGGTTGAAGAACGTTATTTCGAGGTAGTCAAGTAGAGGGGCATCGATTCGGGACACGATGGCCTCCAGGTACTGGCTGTCACCTTTGAACACCAACATGGTGAGAGTGGGGAGAACAATGCGTGTGAGCGGAGGAGGATGCCAGCTGGCTTGGTCGTCCCGAGATTGAGGGGATTGAAATCCGAGTGCAAGTTTTTTGAGCCTCATTGAGGCGGTCAGGCCAGCGACAATCGCCTGGGATGAAATGTATCCGGAATGGGGAATTCGCCGAAGATCAAGGTCGACAAGGTTACTGGTGGACAAAAGTAGTTTCCCTAATCCCGGAAATGGAATGCCATCTAACCCGAGTGTTCGTAGTTGTGGCGTAGATCCGCCCAAGAATGAATCGGGAACGATTGGAACAGCTCCATAACCCGAAGAAATCTTCAGTTCTGTGAGAGACGGGAACGGCTCCTTCATCGCCGCGAATATTCTAAATAGCGAATTTGGAATATATCGGAGGTTGATTTTAGACACGCGATCGTGCTGCTTGAGCGCGTCAATGATGTTGCCCATACCCTGCGGTTGTATCCCGGTGGCCACGGAATCTATGACGATCGGCAACGCTGGCCAGACATCCAGGGTCGTTATTACTGGTCGTTTCGTGGTGCAAAGAAGTTGCAGATTCAATCGTCGAGGTGAAGTAAACACGACCTCTCGCCATTGTCGACACACGTGCACTAGCGTATGCCACGCATCTACATGGCCAACTTGATCCAAATAAAAGTCGAATATGTATAAGAGGACATTGTCGGGTAGCACGCCGATTGTCACCCGTGGGCGGAGAAGGTCTATACAGCCAAGCTCTGTAATCATCCAAGAGAAACACCTCCTGGTTACCGCTCACCTTGATGCTCTTCAATAAACATGCCCTTTAGCCGAGGTGCAGCACGCTTTCTCGGATTTGGGCGCTTGACGGCAGGCATTGGGGACGTTGTTGGGTGTGATTAATTGGATATGGAATTAAAGTCTCGAGTTCCAGGAAGGCTGAAATGAATGAATGACGACAAGTCAGGTCTCGCAGCAGGGCTACAGAGCGACTTGAAAACTTACTTGTCAGAGGTGAGAATTGCTACGGGGGAATCACCTGTAGATTGGAGGAATGGATAGTCTGACCTCGTGGTGCGCATGCTGTGCAGTGTATGCACCTGTGTGGTTCGACGCGCCCATGTACCAGAATACAAATACAACACAACAAGCCCTACCACAGAACAGCAATATTAATGGTGACGACGACAAACTACACAGGTCATGTGAGATGGGCGCCCGGAACGTGGATATGAACCCGGTCGTTGACGCGTTGCTGGGGGTGAGACTAATGATTAATGATTGCCCGCGAGGTCGACGACTCGGACGATGGCCTACCGCAGGTATCGGCGTGGGGGGTCTAGACGGGACATCGTGCAGGAGTTCAAGCTTCAAGCTTCAAGGGCGATGCTTTGAAAATGGGCGAGCAACGACGGTTGAGAGGAAGCACCAGCCCCCGGGACGAAGAAGTAGAAGACGTTGGCGGCGGTCACGGCCCGCTGGTCGTTAGACGTGAGAAGCGGCAACTTGTGGCCTAGACCCAAGCCAAACGCGGGTTCGGCGCGGCGAACGCTTTGCTACCGTTGTTGCTACCACACGCCGAACATCTTCACGTCACCGAGCTCGTCGTTGTCCCTGCTGCTGCCACCGTAATGACCCCCCAGTTGATGTATACTTGGTTCGACTCTCTTACTTTCTTTCCCTCATTTGCTAACAAAACCGTGACGGCAGTGCTCTTATGCGCCCTTTCTTGTCATGATATAGAGACAGCACTATACCGCTCGGTTTAATGGACCTATTTTTCCAGTAAACTACCATTGATGGTCAGGCATTTCTGCGCGTGTGGGAGATCAGCTTCTTTGACTTTGGCCTCCAGCGCCCCGAACCCAATTGGCTGCAGCCGAGCCTGGCTCAATCCGGACTGCACCTCGTTGCGGAAGAAGCGCTTGCACATCCGTCGCTCACAACGTTTATTCCCAAACTGAACATGGTCCCCGCGATCTGCCAGGCTGTGCTACAACGCCTACCTGCCTCGCTCTTCCCCCTCTACTCACCTTCAGGGTTTTTATATGGACAAGTACGCTACGCGCGAGTTGCGCGTAGCGTACTTGTCTACATAAAACCCCTCGCCTGGCTGAGTAAAAGGTAGGCAATGAGTCCCACTTTGTTTGTTCCTATCCTCCCGTTCGCGTGCTTTTATCCTCGCCCGACCGCTGGACGACAAACCGAACCACCGTGCCGTCGTTCGTCTCGCTGGTCCCTCTCTATATTGTTTCGCGCACTCTCTCGCCTCAAGACCTTTCTTACGCTCGTTACGATCTCCCTTTGCGCATTCTCGAACTCTCGGGATCGCGGCATTGCCTTCTCTTTTCTCTCCAAACTCACAGTTAGGTCACCCCAACTTAGGCCCTGGCAGTGTAGCATCAGTAGAAAGGTTGAACGGAAACGCTCCGCATAGGCTGTGCACGAGCTTTCACCGACTCCGAGTCCACACGAACGGTATTCCACTGGACGACATGGTCATCGGTGAACCAGCAAACCCTGGTAATAATAACCTTGGGTGCATATCCCCGTTCGCACTGGTGGGTCATCTTGTTGTCACCAACGTTAATCGCTGGAGCGAGTGCTGTACACTGATGTGTGATAGCTCCCTTGGAGATTGAACGCGGGTATCCCCTATGCCCCTTCAAGGGTCAGAGGCGAGTTTTACCTTTGGTATTGTATCCTTCGTTCCCTAACCACGAGCGAGAATAATGCAAAATAAAAAATCCGCATTTTTATGTCTTTTTTTGTTTAGAATCGATTATTGTGCACCTTGAGGTACTGAACCCCACGCAGCACTTCGAGGACATATACATGCGATCTGTTACATTGAATAAACATGGGTCTTAACTCTGCCGTGCTTTATTCTCTTCCTTGAAGCAGCAGGGCTAGGATGGCATGCCAGAATGTGGGGATCAGTGTCCGGCATATGGAAAGAACTATTCTGTCTACGTTTGCAGCAAGCAAATGGTCTAAGGGACTAAGTACTCAGGAGGTGGTCCAAGTAGGTGATACTTGTTCATTATCCTCAGAGAGGTGAACCCGGGCGGCCACCTTGAGCCCTCTCGCATGTCCTAAATCAAATAGTAGGTTGCAACGTCGACGTTTGTCGCTTGTTAAAGTCCACTCATAGTCTTTTACATTGGTCGGAGGCAGTGCGCCGGCGGGCGGGCTACGCACTTGTCCCAATGCGCTGTTCAAGTCCAGATCTCTGGTGTAATCGCACTGACCAACTTTGATTCCTGGGCCGCCAGATTTAATGGAACGGAGATACGGAGAAACAGATCGCGCGCGGCCAAAGCTCAGTGAGCGAAATCGAACCGAACTCGAAGGTGGACTCGGACGCGCTGCTGGGGGTTATGACTATCACCGATTGTAGTCCACAGGGTTGACGAGAATGGGGACAGCGTCAGCTGGCGATCGTGGTGATGAGGCAGTCCGACGTGCAGGACCTCAGGGATGTCACTTAGAACGTGGACGAGCAGCGACGGCTGTGAGGGATGAAGCAGCAGGAGGATGAAGAAGTAGACATGGAGGTGCCGGTACAGGCAGCAGCTGGATGAGTAGATGCAGCAGTTTGTGGCCTGGCCCCAGACTGACGCCGCGGTGGTCGCGGCTAACGCTATGGCCGTGGCCAAACGATAAGCAGAGGGAGACGATGACAGATGACGTGTTCACGTCACCCATCGCCATCATCCCTGCCGCCACCATCATAACAATTTGATTGATGCGTCTTCTATGTCGTTATTTTCGACTTTGTTCTGTACTATTATGTTCTTTTCCTTTCTTTTACCTTTCCTTTGCCAACAAAATGGCAGTGGCGCGGTGATCTTCCCCTTTTTTCTTGGTACGATATTATACCGACCAGGTTGGACGGACGCGTCGACGACGCCACCTTTGATTGGCGGCCGTTCCGGGCCATTGACAAGTCTGAAGAAGCGAGGGGGTTCAAGTTGTGGTTTGACCTCGGTCAGTTGGGATGGTTATCATGATGATGATCCACCATCAAATTGCCCTCGGCAGAAGTACGAGAGATGGCTTTTGAGAGCAAGCCCTTTTCGGTTGTTACGTTCGTTACGATGTCGTCACCCTCGCGTCGTCGTCATTGTCCCACATGCACAGTCGGCAAGCCATTCTTCGCTCTATTCCCGACCATCGAAGACCGTCGAACTATTGTCCTTTTTCACCAATATTAGTATGCTGAACAAAGAAAAAACAAAGAAGCCCAGTGGATGATAATATGCACCACTACATCCTGCGCCGTAATACAATTATTATTACACAAACTAAGGAAAAACACCCACGAACACGAACGCAGGACCCAAGCAGGGATAGACAAATCGGAACGGGAGCAAAACAATTGGATAAAGGGCGAGGAAGGCGACATGCGGCTCGAGAGGAGTCTGGAAAGATCGTCGCGTTAGAAGGCGTACAGTGTGCGCGTACTGTATAGGTTAGCAACGGGTCGAGTTCTGCTGTTCTCGAGCGCCTGCCTCAGTCAGCTCCGAGTCAG
>Ga0307510_10002590_pt1 | contig 20646 bp, 24 predicted proteins | sample 12_EM_MG_FD_207224 | JGI IMG/M metagenome (GOLD analysis project Ga0307510, IMG submission 207224) | Populus trichocarpa ectomycorrhiza microbial communities from riparian zone in the Pacific Northwest, United States - 12_EM | ecosystem: Host-associated > Plants > Roots > Unclassified | place... | reverse complement strand
CCACCATCACCATCGCCTTCGTCAACGTCAACAACGTCGCTATCACCGCAACATGAAACCAACCATTCCTCTCCTCCTGACTCCTGCCTCATCGCATTCCATTCGCTCTTCCTACTCTCCTTCTCCACTCACACCTTCGCTCGCCCGCACGACATCGCTTCGGTAGTCGCCGTTGTCCGGCACCCGTACGATCCTATTCCTTAGCTCCTTCATCAGTCTGACACCTCATAGTTCGCATCGCCTTACCATTTACTTGTACACGCTCGCTGTTTCACCTCAAGCTCGCCAAAATTGCTCTGACTCGCCCGCAGCGTTCGCTGTCACCGCCTCCCGCCTCTCGACGACGCCGGCACCACCGCCTCGCCTTTCTTCTACACCGCGTTGTCGACTTCACGTTCGTAGCCTCTCCATAGTGCTCTTATCTTATTATGGACCTCAATAGGCACTCATTTTGTACACAAGCTACACCTCCTGCTCTCGTGGAGTGCATCAGCATCAGCCACTTCGTCGTTCGTCCCAATCTTACTCCCTTTTTGCTCTATCCATCCCCATGCGTGATTCCCTCTTCGTTGCAGTGAGGATCGACTCTCGCCCTTCCTCATCACCTTCGCCACCAGACTCGGCCTAGCGCGGTAGAAACGTCGTCCGCGCCCTCGCTCAGTCTCTCGCAAGACATCATTTATGCATCATTGCTCATTCTTCATATATTTTCATCGCTGTGGAAACTATGAATCGCTTCGGGAAATGGTCATGAACTATATGTGTGACTAAATGAAAACCGTGCCATCATCAGGTTGTACACGTCTTGACGCTTAGACCTTCTAACAACCATTCAGCAGCATTCCGTATTAATGTGAACCTACAGTATTTCGATGTTATGGCACTGCGAAAGCCACCAACCTGCCATGCTTCTTTCCACCACCTACAGCCTTCTGCATGGCATAAGCCATATAACAGTCAAACACGTTGACCATGGTTAATGACCACCGGACGATCATCCAGGTTCACTGCAGGCCCAGGGACCGATCTTTTCGCGTCGTTGATTTCAGTCATATTAGTTTGACCTTCCGGGAAGTCACTATGTAGAGATAGATGGCGTTAATATCAAGGGGGGGGGAGGTGACGAAAAAGATCCATACCACTGGCGATTATACTTTCACACCCGACAGTAACTGTACAATATCTCTCGCTCCTGTTCTTGACGCTATTCCAGATGGAGTACGACCGTCGATGTTCCGTGCATGACTATCCGCACCTGCATTGAGAAGAACTTCTACAATCTTGAGACATCCATGCGACGCAAGGTGCAACGCAGTCCAAAGGGTCTCTGTTTTTGTGTTGACATCAGCGCCGTGTTCAAGTAACAACTCCACAATGTCGCGATATCCATCTCGGGATGTAAACATTAACGGCGTCCAGCCAGTCCTTGTTCGACAATTCACGTCTGCACCGTACTTGATCAATACTTTCACCACCTCCAACTTTCCGTTGAATGATGCCACCAACAATGGAGTGTGGTAGTTTGCGTTCCGTCGACCGATATCGGCGCCCTGATCAAGTAATGACCGGACATCCTCAGCATTACCCTCCGCACATGCATCATGCAGCGAACTCGGGCTAGGTCTTCCATGGGGATGTCTGTTCTTGGCAAGGCCGATCGATGTCAGAGTAGCGTCAGGAGCAGGGTTATCTGGGGTCTTGTCTAATGGGTTGTTTTCCATGCCATCACAAGGATCCATGACACCCATGTGGTTCGCCAGGTACCTCGTGGCTTCACGATTCCTGCTTGCAAGTGCTACATCCAAGGGGACCTGGTTTTTACCATTTCGCAAGTTAACATCCGCTCCGGACTCGACCAACAGTTTCACCAAGTCGAGATGACCATTATGCGCTGCTGTGTGCAACGCAATCGAGCCATTATCATCTTGACAGTCGGGGCTTGATCCGGATTTGAGAAGCAAACGTGCGATATCAAGTCGCCCCTTGGCAGTGGCCTGGTGCAAGGGTGTCTGCTGGTGCTTGGTCCGCTTGTACACATCTGCGTGGTGCTCTATCAGTAGCTCCACGACGCTGAGATGGCCCTCGGATGATGCATGGTGTAAAGGAGTAGAGAGGCGAGAGCACTGGGCGTTTATGGCAGCTCCGTGGCGAATCAGCACTTGTGCAATACAGAGATGACCACATCGGGACGCTGCAAACAATGGTGTCCAGCCTTCGTTGTCTGGGGTGTCCACAGCTGCGCCGCTCGCGATCAACAAGTGCACAATGTCTAGGTGTCCACATTGTGATGCTACAAACAATGGCGTCCACCCTTCGTCGGATGGGGTGTCCACTGCTGCGCCGCTCTGGATCAACGACCGCACAATATCTAGGTATCCATATACCGACGCTGAGTACAATGGTGTTCGCCCTTCGTTGGATGGGGTGTCCACAGCTGCGCCGCTCTGGATCAACAACCGCACGACATCTAGGTGTCCATATCGTGACGCTGCGAACAATGACGTCCAGCCTTCGTTGTCTGGGGTGTCCACAGCTGCGCCGCTCTGGATCAACAACCGCACAATATCTAGGTATCCATATACCGACGCTGAGTACAATGTTGTCCGCCCTTCGTTGGATGGGGAGTCCACAGCTGCGCCGCTCTGGATCAACAACCGCACGACATCTAGGTGTCCATGTCGCGACGCCGCTTTCAATGGTGTCCAGCCTTTCTTGTCCTGATAGTCTACAGGTGCGCCGTGGTTTAATAATACCCGTGCAATCTCGACTTCTCCAAATTGTGCTGCTACACCCAATGCAGTGCTGGAGAGCCCGCCGTTCAGAAAGTTGACATCCGCGTGGTGTTTGAGTAATAACTCAACATGGTCACGATAACCACTTTCCGACGCTACATACAATGGAGTGCGTCCATCCACGTCCGTGATGTCAACGTCCGCACCCTGACCGAGGAGCAGAAGCGCAATCTCCATGTTTCGCTTCGCAAGTGCAGCATTCACTGCCGAACCATATCGGCCTCCTCTCGCGTTGGTGTCCCCTGGATGTTTGGCGATGAGATGTTCAACGAGGTTCCGGAATCCACAAAGTGTTGCATAATATAATGCGCCAGCCCCGGGTCGTGGTGGATGATCCTCGAACATGGGTTGCCGGAAGGGATAGTCAATGTCATATATCCAAATCCATGTCGCAAACGATGGCGAGTCCACATCAAACAGACATGCCATTGCGTCCTGGATCCTCGACGACACATCCTCGAACCGGCCGTGGTCCACCCAGTGCTGCGCGGCGTATTGCGCAAATGGAAAGTTCTCCATGTTATCTCTGCTGATGTGGTCACCAAGATGGAGGAGGACACTGAGGGATGCCTGTGCAAGAATGGTGTGTGCAGAGTAGGGAACAATATGGAAGTGGGAAAAGTCCTCTGTCGACTTGGCCAGTCGGTCCGATGTCAAAAATTCTTTGACCGAAAAATGCGAAAACTGAACCACTGGCCATCCATCCACATTCACCACGGAAATCAGACTGGAACATGTCGATAGCACGGCTTCTTGCGCATCGACTAACTGCCAATTGGCCCAATACTGAGGGAGCTGTCCGGGGGCGAAGCGAATCGCAAGAACCTCGGCAAGTTCATCGGCACGAAGTGGGCGAACGGCAACAGCCAGGCACTGGAACAACCTGTGGGCGAATTCTCGTTTCTCCTTCTCGATCCCAAGCAATGTCCGTTCATATGTTTCGTCCAACGACTCAGGCAACTTATCCAGAGCATGCCCAATAGCATTTGGTAGGCAACGACGCAATGTTTCTAGTTGGCAATACACCCACCGAAACCTGCACCTATGGTAAGCGAGAGTGCCGGGACATCAGGATTGTGATTGCTCACATTCCATCTGCTTTTGCCGAGAGCGTGTCAATAACTGTTTGCTTGTCCTCCGGCCTCCATCTTCGCATTCGGCGGTCAGAGTGAACAACATTCTTGATGTAATCGAGGATATCTTGCTTTTGTCCGCTTTGGTCGTGGAGGGACATGTGGAGCGATGTGAGTGGCTCAAGAATGGTCCGGATCTCAATCTCCGGTCGACTTGTGACGCATATACGTAGATTCGGGAGGCCCAGACTGACAAGATCCTCCAAAAAATCGAGAACTTCTTCACGTGGTGTTGGAAATCCAGACGTATTGGGACATTCATCTATCGCGTCCATAATGATACACCTCATCGGTGCATCTGGCCATCTGAGAATTTTCTTCAGAGATTCAATGAGTGTTTCGTTGTCTGGTTGCTGCGATCCTTCATGGTTCTCCGAATATAGGTCAGAAAGAATTTGATAGCAAGGATCGGAGGTGGCACAGAACTGGGAAAGGAGCGATGCGAGGAGGCCGCGGATGCCTTGCTTTGCGATATCCTTGAAATCGAAATAATAGTAACCCATCAGGGCTAGTCCACGACCGCATTTCGTCTTGATTTCTTGAATGATAGTCGAGCTAGTTGGCAACGTAAATGTGCTGCAAATTCACGGACTCGCGGTGGCACATACCAAAGCACAGTCTTTCCGGATCCTGCTACAAGTCCGTTTGGCCAGGAGATATCAACGATAGCGATGGATCGGGATATGAAAAAGACATACGCTTTCCATGTACCCATAACAATGATCCTGTTGTGATCCACTTCTCGAATGAGCTGCCCTGGATGAACCATTCGGCGGCTCCATCGTGTTGGGCTCCATGAGCGATGTTGTGGTTCTTGGACGGATCTGGTGGGGAGAGCCAACTCCGGATGTCCTTTTGTAAATGGTGACCTGTGAGGCACAATCAGTCCTGATAATGCCACAATTAGCGTGAAAGCCCACGTTTCATCTTGTTTGTCTGGCTTGTCGTCTCTTGAATCGTGACTTTATATCCACAGTTAGTCTCATGAAAATTGATCATTGGAAAGCATACCGAGAGCCTGCCATATATCTTGCATGGATGTCGTGCCGTCTATCCGAACAGTCCTGTGAGCTACCAGAAGCCGGCGAAGTAAAAGCTGCGTACCGCCGATGACGCTCTTCAGGTGGCTCACAAGACCATGTACGACTTGAAGTGTCTCGGTTCCAGCCATGCGAGCTTCATCAAGCGTGAGGCGGTCGAGTCTACGGAGAACATCCTCAATCTCGCTCTCCCCCAACAGTTTCTTCGCAAACTTTTCTAGGGCGGAGTCACAAACAAGGCAAATGTAATGATATGAAACAACGTACTGAGTCGTCCCTGCTTTATCTGCTTAGTTGCTAGAGAAAGCACGGACAAGACCTCCACCATGATTTTTGTGACTATGCCAGACATCGACGGAGAAAATGGGATCTCGGTGTGAATTCGTAAACGGTCGAGGAAATTTGCGACGCATTCGAGCAGATCAACTAAAGCGTCATAACTTGCACTGATTCCGATAGCAGCCTGGAATATGAGATGTCACAAGGATATACTTGGCTCAAGGAAGATTGTGCGCACAGTGAGGAGGACATCAACGCCGACAAGGATCGCATTCGTCGGCTGGAATGGCACCTAGAAAGAACGGTAAGGATACGATCAGATATGATGAGTTGATTTCGGTAGGCTCACCATCGCGGCCGCTTCACCAAGAATGCCGGAAACTGCATGAAGGACTTGTACTACGGGTTTAAGACAGTTGATCAAGTTGCGATTCCCATCGCGATATGCCTGGAACTGTTTTGCTTTGTCTCCGAGGAGATCGAGGATGGCATCGGCGGAGTTGCAATTTTGGAGGATTTGCGCAGAGGGATGTGTAGCGAGGTCAATGCCCGTTTGTTTGGCATATTCGGACAACGCAGTATCGAGAATGGATTGAAAGGTGGAAAAGGAGTTCGCCGTCGAGGACATAGGCAGAAGGGATGATGGGCGTGAAGGGGATAAGCGGGCAGAGTCGGGGGTACAACGCATTCAAGGACTGGATGTATCATTAAACTAGAAGTGCTACATGGGGCTTTGCTCCCCAAGGCGCACAAAAATTGATCCAAAAAAAAAAAAAAAAAAAAAACGCATTCAAGGCGTGGTCGTTTAACCAGAAATGGAAGTTCTGTGGCTGTGCTCACAGTTACCGCCCTTATGAAGATCCTGTCCTATTGTGAGGTGCTCCTACGTTATTGGTAGTACAAGAAGTAACAACACAGGCCCCACGTGCATATAAGGAGGGCGCTTTTCACCCAGCACAAATTTCCGACATATTACAAGCACGATTAGGACACGAGAGGAATAAAAGGAAATCACACAAAGGGCCTGATGCCTCCAAGTGAGTCATATACCAAACCCAAGGTACGGTAGATACAAACTAAGAAAGCAGAATATATGAAGCGCCGGACAAGTACAAGCAGACGCGTTTCACCCAGGCAAGGCCAGACCGTATTGCTTGGTGCTTAGCTCTCGAAACAATGGGGAGAGCCGCATGGAAGCGAAGGGTGAGGCAGCTGTGTGGAGAATGACGATAGACGTGGCATGCAAGGAGGACAGAGGCGATGAGAACCAGCGGAATGGGAGGACGTGAGGCGAGGGACGAGGGGATGGTGATCGACAACAAGAACACGACAGACTCGAGAAGTAGACGAAGAGACAAATGGGGACGATACGGGGTGTGATGCTTGGGGGACTGACGAGATCTCATTGATATCCCCGAACGCGTACGTTGTCCGCAGTAGATGCTGACGCTCACATTACAGCACCTAGGGAGTCCAATTCCCAGTAAGACCTCTAAATGACAAGTGAAAAACGTAGAAGAACTGACATAGGGAAGAGAAATGTGATGCGTTTTACAACTCTGAATAGGCCAGAACAAACAGTTCTTCTTTCAGCGCAGTGCTCTCTTCGGATAACAACGCATTACCTTCACGCTGCAGGCGAACCCATCAGGTCGAGGTCCCGTCAGAGCCAGAGGAACACACTGGACCTACCGGCACAAAATCGGAAACCAAATCACCGTTGCCTCTCTGACTCGTACCATCATACCACCTCTCCTTCGTGATCCAGGTTCTGTCTCGAAGGTTTCACAAGGAGGATGGATCATAGGATCCGGTCGTGGGTCTCTTGATGGGCCAGACTCGAAGTGGCGAGGATCTGCTCGAGCCTCTCAAACCAGCGCGCGCGATGATCAGTTTTGGGCACAGTACCCACATAATGGGTAGTTCAACGTCGCGCACAATCAGGGAGAATGTTCAGGAACCCGAGGACACACGCTGATTTGGCCAAGCACCGCAGCGAAGCACCCTTGCCCTTCGACGAGAAACCAAGTAGGAAGGTGGCCAAGGCGCTGTAGACTCGGGGGGTGCCTGATTCGAAGCCGGTCAGATGATAGAAAGGCAGGAGGAGCGCATCCCCTGCGAAGCCCATGGGACCAATCTTCTGAATCGATGTGCGATTAGCAGTGTTGCTCCGAACTGCGTCGCCATCGAGAGGCTTGAATTGGCCATCAACCAATTTTGAACTCTCTGGACGAAGGCGGTATCTGTCAGGGAGAGCTGCGAGAGATTTCTGAGGGTGGTGTAGCCAGTAACTGGTTGACCCACATCGTGAGACCCTGTAGACAAATCCATTAAGGAGCCCCAAGCCCCCGTGCTGTTGCAATGCATATCACAATCTAAAGAAAGGAATGGGAAACAGAACCTGTGTTTTGTTAGTAGGGTCTACTCGTGAACGGGCGAGAGGACCGAACATACGAAGGGGGTGGGGGCAAGAAATGGAAGTCTTGCAAAATTGCGGTGTCCTTTTTCTCTAGTTTCAAACCTCGAAAGTGTCGCAAAAGGCGGAATGGGATCATTTGCTCTCTCTCACTTATCGGCCTTGGCATTAGAGCGGTAGCATAAATAGTGGGACAACGACGAGGGACAACAAACGACAGAAGCCGTGACGCAGAAGAATCACGGTCGGGTTCGGAGTTACAATACGGCCCACACGGTCCGCAAACCAGCCCTTCTCCGTTCTCCGTTCTCCTCCGCTCCGCGACGTCGTCACGGACAACCGTTCGCCCCTCTTTTCCTTTTGGTTATCAATGACCAACCATACCATCCCTCCTTTCCAAATGGATAGGAAAATGCAACTAACAACGCTGTGTTCTAATTCTCAATTGCGCCTGACGGCTACCTCCATTTTTCGCATCGGCAGAAAGTCCTGTATGTCCGCAGCATGCACAACAGGACGCAGGTCACATCCAGCACCTCCTGGTCACCGGTCATGAACGCACCGCCGACGCTGGCTCGGCCGCAACACGCAGGTTCTCTCGTGATTGACTGTGTGCGTCATCTCTCTCTGTGCGTTTCTTTTACTCTGTCTATCCCACAAGCTGACTGCGCCCTTGTGTCGTTTGTTTCCTGCCCTGCGATTCAGCGATTCAGTAACCTATAAGATGCAACCTGGCCGTATCGAGCGAGGTGCTCGAGCACGTTTACGTCGCCGAGGACCTGCAGTGCCCGACATCGCAAAGCCGTATGCTTGGGACGCAAGGGCTGCCGTGGACTCTCGACGTGAAGTCGTTCAGAACAGGGCATCTGTCTGTCTTGGAAAGTAGTCCCTCTAGGCGTATGGCATTTGAACGTGGGCTTCATTTTTCTGTGCGTCACGTTTCGCTACTCATTTCTCTCTCGTCGAATGCTGGTGCAGCTGGTGGTTTGATTTAGTCGTGGCTTTTGGCAGGTTCGAGAGATCGTGGCGCGTAGTCTGTGATCTCTGGTGGTCCTTAACGCACATTCGAGCCCGAGCTCGGCCCGTGCGCCGTCGTTGGGTGGGACGTGCTGTCGAGTTTGGAACAATTCACCCTCCGTCGCCGCCAGCACCGCGCGTTTGTCTGGCCAACTCCAATAATATGTTCCATTCACATGTACTTGATCCATCGACAGAATGAGAAGCGTGCTCTTGACGATGAGCGAGTGACTGTTGCCTGTGAGGGCGAGGCTGGCTATTTGGTCGGCCTAGCCTATAACAATAACTACGATAGTCTGGTTGTGTCGGCTCAACATCTCCTTTGCTGCTTGTGGACATCATGGTGGCCATCGAGCACAAGAATCGTGTCGTATTGAACTCGAGCAGATTCCAAGTTCGCTTTTGATGCAAGTCGTCGACGGATCTGAACCTTTATATGGCACCGATCCTTCCCGATATGCTCCTTGGTCGATCTGCGTCATGGTATTCATCCCAATCGAGGGAATACAGACACTACTTTTGGAATATCCCAGATTCGGGCTCCATGTCCCTGTCCTCTTTGGCCCAGCTCAAAGCCCTCGGGCTCGGATTCCACTCCCGCGACTATTTCAGTCACCCTCGTCCGCGAGATTCGGGATCCCATTCTGTTTTCGCGCATTGCCCTCCCGAATCTCACCCATTTTTGGTTTTACGGCACCAACGTGTTACTTCCGGCCTGTCATTGTTTGCATCCCGTCATTCGTCTCTGAAGACACTGATTACCAGTTGCTACCCATGATCTGGTCTCTTGTATGATATAAAGACTTAGTATGGATGCAGGACTCTGCATACCACGTCTGAACGATTCTGCAGCAATTTGTGGGATTTTGCATCGAAGAGTTTTCAACAGATTCAATCCAGACGAGGTACGCCGTCTGGAATATATGCTAAAATAGGTCGCTGATCTCCAACAAAGGTGCCGCGCTCCAGTACTTTAGCGGCAAGTCCACGCTGTGTGACTTCGGGGATGCTTTATCGTGCAGCATGGATACACGCTCGCTATCCTATGGTGCCGGTTATGTCGGGCAAGGCGGTAGTGAACGGGCGACGGGGAAAACGAGGTGCTAGGGGCGTTCCATACCTAACGCGCGCAAGCGTCTCACAGTAGCGAGACATCAGGTGGGGTAAATTTACAACGGAATGTGAACCGCATCGAAATGTAATACAAAACATATTTATGTTGCTTCGGCTAGGACGTACGGGGTCACTATCATCGGACACTGACTTCCCTCCTTCAACTTCCGTTCGAGATAAGGTCTCGTGGGCGCCCTGTCCGAGGAGTCAAGCATCTTCAGTTGCGACATGTCCCTCAACGAAGAAAAAGTAAAGGGACATACGCATTTACCTTTGATTACCTTCTCGTCCGCCTCAGAGAAGACGAAATTCGTGATCAGGATGTAAAGGAACGTCTTCATTTCAATCGGCAAGAAGCGGCGCTGGCCTATGCAGGACTACAACGAAAAACGCGTTTGTCACGTGCTCCCCACAGCCACGTATGGGGGAGAAAAATGTACGCGGGGACCAGTAGAGTCTGTAGAGAACGTCGACGTGTTGGAATAGAGACCTGGTAGGGAAGTGACAACCTCCGGGAGGTTGTCCCACCGATCCGGGCTGCGCGGCGACGGGTCAACAAAGCGTCCTCCAGGAGCCATGGGAATACTTTAGACCGCACTTACTTGAATGCCCACCCACCCTTTCCCCATATTTCGCGGTCCAAGTTCATTGCTTCTAGCCTTACGGATGGCTTCACCATTTGACACTGGGAGTACATCGTCTTGCGTAGCGACGCGGAGTGACGAGTGCACTGGTGTACGAAGCGATTTCCGACAAACTTTGTCAGGCAGCGGTGAAACGGCAAGTTCTTGATAGTGCGCCAAGACTGCCTCATCACCAAGGTTTTCCGGGTGAGCCATCCCTCGCAGCTCCGCACGCAACCGATCTTGAATCTGGGGGCGTCTTGCCAGCAGGAATAGCGTCCACGTGACAGCCAAGGAGCTTGAATCGGAACCAGGAAACATGAAGGGATTGATATTGCGAAGCATGTCATTATATACCGCAGCCGATGAGCCCTTCTATGACCCTACGGGACAGTGCGGGCTTATCATAGATTGTCGAAATTTTCAAGACGTGAGCTACCGTGACAGGGTCGAGTGGAAGCAGGCGGGGCTACCACTGGGAGGATAATCGGTCACTCACTGAGCTACAGACCAGGATATCCACATACCGGATGAGACCATTGTATTCTAGTATTCCTGCCCAGTTCTCGGACGTATCTCTCGTGAAGGCGGTGGGGCTAGAAGCACTGAAACACTGATCAGGACAAGAAGTCGCTCGAAGAACGGCTAGGCAACCTACTCCATAACGGAGACCACGTGGTCACTAAACAAGCGTGCTCCTGGAGGAACTGGTAACTTCATTATTGGATCGGGGTAGAGCCATGTGTGAACATTGTGCAGAAACGCAAGAAGGCAGAATGCCGCGACAAAAGGGAGATGGAAGTCTGTGAACCAAGTCATTTCCATGAGCTCCCCGGTCCGCAGCCGAAGTGAATAAGTAAAGGTAGCATAAAAGGTGGGGTAAACATCATTATAGCCACGGATACGTTTTTGTTTTCACCTCCGAATCCCACAACAGACAGTGAAGGACAATAGAGTGGGAAGACGGCTATTTCCGGGGCGTTTCAACAATCGTGCTAATGAGGGCACGTGATGCGCGCATAATACTTTCGCTTTCGTCCACACTCCACCACCTCAGTTGGTTCGCCTGTAGAATGACTGGCTCCCGAGAGAGCCAATTTACAGGTTTCCGACAACCTTCCGAACGCCGAACGTCTATAGAGCGCCGAGTCGAGCGCTATTACAGCTACCGTGCATATAGCTGGTCATCAATCATCAGTCAATGGCCGGGCACACTGCATTCGCGAGATAGTTTCGACCTAAGAGATGAAGCATATCCATGAAATTGTTCGTAATGAGGGTTCAGAGTAGCTACTGGACAGGAACACCGAAAATGAGTCGTACAATGGCGTTGCGTTATTTACTCATCGATTACTAATCTCTACTGGTGGCTGTGTTGTCGTGAACACACGTCACTCCTCAACATTGTAAGGCGTGCATGTGCGCTGGCCTTGCAATCAGCCTCTTTCCTCATTGCCGACACATCCGAAGCCTCCGCCCGACACCTCCGATGCCACAGGGCAGCGCGCGTGCGTTGCTGCCCTCTCCATTCTCATCTGTCAGTATTTTTCTTGTTGTTAAGTACACGTCGTAGCCTAGAATGTAAGTAGCTACACAAAAACTATATAGAGCCGCGCGCAGCACCGGAAGAAGAGGAAAAGTGTCTCCCGGGCACCCACTTTTGCGTGGTGTTTCCCCCCCTTTTCCCCTGTCTTTCCCTCTCTCCTCTCGGGGCAAACTCTTCGAACTCAACTCGTAGACGCCGTTCTACCTTACAACATCCACACTGGTCCGGAGACACGTGAAGCGAGAGTGGATGGGTGTATTGTGGACACGCGTCGCTGCTGTGTAGTATGAGTCATTTTTGTTCGATCGATTCTCTATAAATTTGAAGGCCCATGGTGGACAATTTCAAGCCAATCACTTCATCCCAGGCGCTGCACTGATGAGCCACCTAAGGTACGTTGCATAAAATTCACCGGACCAACACTGAGCTAATCTAGTCTTACGTAGCCTTGCTCAAGAGCATGTCGGCTGTCATCCTACTGGAGCACAATCCCCCAGTGTTGGTCGGTCATCAATTACACCACCGGCTCCGGATCCGACTGTTAGTCCCGACGAAGAGGACGCGGTGGCGCGGAAACATCCCATTCGACGCCTGGGAGGGTCTGTGGAAGAACGGGGTCTTCTTAGATCATTCGCACAATATCCCGCAACAGCCGCTGACCCATCTGGTCCAGACCTATCTACAATCAATGTGCTACCCGACAACATCCTCCTGTCTGTTTTCAGATATTATGTGGCTGACGCTGGAGACTTGGAGAGATGGCCTACGCCAGCACGTGTGTGCCGAAGGTGGAAATATGCCATGGACGCATCAGCTGATCGTCTGACTCTGCGACTCATCTGTACAGAAAAAGCTCATGCGGCGGAGATGATCGATGCTTGGCCGGCTGTACCCATCGTCATCAAGAACTTGTGGTGACCCAACGAGGCAAGCACTGGTGACATTATTGCCGTACTCAAACACAGCAGTCGCGTATGTGAAGTCTCGCTCCCGCATCTGACGAGTATGGTATGGAATTGGCACAGGAGCCATTCCCGCAACTGACACCTCGTGAGCTTGCCACGAAGGATGAAATGACGGGAATCGTCGTTCCCGAATCGTTCTTGGGCGGATCCGCACCACGTCTACGAAAACCCGACTTGGTCAACGTCCCATTTCTAGAATTACCAAACCTACTTTTGTCGGCCACTGACCTCGTCCATCTTCGCATTTGGGACGTTCCGAATTCCGAGTTTCATTCCACCCGATCCGATCGCCACTTGCCTCCCAGTGATGGCCAAACTCGAGAGATTTCACCTCGGATTCCGTTCTCCTCGACCTCCCCCAGGCCCAGCGAGCCGGCATCCACATACTACTCTTCCCGCCCTCAATCGATTTCACTTTCAAGGCGACAGTGAGTACTTGGATGACCTTGCGGCTCACATTGATACACGTCTACAGTCTACTCAACAAACTTTTTGTAACATTTTTCCATCAAGTCGTATTCGATTAGACCCAGGTGCTACAGTTCATCAGCCGCACGGGGAAGCTCATCGCCCTCAACCATGCGGAGGCGCTATTTCACGGCGATAATATCAAAGTCAGGTTTTTAAGTTCTCAAAGAGACACGGCCGATCATGAATCCCTCGTGTTGGTGATCGGATGGAGAGGCCTTGGTTTGGCAGCTTTCGGCACTGGCGCAGGTCTTCCGTTCCCCCTAGCGAGGGTGTGTACCGTATTGGAAGCGTTATTGTCGTAGGATTCTGCTGGCTCCGGAAGAATGCCACAAGCTATACACCATATGCCCACCGTTAAGATGACCACTTAGTCTCTGCTGGGAATAAGGTCAAGTCTATACTTTGTGGACGCGTTGAATAGGGCTTGAATTATGTCAATAAACTGTACAGTCGGACAGTTCGCCTTTGCGGCAGTGATGTACAGTCTTGGGATCAAGGTAAATAAATAAAATTGAAATTTGAGAAGGCCAGGAGCAAGGTGGAATGGAATAAGAGACGCTATGGAAGGTGCACAATGGACTTGTGCAAAAGAGGAGGATACAGGAGGCGAATGACCTGATCAATGACCGTCAGACCAACCAAAGACAACCGCGGGAATACGGCCGGCCGGGATGCCGGACTCCGTTCCCGCCCAAAAATTCGTTTGACTCGTCAGTACTCAGTCGTCAGACGTCAGAAACAGCATCCACCCACTGAGCTCCGCGACTTTGACTGACAGAGGTGATACCCGCGACCCCGTCACTCATCACCAAACCTTCCAACCTCAAAAGGACAAAATTCTCTGCCAGTACAAAAAAAAAAGCCATCCACTACATTGCAAGCTCTACTCCACGCAAAGGCGCCCCGCCAGTTCGCTTCAACATCGTCACCATCAGGGGCCGCGTAGACAAAGGCCCACAAGACACTCTGCTCAGCCTCAGCCGCATCCATGTGTGCCGGCGAATGCGCACGTAGGGCACTGGGCCCGGTCGGCGCGTGACTCTGGTTTTTTTGGCTGTCCGTGTCCTTTCTCCCCATCACTTTCTCTGAACCCGCCAAACTGACGCCTCGCTTTGTTTTGGTTTTGCGTTTGTGCTATGTGACGCGTATCTAGCGTACCAACAACTGGTCACGTATAACGTCGCTGTGGGGTGCGAAACACTCAAGCATGGTCTACACTGCCGAGCGTCTCCAGCCGCCGACGTCGCCCGGCGCCGTGTTCAGGACGTACGGGACGCTGTGGGCACGCGCGTGCTCGTCCAAATATCGGCGTGAGGTCTTGCGGAGCGGAGATTATGCCCATCTTGGCGGGAGCCTTTCTTTTCCCCTGTCCATCCCACAAGCTGACTGCTTGCTTGTGTCGTTTTGTTTCCTGCCCTGCGATTCAACGTTTCAGCAACCTATACGATACAACCTGGCCGTATCGGGCAAGGTGCTCGAGCACGTTTACGTCGGCGAGGACCTGCAGCGCCCGACATCGCAAAACCGTATGCTTAGGACGTAAAGGCTGCCGTGGACTCTCGACGTGAAGTCATTCAGAGCGGTGCATCTGTCTGTCTTGGAAAGTAGTCCCTCTAGGCGTATGACATTTTGAACATGGGTTTTATTTTCCGTGCGTCACGTTTCGTTACCCATTTCTCTCTTTTTTTTTTTTTTGAAAGCACTGTATTTCGATGCGAGTCTATGTAGTTTGCACCCAATAGACATTGTTATCTGAAATAAGTGATAAGTGGTGGGAGGATAGACCAGCCCTGCTTATTGTGCTATAGCCAGACCAAGGTCTGGATGTGAGGGCAAAATGCAGTTATGCACACCCCTGGGTTAGGGGTAGTGTGGGACTCAAAGTGTGGTGTTTACCTGCCTTACAGGCAGGCTCATCACACAGTCCTACCCACTAAAACCTCACGACAATGCATCCAGTTTGCTGGTATTTCCATCATTTTACTCAAGGTTGGTTCCCAGGTTTCTTCTATTAGCTTCGTGAATTTGTTGGTTTGTTTTATTTTCATTGCAGTTACCTTATCGATGGTGAGCCTTTTGTTGATCGCACAGTGCCATCTCACTCTGATCTCTCCATTGGAGAGGTTTTTCTCCTGTATGACTCTTTCACATCTTAATGTCCATATCATGTACGCCAATTCCGATAGGAGGATTTGTGTTGTTTCTGTTCTAGGATGCCTTTATATGCAGTCGCCCATGTTAGGGTTTGCAGCTTTGCTCCTTGGACGTTGAACTCCTCAGGGATTTCCAAGTTTAGGGGGTCTGGGTATCTTTTGTTCACTCCTTGTTTCACTAATGTGTCACTGCCTTTGTTACCTGGATTTCCGACATGTCCTTTTACCCATTGTATTGTCATCTTCACAGATCTGTGTCTCATTAGGTGAGCTGCCTTCTTGAAGAAGTTCTTCCTCTCTCCCTTCCCCCATTTCCTTCAGGTTCTCCTTACTCAGTGCTGGTTCCCAGGTTTTTCTTATTAATGGTGAGTCTCTCATTGATCACGCAGTACCATCTCATTCTTATTTCCCCTTCAGATAGTGGTTTCTCTTGTATAGTGCATTCACACCTCAGAACCCATCAAGTATGCTGATTCTGGAGTTGGATGGGTTGGTTTGGGCCTCAGTGCGTCATTCTTTGTTGTTGCTGATTGTGTCCTCTCAGTCTGTCTGGCTATGTTTCTGACATTTTATCTCTATTTCTTGATTTTGCGCAACTCTGGTTGCTGTTGGTGTGATTCGTTACAAGGGCATTCTCTGGGATACATAGGGGGCATTGTGGCATGTGGCCTTCGTCACTTGTTGTCCAGGTTTCAACCATGGGAAACTCGTGTCTGGCAGTGGTTGGGCATCTCATGTGTTTTGGATGGATGACATTTCCAACATTTAATGTCTATTTCTATGTTTTTTACACATCTTTTGTTACTGTTGGTGTGATTCGTTGCAAGGTTGTTTCTCTGGGGGCATTGGTACATGTGGCCTTTGCCACTCCTTGCCCCGGTTTCAACCATGGGAAAACCGCGCCTGGTGGTGGTCGCGGTTCAAGGAGCCCCACCCATTTCTCTCTTGTCGAATGCTGGTGTAGCTGGTGGCTTGATTTAGTCGTGGCTTTTGGCAGGTTCGAGAGATCGTGGGGCGTAGTCTGTGATCTCTCGTGGTGCTTAACGCACATTCGAGCCTGAGCTCGGCCCGTGCGCCGTCGTTGGGTGGGACGTGATGTCGAGTTTGGAACAATCCACCCTCCGTCGCCGCCGGCACCGCGCGTTTGTCTGGCCAACTCCAATAATATGTTCCATTCACATGTACTTGATCCATCGACAGAATGAGAAGCGTGCTCTTGACGATGAGCGAGTGACTGTTGCCTGTGAGGGTGAGGGCCGTGAGGCTGGCTATTTGGTTGGCCTTCCCTGTAACTATAACTACGATAGTCTGGTTGTGTCGGCTCAACGTCTCCTTTGCTGCTTGTGGACATCATGGTGGCCACCGAGCTCAAGAATCGTGTCATATTGAACTCGAGCAGATTCCAAGTTCGCTTTTGATGCAAGTCGTCGATGGATCTGTCCCTTTACATGGCACCGGTCGTTCCCGATATGCTCCTTGGTCGATCTGCGTCATGGTATTCATCCCAATCGAGGGAATACAGACACTACTTTTGGAATATCCCAGATTCGGGCTCCATGTCCCTTTCCTCTCTGGCCCAGCGCAAAAACCTCGGGCTCGGATTCCACTCCCGCGACTCTTTTGATCACGCTGTCCCCGGGATCCGGGATCCAGTTCTGTTTTCGCGCATCGCCCTCCCCAATCTCACCCGTTTTTGGATTCATGTCACCAGCGTGTACTTGGAGGTGCTCTGTGGTGCACATTGATGCCACTCTACTCCATTCTGTCAAGATAACATTCTTCAATGTACCTTACCCCATGTCACGGCGACCTGGATGACCACAGAACCGGGAACGACGCAAACACTGAAAAGCAGGATCTCAGTTCGAAAGGGGTGTTGGTGTTCCCCCGATTCGGTAAGACGGAGCTGTAAGGCAGCAGAAGTCTCTGGCTGTCTTCCTTCGCCTTACATTGCACGCGCGAAGGGATGTTCGACATGTGAATGCTCGGACATGCACCGGAGCAGTGCACAATGATAAGAATAAAATAAAATCACATGTGAATCAATGAAATGATCGAAGTGATTGAACTAAAGTGTTTGAGGACAAAGACCCTCAAAGAGTGCATGTATTCATCGGCCGAGATAAGAAGAGTTTCGGATTTAGTACCAAAGGTAGATACAGAACTGAATGTATTTAAAGGATGCCGCTCCTCAGGCTGGAGAGGCAGACAATCTTCTTTACAAGACTTTCGCAGAAATAAATCCCCACGTTTTGGGCCGGTTTTATCCTGTGTGAAGCCCTTAGGAAGAACAGTCTTTTATCATCATTCTTATCTCATTCTATTTCTCATACAAACATACATTCACGCGCTAGCGTGTTACATTTTTTTAAACCTTTCAACCGAGGGTTTTCTTATTTTGCGAAAGCAATCCCCATTTATAAAAAAAAAAAAAAAAAACCAAGAAAACAACAAACGCTTGTATAAACAAGTTAAAAAGGCATTATGTCCACTGGTGAAGGACCAGCGCGAAACACCCGTGCTAGTGCTCGCGCTGCACGTCGTGAACAAATGCGTGCACGTCAGAGCACTCCTCCTAGAGAGGAAGCTCAGGCCCCAGAACCACCTGAAGCTCCGGCTCAGCCAGATACTTCACTCATCATAGAGGAAAGCATCTTGACATCGGTTGCTGAACCATCGAGCGTCGAAACTGAACAATCAGAGAGATCAAGTGATCACGGGACTATCCGTGACATCCCGGAGGAAACTTATGAACCAGATCAATCATACACGACTGCACCCAGTTTGTCAGCGGATCCTGAGGGATTCGTATCGTCAACCCCCGCTGTCGCAGCCGACAAAGGAAAGGGACGCGCGTATAGCACTCCGCCTCGAAGCGAGGGGAACGCTTCACCATGGGGAAGGGAACCTCCTCCCCAATTGTCGCATGCCAATGAGGAGTGGGCGCAGATTGACAGTGCGCTAAATAACTGGTCCGCTATGGCGGAAAAGAGTAAAAAAGATGCAATAAAACACAGACAAGAATTGTCTGACCTTCAAACAAAAATTATCAATTCGTATCATCGCGCCTCTGACACATCCAGCGCGATGCAAGGCATACGAAAGATGTTTGACCAAGTTCGCGCTCGATATGAAGACCAGCGTGTGCCATCCCCATCTCCACGCGCCTTAGCGACCCAAGCGATATATGCAGAGCGCGGATCCAATGAAGGGACAGCAGATTATGAGCGTCGTCGAAGCGCACAAGCCAGATTCGACCAGCCTCAGCCCATCGAGCAAATAGGGGTTGAGGAGATCGAAAGTAATACTCCTGCGCCTAGAGCCCCAGAGAAAAGATCCGCTGCACAAATGACATCAGAAGAGCGATTTGCTCAGTCAATGACACAATTTCGTGCTCGCGCCGCAGCAAAGACTAGGCCTCGTGTCCGAACCACAGGTCCCCCTATCCAGATTCAGGGACCTGGAGGTGGAGATCCTGAAGGAGACCCCTCGGATTCTGATGGTGACGATATCCCAAAAGAGCTCGATGATTTGGGACCACAGGGTCCTCATCGCGATTCATTAAAGGACCAAGTCCCTAGAACCATTGGAAGTCCCATGGAGGACTCTACTGACCGCGCCAGATTGGAACATAACGTGCTAGACAGGGATTACGCCCGTCGCGCACGTTCACAATCACAGCAATTGGTCGGGCCAATAGTGAGCCCAGCTCCCAGACAGGGGCAAGCAGTGGCGCCGATCACTCAAAGAGCATCCGTTCAGGGACAAGCAGATATGGATCATGAAACACTCATGATCGAATCCCTGAGAGAGCACATCCGAACGACGTTAATGGGAGTTCCAGATAACCTCCCAGAGCTTAAAGGGCTTCGCGCTCGAATGCCTGATGCCTATGAAGGCGAAGATGACTTTGATCGCCTGGAAAGGTGGTTGCATGGATTGCTAAGGTTTATGAAGATTCACCGCCTGACCGGGGTGGACAAAGATATGGACCGGATCCTAGTGACGGGGACGAGCCTAAGAGGAAGGGCCGAACGCTGGTTCGGTCAGGAGGTAGAGCACCCCAAACGCCTAGTCCGCGATTGGACGTTTGAGTCTGTAGTGGTGGGGCTCTACCGTGTCTTCATAACCACGGCGACGTCACAGAAAGCCATGCAGCAGTACATGAACATTCAGTACACACAGGAAGAAGGCATCAATGCATTCTATAACGAACTCCTAATGTGGGCAGGTCGGCTCGCAGAGTACCCAGATGCGTATTCCTTCAAAAGAAGGATATTCAGAAGCCTTCCAAGCGAATTCCGTCGGCATCTCACATTGTACGATGGCATAACTCCAGAAATGAGTACAATAGATGCTATCGTGCGGCAAACACGACATCTCGAGCAAACCCTGACCAGCTTGAGAGTAGGGCGTAGAACTGATAGACAGTTAGAACAAGGAGCGCTAACAGTCACTAAGAGTGGACCCCAGAGGCCCACTAGACAGCGCGATGACCAACGCTATCAACGTCCGCGAAAATCTACGGACAGACGACAACAGCGCAGACTTAGTGCCGATAATGAAAGGCGCAACCAGCCTAATACCCCAAATTCTATCAGTGGGGACCGCAGGAAGCATGCGCCTACAATTTCATCTACTCCAAAGGGAGACACGTCCAAGATGACGTGTTACAAGTGTGGTAGGATCGGACACATAGCCAACGATCCCAAATGCCCGCAATACAAGAAATCTGAGCGCAGGCAAATGTACGCCACCCAGGTAGTAGATGATCGATCTGAAAGCGAAATGCCAGACCAAGGGAATATAAACCCGCAAGGAAACCAGAGTGATGCTCCAGTACCTGAGTCTGGGGAAAGTCAGGATGAAGAGCAAGACGCTCGTCCTAATGAGAATGACAGCCTAGATGGTTCACAGTACGAGGGCGAGCAGTCTTCCTCCGAAGATTATGACGATTCCTCACTACACTCGGAAGATGTAGAGCCTATTTACATTCGAGCTATGAACGATGAGGGAGGCCCAAGTATAAACTTGGCCTCAATCCAGTTCGAAAATGCAGATTGGCAATCGCGTTGAGATATCATCAGGCACACATACC
>Ga0307510_10002589_pt1 | contig 20649 bp, 12 predicted proteins | sample 12_EM_MG_FD_207224 | JGI IMG/M metagenome (GOLD analysis project Ga0307510, IMG submission 207224) | Populus trichocarpa ectomycorrhiza microbial communities from riparian zone in the Pacific Northwest, United States - 12_EM | ecosystem: Host-associated > Plants > Roots > Unclassified | place... | reverse complement strand
GGTGGACTGAAGCTGGTTGAAAACAGACCTGAACCTGATTGCATAAACAGAGCACAAACCTCATCAGGATCAGCAAGGCCGCCTTTGTACAATGAATGGGATGCCGTCCCACCAACTGCCAGCAAATCCATCTCTACAGTTCTTATCTGAATTTCCATTAGTGGTCTGGTCTTGCCATTATCACTCACATCAACTGCCATGTGTAAACTCCTATACCCATTTGCTTTAGGCCTGGCAATATAATCTTTTGTTCTGTGAGGGATTTCATTCCACAAAGATCGAACAATCCCACACGTCCTATAGCATGCTTTCTCGCCTATTTCTCCAGACTTAGGCTTCAATACAACTCGCAAACCCAGAACATCATTCACTTCTTCAGGCTTCCGACCATCTTTCAAAAGCTTCTTCATCATACTATACCGACTCTTATACCGTCCCTTAACCAAAACATCCTCCACCATATCAGCCAAAACAGGATCAGCCTTCAAAGATTGTCTCAACTCTTCCACATACATATCAATCAACGGCCTCCCACCCGTTACATGACTACGCAACCACGTATCCACATATAAATACGAATAAGGAAACAGATACCGAAACGACAAATCTTCCAACTCCAATGACAACCAATTAGTCCCTACAGCATGAGCTAACGGAGCATAAATCTTCATAACTTGAAGAGACAGCATTTGCTGTTGATACCTCGGCAAGTAATCTAAATGTCTCATCATATCAAGCTTAGTAGCCAATTCCAAAATTACAGCACGAATATCATAATAAGTAAGGCAAAACTTTCTCAATGCATAAGCACTATCATCATCCAAAACCTCAATTCTAGAAGGACTGTTTTTCATTCTCCAGCTTTCGTGTAACAAATGTGCCGTACCACTCCCTATTTTATCCCTCACTTCACGAATTGTTATCGCACTAGTTTCGAACACTTGCATCAATATTCCCGCAGAAATTACTTCCGCATCCATCTAAGCCATTAAATTAAATTAAATTAATTAATCAATTTTCAAACAATAAAATAACTAATTTATTAATTCAGTAATTAATAATATTTTTTACCTGAAGATCGGCGAGGAGGAGAGCGAGAGACAAGGCTTTATTGAGAGGAGAGCGGTGATCGGGAGAGAGAGGTAAGTTCTGTAAAATAGGAATGGAAAGCTTTAGAGCTTTGAAGAGTATTCTAGAAGAGCTTGTTGAAAGCACATTCATTCTCTCCGTTAGCTCATTGAATGCTCCTACTAGCTCCACCACCATCTTCCCTCCCGCCTGCTCCAACGCTGTAGTCTCCGCCGTCGCTCTCAGTGATATCTTCCATCTCCGTTGTCTCCTTCTGCAACTCGAAGGACTAGATAAGCTTACAATTTCATGTGTTGGAGCTCTGCGAATTCTCTGGATTGGAAGGAGTTGAAGAGAGGTGAGCTCCATTTCCATGCGATACTGAGAGCCAGTGACTCCCTCTCTCTCTCTGCTCCACTATTTCTTCGGCGATAAAGTCGGTGGTGACGTGGCAAAGTTTCAGTGGTTGCTCTTGTTTTAAAATTGGTTAAAGTATATGTTAGTCTCATAATTTAAATAAAATTCAAATTCGGTCCCTATAGTTAATTAGTTAATGAAATTTTTTCTTCGAATAAAGAAAAGGAAACAAAAGTTGAATGATATAATATTTACTTACACTTTCTTTTAACTGCACTCCCTCTATTTAAGATGAAGTATTTTAATAAAAAATATAAATATAGGTATTCATTTTTCTAAAAAAATAATCATCAACAAAATAGTTTAGATGTGGACGGTATTTGTATTTTGTTAATTTAAAGAAAATGTGTTTTGATTTTTTTTTTTTTGAGATATTAAATTGAGTTAACAAGTTTGGAATATACTCTATCTTAAAATTATACTTTTTCTTTAATTTTTTTATTATTATAAAGTATTTTAATTTTTTGAAGATTTTAAATTGAATTAACATGTTTCAAGTATGCTCTATTTTAAAATTATATTTTTTATATATATAATTTTCTTTTCATTATAAAGTTTTAAACATGATAAATATTATAATATTTAAATTTTTTTTTATAAAAGATAAACTCTAGTTTTTTAAGATTTGTTTGGTAGTGTTCATCGAAATATGTTTTATTTTAATTATTATTTTAAAATTATTTAATTAATCAAAATATAAATACATTAAAAACTTAAAATTTAATTACTAAAAAGCTATAATTTATAAAATTTTACTTATATATTTTCAAAATACAACTACAAAAATTATTATAATATGAAAACATACACTAAGTAAATTCTCAAGAAACTATAATATTAATATTAAAAAGTCTTAATCAAAGTGATCGAAGTGGCGTATTTCTTATTATAATATTAATATTAAATTTATAGTATAGGAATAAAAATTTTGGGCTGCTTACCATACGGTGCCGTTTGTTTATCTCCTCCCCGATCCCAAAACCCTACACAACAACAGCGCCTAGCTCCTTAATCCCCATTTTCACTTCACAGTCTGCTTCAAGAAAAACGATGCTCTCTTCTTCTTCTGCTTCTTCTTCTTCTCGTCGTCGTCTTCTTCTTCTCTGCTGAAGAATATTTGATCTCTCTATAAAGTAAATATTAGCTAGAAATAGTAAAACATGCCGGCCTTATCGAGAGGCCTCATCTCTCGTCTCCATCAGATACTGTCACTCAATTCAAGAACAACACAGTCAGCTTCACCTCCAATAGCAACAACACAGTTGTACCTCTTGAGAAGATTTAGCAGTGATGCTCTGGTTGACGGTTCTGAGATTCAGTACCAACAACCAAGCCGGATCATTGAAGCAAAACCGGGTGTAATGACCCCGAATTCAAAGCGAACCGGAGTGATTGCGGTCAAATGTGGAATGACTGCTCTTTGGGATAAATGGGGTGCTAGGATTCCCATTACTGTCTTATGGGTCGATGATAATATTGTCTCTCAGGTTAAAACTGTTGAAAAAGAAGGTTTTTTTGCTTTACAGGTACCATCATTTACTTAGGTTTTATTTTTTGTTTTTGTTGTTGTTAATCGGAGTTGTTATGGGCTAAGTATTGTGATTATGGTGTGTGTTAGGTTGGTTGTGGGCAGAAGAAAGAGAAGCATTTGACGAAGCCGGAAGTGGGTCATTTTAGAGCTCAAGGTGTCCCCATGAAGAGGAAATTAAGGGAGTTTCCTGTTACTGAAAATGCTCTTCTTCCTGTTGGTACTTGCATTGGTGTTCGACATTTTGTTCCTGGTCAATTTGTTGACGTCGCTGGAATCACTATGGGCAAAGGTTTTCAGGTCTATTTCTAGTTCTCTTCTCAGCTTCTTTCTGCTTTCGGTTTTGGCTTATACATTTTCCCTTTTCTTCCTAGTTGGTTCTTGTTGAACCTGTTTAAGTTTGAAAATGAGTTTGCTAGATTCAGGAAGTGTGAAAGAAATTAACTAACGGTTTTCTTTGTGGTAGGGTGTCACTTGATTAACATGATTTAACTATGTAACTATATCGAAATGTTTTCAAGGTCAATGAGGAATGTTTCTCACCTTTTTTTTTTTGCGCATTGCTATTATCTTAATAATAACCAACTTGCAAGGTTCAACGGCATTAGAATGAGCAGTGACATCAGTTTCTTAGGTCTAAAGCTTATGGTTGTGATTATGTTTGTGGATGTGTTCTGTCTCATGTTGTTTGTTTATTCCTACTTGTGATGAATTCTAGATAGTGTTATGAGAAAAATCCCTCTTCATAAGTTCCAGGAACTATCCTGTTAAAATTCTTGTTAATTCAGTGAGAAAGAAAAAGTTTAAGATTTACTTGTCCTGTATATTTACTGTCGTATTTTCTATACAGGGTGGTATGAAAAGGCATGGGTTTAAAGGAGGGCCAGCAAGTCATGGTGCATCCTTATCACATCGAAGTATTGGTTCTACAGGTCAGAGGGATGCTCCCGGGAAGGTGTGTATCTCCTTGTTAGAGTGAACTAATGGGTGATTTGTCCAATCTACCATCGTTTTAGACACATAAAGCTAGGTAATGGGCCAAGCTCCTCTGCTAGGACCTTTGGAAGTGTTCTTTCTAAGGGGCCGTCACTGGCTGACTGATTGAAGTATGGCACTACAGTGACATGCATTTTGCTTCAAGTGTTGGCTGGAACATTCCTGCCTGTGGAATATAATGCATCCATTCTTAACATGACTACTGTACAATTTATTTATTTTTGTCACCATTTATTCTTAACTTCCTTAAGGAGATAGAGATTGGTGATGCAGCTCAAATCAACTGGGTGGTAATTATAAACTAGCTAGGTTGGCTACTGAACCCTCTTCCTCTATGCTGTCCTGCCTAACCATATTCTGAGAATGGCTTGGTCAATCTCACTTTACTTCTTTCATTTGATGATAAAAGTTTCAGAATCTGTTCAAGTATATCCCATGATTATGATTTCTTTGAGTATGGTACCACTTATTTTTGCTTTATGTTACGGTCCTTGGGTTGTAGGGATGACAAACTATTCTCTTCATGACAGGTATTTAAAGGCAAAAAGATGCCTGGGCGCATGGGTGGAGTGCAGAGAACGGTTAAAAATGTTTGGGTCTACAAAATAGATCCAGCAAGGAATCTGATGTGGGTGAAAGGCCAAGTATGTTCTCAAACTAAATTTATATTTTCCATTAAAAACAAAATGAAATCTGAATAGAAGGTTAAGGAGGCTATCCATGCCTGTTGAAAATGTACTTGCTGGTGGTCTTAGGGCGCTATCTTTTGGATCATACGTGTCTGGTGTTTAACGATGCCAATTTGAAGTTTTGTTGAAGTGATGGTGAATCCTATCAAAGCTTCATATTTGGAGAAACAAGGATGGAGTGCACTGTCATAATTTACTTTTCTCATTGTTTAGATGGGTGCCTAGGATAATTGGGTCCATGGTTAATTGCATTCCTATTCTTTTGTTCAGCAATGCTAATCACATGTTCTACGACGGAGCAAAATTTATGAAATATAGACACTGAAAATTTACTTTAGTCATGTTCTTCCGCTGCAATAATCTGGACGTGGTGTGTTATGTCTCTCTTCTGTAACAATCTTTACAAAGATTTTAATTATTTTCAGGTCCCTGGCGCTGAAGGGAACTTTGTGTTCATAAAAGATTCTGTTTTCAAGAAACCTGATATTCAGATACTTCCATTCCCAACTTACTTTGAAACAGAAGATGATGATAATTCAGAACCTCTAGTTGCCGATCTTGGTGAAGTAGATCCATTTATGGTTGCAGATTAATTGATAGTAGCAGAAGCAGGTTTCCTCTTGTCAAGTTTAATTGCCTTGCAGTCACCATTTTTTGGTGAACACGTTTAAGTGTGATGGGCTTATTATGCTCAGAGCAATCATCGGAGGCTGTTAATGCAGTTCTTTATTTTTATTTTTTTGCCGAGGGACTGGAGGTGAAGGGCTTGTGATTTTGTCATCGAGAGGTTTAACACCTTTGTTTTTATATCCTTTCAAGGGGATTTTGTCTCAAATAAATATAGGAACTTTTGGATGCCTGAAATGTTAGTGAACATTCATTGTAAAACTGTTGCAGAGTCGGCAAGGCATCTTTCTCTGGCCTTTATGATATGACCTCTCAATACTCTTACACTTCACCTTTGTCGTATATTTCATGCATCACACCAGATAATATGTCTCAATACTCTTACACTTCACCTTTGTGATTTTTGTTATCCAATGAATAGGGAATCTACTTTGTAATTGTCCGTTTTAGAACCACCCATGAATATGTCTTCAATGTGAATTGTACAAGGATAGTTTGATACAATAGAAATCTATGTCTTCAATAGGAATTACAAAATAAAATGTGTACTAACAAGTCAGGTGAATTCAATAATTGATGTTTCTTGGCATTTTAGTCTTCCTTCTCTTTTTCTTTTTCTTTTTTGGAGCCATTTTTTTATTATGGAATAGCCATTTTTTTCTCAACAATATTTTTGTTATTTGATTTAATAGCCTTCTGTTAAATAGAAATAAATTTGATAAATACCTATAGCTCTCGTATAAGTATTAGAATAGAAAAATCCATTTGTTTGAAGCTCATGCATTGAGTATATGAAAATCGTTGATTGATTTCTATGTTTTTATCATGCTTTCGAAAATGTTTAGCAGTGTGGTAGCGGTTGCTTTTCAAATAATTTTTGGTGCTGAAATACATGTAAATGATGTTTTTTTATTTTTTAAAAATCATTTTTGATATCAGCACATTAAAACGATCTAAAACATATAAATTATATTAAATTTTAACAAAAAAAAAAATTAAATTTTTTTAAGAACACGGTGGTTTGCATCGCAATTTCTCCAACTCATTGTTTCTCTGTTTCTTTTTTCTTAATTCGGATAAATATATATATTTTGTTAATACTGTGGCTGGAGTAAAAAGTCTCTGGACTTCTGGATGGTGAGGGCCAGGAGGACCGTTGGGTTTGTAGATTTTTGCAATGCTAATGTCTCTGCCTCTCATTGCCATTGCCATTGCCATTGCCTTTGCCTAATGTTTCCTAATTTGTAATAATAATTTTTAAACCCGAATTGGGTCAACTCTGAGAAGTCTTTGGTCATGAGTTGACGAATTTTTTTTTAAAAAAAAAGTCAACAAGTTTTGATTGGTTTTTTTAGACTAATTGAATCACGAGTTAACTTGGATTTTTAATCGAATCATGTTGGGTTAATTCTCTTTTTATTTTTATTAAAACTCGGCCCAAACTAGATCTTGGATTCCTAGTCATTTTGTCGGGTAAGGTTGGTTTTTAAAACATTGTTTGCAATTTTCAACAAAATTTAAAAAAAAAAAAGTTAAAAAGACATTCTAAATTCTTTTTTAAATTTGGTTAGAACTAGATGGAACTTGATCCAATTAAACTCAGTTAATTTGATTGATCAACCGGTGACTTGATCAATAAATAAAATTAAATTTAAATTTTTTTTATAACAATGTTATTTCAATTTAATTTTTTTAAAAATGATGTTAATACTTTTTTAAACTGACATGGGTGAATCCATCCAACACTTAACTTGTATCTTGGACTAATTCAAGGATAAAACTAGGTTTTACTACTATGCTTTTTATTACTCACATAAACCTTAATAATAAGTAACAATAAATAAGTCTAGGGTTACCGTTGAGATATCATTTCCAGCCCAATCCATCCATCGATGCAACATCATCTCCAATGAAGCAAGAACGAGACCACCAGTTCGAGTGCGGAATATGCGGGACTGAAGACCGCTATCTCCTCCACAACGTCCGCCACCGTACCCCTTCCTACCGCCGCCTCTGCACTAACTGTCTCTTAAAAGACCACCGCGGTCTCTTTTGCCCTTTCTGCTTTATTGTCTATGAAGAACCACTCCAAAATGATCGATCCATGTGCAACAAATGCCCTTCTATCGCTCACAAACCTTGCATCCCTTCCAATTACCCTCACCACACTCCCTTCATCTGCCCCTCTTGCTCCTCCCCCAGTTTCTCCTTCTTTAACCCTACCAGAAACGGAGATTCTTCCTCCGGGAGGTTCATCGATAAAGACTCCGCCAGAGCGCTTGTTGCTGCCGCCAAGATTGCTTCCATTTCCATGACGAAAGCGGCCGCGCTGGCCAGGGTTGAAGCTGAGAAAAGGGTTAGGGAAGCTACTTATGCTAAGAAGAGAGCTAGAGAAGCACTTGAAAGGCTAGCTTATTTGGCTGCTAAAGAAAATGAGATGATGGAGGATATTAAGGGAGGAGGAGTTGATGATGCTGCTAATAAGGGAGGAAATAGTAATGGGGTTTATCTGGGTTATCCTCCTTCTCAGATAACAGGGCAGCAGCAGCAGCAACAAGGGACTCTGAAATGACGATCTGGGCTACCATGGTAAACGAGTGATGTACTACTACTGCTAATCTGTTTTCTCAATCTATCATCATCACCGTTAATTGGCTTTTGATTCTTGTAGAGATTCTATAATAGGTTGCCTGTAGAGATGATTTTTGGACAAATTTATTATTGTCTCTGTTCTCTTTCTTTCTACATTTTCAATCATCTTTAATAAGTTTTCCTCCAATTATTTACTACTACTTGTTAATTCAAATTTAGAGGTTATGCCGCCCTTCAAACTGCTTTTGGCTTGAAAAGGCATTTTTATGCCTTTTCAAGCCAAAAGTTGTTTGAAACCGTGTAGACAAACGTGGCCGAGAATATAAGAAACTTGTTAATGATTTGTACTTCTTAGGGGTTTATTGAGATAACATTGAAAATTTAAGTAGAAGTTGGAGCTGAGTTTTTATGGTTTAGTGGCACTTGAAAATATAGGAAGCTATACAATACTTGGATGGGACAAACCGTGATGATAAGTGAAGAAAGGATATAACATTATCTTCTCATCATCTTGTTTGATTGAATGGATGGAAATGCAGCTGCCTCTCTGTCTGCTTTCTCCTCCTGCCTGCCTTTATCTGTTTTTATTATTATTTCTCCGTTATTTTATGCTTGCCATTCACTTCTTGGCAGATGATACATTTGAGTTTCTGTTTACACTCTAATTGATTCATCTTATGGCTGAAATCAGTTAAATTTGTGTTTCTTCCTCCTCAGGGTAGCGTTCAGTTACAGATTGCAGTAACAACCTTCAAAGTTTTATCTGTTCTGATGAATGGAGTTGTGAATTCCTGCCAATGGGAAAGGATAGAGAAGGTGAGATTGAAACCAAAGAACATGAAGCTCCATTTTTTTCTCAAATGAGAAAGACTGGATTTTCTGCAGAACTATATCTGCTGGGAGTTTATTTTTGCAGCCTTGCAAGCAAACGAGTTCCTGCATTGTAAACACCAGAGTTTAATTGAAACCTATAAAGAAAGCCCTCCTAAGTCCTAGCATGGCGTATCCCGAAGCTCTTTTGTACATAGCCATCGGTTTGCTTTAGAAAATGAAAATGTTGTTGATGTTAATCTGATTCTTGTAGTCCCAACTCCAAATAGATTAGATCTGGTTTCTAAATCCAATTTATGCCATTTTATACTTTTCAATTTATAGTATATTTGAGGTAAATTAGAAAATATGCAACAAGCATGGTGCATGAAAACCGGTATGGGGGCAGGCACTTGGTTCCACCCCCAGTAATTTGATTGACATAAGCCCCTGTGCATCTCAACCTTCTATTAAGACCTTATTTTATAACCACTAGCTATTCGACTTGCAGTCAGATAAATTTTATTTTATATATTAAAAAAAAAGAATATGCAGGTTTTTTTAATATATTTTTTGATAAAAAAAATACCATAATCAAAAATCAAAAAGCTAGAACCACATGGCCAATAAATGAAAAAAAAATTATGGTGCTGCATTGTGGTTTAGGTGATAGTATGATAGTATTTCAAGTATTATCATATGAAATGATTTAAGAGATGTTACAATAACTATTATATGTAAATGTTAGGAAAAAGTTATAGTGATCGTTATAAAGGTTGGGTTACTATTACACTGCTCCAATTAATAATGTTTTGTGTCTATGTAAACAGTAATAGAACTACTGAACCTTTTTAATACATTACGTAATATCATGCTTCTTGCATGCATAATTTTATTTGTAATTACTTCTTATTGATTTAAATTGAGTTCTTGTTCTTACGTTACAGTTTTGTACTAGTTAGGTAGTCCGTGTTACGCCGCGGACTCACCTTTTATTTTCTTAAAAAGTTGGGTCCTGATGCTGGCAGAATCCAAGGCTATTTGGGTTCTGCACAGGCAAAACCCAATTCTATTTTGGACCTTGCACAACCAATGACCCAAGGCTATTTTGGGTTCTGCAGAATGCGGAGCCTAAAGATAGTTGGGTCTTGGCATGCCCAAGCGCCACGTATGCGCTACGTGTGCCAAGCCCCCAGGCAGGCAGGCAACCCAAGCACCACGTGTGCGCAGGGGTGTGCACACCACTGAGGCATGACCAAAGGGCCACGTGTGCACCTCAAGCAGGAGTCCAAGAGCCACGTGGGCACATGGGGTGTGCCCAGCTCTCAAGCAGCAGCCCAAGCGCCATATGTCCCCACGTGGTTTTTCTTCGATAGTAATAACAGTTTTTTAAAATTAATTAATGATGATAATAACAATAATAATAATAGTAATTTTTAGTTTTACCTTTCAAATCAAATCCATGGTTGTTTTTTAATATTAAGAATATTTTTTTTCTAATTTAGTAATTATTTTATTAATAATATTGATTATAATAATAATAATAATATTTATAACACAAAAGATAATATTTTTAATATTAATACTTTTGATTATATTAAAAATAATAATATTCATAACACAAATAATATTATTTTTAATTCCAAGAATATTTAGAACGCAAATAATAATAATAAAATATATTAAAAATTTGAATTATTATAAAAAAAAATACTAATATTATAATAGAAATTATAATATCTTTGATATGAATATGTTGAATTCTAAGAAAAATAATAATATTTTGATATGAATACTTTGAATAATAAGAAAAATAATAATGTATTTTATATAAATACTTTGTATTATAAAAAATATATATATTTACAACGCAAATTGTAATATTTTTTATATTAATACCTCGAATTGTTGAATATTTTTAATAATACTACGCCGCGGACTCACTTTTTATTTTTATAAAAAATACTGTAAAAATTTATAATATAAATAATAATATGTTTTCAATATTAATACTAATATTTTCTTTGAAATTAATTAATTATTTTATTAATAATATTAATTATAATAAAAATAATAATATTTTTAAAACAAATAATAATATTTAGAATCATAAGACCCAAGAACCCTGGGTCTTGATGGAAGAATCAATAATAATTGGATCCTGACGCCGGTTCCATTCCCCTTGGGTCCAGCGGCATGACCCAAACGCCAGGTGTCCCCAAGTGGGACGCGAGCATGGGTCACGCCCAGCGCAGCCCAAGCCCCATGTGTGCACCGGGATGTGCCCAGCCCCCAAGCAGGCAGCCCAAGCGCCACGTGTGCACAGGGGTATGCCAAGCACTGAGGCTATAGCCTAAGCGCAACGTGTACGCTTAGGCTTCCTAGCACACAGGCAGGTAGCCTAAGCGCCCAAGGTTGAGCAGACCGCCAAGTGGCTGTAGCCCGAGGTGCGGCCAGCGGGCGGGGGCTGTCCAGCGCCCGGGCCTGGCAACCAAGCGTCAGGTGTCTGCAGCCCCCCTGGGCACTCCTCCAGCCTAACGTTTAGGTCTTGCAGGCTGCAGCTTCTCCTCATGCCCTTACCAACAGTGTAGTTCACAATGAAAGCACTCACAGTTATAGTATCCACGCTATAGTGCAGAACAGTATAATCTACAATGAACTCATTTATAATAAATAATATTCCGCGTTACAAGAAAACATTGATCAGTTTTAGTTATAGTTAATGGAGAAATTAATAAGAGAGAGAGTGTGTGTTGCTTTTATTGGGCTCGTTTGTTTGAAAGTGGGCTGTTTATGAAGCTAATAAGCACAGCCCATTAAGAACACTTGAACCCCATTGTCTTCAGCACTTGATAGGGTTCCGGTGTCATCTCTCTCCAGTCTGATTAGCTGCGGCCATCATCACCGGCGGTTTCACCGGGTTGGTCCTTTTCTTCTTTTAGCTATCTCTCTCTCTATCGCTTTTTATGTTGGTTTCTAATTTTTTTGGCTCCCACAAATCAGAATGGCCGAGAAGATAAAGGGCCAATGATTGGGCTTTCATGGCAGCCAAAGTTGCCGACTTTATCGTCGTCTACAACAAAAAATATCAAGAACTCTGTTGAGCCTGAAAGCAGCAGTGCACTTTGGAAAACCAATTCACAGCTTGTTGATGTCTTATTTGTGCCACCCAATGATCCCATTAAGTTAAACAAGTTACTTAAAAGCCAACGCAAAGATACACTAGGCAAGGATTGGTATGTTTTCAATACTAAAGTTCCTATCTTCTTTTTTTTCCTTAACTTAGAACAAACAAAATGAATTAATCACTTGGTGTGTGTGTGTGTGTGTTTTTCTTGAATTGCTGAATTAGGTTTGATATGCCTGCCTCAACTATAACTCCAGAGTTGAAAAGGGATCTCCAGCTGCTTAAGGTGCTATTTGCTATGTTTATGTATTTTGTTATTTTGTGCGAATTTAGCTTAACATGGTGTGATGGTTAGAGTTTCGTGTGGAGTGATCAAATAGTTGATTGTAGACAGGAGTCTCGTATGATTTAAGAACTGTGATATTTACTTGTTGGGCTGCCGTTTTCTTGCGTTAATGATATAGCTAAGGAGTGCTATTGATCCGAAGAGACACTACAAGAGGGGTGATTCAAAGTCAAAAGAGCTACCTAAATATTTCCAGGTAAACCCTTGGTGACTATATCAAACTAGAACAGACATCTTGGAATGACATCATATGCGGTTTTTGTTGCTTTTTTTTTCCTTCACTGGGTTAATTGGTAAAGCATTCTGTGTTTTTGACAAATAATCAGGTGGGCACAGTTGTAGAATCTGCAACAGATTTCTACTCTGGTAGGCTAACTAAGAAGGAGAGGAAAGTAACCATTGCAGATGAACTGCTTTATGATCAAACTTTCAGTGCTTACAGGTGAGAGATAGACAGAGACATGATTACATTTTTTTGTTAAAAGAAACATGATATGATTATTAGTGAAAGATGATGACTACGACGATTATGATGTATTTCAATGCTGTTCCATAATATGTTTCATTGAACATTTCTTATTGTCGAGGGAAAAAAATAATCATGAACTAGTTGCACCAACTCGTTTCAAAGGAAGGCACAAGATTATCAATCTATCACATTAACACATAGGGACAACCTTTAACCGTCAATGTCTTTGAAAGAGCATGGTTTTTTATTAAAATAGTAGATTGGGTATCTTGTAGATTGATTGTTTTACATCACAGTGTGAAATTACAGTTCAAGCATGAAACCATGCTAGTTGATGAACCAAAAATACTAGCCATGTCAATATTCTTGTTGCTATCTAGATTGCTGTCATGACTTTAACTAACTGATATTGGTGCTATATATCAAAGGAGCTGATTTTGAGATCATTGATAAACAATGTTTCTGGTAAATTGATTTTTGCTGATTTTTTAGGCAGCATACTGCTAATCTTGCTCATATTGTTTATCGTAATAACATGTTACAGGAAGCGTAAGGTTCGAGAGATTGAGGAAAAGAATCGCCCAGGTGGAAATGATAAATGGAAGATAAAGGGTAAACAATCCTGGAAACGTGCCAAGGAAAGAAGACACTAGAATTTATGTACTATAGTTTTACAATTTACATCTTCAGAGGACTTAAATATGATGGATAGTGTCAGAAAGATTGTTGGAGCACAGCAGAATGAACTGTATTCTCAGAAATTCACAGAAAAAGGACAGATTTGAAATATGCTTACCAGAGCTATGCATTGCTATAAATTGTTCTTAGCAGTTGTTATGTGGCTGTATCGTGTAAATTCCATGTAGGCTAATCATTTGAATGTCAAGAAACCGTTATATTGAGTTTAATCATGATCTTATTTTCTCCTCATCCAGACTCGTAATGAAAAAAATTTCAAGTCGATGGGCTTCTCACCTGTAGATCTGCACTTAGCTGTCAGTAGGAGTCATTTTGTACAAGTTAAATCATGTATTTGCACTCTATGGTCTATATAAACACTTTTTAGGGGAGGATGCTAGCGAGGATGAACGAGGGAGGAGAGATGAAAAGGAAAAGATTAGCTTGAGTTGGCAAGATGAATGGAGTGACTCCAAGAACGAAGGTAAAAGATCTTTTCTCTCGTGCAAGTCGAACAACTAAATGGATCGGTCTACAAACAAAAAACACAACTCTACTACACTCGTAACCGACTGGGTTAGAGGAAGCCCATGTCTGAAGCGCGAACCACGCGAACAATATCTTGTAAGTTGTCTTTTCGAGAACATGCATTGAGCTACGTTTTAATACATCCAAATGTTAATGCTCTGGTTTTCATATTTCAAATTGGATGATTTCAAATGTATACATGCTCTGCTCTGCGTTAACTTCCCAACAAGATTATTACTAACGTTCTAACTTAACGTTACACGCTGCTGCCTGATTTTTTTGGTAATGCATCACATTGTCAAAAGTGATTTTTCATTGATGTATTTCAATGATATATATATTTTAATTTTTAATATCATTACATCAAAACAATTAAAAAACACATAAAAAGCATCAATATAATATTTTTTTATAAAAAAAACAATTTAAAAAACACTTTAATTATAATTCTATCGAATACAAGTTCAGAATCATGCATAACTGGGTACTGAAAATATGATTACACGTTACTGTCAGTATTTTTATCATATTGCAAACAAAGACTGATTGTGCCCTGTCACTAACGTTCTAACTAAATGGTTGTCAGCATGGCCGATGATGGATGCTCTTGGAAGTTGAATTATATACCTTTTGGTATGGATATGAATTGCAGAGCAAAATAGGCCAGCAGAAATAAAGATATTACATACAAGAAACCTCAAGATTATTGTTGGAAAAAGAAACCGCTATTGTTGCATTTCCCTTCACATAGGATTTTCAATATTTCAAGAGTCGATTGTAAGAACTATGGAGTTGATCATTCATTCATGGCAAGGGTTCTTGTGAATCTCCCAATCGAGACAGATGAAGATATGCATCAGTTCCTGCACACACGCAGCACCACAACTCAGTGGACGAGATTTTGATGGATCATCGAAATGAAGAACCTCGCATGCAAGCAACAAAGATTTCTACGAGAGTGGAACTTACATGTTAAGAGTAAAAACACATAATAAGAAATGCAGCAACTAAAGACCAAATCCTTTCAAGTTGAGGTGCATGAACATTTTCATCAATCAACCATCCAACACAATAAACATTATCAATAATTATTCAACATGTGAAAACACATGACATGTAATTCCAATCAAGAGATTTTCAAACATGTGCACGCTGGTTGAATTGTTAAGATACTATGCATGTGCCTGTCTTCTTTATATCAAGAGACATAGTTGACCAACATATTCTGAATGCACAAGATCAAATTATCAACTCACCATATCCTTCCATAGAGATAATTTGCAGATCACCTCCAAAGTACCGAGCATACAATCGACTAATTGGAAGCCCATAACCATATCCAGCCATTATTACTGCCTCACCAGTTCCAAGATCAGAATCCTCATCCAGAGGATTTCTGGCTGTGCTGTAGAGATATGTGAAAATTTTAGGAAGGCCACTTCTTGCTATGCCACCACCTTCATCTGAGACCTAAGATGCCAGTACGACCAATTAGTTACGCATCTCATCATGAAATGATTTGCACAACACAAATTCTTAATGGTAGCATGTCAAGCAGTTGAAGAGAAGGCCAGATATGAAGGGGGTGAAAAAGAAAAGATGTGGAAACCTACACTGACAGCTTAAGAAAAGAGCACATTACCTTTATAGTGACATCCTCAATGCCATCAGCAACTATTATTCTAACAGGCGGTGAAACTCTGTCCGAGTCCATGTGACGTTCTTGGACAGCACGCAATGAATTCTTAACCAACTCAAATACCATGAGTTGCAAGTGTGTTGGGACATACCTGTTACACAATTTGTTCAGCAACTGGAGTAGAAACAAATTTCTAATTGTTTTAAATGACAAATAACAACTAGTAGAGTCAAAGGAAACATTTCCATGAGAACATCAATAAAGAGGATAAAGACCAACAAAAGCAAATGAGACAGACAGAGAAAGCAGGTAAGAACAAAAGCAATCAATGCAATTCACAAAAATGCAAGCTCAAACCAAGTGACAAAAATTAACTTACGGGAATGTAAAATTAGGATCCCCGTAGATATTAACAACAGGTGCACTACCATACTCTCGTAAACATATTGCACGGGCATCATCACTGGCATTTTGTGCTACCTCAACTGGAGACATCTTTGTATGAATATAACCCACACAGTGAGGAGGGGGATTGGGATTGTGCAACTCCACGTGCTGTCCTGAGCATCATAAAAATTCAAGCATAATATGAAGTTCAGACGTAGCTCCAGACACAATACGAAAATCCTTAGAACTTACAATGGCAAATTAAGAAAACAGTCAAATATGAAGAGCTGACCAATAAGCATTCGAATTCCAATTCTTGACATATAAAAGCGGTCAAGAAACTGATGGATCTCATCAAGATCCTCATGAACAATCTTTGGACCCAGCTCTTTCTTCAGCTGTTGAACTCCCAAAGCCATCATTGGAACCACATTGTTATGTCTGACCTTAATTGCCTTAATCATTTGTGTAAACTCCTTCTCATCATTTGTACCCTTGATCTCAGGAAAGGATCTCATATCACGGAAAGAATCCAGATACCAATCTCGAACCTTGGAATAAAAAAAATAAAATTGAATACGCATTTACTGAATATTTCCACCTTTTTTATGTATGAATAGAGATTCATAATAGCATAACCAAGTACTAGTTGGAAAACTGATATAATTAAGCACAAACAAATTAAACCAAAGGATGGGGATATAAAATGAATGCTTTTGACTTCTCCCTTCTAAACTATAAAGAAAGGAAGATACTGATTCCAAAATGCTAAACAAAAACTGGTTATGAGAATCACAAATGAAATCCTACGACCTTATACTTCGTATAAAAAGGAAAAGGATCTTCAAAACTCAAGCACAATCACACTTTTTTTTCCTCAAAAAAACAGCAAGGCAACCTCTAGGTTCCCACTTTTCTGACAGTCAAAACACACATATATTAAAATAATCAAGAAAACACCAAACTCCCATCAAACCCCATTTCCATCATTATCCAAACAAATATCAAAAACCCAACACAAATTTCAAAACATTAATCAAAAGAGGATAAAAACCAACAAAATATAATATCTCTAAAACACTTGAAAATATCAAGAGGGTACCTTTAAAACGGCAGGTTTCTCAGATAAGCCATAAGGAAGGGTTTCCAGCTCAATAGCTCTCCTGGCAATCCTAATGGGCAATTCTTTATGAAGAAACTGAGCAGCAATCAACAAATTCCTCTCGGTAGGAACTGAACCAAACTCCATCATGTACCTTAAACTCACCCCAGTTTGTTTCATGCAACCCCATCTCTGCACTTCCTCAAACATGCTCTTTGACAACATTTCACACGCTTTCTTGGCAGCCATCACCACCATGCAACCCCAAAAACTCACATAAAACGGTAAAGCATCAAACTTTTTCTCTTTTCAGATGCAAGAGCAAATAACTTTAATAGAGAAATTGAGAAATAAACAGAATGGACAAGTGGTGATACGGTGAGACAGCCAAAGTGGTCCTCTTTCTGTTCTCTCTTCAACTGTTATGTCTGGTCAGAATTTAACCAGAGGTTAATGGGCAGTTTCCTTTTGGGTTTTTTTGGCTTAGAGGGAACGGTAATTAATATAGCTAGGATAGTATCTTTGTTATTTCATTTAAAATTTAAAATATTAAAAAAAATTGCTTTAAAATAATTTTTTTATTTTGAATTTTTTATGTTATTGTTAAAAAATAAGAACTTTAATAGAGAAATTGAGAAATAAAAAGAATGGACAAGTGGTAATATGGTGAGACAGCCAAAGAGGTCCTCTTTCTGTTCTCTCTTCGACTGTTATGTCTGGTCAGAATTTAACCAGAGGTTAATAGGCAGTTTCCTTTGGGTTTTTTGTGGCTTGGAGGGAACTGTAATTAATATATAGCTAGTATAGTATCTTTGTTATTTCATTTAAAATTTAAGACATTAAAAAAAATTGCTTGGAAATATTTTTTTATTTTGATTCTTTTTATATTATTGTTAAAAAGTAAATTTAAAAAAATATATTATTTTAATATATTTAAAAAAATCATAAAATAACCGCTGTGACATCGTAAAATACTGGCATCATACTATTTTCGATTGATTAATGGATAAGGACGAGAAAGACTGATTCTTTCGTTCGTTTTTGGATTCAGTACTGCCTTTTTGGGTATATTATTATTGTGACCCCCTAGTTTTTAATTTTGTTCTTGTTAACTCCTTTACTAAAACTTTATGCAATCTAACCCTAAAAAATTTATGTTTTTTCTTAATAACACCAGTCATCTTATTGAGAATTTGAGATCCGTGGATTCGTAAAGTATTTTTATTCTTTTCCTTTGGAAATTATGCAGATCAGTTTGTTTCCATCGAATATAATTTTTTCTCTTCTTATAAGAAATAAAATTGATCCCACATATTAAATAAAGATATTAAAGGGTTTTACATATCGTAATTTACATCATTTTTTTAGTTTAATGACTTAGTTTTTAGTTAATATATTTTAAATATTTATCTGCGCGTATAATTATGGAATGCACGCATCAGTTTATAAATTAATAATTATTTTATTTTTATTTTTTTATGTTGAGAGAATTGCCCAGTAGACGGGTTGTAAATTATATAGTATTTTAAGTAAACACAATAACAACACTAAAATTGCACGCATAGGCAAAGTCTAAAGTCTAAAGTCCGATCTTTCATCCACGAGGGGGTCTTTGTAGCTTGTTTGGTGATGAGCTGGATTCTCGACGCGGAGGGATTTCCAAAAGTTTACCTTAGATTCATAGGCGCATATAATTATGGAATGCACGCGTCACATGACTTTGTTTTTAGTTAATATATTTTTAATATATATATATATAATTATTAAATGCACGACATCAAATTATAAATTAATAATTAAAATTTTTATTTTCTTATGTTGAAAGAATTGTCCAATCTACAATTATTTAGTATTAGGTGAACATAATAACAACATTTAAATTTATTACTACAATCTCGAACTTCACCTTCATCAAAAACTATTTTAAAAAAAATTTAAAAGAATTGTTTAGTCTACAATTATTTAGAATTACTTAAACATATGTTTAGTCTACAATTATTTAGTATTAGGTAAACATAAAAATCATATTCAAATCTATTATCACGATCTCAAATAACATCGATAATTATTTCTAAAAAAAAGTTTTGTTACTGTTCAAAACATAAAAAATAGACACAATACACATTTATTTGATAATTTATATTTTAAAAATATAAAAATTTATTTTAAAACTATTTTCATTTATTTTATACTATTATCTATTTCTTTTCAACTAAATATATTTTAGTTTTTTCTGTGTAATTTCTTTTATCATGGTATATTAACTAACGTGACCTTAACATGTTAAAGTAGTGGACCAGCAAAACTTGCTGATGTACTCGCTAACATTATTAGTGTCCTTTGATTGTTATACACCATACAAATATTTTGCCATGTGATGAGATATCATTGTATTTGGGTTTTACATGATTTTATTTTAAATTTGGCACTTTAAATCAAAAGTCTTGGTAGAATAATATTGTTTAAAAAAATCAGTGAAATCATACATTTTTACCTTCTTGTGCTTTTAAAACAGGATATTTATTAAATGTTATTATTCCTTAGCGCTACAAGATAATTGTCGCGTTTCAGAATAGTAACATTTAAATATGTCGCGCTTTTAAAATGCAAAAACTGTCAACTAGTCAGCCTGTTGGATACAATTATACAATTGATCAACCATTTCACATAAAAATTATAATTTTATGAATTTTTTTCTTTCAAAATATTTTTACGAGTAAAAACATATAGTTTTGTCCAACTTGTAAACTAAAAAAACAAACTCCAATTAAAATCTTAAAAGATAGTTGTTCACATAGTAGTTTTTATATGTGATTCTGAGCAGTCTGGTATGGGTATGTCATAATTATATGAGGATCTGCTCTAGACAAATTACATGAATAGCCTAGCATTTACATCTATGGATCAATGTGACAGATTTAGGTTTAGGAGGAGGTTTGGTCACGTCAGACCAGAACGATGACTAAAAAAAATCATAACTTTTTATCCAAAATTTAGATCATGCTTGAATTTATATAGGAGTTTTTTAAAGCTATTTTTCTTAAAGTAGTTATGGAATCGCTACTCCGATCATCGGATCTTTAGATTTTAAAAATCTCACCCCGGAGCCCTGGTTTTGACAATTTTGTGATTTTTGTTATGAACGGGTCAATCAGTTAGTCCTGAATTTAAATAAATATTGCGGTTGTGAACTGCGATATCAATTAAAATTTTGTCATGGTTTTTAAGTATGCCATTCAAAAGTGTATTTTTTCACCAATTTTTTTTGCTGCTATATTATTTCATTATTCATCGCTATTTATTTGTATTTTATATGTTGATTGACCAATTTATCTGATTGTAGGGGTGTATGTTAAGAAGATAGATAGCATTAATGCCATGGTCTTCCTTTATTATTTACGAGGATGCATTAATGATGGAGTGATAGTAGTAAGGGCAACAGTATTGGTAATAGCATGCATTAATAATAATAATAATAATATTAATAATTGATTTTTTTGTATTTTTAATTTTTTTTTTTGTATTTTCAGATCATTTTGATATGTTAATGTTAAAAATAATTTTTAAATTTTTTAAAAAAATTATGTTTTTATGCAATCTAACCCTCAAAATTTTATGTTATTTTTTTTTGATAACACCTGAGAAT
>Ga0307510_10002588_pt1 | contig 20650 bp, 24 predicted proteins | sample 12_EM_MG_FD_207224 | JGI IMG/M metagenome (GOLD analysis project Ga0307510, IMG submission 207224) | Populus trichocarpa ectomycorrhiza microbial communities from riparian zone in the Pacific Northwest, United States - 12_EM | ecosystem: Host-associated > Plants > Roots > Unclassified | place... | reverse complement strand
TAGGACCGGTTACGATAAATTGCACGATGAAATACGTTAGTGTACATGCACACGCACACGCCGAGAATGACATGGATGAGTAGCCATTGACGGCCGTCACGACCGAGACCTCAGAACTGGACCTTGCGGATCAACGTAAAGGCAAGCGCTGCACACGACCTATCGTTATGCATCATACTTTGCATCACTTTATTGGCAGGGACATTGGTTATTACTTGAGAGTGTATCCGAGTCGTTTCGTACCGCCAAAATTGCTATCGATATCTCACTTCCCTCCTCACTTGCGCACCGTTGCTTGGGTTGGGCAGACGATGTTGCCCCGTTAAGTTGGGAGAAACCCCACCAGTCTCGTTTCGGTAAAATGATTTTACTATATTCTAGAAAACCGGATAGCTTAGAACGTAGAACAACAGACGATGACGTCTTTGTGGGTTCACCACCATCACGCAATTCGGTTGTCAAATCATTTTTCCACCCCAATTTCCGATCGGTGCTACGGTGCTTGGCCGTGGGTCAGGTCAGGGCGCTTGTGAGCAACAGAAGAGGAAGAGGACAACGCCCCCCTCCCTCCCCCCCACAACCCACGCCATTCCGCAACGCAATAACCCTGGGCTGTAGGCTGTACAGCACGTGAACAATGGTGTTGCTCTCGACCAGTGATCGAGAGGAGGGATCGGACATGCGGACAACGCGGGCTGAAACCCGACAGACGGCGAGACACCAGCTCGTTCGTCGTTCCGGATCAGATGGACGGATGACACGTCAATCATGAGAGTGGCCCAACAAACGACTGACCGTAACACGTAAACAGAATGGCAAAAGCGGGGTCGCTGATGGATGGATGGGACCTGGGTCTTGATTGAAGTAATTTAATACGACGTGGAGGTAACCACCCCGTTGCGCGGACATGACGGGGTGTATGCGGTCATTCTGAGCTGGCGAGATCAGCGCTAACGGAAAGGATTGCCTGCAGGCGCCCGCGTTGGAGTCGAGTTGCTGTCATCATGTCTTGTATAAAGGCTGGATTTGGCCCGTTGCTCAAAGATGATCCGCACCAGTACACGTTAGTGTAGCAACAGAACGTCGAGGTACTTACACGACTGGTCCTTCTGGTAATTCTGGAACGAAAAAAGAAAAGAATCTTTTTCCCATCCGTTTCATCGCGTAAAATGAAGGAGCTAAGTGCCAACAGGGCAATCAGAATCCGCTTCGTGGGCGCGGTTTTTCTTTTCTTTTCGACAACGCTCGGCGCGGTCGTCGGAAAGTTACAGGGGTGTAAAAAAGCCCCGAAATCAGGAGGTCTTCGATGTGCTGCGACGATAACGAGAGGGGTAGAGCCTCGCGCAGTCGGTGCACCACCCACCTCACTCCTAGGTTGCTTGGGTTGCCTTGCCATGAGTGTCAACGCTGATCTACACACCGACATGTCCCACTGGACTTAGGGGTTGCCAAAAAGGACGAGACGATGACGATCAATGCTTAAGCCGATATATCCATCATCACCATTATTCCTTGTTGGGGTGCAGCCCGTGGCAATGTTAATCGATTGTTGATCACGGGGCCCCAGTTGATGCTGTTGTCAGTTGAGCGCGGGTTACCGCGGGTGGTGAAGGTATTACGACGCCGGGTATTTCGGGCCTCTTGAGAACTCGCTGTGCCCTGCCAAGAAGATGGATTCGTCCTAGGACGTACAAATTACCAAGTTTAGCCTGAATGGAGTTAACTGCGTCCGAAAACAGGGGGCAGCTGGACAGGTATACACGCACCGCTGCAACGCTGGGGTGAGGAATACAGAAAACCTCACCGACTGCACGTGTGATGTGAGATATACGTGAGAAGTGGGGTTTGGTGGGAGCCCATGGTCGGTGGCACCAGGACATGGAAAGGGTAAACATGTAAATTATCACAAGACGTGGAGAATGTCGATATCTACTATGGGGATGGATGAGGTTGTATGCAAACGAAACCCAATAGAATACTGAGAGGGCAGTTGCGAGCGCATATATGTGGCGTATTTTATGATGATGGTGAAGTAGAAAGGTAGGCACAAGCGCGCAAAGTCAAGCAAAAAGCAAGAATGAACAAGAGTCCCCTCCGATTTAGAGACATAGCAATACAAGATGGCCCGTCAAAATTGGGAAACGACCAAAGTTATCGTCGGCGAGAGGTACGCACAAAGGCCATGACACCGTTCTCGAGCTCGACAAGCAACATCTCACCTTCCTCGTCGTCGTCGTCGTCGGTGTCTGCTGCCGTAACCGCTATCGGGGTGCGTACGACCTTCGCGGCACCACCAGAAGGGATTCCTACGCACGCGCGTGTACTTTCGTAGTCAGAGTCAGCTTCTGTATGCACGACGCTGGACTCAGCCTCGCTCTCCTCCGCTTCCGTCTCGCCATCGGTGCTGTACGAAGGAGTATGCCACAAACGTGTCAGCTCAACCTTCAGACGTGTCAAATCTTCTGAGGGGGCATCCTTCGTGTCGGAGGGAGAGGGGAAGGGTGGACTAGCAAGGTTTGACGGCCGGTCTAGAGCGGTGGCGGGGCTAGAACCAGGCACGGTAGTTGCGAGATCACCACCAATTAGAGGTGACGGCTTGGCAGATTGGGCGCTATGACAAGAGACAAACGGGGACCCGGTTTTCTCATCACGTGGAGGGGGTGTACAATCTGGCGGTGTCTTCAGCCGATCCTGGGGAGCAGAATGCGGTGAAGAGGCTATTAACGGCGGAGATCGACACCGTTGTGAAGCTGGGGTGACAGTTGGTGGTGGGGGCGTTTCTAGAAGAGGTAAGAAGTTAAAGCGGGGCATTGGACGTGGTTGATTGGGAATGTTGTAAGGAAGGCGAGGTGGAGGTGGAGGGGGGACCCAAGGTTCAATGGGTGACGGTGGTTTAGGAGGGTTCAGAGTACGCTGTGAATGAGGCTTCGTTACCGAGACTTGAGGCGGCGGTGTGGATGGGGGAGACGGGGGTGGGCGGGAAGGGTGGGAATGACAAGGCGAAGATTCCACCTTTGAACAGAGCACTACAGAAGGTGGGGTAGCCGTTAATGCGGGTTGTGATGTGGTCAATGTGGCGGGACTGATGAGAGGAACAAGTCCGACAGGCACAGTGCCGAGGAAGTGTGTACGGGGAACGCCGCGAGCATCCAACTCCGGGAGGTCAGGATCTTTGGGCTGAGTAGCATGAGGAAGTGAACGCTGAATCTCCTTGAGCTCCAGCATATCCCTTGTAAGAGTTCATTGTTAGATACGTGCCGAGATAAGAGAAGAGCCACACGACAAAAAAAGGGGGGTAAGGAACGCGTTTAGACGCCGTGAAAAAGATTTTACAGTACTCGGGATAACGAATGAGAAACACAGCTACAGAAACCAGATAGCAGGCAGGAGACGGGAATAGTTGGGGATGAAGGTTGATAACGTATCGGGGACAGACAACTCACTGGTATGTCAACCGTGGCGTGACTTCTGCTGGAGAGCGGTCCCACTCGTCGGCAGGAAAAATCTTGTCGACGGGCTCGGAGCAAAAGTGAACACATCTGCGTGAGAGGCATGCGTCTGAAAGAGACGGAGGTGGACGTCGTTTTGTGGCGAGGGACGGAACGTCTGGGGGAATGAGGGGCGGGGTGGGGGTACGAGTGGGAGGAGGAGTGGCTATGCTACTCGAGGAGCGGGGAGAAGGGGGCGGAGAGGAGTGTTTGAGACAGCCCCGCATCAGAGAGAGTAGAGTGGTGGTGGAGGAATACAGTATGGTTTGTTGAGAGGGAGGGAGAGGAAGAGAGCGAGGTAGAGTTGGGCGCTAAATTGGGTTGGGAGAAGAAATGGATGTTGACCGGGGCGGTGGCACCGGAATGGCATTGGCCGACCGATTCGTTACAAGTTACAGCTGCAGTACCGAACCCGCGAAATCACCTCCGATTGGACCCTTTCCATCTTTACACGTTATCTCATATCCATCCCGTTCCCGCTCAGACCGCAATTTCACCTCAACACTCGCATCCCCTTCCGCGTGATTACAACACCATCACATCCGTCATGTGGCCACGAAAGGAAGTCGGATACCTCTAGGTGCCGGCCGCTCAAATTCGGTCGATCACGGACGGGAATGCCCTGCAAATGCCTCAAGTCTAAGCCAGTCGGACGAATAAATTTAGCCCACCTAAGTACGACCGAGCTAGTAATTATAAGCGCCCAGACCGGCGGTATCCACCTGTATGAGCAAGAGAGAGAACCGATCAACTCTTTGAGTGCATTTTGCGTGTGTGAGATTTCACACTCACGTAGATACGTTAAAGTCGCCGGCCTCGAACAATGCCCATAGGACATACCCGACGACAGCGCTCTCCACGACTGATGTAGCCACCGCAGTGACAAGGAACGCTAGCAGCGTGAACAACCCGTAGGTGACGCGAGAACGGTGAACCTTTTTCCGGGCCAACGGAGAGCGTGGTTCTTCAGCATCAGCCATCTCAGAGCGCTCATAAAGAAGCGGGTCAGGTGATTGCGCAGACGCCAAAGGCGTGAGCGGGATCATCGGATGCGACTGGGGTGCTTCTTGCGATTCACGGTCTCGAGTCAACGAGGCCGCAGGGGTCTCATTCTTGTCGCGGTGAGAAGGGTAGACGATGTTGAAACAGGCGATGCTACCGGTGATCATGAAAAAGACCGAATGGAATATCAGGGTCCAGTAAAACGTGAAACGGAATACGTCTGTGCGTTTCCGAATGGTGTGTCAGGTCAGTTGCACAGGGGAATGGAGAGCACAGCATACCTATACTGTGGGTGAGGTAACGTCCGCCTGGCTGGATAGGGGGACGGTGCTCAAGGTTGTGAAATTCGATGAGAGGATCATAGAGAGAAGGCCATTCTGGGGTCGATACCGCCGCAGACATACGACGTTTGAAACACCCTGGACGGCGGAGATCAAATGTAGATTAAAACGGCAAGGTACATCACGTGACTTCCGACTGAACATCAACTCTATGGGGCCACTTTGGCGGAGTGGTCGGTAAACTGGTCGTCTCGCCGGGCTCTTGGGAACTCGACCGTTCAAACACTGCTGCCGTCAGGGGGGTTTTAGTGTGTCCCATACCTTCGGAGAAGCCGCATTTCCCCACGGAGGCCCTAACGTTCGTTTCAAGCCCTTCCACATGCCCCCCTGAGTAAAACCAGCTGTGCGGTGGGTGTCTCCAAAAAAAAAAAGGATTGTGAACACTGTATGGTAGTCAGGACTCTATATCGGACGTGGTGCATGATGCCTAGTGCCTGCAACTGCAAGATAACTTGTACTCCTATGGGTCCCAGTTCTCTGCTGCCCGGCAATACATAACATGCGAACGGTCACCTTCGGCCTTCGGGTTCTGAACAACACTAGCCCACTCTCATCTCTCGCATGTTCTCCACGGACAAAACTATGTCTGAAGCTCACAGCGATGTTCACGGCGAGACTAACGAGGTCATCAGCCATTCTCATACGCCCCGAACTCAAACGCATCTCTTACCTCCGAACCGTGCCGTTGATGACAACGTCCTCATCGTCGGCTGGGATGGTCCAGACGACCCCGAAAACCCGAGAAAGTATGTCCCGACATCCCTTCCCCTCTCTGAGTTGGTCTCACTTTTTTCCAACGTGCATAGCTGGAGTCCCAGACGGAAGTGGCGAATAACTTTCATCGTGTCTCTATTCACCTTCATCAGCCCAGTCGCGTCGTCAATGATCGCCCCAGCTTCACAGCAATTAGCCGAACGCTTCGACATTCACAATACCGTTCTCCTTTCTATGACTGTCTCTATATTTGTTCTGGCCTACGGTGTGTACCTACCATTTTCCAACAGCGTTTGTTCATCCCTCGTATCATAGCCTTTGGGCCGTTATTCCTCGGACCTCTCAGTGAAGTATATGGACGCTCGCCCGTAATACAGCTCTCAAACCTGTGGTACCTCGGTATGTGCTTCACATATCTCCGGATGATGGCTAGTGTACCCTTCTTTCCCCTAGTCTGGAACACGGCATGTGGCTCCGCGAACAACAAGAATGAGCTCATCGCATTTCGTTTCCTAGCGGGACTCGGTGGTTCGGCTCCACTCGCTGTCTGTGCTGCCGTCATTGGGGATCTCTTTGACGCGGAACATCGAGGGAAGGCAACAGCTGTTTACTCACTCGCACCCCTCCTCGGTCCTGTGATCGGTCCTGTCGCTGGAGCATGGGTTGCAGAGAAATCTACCTGGCGTTGGGCGGTGTGTTTTGTTTCGAAATGTAGCAATAACAAACCCCTTCATGACATCGGGGGAAAAAATTAGTTCTGGTCAACATCGATCATGGGTGCCGCTATTCAAGCACTTGGCCCACTCTTGAAAGAAAGTGAGTCGTCTCTTGGTTCAACTTATGTCATCTAGACTGACACGACAACTACACCTTGAGCGTATGCTCCAATACTCCTTGAACGTAAAGCAGCCACAATCCGCAAAGCTATGGACGATGAGAAAGCCTCCGGTGTGGTGATCCGCAGCTCCATGGGCACTGCCGACAAGCAGTGCGCATACCTCACATTTTCATCCTTTCTGCTAATATTTCGGGCAGTTGGAAGGCAATACTGAACAAAGCACTCATTCGCCCCTTCAAGATGTTCGTACACGAGCCCATCGTCCAACTTCTTGGTCTATATATGGCCTTTGCATATGGCATCCTCTATTGTATGTGCGCAGGATTGCATCAATCATACGTCATCTTATACGTTTCAGTGTTTATCACGACAATGCCTTCGATCTTCCAGGATGTATATCATGACCGAATAGGAATTGCCGGCCTTCACTACCTCGCCTTCGGTGTTGGCCTCGTGAGCGGATCACAAATAAATGCAATGTTTATTGACAGGGTATATGTGTCGTTGAAATCTCGCAATGGAGGTGTTGGAAAGCCCGAATTCAGACTGCGTGCGTATCAGTGTTCTGCGCTTTTCTGGCCCTCAAACAACCCATCCTGTTGCGTTGCAGCCAACATCGTTCCTGGGACGATTCTCTTACCTACCGGCTTGCTGATTACTGGCTGGGCTGCCGAGAAGCGCGTTTACTGGCTTGTGACTGACCTGGTGAGTGATATGGGTCGTATTCCCTGCGTGACTGTTAAGCGATGTCTACAGGGAATTGCGCTTGTCGGGGCCGGTGTTACTACGATATTCCAAAACATCCAGACATATGTAATCGACTCTTTCTCACTGCACGCTGCCTCTGGTGAGGTTACCTGTTGGACAGCCGTTGACTTACGTGCTTACTTCGTTCTCGTTATCACTAGCTCTTGCCGCCATTGCTTTCCTGCGTTCGTTGGCTGGCTTTGGATTTCCACTGTTCGCTCCGGCGATGTACAACGCTCTAGGATACGGCAAAGGTGACACTGTTCTTGCGGTCGTCGCAATTGTTGTGGGATGCCCCGCGTGCGTGTTGACTTTTCCTGCCATACAAGCGTCTAATTTGATTTACAGACCATGGCTGTTTTGGTTCTATGGGGAGCGGATAAGGAATGCGAGCCGTTTCGCTCGCAAAGGTGACAGCCAAAGCAGTTGATACGTATGTTTGCACAGTGCGTCAAGGATTGTCCCGGAAAGAGCACGATAGATGCCCGTGGCCCTACTCTAACAAGTGTTATCGTGATCAATCGTAATAAACTTGGGTGACTTTATAGTCTGTGCGTAAATCAATCCGTTGTGGAGAAGAAAGGTACATAAGAGGGACATGCGCTTGCCCACATAACGAGGAAAATCATCTTGGTATCGCATGCATCAGTGATATGTCGATCTGTCACCTTTCCTACGTTACCACTCTGAAAAATAGGATTGTCTCTGCCACGCTTCAGTCATACAGCCTAATCACGCCATACACCGCAAAAGACCCAGCAGGCACAATAGAATAGCAGTATGCGAAGCGCAGTCCCGTGGCACGTGGCCTCGTACGAAGACACGTGCACCCCGTGTCGCGTTGGCGTCTCTCGAGCACAGGCCCTGGCTAACGGTGTACGTTTTTCCATGGCGCGGCCCTTCTGCGTCAACCGTCCCGGATCGTCCAGCAAGATGTGGGTCGGGCGATCACACAGAATGCCAAAGGTACCGCCGTACCGGCGAGATCATCGTGTCCAGACCGACGTGCTGGTTGGGGGCGCCACCATCCCGAGTCACCAAGACCGACGTGGCCCCATGCGTATCGAGGGTCAAAACAAGCAATGCCCCCGGTTATTTGGGAATACCAGTGAATGGAATATCAGAACACTGGGAAAAGGGTACTCCTGTGTGCTTCCGTCAGTCGCTCGGCGTAACTTGGATGAATGGAACACGGATTATACCTCCTCGTGGCCCGGCTCGGAGGTTAGGTAACGCCTGCCTCACTGGACAGCCGCATGGTACTCAAGGTTGTGAAACCTGCTGGGGGTATTATACGGAGAAGGGTATGTGTGTAAACACTTCTCTGATTTTGTTTGTAATGCGCGTTATTGGAACACCCGGACAATGGCACGTGACCGACAACGGGGCGATCGCCGTGTCGTTCAAGTTCCTGAGTTCAACTTACTCTCACGGTACAGTAGTATATCACTCTGGTGTCCCCACCTGACTGGCGCAACGTTTTTGTAGGAGGATAAACTTTTTTGCTGTTCCAGAGAAGCTTCCACAGCGTCAGTCGAACTCTGCCTTAATCAGCTGGTCGCGGGCATCATGATCGAACTGAATGTCGACGGCTCACGGCGCAGTTTGTACGTACTGAACGTTCCCAATGTCCACCTTCCCTCCATGAATGTCGGATGATACCGACGTTTTCCACGCTCCTTTGGGCTTCCTTGGAAGACCGGTCGTGGAAGCTTCGCTGCAAGGTTCTACCATTTTTCCAGCCCATACGCTCCGTGTCATGGGACATGGTTCGGATATGGCGCCTAAGGACAGATTGGGAGTTCTACTTGACCCACTCACCTGGTGTTTATAATGATACCAATGGGAGTCCTTTCATTGCTGCATTCTGTTTGTTCACCTTATGATCTCCCGCATGTTCCCCACACGGGAAGCTATCTCTCAAATCCACCGTAATGCTCACCGTGACGACGAGACCAGCGAGACCCACCAGGGTTGTTGTACAACCCCAGCTCAGGGTCATCTTTTTGCGAACAGTGCCAGTGATGATAACGTCCTCATCGTCGACTGGGATGGTCCAGATGACCCAGAAAACCCGAGAAAGTATGCTTCAACAACGGCCTCTCTGCGTTCATTTCGCTCATTTTACGTGTTCATAGTTGGAGCCTCAGACGAAAGTGGGGAACAACTGTTATCGCGTCTTTGTTCACGTTCATCAGCCCAGTCGCGTCGTCAATGATTGCTCCAGCTTCCCAGCAATTGGCAGAACGCTTCGACATCCACAACAACGTTTTGCTTGCAATGACGACCTCTGTATTTGTTTTGGCTTATGGTGTGTACCTGTCGTCCTTATACGGCATTTCGTTTGTTCCATGCATCCCCTCTCATTATAGCCTTTGGTCCGTTATTCCTCGGACCGCTCAGTGAGGTATATGGGCGCTCGCTCGTGATACAACTCTCAAACCTTTGGTACCTCAGTACCGCGTTACACATCATCCGGGTGGTAGCTAATGGTACCTTTCTTTCCCCTAGTCTGGAATACGGCGTGCGGCTTTGCGAACAGCAGGAATGAGTTAATCGCATTTCGCTTCCTAGCGGGACTCGGTGGTTCGGCCCCACTCGCTGTCTGTTCAGCTGTCATTGGTGATCTATTTGATGCGGAAGTTCGAGGAAGGGCAACATCTATTTACTCACTTGCTCCCCTCCTCGGTCCTGTGATTGGTCCTGTTGCTGGGGCGTGGATCGCAGAGAAATCTACCTGGCGTTGGGCGGTATGTCTCTGTTTCGTAATATAGCACGAACAATCCTCCACGACATTGACTAAAATAGTTCTGGTCAACATCGATCGCGGGTGCTGCTATTCAAGCACTTGGCCTACTCTTGGAAGAAAGTGAGATGTCTCTTAGTTCGTTCCATGTCGTCCCGGCTGACAAGATAACCACGATTCGAGCTTATGCTCCAATCCTCCTTGAACGTAAAGCGGCCACAATTCGTAAAACTATGGATGATGAGAAAGCTTCTGGTGTGGCAACCCGCATCTCTATGGACAGTGCCAACAAGCAGTGCGCGTATCTCATCTTTCTATCCTTTCCTGCTTATATCTACTTGGCAGTTGGAAGGCCATATTCAACAAGGATCTTGTCCGTCCGTTCAGAATGTTAATACACGAGCCCATCGTCCAGCTCCTTTGTCTATACATGGCATTTGTATATGGCCTTCTTTATTGTGTGTACCCAGAATCCTCTCAGTCGCATGCTGTCTTATACATTTCAGTGTATATTACGACAATACCTTCGATCTTCCAGGATGTATACCATGACCGAATAGGAATTGCTGGCCTTCACTACCTCGCCTTCGGCGTTGGTCTCACGGGCGGGTCACAAATCAACGCGATGTTTATTGACCGGGTATATATGTGGCTGAAATCTCGCAATGGAGGCGTTGGAAAGCCCGAATTCAGACTGCGTACGTATCAGTGTTCAGTCCTTTTTCTGTCACCCGAACAAATTATCCTGTTGTGTTGCAGCCAACATCGTTCCTGGGACAATTCTCATACCTACCGGCTTGCTGATCACTGGCTGGGCTGCACAGAGACACGTTTTCTGGCTGGCACTTGATGTGGTGTGTGGCCTGAAACTGCACGCTTAATGGGGCGTTCAGTAAGCCTACAGGGAATAACTCTCGTTGGGGCCGGCATTACTACGACGTTCCAAAACATCCAGACCTATGTGATCGACTCATTTACAATGCACGCAGCTTCTGGTAAGATTCCTCGGCCGTCGTTGATTTACGCGCTTACTTACTTCCCGCCATCGCAGCTCTTGCTGCCATTGCTTTCCTGCGCTCGTTGGCTGGCTTTGTTTTCCCGTTGTTCGCTCCAGCGATGTACAACGCTCTAGGCTACGGCAAAGGTGACACCGTTCTTGCGGTTGTAGCAATTGTTGTGGGATGTCCCGCGTAAGTCCAAACTGTTTTCTGCTATGCAAACGTCTGATTTGGATCACAGGCCGTGGCTGATTTGGTTTTATGGGGAGAGGATGCGGAACGCCAGCCGATATGCTGGGAAAGGCAACAGCTAGAACCATCCATACCGCTAATCGTCAAGTATTTTGTGTGGTCGTCATCGAACTCAATAAATGTGGGTGACTTGCTTATCGAAGCGCTCGAAGGACAACCGGGAGAGAATGAGCTCGGGCACGTACTTCACATCTGAGAGTCTTTCCACACAGTTTCTTGGAAGTACATGACGGACTCTTCAGCGTGAGTAGCAGCCCCTTGGGTTTTTTACAATTCTAGCATGGAACCCGCATAGAGGTATAGCGCATCTCCGAGGTCAGGAGCGTCTAGTGTTGAACTTGAAGGATGAAAGTTGTACACGCAGCGGAAACCCACAGGAAAGAGGACCTGTGTTTACAGTAGACTGTCTATACCTTACAAAAGGAGTGTCTGAAAGTATGCAGAAAGAAATCTCTACGGTATGAATGTTTGCTAAAGAAGTATAAGAGTGAGTGAGTCGGTCCAAAAGGGTGTTGTATTGTCAGTGTGTTAATGTGCCTCGTACGCAAGTGTCATCCGTTATGATCTATAGTGCCACTAGCACCTATAGGTCTGTATATTGTTGTTGCGACGCGCGTTGGTCTTACAGTCCGTGTACGTCCGATCAGTCCATTGTTCAGTACGTTCAGTGACTATTCGGAACGGAACACTTAATGTGACTCCGGATCTACGTCCGTATCGGGCTCGGCTACTACAATGCGTACGCGTATGCGTCCTGTCTCAACATCTAGTGATTCAACCTCAAGGAACATTTCAACGGCGGACTCGGCAATCCCGAACTCCCCATCACCTTTGCGGTGGAACTTGGCAAGCTCAGAAAGCGACCGCGCCAAGGGCTGTGCGACTGCACTGCCGGCGGTAGCTTTCAGCGTCTGCCAATGCTCAACTGCTTCTTGTCTGACCAAGTACGACAGCAATTTGCAATTCGTTTCCGAGAGGTGGTGGGCGTGAACATCGAGGGCATGAGCAAGGAAGAGTGAGAACACGGGACGCGTCACGCTCAGATTACGAAGAAGTTCCACGGCTTCAGCGCTGACGGGGGATGCGGCGTCGTTCTGACCTTTAGACGAAAGGGCCTGGGATTTAGCGAGTAGTGCGCCGACTAGTACTATCTGGGAGTTCGCATCCAACGACATCCGAGTTAAATTGATCGTCTCGTCGGCCATAGATGTCGCCATATCGTTGTCAGCTCCGATGCGGCTAGTTGAGACACAGAGCTTGCAGAGTGCCAAAATGTCCTTCGTCTCTGGTCGCGATTCGTCCAACTCGCTGAGGAGTTCGAATGCGACTGCAGCGCTGCCTTCGTTGAGGTCAATAGCGTTGAGTATCACCGCATGGTTTAGCAACGCGTATGCCAACTCAGGGACCGGCGCGGTTTGAGAATTTTTGTGCTCCATGCAAAGTGTCACTGCCCTCTCCGCCGCGTCATTGGCCTCGTCATTATTCTTTAGGTCGCACAGAATGTTGGCCCGCAGGGATAGGACGGATGCAACATGAAGACGGGCGTTATTGGGTTCGGCGATGTACGGACGTTGGAGGGCGTCCAATGCGAAACCGGAGGTCATGAACGCGTAATCGTGCAGACCGAGATCACTGAGTGCTTGGGCGAGCGCGACGAGCTTGGTAGCGATTCGGACATCATCACCCCCAGGAATATGGGCTTCCAAATCGTCTACAGAGTTCATGGCCGTGGAAAAGGCGATGCCTCTATGGCCTGAAAGATCCCCAGTCGGATAATAGGGCGTGGCTTCCACGGGGCCCAAAAAGCCGGAATGATGTGCGAAAGCGGAGGGGACGAGTGAAGCGGCGGACATGAGGAGGCGCATGGTCCAGCGATAAATCGAAAGAGGGATGAATGGCTGAATTGGGTGGGGGTTCCTCTCTATCTTGCCTTCGGTGGCTTGCTCCAACCGTTGCTTGAATTCGCGCAGGAGGGGCAACCAACGACTATAATCGCCTTCATTAGTTACCGTGAGCCGCTGAGATGAACCGCTCGCATTGGGAGCATTAGAATCCTCAATGATGTTGTGCATGCCCTCGAGCTGGACACCCCCATCACGATCATATCCTGAAGGAGCTGATGGCACAGAAGGAGTTGGGTTTACCACGGAGGGTGTAACAGGCTCTGGCTCAACCTTAGAGTCCCCCATTATATTATCCAAGTCCTCGAAGGAAACGCCGTCAACAGGATCGGGTGATGGCGTAGCTAGCGGCATCGAAGGGGGTGGCGGGGGCGAGTCCTTGATGACGACCAGGGGTATGGCAGGTAGACGAGCGAGAGGAACCTCTGCTATGTTGCCATCGAATCCCTCGAGTTTTACACCTTCACTAGGATGGGCCTGTAGGACGGCTAGTGGTATGGTAGGGGGATCCTTGATGACAACTAGGGGTACTACGGGTAGGTGAGCGTCAGGAACCTCGGCTATGTTGTCTCTGAATCCCTCGAGTTGTACACCCTCATCACAATGAGGTCGTGAGGCAGCTGGTGGTACGATAGGGGAGCGGTTCTCGGCAACAACGGGAGTTTCAACAGGCTCCAGTGTAGAAGCCTCGATAGGAGTGGGGGGTCTATCGGTAACAACAGATGCAATAGGCCTCAAGCTTCCAGGCTCGCTGTCGACATGCTTCACCTCGCGGTTCGCAAACATTGCCACTTTGACAGCTGCTGCCCGGGGCAGCGACTCAGCTGTCGAAGCACTATCAAAAGCTGGAGAACAATCTTTGTGTAAATACCTTCACTGTGAGGGGGCCTATAGCATCATCACAATACTGTCACGCACTCACCCCACTCAACCTGCCATACTTTTGGTGCGGACCTCCGAAGGAAAGTCGTCAATGTATCTGGCTGAAGGGAATCGAGTGACTACAAGCGTGAATGAGACGGCACAATCAAAACAATAGATGAACATACAGCACTGTCAATGCATAGTTGGAGGTCATCATCATGGATAAGGGCCATATCACAGTCAGGTGCTTGCTGCACGACCTGTCATATCACGAATCCATAATACGACTCAAGAACACTTACAATAGCGATATACTTCAGGAGAGTGTAAAAGGGTTCTTGATACTTCGAAACGTCAGACAAAGGTTGAAAGTGAGAAATGGTGACATTCACCCGAGTATCGTCAGGAAAGCTTATGAGTTGCATATCAGCATCAAGATCATCTTCAGATGGAACCTGAACTGGCCCAGCCGCTGCTCGAAGCCCAGGGAATATTTTTTTGATACGGGTGGCACGGAAGCCTCTGACGAATATGCACTGATTCTCCGGCAGATCCTGATTCGATGAAATTAGGCTGTCACTTGTCTTTGTTGAGGGGAGAAAATGTAAGGATCAGAAATATACCTTCAAGTTGCCACTTGGGCCAATATTGTACGCAACACCTCCAGGTGTGAATTTCCATTCTATATGGGAATCGCCAATCACTGGATCTTTAAATTTCACTTCTCTATCTCCCTCCTGGAATACGATGTTGGCCCATGTTTTGGCAAGATCGCGTCCAGTGACCAGTACGATATCCTCCCTGCGGACTATTCCCACACGACGATTCCGAGCGAACGTGAACCACTCTTCGAGGTGTTTGAGCATGTATTTTCCAAATTCGTGCTTGGCTAATATGTCCTCGCGTTGGGCTGAAACCGGACTCGGAAGACATAGAATTGCGCCTTGCCCCGTGGAGCATACAAAAGAGTTTTCATCAGGCCTGCGAAGAATCAGTGACAGGAAATCTGGTGAGGGTAGAACTCGGTTACACGTTGATCAGGCCTTCAAATATCTTAGAGACACCTTTTGAGCAAAAATGATTAGGGTGGAGCTTGCTAGTTGGCGGTGACTCGGAATTCCCAATTTTGAATGGCTTGTGACCTAGCGGGACACTGCCTCGATCGGGACCATCGGCTTTAGGGGGTAGAACATTAAAAAGGCGGTGGAAACGGCCTTCACGAATGAACCCAACGTCGCCGATTTCTACTGCAAGATCATCTTCCCCCGGGGTGGGCTGCCAGAGAGCGTGGCCATAAGCGGGATACTTGAGCACAAGCTTTTCACGGAAAATATCATACTCCATCGATGGAGGAGCATACAGAGAGCGAAATTGACAAGCGCCGTGATACGCCAGCTATTATAGCGCATTTCTCGGGCGCAAGGGCCATGTCACTGATAACACGCCACAACTCATGATAAGGACCTCTGACGACGAGATGGGCCTTTGACCCTGCGCCTGAATATTGTGCTGATCCCCGTACTGTAGTAGAGTTAGAGTGATACGAATGGATGTCTGAAGCGATGGGTGGTAAATGCGTGGCTCGGGGGCATCAGGAAAACCCCCCCTTTACTTTTTGCTACTTTTCATGCTTTTATGAGTAAAAAAAGTAAAGTTTCAGAAAGTACAAACTACTTTTGAAAAGCCAAGTCCTCCACTTTTCACATACTTTTTTGTACTTTTCTATGACAACTCTACTTTTTGCATCATTTTTTTGTACTTTTCTACAATGACTCTATGTTTTCACACAGGATCCCTGTCAATGATAGCACACAGATAATGGAAAACAATGCAGGACTCAGCAGAGCACAACTGCAGAGGTGCTCTGCTCAATATACATGTACTGTTTTGAGTGACAATACTTTTGAAGGCAATCTACTTTTTTTACCAGCTTGGAAAGCACTCTGGCAAGTAGGGGACTTGGCTTTTTCTACTTTTTTCTACTTTTTTTGTGAAAAGCATGAAAAAGCACAAAAAGTAAAAAAGGGGTTTTCCTGATGGGGTGGAGGGTGCTCAACCACATCTTGTCTGGTCGCGTACGACTCCCCTTTGCGATTGGCCCTCGAGAGGTGGTGGGCGTGAGTGTCGAGGGTATGCGCAAGGAAGAGTGATAAGACAGGACGGGTCCCGCTCATGCCGCGAAGAACCGTCACAGCTTCGGCGCTGATGGTAGGTGCAACGTCATTCTGTCCTGTTGATGAAAGTATCTTAGATTTAGCGAGTAGTGCGGCGGCTAGCACCCTCTGGGAGTTCACATGCGACGATATGCGACTTAATTCGACCATCTCTTCAGCTATCTCATGCCCATGTCATATTCAATTCCAATGCGCGTAGTCGAAATGCAGAACTTGCGGAGGTGCGAAAACGGTTTCCATTTCTGACTCAACGTCATCCTCGTAGAGGAGTTCGAATGCGGCGGCAGTGTTTTCGCCCTTGAGACCCATGGAGTAGAGTAGGACAGCGTGGTTGAGCAAAGCGTATGCCAATTTGGGGACAGTCCTCTAAGCAATACATTGCAGTGGTAAAGCTTGTATCGCCTCGGAGGTCACCAGTAGGGTAGTAGGGGGTGGATTCTGGGGGCCCTAGATAGCCGAAAGAAAGCGCAAAGTCGGTAGGGAAGAGTGAAGCGGCGGACATGAGGAGGCGCATGGCGCAGCGGCGAAGCGAAAGATGAGGTGACTCGCTCTAGGTGATGTGAGGAAAAAAGGACGGATAAGGCTCCTTCTCTGGACTGCAACATGACACACGTACCTGGTCGAGATAAGAAAGCCTCTCAATCTTGCCATTGGTGAATTGCTCTATCCGTAATTTGATCTCACGTAGAGGGGGCAACCAATGACTAAAACCTTGGGTGGGCCTGGGGTTTCCTTAGACGAGCCCGAAGCGCTCGCTGTGCCAACGTCAGAACCACCCGTGCCCTCGAGCTGGATGTCATCACCATAATCAAGTGTCGGGGGCTCTGCAATAATGCTGTTGAGGCTCTTGAGTTGGATACCATCATCACGAGCCGGATCAAGAGTTGAGGGTGGTGGTGGTATGGATGGGAGTGGGTCTGCAACGACGACTGACGGGCCCGGGTGGGGGTTGTCCTTGACAACGGCAAGGGATTAAGTGGGCCCTGGTGTGGCAGGGATTTCGTAAGGGGGGCTGTGAGGCTCGTAAGTGGCTACCGGACGTTCAACAGGTCTTTCGGACGGACTGTGCGTCGGTCGGCTTTATGACGGGTTTCGAATTTGGTTTCTGGGTGGGATATTCTCTCGGTAAGACAATGGGGTCATTAGAATAGCGGGAATAGGGACATATTCGATGGGAGGGCGAGTAATAGTAGTCGATTCAAGGGACTGATGCAAGCCACAAACCACCAGCTCGAACACATAGAGAATGACGGTAACCTTTATGGATTGTTGAAGAACCCCGATCTTCCCAAATACCTCATCAGTTCGGGAGTGCATGCGCTTCAGATTGGACCACTTTGAACGACCCTAATAAAAGCATGAAAAAGCAGGAAAAGCAAATTAGACATTTTGCTGATGCTATCAAACTAGAAAAGGTGGCATGTAATACATCTAGAACATTGTACTAGGTCTAGTGAATATTTAGATCTAGTCAGAAAACTAGAGCTGCTGGCCCTAGTCCTGCAGACTAGATCTAGGCCAAGTCGCTCTGGGTCTAGTCTTAACCCTAGAGAACTAGAGGGACTAGAGGGACTAGTCTAGTCACTCTAGTCAGGTTGTCGTTTGCTGATGAAGCACTGGCACTGGCAGCAGTCGCTTCACGTTATGACTACCATTGAGTGCTGGTAGTGGCTTATTGTTAGTGAATAGATCCGAGTCGATCTTTTATGAAGAAGGACATGGGATTACACATCAGAGAAATATGCTCTTCGGATTACATTACGAAATAACTTATTTTGGTACACTCGCAATGAAGATAACCTTCTATTATCTTACTTGTGCCGTGTCGGTTCTTCGTATGTAGTTTGCCGTGTAATAGTGGTTCTGTGAGTAGGCATGACAGTTGAGACTGGGGGGAATGGGTGGTACATATGAATTGTATTCGTACATTATGATATGCATCATAGCTCACTTTCACTCTCTGGCCACCCACCTCTTTCCTGTGAATTACTGCAAGGCTGCATCGTACACACTTGGTACGACATGTCCCCTCGTCCTCTCATCACTTCAGGGCCGCCTATTGGCTTCCCACGCTATCGCTTCGAGAACTTGACTGTCCCACCATGCTTCTATCATACAGCCCCACCACGACATACACCACAAAGAGTCCGGTACGCAGGGAACGAGAACTGAAGCACCGAAGCATGGCACATGCCGCTTCATGATACGTTCGGAAGGTGTGCCCATGCCACATCATATCGCTACCCTCCTCAAGTACCGTCTCCGAGTCCGCTCCCCACGAGTAATATAGCCAGCTGCAATGAAAGCGCAAGTAATCTACAGGTGGTCTGGGAGCACTCTAACGGGTCCTGCAGAGCCTGGCCGCCATTTTGCTTCAACCTGAGCCGCTGTCCGGGTCCATGGCAGTTCGACAAGAAGCGGGTCGGACGATTGCGCAGAACACCGAAGGGGTGAGAAGCATCATCGGGTGCGCTTGATGTGCTTGTTGGGGTCGTACTATTCCGAGTCAACGAAGCCGAAGTAGTCCCATTCTTATCACGGCGTAACGGCTCGATAATATTGGAACAAAACAATGCTGGATCAAGAAAAAAAAACAGTGAATGGAATATCAACGTATATCAACATCCAGTAAAACATGAAACGGAACGCATTACTTCTGTGCTGTGACCTTCCGAATTATGTATCAGTCGCAGGGCGTAACTGGATGAAAGGATAGAACACATTATCACTTCTCGTGGGCCAAGGTGAGATAAGGCCTGGCCTGTGGCAGGTTGGGGTGCTCAAGGTTATGGGGCCCGGCGGAGAAATCATGTAATGGATGCTATTGAGGTGTAAATAATCCCGTCTGATTTGTAATTGACGCATTTACACTGCACGCTGCATCTGGTGTGGTATCTCGCTCTGCATCGTTGAGTCACTTACTTACACGCTTCTTGTCTTATAGCCCTCGCAGCCGCTGCTTTCCTTCACTCATTGACCAGTTTTGGATTTCCGCTATTCGCTCCGGCCATGGTTGTTTTGGTTGTATGGAGAGCAGCTACGGAAGGCGAACTGATTCGTTCGCAAAGGCAACAGCTAGAGCAACCATACCGCTACTTGTGAAGTATTTTGTATGTTCTTATGGTGAGCTTAGGATTGCGTCGCAATTAACGCTGGTTTGTACACGGCCTATCATGCAGACAGAAGGTGTGATCACCGACGAGCCATGGTAAGTTAAGCTTATTAGGAAATTTGGATAACTCGCTTACTGGAGCGCCTGAAGAAGTTGAACCATGCAGAGCTTTGGTTCAGCGGGCGCCCGAAGACGGTGCACGTGGCCTCGTATGAAGCGAAGACACGTGCATGCCGCGCCATGTTCCAACTCTCCGCCCATCCCAGAGCACCATCTCGATACCGCCAAAAACGTCCACGAGGGCGAGACACGTTCGCGCGCGCGAAAAAGCAACACTGATGCTAGAAGAGCGAGTAGTACGGGAAGTACTCGCGGATCGCGAGCAGGAGGACGGAGAGATGCAGCAGGAACGGCCGTGTGGGATCATGGCCGCCGAGCTGCCGTCTCGTGCGGTCTGGCGCGGGAGTGGGCCTGGGGTATCCAGGAGAGGTGGTCGAAAGCTGGGCGGAGGACCCATGTTGAGCGAGGATCGGCGCAGGAGTGCTATCCTGTGAGACTTGCACCCCGACGTATGTAACTTTCGACTCGGAGCGTGGCCCCGTCTGTAGACTCTAGAGATAGAGACGGTGTTGTGCTGGCGGGAGAGGAGGAAAACACTCGCTGGGGTCGGTGCTTCGGGTCATTAGCCTTACGGTCGACGCCTAGCACGATTTTAGAGCTGGCGGGAGATGATTAGGTACTTGTGCTCCATATCTGAGAGAACACTGTAGTGCACGACCGGGTCGAGGAGGCATTCATTCGCCCTATAGGGCAGTCGCTAGATTGAAACTGCCCAGGTATCGAGTGGGGAGGCGTAGAAGGTATCTGGGAATAGGTGGTTTTTCACTTGCCATCGCTACCCAGGGGTTAGGTGTGTGTGGACTGGGTGCTGTTCCCCGTACTGAGAGAAAATATAATGTCCTGAATCTCGAAGCACGAGATGGTCTTAACGTGGAACACAAGTATGATTGTGTTCTTCGCCGTGACCTACGGAAAACATCTAGGCGCTGCTCTGTCATGCAAGATCTGAGCTCGTAAAAGTAGACTAATCTGAAAATCCCAATATCCGGGCGTAGACACCCTTATTTCCACTAGTTACAACAGAATGACCTATGCACTAGGAATGAACTACCCCTAGCGCTCTATAGTTATGAGGATGCGAAGTAATTAGTCCTTGTCGTCAAGATAATACTGGTCATCACGTCGATCATATCTGCGCTCGTGGTCGTGGATGCAAATTGCGACTTCTCCTGAGTAGACGTGAACATCTATCCTTCTTTCCAACGCAGTCCTAACCCCCTCCCCCTCCCCCTCCCCCTCCCCCAACACACAAAGTGTTTTTGATCGGCAGTAGAGACGGCAGGCTCTAGCTGTCGCCTTTCTGAGCACACCGGCTCGCATTCCGTAATCGCTCCCCATAGAACCAAAATAGCC